>ODAK010000328.1_pt1 | contig 54752 bp, 84 predicted proteins | sample 1539591 | NCBI WGS metagenome assembly ODAK01 (sample SAMEA3539303, study PRJEB22396) | soil metagenome | biome: tundra; feature: field; material: soil | place: USA | collected 2010-05 | depth 0.15 m
TCCGGCAGGGATTTCGGAGACAGTTAGCGTATGGGTGGTAGAACCAGTGGATACGCCCAAAGCCGCGAGTGAACCAGGGCCAACGGGCACTCTGTTCGTCATATTCGGAACGTTAAAGTTCGCGCCCGATCCTCCGAACGTGTACCCAATGGCAGCGAATAGAGCAGGAAAGGAAGCAGTGGTATACAGTGTTCCATCACATAGCAGCCATCCGGCTGGAGGAGAGGATACACCCGCGTACATTATGACAGAGCCCGAGGGGATAAGAGTAGCTAATTGCCCAAAGGCTACTGCATCTTGAGCCGACGATCCGTTTGCAACGCCTGTAATACTATTAGATCCCATTGCAATATTACCGGACATCGTGCCACCGGTAAGGGAAAGCTTACTGTTTACTTGGGTTTGGATTGCTGACGTAACGCCGTGAACAAAACCTAATTCCGTCGCTGTCGTGGCCGAGCTAGTAAGAACGTCGGACCCGTTGGTTGTTAGAACAGTACTCGCTGTTAGCCCCGTTAAAGTTAAACCGACGAAGGTAGGGGACGATCCAGCCGCTATAGATTGCGGCGTTGATAGAGTAATATTTCCAGTGGATGCACTGGCGATAATCTGGTTCGCTGTTCCTGTTATGGAAGTGACACCGGTTCCGGCCCCAATAACGACTCCATTATATGTCAGTTGATCGCTGGAATTAACAGCAAGAATATTATCTGCGGCATTGGCATTATTGCGCCAATCGATAGTATCAGTCTTGGCTAGACGAATCAATCCAGTAGAAGCGGGACTGGTAACGCGGGACGTGAAATACGCGGAAAGTAGACCGAAATTCGGTCCAAAGTTTACATCGGCAGTAAGCGGAAAGTTGCCGCCTGATCGCTGTAATAGACCATTTGTGACAGCCTGAGCCCAACCAGTCGCGGCTACGCCCCACCCCTCGTCGAAGTTGACTGGGTATTCGAATGTTTGACCGTTGACAACGAGTGGAATCGCCAAAGTAATCTCCTTAAAATTGTGCGGTTTCTATGACTGGGATGACCGCAAACCCTACACTACTAAACTATTTCTTACCTTTCTTTCTACCTAAGAACGCCTGGAACATGGATTGATTATTGTCTTGGTCGTCATCCATGAGTTGAGCATTGTGCATACTCTGAGCGGCATCTTTTTCGCCAATATCATCTTCGATAGGTCCGGGGAGATTACTAACGGCTTCTCCAGACTGGCTACCGTCAACGCCTTGTCTGCGGGCAAGCTCATCGGCCATATGAAAGCCTTCCGGCTCGTCACTGTCCAATGCCATTCCGCCATCTGCCATCTTAGCCGCGCCAGCCTCGAATGATTTCTTGCGATGGGGATGTCCCATGATAGACTCAGGGGCCATTCCTTCGAGATTACCGCTCGGGCTCTTGTGCTGATCTGGAGACATATCATGTCCCGCCTCGATTGTATCGTGGTCGACACTAGAGTGCTTAGTCTGCTCCAAGCCCATTGGGGGCTCAGGAGCGGGCATTCCGCCGCTCACTGGCATCCCTTCTTTCTCGGCACCAATACCTTTACTTACTTCGTTAGAAGCGTGATTTTTAAGCATATCCAGAAGCTTTTTAACCATGCCCCGCTTTTCGTCGAATCCGTCGTGCGATGTGTCCATGTTTAATTAGTCTCCTTGATTTACGAGAGTGTGACTTTCGGCAAACAACCGCCGTCTGCGCCGCCGCTCATTCCGCTTGTCACCAACGGGTTATTTCCAACAGTCGCGCTAGGGTATGTGATAGACGTACCAGAAACACCGTAGGTCAGTAAGCGACCGGTCAACACGGTATTAGAAGCCGTGGTGATGGCTGATCCTGCCATGAAGTTACCAGCCTGTGTGTTATTGGCTCCGAACGTAATGAATGTGCCAGTGACAAAATACACTTTGTCCGCTGTCGCTCCATTGGTAAGGAGCAGAGTGACACCCGCTGCTGTGGTCATGGACGTGGCTGCGAGGAAGATGTATTCTCCTGCGCCATTCAGTGTCAAATTTCCTGAACTCCAAACAAGCGTCGAGCTGGAAGAATATGTACCGGGAGTTTTGGTAGTGGTACCCAAATTTGCTCCGGTAACGTCTGTACCTGGGCCGGTGGCAATAAGAGCCGTTGCCGCAGCCGTCGCGTCAACCTGTGCCTGAGCCGCAGCCGCATCAGTGATATGCTTCGTGCCTGAAACTAGGCCTGGCGGGAATCCTACAACGGATGTTCCCGGAGAAAGCCCAAGATCACCATTAAGGATCGTGTTACCCGTATTTGTAATGGTCGACTGAGCCAACGCTGCATAGGTACTCGCCGTGAGTAATCGGCTGTTAGTTCCCGGAGTGGGGCCTGAAACTACTCCGCCCGCCGATATGGAAACGGGGACGTAGTTTCCAATAACGCCTGGCGTTTGGACAACTAGATTAATGACGGCTGTTCCTGGGACGTTAGAAGCTGTGACAAGACCTTTTGTAGCGGGATTGGCATTAATCGAGACGGTGAGAGATGCAGCCGCGACAATGTCCGCTGCCGCCGAAGGGGTAGCATTGGTCAAGAACTGGGACGATGTAGAAGCGCTGTTTGATCCCGTAAACACAGTAGAACCAACGGTGACAGTATTAGTAGCAGCCACTAACGAGAATGTGACATTGGCCGTCGCTTGTTTCATACCCAACTCTACAGAGATGGTGTTGAAATAGAAACTACCGATTGCCATGCCATCAAAATACCGAGCAATACGGTCGACTGAATCTGAGGCCGAACCACCTATTTCGGGATGCAGCTGATCTGCCACCATCGCGCAACTATCGGGCGTGATGACAATGAATTCATTGATACTCATTTAAAGCTCCTTTATGTCGAATGTTTGCGGCCCTCGTTTCTTAGCGAGTGCGCCGCGGGGAGAGAATATGCTTAAACATATAAAATACCTGGGCATTTATATGTTTTAACGTATCTCAACATTCTCGCCCCCGTCGGGGAGGCAGAGGCGAGAGATTGAGACATGCGCACATGACGTGCACACTTTTAAGGCTTACGAGCGAGGAACGATGTTCGTGATAACGCACATATGAGAAGGCGTTTCCGCAAACACAGTGTTGTCCGCCCAGATACGCACTTGATACCCGGCAAAGTCTCCGAGAGGAACTTGCAAGTACGAGTCTGTTGACGTTCCGGGAAGTTGGAACGTTAGCTCGCTTGAACCAATACGAGTAATGCTGTCTGTAGGATAGAGCAGAGCTTCGCCACGTTTCATCAACGGATGCGGAACAATGGTCATCGTACCAGACGGGCTATAGAACTCCAACGCATCACAACCGTTGTCGAACTTTTTACCCTTCACATCGCCGTATCGGCGGGCCGCAGCCTGTTCGGTCAAGAGATCGCTGAACGAGGTGAGAGGTACCAATACGGTACATTCTTCGCCCATCAACCCTTTGTCGCCAGGGAGCGTGATAGCTTTCTGCAACTTACCGAATGACAAGGGAGCATTTCCCGCATCATAGATATTTCCCTGCCAAAGCGGCCAGGTAATCGAATTGATGCTGAACAGTGTTCCTTTGTTGGAAGCAATGGTAATTAAACCAACGCCTTCGATAGGCAACGAGAAGTTCGCGCCGAACGCGCCATTGAAGGCCACATTCGCCGGTGTAGCAAGAGCAACGAGAGCGGTGCTGCCAGTCGTTGTACCATTGACGGTGAGGGTATAGGCAGTAAAGTCCATACCGACCACTTGGAACACTGAATCTGCGCCTGAAGAAATTAACGCGCCACCAGCCACAACATAGAACTGAACCTGAGCTCCGATTGAGGAAGCCCAAATGCCCGTCGCCCAAGAAGCAGGGGTGAGAGCAACAGTCGTTTGCGTAGCACTAACAGCGGTGGTCGTCATCGTCACGCCAATCCCACGAGATCCGTGAAGATACGTGTTTTCGAGGCGGAAACCAGCACCTTCGGTCATGTCGTTGAGTGTGATGTCAACGGCTTTCCCGAAGCTATTCTTGCCAGCTGATCGGCTGATAGCCGTATAGCTGATGTTATCGCGTCGGATTAAGGAGAACGCCGGAACTAAAGCATTTTCCATTTGAAGCCCAATAGCCGCATTCAGCGCGAACGCCGAACCATCGGTATTGTACGTGTAGCCTTGACCAGACTGCACTTTCACAGGAGCGTTGAACTTGTCTCCGAGTTGCTTCATTCCTTTTTCTACGGTCGTATTTTTGAGAATATACGCGTAGTTAGGCACGAGGTCTTTAATCTTGTCCTGATAGGCTTGTTTAAAATCCCCGTTAAGGGCTGAAAGATCTACGTCACTCATGTTTAATTTCCTTTACTGCATAATTATCAGTTATCCGGTAATTCCGGTGAACTGAATTATGGATAGGTTTAGCGTCCTGCATTCAGTTGTTAAGGATTACTTGATACCCGCAATTTTTGCCGCGCTCTACTTGATCTGGTCCCTTGCGTGGCTTTGGGATGCAGATAAATTGAAATGGTTGATTAGTATTGGTTCAACCATCAAAACCTTTGTAGGATTCAAACCGTGGGTAAGAATCGAAATCGTGTGGGTGTCGACCCGCTACGCAGATCGTTTTATAGGGCGCACCCACCCGCCTTTGGAAAGTGGTCTAGGTCGCCACATCTCTAGCAATATGCTAGGCTCTTAACCAATTAAGCTATTTCCAAGATAGTATTGTTTCAGTGGACCCGACAGGTTCTGCCCCTGCTGCCTCAGCATTGCAAGTGCCGCGCTCTCCTAATTGAGCTACGAGCCCACCGAAACAAATGGTAGCAGAGAGCGGAATCGAACCGCCTACCTGCGGATTATGAGCCCGCCGAGCTACCAATGCTCCACTCTGCAAACTGTTCTATAAGTTACTGAATCAGTAACTTTTATACGTGTCTTTAGACCGATGTAACAGCGTGCCACGCGGCATCGGTGCCGTAGAAGTTTAACTTGTTGGTCGTGGTGTTGAGGATAATCACCCCGGCTACAGGAGCCGAAACAGCATCTCTTTGGGTAGTCGTAAGACCGGGAGAAAGAATCCCCCCTGGAACCCCACCGCTCGGAATGCTATACCACTGACCGTTTTGAGGATACTGAATTGACTGTGTGCCGCCATCCCATCTAATTTGATACGCTTGAGGTCCGTCTGACATGTTTATTCTCTTTGAGTTTTATTTCCCCAAACTTAATAATTACCAGGGGCCCCAGGATGTAAGCCAATACCCTGTTCTGATTTCTGTTGTCGAAGGGCTTTCCAGTAGGCTTTGCCTTTCAGTTTAGAGATATCCTTGTTCTCTCGTGGATTCTCGTTCACTGTTTTCTTATCTGGTACGGGATTAGCTGTGGTGCGTTTATAACGATCAACGCGGGCCTTAGCAATCTTGTTGGACATTTCTTCACCGACGTAGTTCAAAAGAGCGTCGCCCTCTAGGCTACCCATTGTAGAGCGATGAATCTCTTTTAGATCCCGCGCAACGTACGGAAGGACCTGTTCTACGGTATATTCTTTTTTACTAGCCAGCCCCGCGTCGATATACTGTGCCACGAGCGCAAGACTAAGACGGGTTTTGGGGATTTGGTTTGCACCGAGTGCTACTTCACATTCTTTTTCAAATTTCTGAGCCCATTCTTGGGTCACGCGATTAGATTCGGCAACTTTCGCTGTTTCTTCTTCCTGAATCTTGATTGCTTTGGTTTCTGCTTCGCGTTCTTTGTATTCTTCAAGCTCCCGCTGCTCTGGGGTCATGTTCTGAAGCCGTAATTGGTTGTAAAGAATCTCTGTCGCCAACTTCGTCGCGTCAATTCCGTTTAGTTTGCATTGTTTCTCGAATCCCAAGGGATCTGACTGCAACATCCCCATAAGTTTCTCGGCAATCCCTACTTTTTCAGCGGACGTACGAGCTTTTTCTTCGATGCCGAACACTTTCTGAAGATCAGCCTTGAGCTTATCCTCATTCGTGGCATCATACTCCATCTCTTTGCCGTTAACGTTCAGCTTATAGATTTTCTTTGGGGCTTCTCCAACGCCGTTCTCATCAACCTTAACGGCTGGCGAGGCAGCGGCTTTAGACGCGGTACCGGCCTTCGGTGCAACGTTGGCATCGGCTTTAGACGCAACGGACGCGTCGCTAGATACGGCGGGTGCAGCGGGTGTGGCTGGTGCAGCGTTATTTTCCATTAGAAATTCTCCCCTAGGATAGTACGCGCTCTCTCAGAGACATTCGTGATGTCGCGAGTAAGTGCGTCCATTTTTGCTTTGTGACTCGCCATCGTGGCCATCATGGCGGAAATATCTTCGTCTCTATTCTTTCGTGTCATTATGTTCTGTGCGGCATTGATTCCCCACAGGGCAATTATTGATACACAAATCATAGGCGACCGTAAGTAAACGGCCATTCCTAAGATTGCACAGGTCAACAGGTACATCGGTATATCTTGTTTCATTTAATCCCCCGATTTATAGATACACATTCCTAAAAAAATCTTCCGCCTTTTGCTCAATCTCGTTGAATGCCCATCCGTCCATGAGATCATCAGCCGCGCCAATCGCGTGTCCAAGTGTGGTGGCAACGCCATTGCGTTTCTCTACGATGGTGTCATCGAGCAAGAGCAGTATCTCAGCAGAAAACAGATTGTCGCCGTGCGGCTTCACTCGAAATGCCAATGATACTACGACTTCCACTTTCTTGTTGCCGTCCTTCTCAACTGATTGCATTTTCATTTTCCCCGTCTCCTTTTTCATTATAAGCCTAATTCTACGGCAGTTGGTTTTGTGCTAGGGTCGTCGAGCCATACAAACCCTTCGTACGTGTCACCGGTAAGATTCCAATGAGAGCCCAAATAGTTTGCCTGTAATGTCGCTACGACTTGGTCATGTATTGTAGGAGTCATTTATTTAATTTCCTCCACGATTAACACCTGTGTGGCATTGGCTCTACCGAATGAGACACTAGCGCTATTTCCTTCGTTGCGAATGAACACTTGATAGGTAAGAGCGGAGGTACTCGCGGGCGAATCAATGTAGGTCATGGCGTAGGGAACAATAGGACCCCCACTGCCGGAAATAAACTCTCCGAAAGAAGTCGCGGCGATGTTTGTGCTACCGCGTTCAACAGTCACTTCCATAAAATCAGATGCGCTTAACGATAATGTACCCGTAACTGTAACCCGCACACGACTACTCGCACTAGACGGCGTTATACTTGCTGATAAGCCTGTGACGCCTTGATATGTGTTTGATGTGGTTGTAAAGATCGCGGTGGTGGTAGCTTGTACCGCCGCTTGAAAACTAGAAATCTGCCCAAATGCGGCAGCGTCTGTCGCCGCTGTGCCGTTAGCAAGGCCGGTGATCTTGTTGCTCCCCATTGCTATCGCGCCAGACATCGTTCCGCCCGTCAAGGCTAAATCGAGAGAGGAATGACCCGTTAACGTTCCTGTCGCGCTACCAGGAAACACGAGAGTGGACGACAGTGAAAGAACGGGAGTGGTGCCACCCGTCGAATTGATTTGGTTAGCTGTACCACTAACACTCGTGACAAAGTTATCTACATCTGATCCATTAGAGGCGGCGGTAATGCGACCGTTAGCGTCGACTGTAATACTAGCCAGAGTATAAGAACCAGGAGTGACGGCGGTATTGACCAAATTCAATGTTGGCGTAGTGCCGCCGGTCGAAGAAATATTGCCCGCCGTCCCAGAAATGGTCGTTACAGGGGCCGTCCCAGACGAAGCCGCCGTAACAAGACCCTTTCCATTTACCGTGATGGAGGCGTTTGTAAATGTACCGACACTACTATTGACAGTAGCCAAAGTAGCAGCCGCGCTACCAGGGCCAGTGGCAGTGACATCACCCGTTAGAGCAGTAATCCCTGCGGTATCACTATTAAATCTATTCCAGTCTGTCGAACTTAAATAACCATTGTGCGTCGCGTCTGCCACATGCTGAGCGAGAGAAGTACCCGTACCAATAACCACGCCCGTTCCATTGGTCACGGAAATGCCGTCCGTTCCTACAGCCGATAAACTACCTATGGCTCCTGAAGAAGCAGAAGTGATTAACCCCTTGGCATTTATGGTGAGAGAGGCGAACATGAATGTGCCGACATTTCCGTTTACGGTGGCTAAAGTCAAAGCCGCCGAACCAGGACCACTCGCCGTCGCATCGCCAGTGAGGGCGGTGATATAATTCCCTGCCGCTTGCTTATTGTTGAACGTGGTCCAATCTGTGTGCGACAAATATCCATCTGTAGAACCCGAAGCCTGCGTAATAGAAAGCGTACGATCTGCGGTTAAGTTACCACCGCCCTGAAGGGGCGCAATGGTGTTGATTAGCCGCGTAACGGGTACTTGCGTAGGATCAACGTTATTAAGAGTAAGAAGGGTCCATTGCGGCGAACCTCCGCCGAATCCTTCAAGATTACTCGTTAGTTGATTCCAACGAAGATTATAAATGCTTTGGTCTGTATCAGCCATTTTGTTTCCCTCTTATGGAATGAAGTAAACGAGAACTCTTGCGCCTGGACCCATATCAGCTGAGTAGGTCACATTCAAAGACCCATTGAGTACATTAGTCCAACCCGTAAGCGGTAATGCAGCGCCGCCGGCTACTTGTTGCGTTACGGCCAGGATTGTACTGGTGGTGAGAAGTCCGGCTACTGGCACTTCTTCGGCAGCTGCGCCGCCCACTGTGGCCGTAGAAAGCACTGCTATAGCGGCGGCACCCTTCAAGGATACCCAGGAGGAACCATTATATTCATACAACGAGTGGAGGGTTAGATCGTACACAATCAAACCTTCTGCCGGTGCCGAGATAGCATTTCTCTGAGTCGTTGTCATGCGAGGTGGCAATACACCCTGCGTTGTAGATTGTATGTCAAGGATGGCGGAAGGGTCGTTAGCAACCGCTGCACCGATAGTGACCGCGCCGGGAGACTGAAGATCGGCCCCAAAGATCCAGCGGGTGCTGTTCAATATCCCTACGTATCCACTAAAAGCCTGAAGATTAATTGTACCGCCCCCTACGTTTACAATAGTATTAGTGTTAAGACTTCCATCAACGATAAGGTTACGAATTACAGTAACATCTCTTGGAAAAGTAAAGTCATCTGTACTGGTCACGCTAATACTGGCGGGTGTAACAGATGCGGCAGCCAATTTTGCGGCGGTAACGGCAGCATTAGCTAATTTCGCTGTAGTCACTACCCCGTTAGCGATAGTCGCTACTGCACTACCTGGACCCGTAGCAGTAACGTCGCCTGTAAGAGCCGTAATAGAATTGATAGGAGTGGGAATATTAATATATCCCGACTGAAATGAATATTGTAATCCTGAATCTGTGTCAAATACTACTGGATATGCGCGTGGTCCTTCTGCACTCATTTTAAATCTCCTTTACTGGTAAAATATAAAAAATATCCGTCCATCGTTAGTGACGGATGTAATCGTCGCTGTGGGGTTGTTATCCAACCATTCTTGAATTTCTACTGGACTAGTTTCGTCTGAAACAGTTATGGATACGATCTTCATTATTGTTCATACCCCCCAAAATTAGCCCTCCACGTTATACTCGTAGTGATGGTTGGTGTTACCACGACACGTACAACTGTGCCCGCAGCTATAGGAATGGCGGTCCCAAAGGCAAACGTGTACGGTGAAAACGGATGGAATTCTTCGGTTGAGATTACCTTTGTTCCACTCGGAGCCTCTAAACTTACAGTTCCTAAATCAATGGGATTGGCATTTCCTGGTTGGTTTGTTTCATATCCCCCCATATCCAAGTAGCAAAGAAACAACGTTTTACCCGCCGTGACTGTATACGTCAATATCACTTGATTAGCAGTTACGGCAGTTGTTACTAGCAACCCTGTTTTTAAGACGTTGGCAGAGGATGCCGTTGTGAAAGTTACGGGAATAGCCGACTGATTTGAGGCTATTACCACCGGCATACTAGCCGCCATTGTAGTTTGACCAAGGGCAGCGGGAATGCCTGCGTCGATAGCGGCTAGGGAAGTTATTTCAGTTGTTTGATTAGCAGCGGTAGCGGCTCCGGTAGGCAGCGGCAACGAAGCCGCACTAACAGGTTGTGTCACCGCCGAGCCATCTACTTTCAACGCCCCCGTGGCGGATATCGCTGCGAGATTCACGCCAGCGGTATCCACCAGTTTCGTTGATTCAATAGCTGGTTCTTGAGACTCTATAGACATAAACTCCTATTACACCATCTCGGTAACGTCAACCAACTTACCAGATGTGGTACAGATAGCATCAATCTGCCCAACCCAGATAGGAACTTCGATGGTCGTGTTCGATGAGGCAACCATATAGGTCTTGCTTGTGGCCGACGCGACAGCTCCAAACTTTACATTCCAAATTCCGCTCTCGAAGAATAGAATAGCTTTCTTTCTATTTAGATTCAGAGCTAACAGTGTTTGATTCGCCGCAGTAGAGGTAATTTGTGTAACCGTATCGCTACTGGATGTTAACGTAGCGGCAGGATTAGACATCACTACCCGGAGATTACCGGCAGTATCAATAGACAAAGGATCGGTCTTACCCGTAACATACGTAGGAGCAGCGGTCGTAACCGCACCCATGATTAACGCGCCGAGTTGGCCAGCGGTTGTCGAACCCTGCGCCAGTGCATCAGCATCAGCGGGGAAGTTATCAACTATGGTGTGTTGCGTACCGTTCGTTTGGTTGGCGATGATGCTGGTGAGGTCGGTTAATTCAGTAGCTTGATTAGCCGCTGTCGCCGCTCCATCAATCGTGCCGAGGTTGGCTGTGATTGTTCCGCTAACCACCCAAGGGCTTGTGCTTTGTGTAACCGCAACAGTCGCCGGGAAGTTGGAGACCGCAACAGTGCCGCTGACGGGTTGGATGGCTTGCCAAAACGTTCCCGTAACGGGAGTTGTCGGCATTGTGGCAATGCTAACGGGTTGCGTTGCTTGCCAAAAAGTGCCGGTAACAGCCTGAGACGCGGGAAAGTTATCAACTAGAGTATGTTGCGTTCCATTCGTAATATCCGTAATCAGAGTTTGAATAGAACTATCTAATGCGAGTCCATCCGTAGAGCCGGTTAAAGAGACGGCTCCGGTGATAAGAACAGGATTCGGATTACCGCCGTCAATCGGCAGTGGTAAGGGTGAATCAATATTTACATCGGGTGAAAATACAGACATTTTATTTCTCCTTAGACCTTTTCTGTCACCATGACAGTAACAGTCCCCGATGTTGTGACAGCGGAAACCGGCCCGCAATAATTCTCTATCTCTAGAATCCCTTTCTTTGGTAACTCATACGAATACAAAGCGGTTGAAACGGTGGTATCAAGTTTCACAAAAATTATACCCGAAGTGTTCTGAATAGCGAAACCCTTTCTGAGAAGATTTAAGGACAATAAAACTGTAGGCGAAGTCGTAACAACAATAGCCGTTACCGTAGCGGTGGTAGACGGGGACGGTGAAAATGAAAAAGTTCCAGTAACCGGCCAGGGCTGCGTTCCCGCTAGGCCTTGGTTTACCGTCCCTATCGTTATGCCACTACTCGGTAAAATTACATTAACAGGTTGCGTAATCTCAATCGGCTGTTGTATAGTGACAGTGCCCACTATAGCAACGTCCTGTACGCCGCTAGGTACGGCGGTGACTGTCCCGACTATCTTTAGATTTTCGTCTATATCCACGCGAAGTGGATGTGTCCGATCAAAGATGTCTAAAGCTGTATTATATGTGTCTGTCTGCGGTGGTGTCTCTGGCATGTAACGCTCCTAGAGCCTTTGCGACAGCCTTACCAATACGTTCTGATTGAATATGTCCTACGCCTTCTTTTGTCAACTCACGAATAATAACGCCTACAATTATAATTTCGTCGGCGGTCATTTCGATTACCAGGTTTGGGGATTGCCCGTGCCGTACATATAGGCAGTGAGACTGAAAGTATGAGCGGATGTTGCAGCCCAACTCACTTTCAAAAATACATAATCAATACTGCCCAGTTCAAAAAGGCCGCTATCCGTTGTGCCGCCTGTAAATGTAATTGTCTTGGCGGTACTAAATCCACAATAATTAACTGCATCATTGCTGATAGATAGTGTCACAACATCTGTGTCTCCGGCGTTACTGAAAACGGTATTAAGCTGAAGCGAGGCCCTATCAATCCCTTGCATGTTGTAGACAAAGGAGCCAGCACCAGAAGTCAATACGGGAGCTAGGATTCGGTTTTCGACAAATGGAACTGTTTGCATGTTAGACATTTAATTCTCCTTTAAAGCTTCTCGGCGACAGTGCGTTCTTACGGCATGACAGTTAGCACATACTAATTCACATTTTTCAATCTCTTTGATTAGACCGCTAAAACTACTCGTCAACCATTTAGAAACATCTCTAATCTTTTGTGAACTATCTAGGTGGTCAAACTGCATAATATAGGGTGGATATTTAATTCCACAGTCGACACAGGGATGATCTTTCATTTCGTTAATCTCCTGCCGTCGTCTAAGACGTTGTCTTTGCGTAGCCGCATTTCTTTGAGCACGATGAATCTTTCCCCACTGACTAACTGCTAAGGTTCCACACGCTCTGCAAAACCGTTTAGAATTTCTCCCACATAAAAAAGTATCGTGTCCACGAAGACAAAACTGTTTCATATTTATTTCTTCGCCGGAGTAGCCGGGAGATGCGCACTTCCCATTTGCGCCGCCGCGTTAGCCACCATAGGAGAAGTTTGTCTTGGCAGAATCGGCCCATGTGGCATCGGGGCTGTTCCCGGTCCTACGTGAATCGGTCCGCCGCCTGCGGGCATAGGATTAGAAATTGGCTGCGGCGTCGGTTGCTGTGGTCCTGGCGGTGGGGGCGGCAGCCCTTGCACGTTGTTCCCCATTAACCCCATAAGGCGTGGATCAGTGGGGGCCGTAATACCTGGGAATAAGAATTGAGCGTGAGACATAACATGTTGCATCGTAGCAACAAACACAGGATCATTTTGCTTCTGTCTGATTATGGGGTCCATCATAATAACAAAATGCTGTGGAATATGATTAGCGTGGTTGTCCCACGGAGCAGCCACTTGGGGTAGCCCGCGACGTAGTTGCTCGTTCTCTTTGATGATGAGCATGTTCTCGGCTTCCGGCCCTTCCGTCATTGGATCAATTTCGCCGGTGGCCAGCACTTCAAAGTATTGATTGGTGTCTTTGATTAATCCTTTCGCCATAAGATCCTGGGCGATTTGCAGCTTTCCTGCTTCTGATCGTGTGGCTGGATTACCCGCAGATACAATAACACGAGATATATTTGTAAGATCAGCACCGGAGAACTCTCCCATATAAGCGGACTTGCTAGAACCCGCAATCGTAATCATACGCTTCGAGTTTGCAAAGCTCTTTAGCATATTGAAAAGTCCCGTCGCCGAGCGTTCCAGGAACGAGATATAAGCCTGCTGGATTGGACTATTAAAGACAAGTGCTTGAGCTTGAAGAAAGGCCATGGCGGTTCCGCTCTCTACACCGGTAGGGGGCTGGCCTCTGAGGATTGATGGTAGGCCGCTGAGTTTCTCCATTTGAGACTCAAGCAAATCTAGGAACTTAAACACTTCAGCCGGTGTCTTACAAAGCTCAAGCCCCACCGGTATACCGTTCTTCATGTTTGTCTTTATAAAATTCAAGCCTTCAATCACCTGTTCTGGTTTAGTCTGAGTAGACTCGTCGATGACAATGTTGGTGATAGCGAAGGCTTGTTGATTGGTTACGATGACGCTAAGCGTCTTATCGTAGGCATACTGTAACTTGACCAAGGATGTCATTACAGTGCTGCCAAAATTATTACAGAGCGTCTCATCCGGCATCATCGGATAGAGCGGAATCTCGTCATACGGAAGGGCAGTATCAAGTATCCACGTATCCGAATCAACGTATTGGGTAATACGTCCTTCCGGGCAAGATGGCGTCTTACGGTGGATAAATGTATAAACAGGAATCAAATCAGAGTTGGATGTCTGGGCGTCTACGATGTGGCCGAAGCGAAAGCGTTGCAGCGTGGTGGGCAGGCTATAGCCCTTTAACTCGTCCAGTAAATCTGGGCGTTGCGCTATCAGATCCCACTTATTCAAATACTCGCGGGCGATATACCAGTCATTATCTACATCCAGTCGCGTGTAGTCCCGGATAACATCCATGGGTCCAAGTACGACATACTGAAAGTCCCCTTCTTTTATGGGCGTTTCTTTTCCGGTAGGGTCGGAAACCGTATCTACGATCTGTCCGATATCGGCATTCCACTTCTCAAACATCCATCCTTCGCCAAAAACAAGCCCATATGTTAGCCCTTTTTTATAGGCGTCTTCCATGTGCTTTACTTTTAGATAATAATTTGAAACGGAGTCGAATATAATATCCTGCGACATGCTCTTATGATCGTCGTTGATAGCTTCGGGCTGAAATGACGGACGTTGATTTGCGATTGTGCTAACCAAACCAGTGACGATGGATCTGTAGATGTTTGATTCGATAAGTTTATATTGTCCACGGTCCCCCCCAAAGCGAATCCCTATCTTCATCTCTGAGCGCATCCACATTTCCCAATTTGTGCGCCATACTGTTAGCTTGCCGGTGCGGAGTACGTAATCCTGATAATCTTCCACTCGCCTTTCGCATTCTTGCAAAAGGTCTTCGACCGGCAGAGTCGCAAAATACTGGTCTGGGTTTCCACCAAATGTCCGACTATTCATGCTCCCTGATGCCATATTATTTTCCCTCTAGGCGGTCTGCTAACTTCCGCAGAATAGCCGGACTATCTTGGGCGTGTCCCAAAGCTCTATTACAATTCATACACAGGAGCATCCTAAAGATACCTGTTTCGTGGTTGTGGTCGGCGTGGAAACATCCTGTTAATTCCATCTGATGAAGACCGCATCCTGCGCATTTGCCTTGTTGCATCTGATAGGCTCGGTCATAATCAATCGTAGTAAATGGTGTGTTGTCTGGATTAAGAACCCCTCTGCACTTCCAGTTATAGTTTCGTTTGTGACTGTTAGCCCGTTCAGGATGGGCTTTGTTCCATTCAGTTGCCCGCTCTATATCTCTTTCTGAACTCATTAAATTGTCTCCGTTGGTTTTTGTGCAAATTTGGTAATGATCTGGCTGGATATTCTACGAATACAATCTTGACAACCTTCTACGTGGTGCAAGAAGGCGGTGAAGTCCGCCGCGCTGTTGTCACCCTGCTTTACTTTCTCGCAATAGATGTTATCAGTCATATGATTCGTTGTTTTCCCTCACGTTAAATTCCTGATTCATTGCAGCATCAAGACCGGCGGATATGATTTCAGCGGTCTGCGCTTTATCGCCTTCTAGGAGCTTCTTCGGAATGAAGGTGTTCTCTTCGTTGTGCCGGAACGACGGCGGCAGCGGGTTCGTCTTCATGTCCACGCTGCGAACAAGATACATCAGCATGGCAAAGCCGTCGTAGTGGCCAAACGTCTTGGAGCGGGAGAACTCTTTGCCCCTCGCGCCGCCCTTTGTCTTGGTCCATACCCCGTTCTTCAAGCAACCAAGTGTTTGTACGCATTTCGGGCTGACAATGACGCGGCCTTCTTTCACAAGCTCACGCACATCTGACACCATCACGTCTAAATAGGTCTTGCTTTCTACGGGTGAAAAGTACAGATGGTGTCTAAGATTGAAGTCTTGGAGAAGCGACGGCGTGTTATTATCCGCGATACGCTTCTTCACTTCCATATCCCCGAACACTTCTTTCTCTTTCTCTATAATCCGTTGTGCCAGTAAATCCGTGGTTTGTTCCGGGCTTTTCATGCACACTTCATCCCGCAGCACGATGATGGACGGCTTACCAGGAGCCCATTCGATAGTGGCGAATCCACACACCGAGTTATCGGTCCAGCCCTGGTCGAGCGCATCATACTTGAACCACAGTTTAAACGTATCCGTTTTAGGCGTCTCGCGTTCGTATTCCGGCTTCCATTCTGGGCATAGCTGAAAGTCCGTGTCAATGACGAATTCGCAGAAGAACTCGCGCCGTACCTTGTGCGACAACAAGCCGCCAAGGTCTTTTATGAACTTCTCCTGCCGCTCCACCGAGTAGTGACTATCTCGTATGGTGAGCTTCATATAGGCACCGTCAATTTCCGCCTGATCGCAATAGCCTTTAAACGCGTGGTCGGGCGTGACGGGAGGTGTAGAAAGCAGGAGCATGTTTCCATTTCGCGGGATGAGCGTAGAAACAAGTGCCCCGTCTACTATCTCATCTAGATTAGCACTGAATCCCGCTTCATCCAGGATGATTAAATCAAATGCAAATGACCGTAGGTTGTTGTAGGATGTCCCCTGCCCCTTGCCTACGCCCCTGAAAAGTATCTTTGATCCGTTCGGAAACACAAGCTGCGTCTTGCGAAGCTTCGGCTTTAGATGATCAGGACAAGAAGTAAAGACAACATCGTATAGTTGGCGTACATATTCCTGCACGTCATCCACCGTAGGGGCAATGAACGCTACAAGGGCATTCTTATTGGCTATACACGTCTCTGCACCTAGGAACAACCCCAACACGCTCTTGCCTATTTTACGGCTACAATTCACAACGAATTTAGAATTCTTGCCTATGCTCAGCTTGAACCTATCGTATATCTTTCTTTGCGAAGGATTCAAATGAACATACAGTCGTCCTACTTGCCAGGACGCCTCTATCGCTTTTTCATCGTCTGTCACGGCCTATTACTGTGGCCACGGTGCGGATAATTGCCTTCACACGAGCACCAGTCTGTCGATTGTGCCGCCGCCGCGTTTGACTGTTGTATCGCCCAACCCGGCATGTATTTGTGTCCCCCGCATATATGTGCCCCGGACAATCCACACGCGCCACACAAAGCAATAGACGGCATCGGCTCTAGCGTCGGCTGCACCTGGCTGGCCCGTACCTGTGTACAGTCATGGCATTCGCATCTAGGACGCTGATTGGTGCCCTGTAACGTGTCCATTATATCCCCTTCTTGAACCCGTAGCGGGCGGCCAATGCCTTCCCCCGGGCTCTTAATGCTTCCGTGACCTGGCGTTTACGGTGCAATCTTACGGCGCCCAGGACGCCTTTCAGGGCCTCATTTGGAATAATGTACGATATCCCATCATCTAGCTTCACCGTACGAGAAGCGACGCGTTTAAGGGCCTCAGAGCCCCTTCCTAGCCAGCGAACAGTGACAGTGCTATCGGTACGCGGCGATATCATCACTTGCGGCCCGCGCAATTCATAATACCATGGCTCTTGGCCAAGCCGACGAGCCTCTGTACGGCTGTCGCTCGTTTCGGCATCCCATGACGGATCATGAAACACCTTGTACTGATTACCGAAAGCCTTCTTTAGATCTAACATTATATGTTTGTCTTATCGACAATGACGGCATCAACAGCCGCTTTAGCCGCTTCGACATCCACTTTGCTTAGCTCGGCTTTGGCTTCTGCTTCAATCTGTTTCACCAAGTTCTCAGCACGTAGCTTAAAGTCGTTATACTGGAATCCTAGGAAGTTCAACACTTCAGCCACTTTCATTCCCATGTGTCCGGGATGATTTGATTGCGCGATGAAGTCATGTGCGCGTGCAAATAAGTCGCGTACCGCTTCAATGTCTTTCAATGTCGCTTGCTTTGTCGGTGCTACTGGCCCAGTCTGATTTCCTTCTTGCATGTTATTGTCCCCCGATATATATACCCTTTCGGGTATGATTAGTGTGTGTTCCACGGCTAAAAAGTGTTTACATATGCACTACAATGCAGATAAACTATAAGCTATACCCTAGCGGGATTGTCTGTACTAACGTTATATCAACAAATTGTTGTGCTAAGATCATATCATGTCCGTAGCTTCACTTCATCCCCTCGCTGTATCGTGTCCCCTCGTGGTCACACCAATACTCCGCGCGTAGGTCTGTATCTTTGTGGTACAGTATCCAGTGCGACATAATCGGGCCGTCACACGTCATGCATATACGATCTCCGAAGCGTAACATGCCTTTAGGATTGAAGTCACGCAACATAATGCCGTCACCCTCGCTGAGGAGTTGCGGGTCTACGTTAGCGCTAGATCGTGTCACGTCATCACTCATGGCTATTCAATCCCCCCCGTTCTATTTGCAATTCCAAAGCTTTAATGCGTTGCTCGTACCCGTCATATTGACATCTAACATATTCATCAATAAAAGCACATACTTTACAATCCAAGATAGAATGGTTGTGCTCATTCATATGGCCATTTCTCCCGTGTGTCGTGACTGTATCCGCATGCGGCACATGTTCTGCCGTTGAACGCTAGACAATGGCACCATGGGCAAGCGCCCGCGCATTCTAGAAGCATGGCACTTCATGGCTTAGCGCCTAGCACATGTTCAATGAACCTATTCTGCACTATCACACGCAAAGCACGTTGTGGCAAGCGCGCTACCATCTTGCGCACTGCGTCGTTGTCTTTAGGATCTAACGCGCCTACACGCACTGTAGCAGGCGGCAATGGGTCTAGGAAGTCATGTCGTGTGTCTAGCCATGTGTCGGCGCCCTGGTACAATCCTACAAGGTCTAGGCTAAAGCTGTCAAGCGATACGCCTATCATACGATACACTAGCTTGCCGTTCTGTATGTGCTCTAGATACAGTTCGCCTACATTGTTACGGTTAGCATCCTGGTAGCGCCGTACGATCACTAGGAATACAGGCTTACGTACAAACAAGCCGACAATGAAGTCATACAGTTTATCTAACATAACGCAGTAAGGCCTCTAAGAATAGCTTGAGCACGGGCGGCAAGCCCGTACGATCATTGCACATACAAGGCCAACTATCATGCTCGTGTAGCACCATTGGCTAAGAGATGATAGCGTACTCTAGGCTGGCGAACGGGACGACGCCTATGATGAGATGCGGCACTGCACATACAGCCGCGAAATCAGCATCAGGAGCATACGGCTCAAAATGATCTGCCGTTGAGAATGTGTATGAGGTACCGTCTTTAAATACTAGTTGCACTGACATAATATTAGCTCCTTTCCAAATTATCTAAGGCTTGTAGCGCGGCCTTGCTTGCTCTGCCTTTAAACTTCTTAACACGTTTGTGGCCTTGCGTGACAATCAAAAACGGCAAAAGACGTAGCCAAATGCTTAACAATGCTTTATCATTCCGCTTTACAGCTATAGCGAATGAATCTATCCAGTCTACGCCTGCTAGTTTGAGGCGTTTGGCTATGGAGCTAGGATACTTTGAGTGTAAATTTGTTGATCCTATTTCACGTCCACGCTTACCCGTTCTGTCTAAATGTGGATTACGTTCGTTTGTTACAGCGACTGTAGTCGTTTGATCTTCCATGTGCTATATACTAATCTTCTTTCTGTATAGCTGTTAAGTGTCTATCACATACGCATTCTATACAGTAGCATTCTTGCATGTTAACTCCTTATGTGTTAAGACTTTACGCAGTAGCGTAAGAAGCTCGCTATCGCTTCGCTTCTACGTCAACACCTTACCGCATTTAAACTGCTATAACCGTTAAGCGGTAGGCGCTTATCGCTTAACCATAAGCGAATAAAACAATCAATGAACGCAAGGAGACATATAGCCGCTGTCGGCTTTTGGATTATGTGGCCTTGGCCACCTTGTCTACCAGGAGTCTCAGTTCTGGGGACAAACAATCGTACATGCTATCGCAATAAAAAAGAGAGGCATCAAACTAGATGTCTCTCCCTATACTCTCACATTACCCGTGTAACGTATTACAGTAGTTACGGCATTTATGGCTGTTATGCCAATGTTTCGCATGCTGATTATCCATATATCATATAGCGTTTAGAAAATGGGCCTTGACAAAAAAGTGTTTTCATGCAATACTCTAGTATGAAAACAAACAAGCAAATCAAAGCGGACGTGATGAAGCAAGTAGAAACGATGCTAGCAAAGAGCAAACAGGCGCCTTTCAACTACAACGAGAAAGCGGTTGAGATACCTGGCGCATGGGCCCATAATTGCCCATACGGACTAGACCGTGAGAGCATTGACACATTAAAAGAATGGGGGGTAATCTAACATGAAAGAATATAAACGAATAGATATCACGACAGTCGAGGGACTAGAAAAGGCTGAACGGTTACAGGCAAAGGGGTGGAAATGGTATATCCTCCTGGAAAAAGAGGTGACGAAATGACAGCCCTAACCATGGTGTATCAGCTTCAAGATAAGATAGACGCGGCCCATTTCCTAGAGCTAGAGTTTCAGGACCTTGCACGTTTAGAAGATAAGCAATGGAGCGACATACGAGCCTATGTGAAGCGAGGAGGATTGAAAATATGAGAACACCTATGTGGATACGGGAACTGGCATGGGAAAGGGAAAATATGTGCAGGGACACGGCAGGACAGGCGCATTTTCCCGCATCAAGGATAAGCATGGGGGAGATGGATATTAAAACTACTTCATTAAAATCTATTCCGAAAAAGTTAATCAAATGGAATAAGGAGATAAAAATATGAATAACCCCGAGATGATGTTCGTCATTGCATTAGGCGCGGAGATGGGTTTGCTGTTAGTGTTGTGCTTCCTTGGGGGGTGGTAATATGGATGAGTGCATAGCGTGTGGATTGCCAAACGAGATGTGTCAATGTCTGAAAGGGGGATAGTAAGGTGATAAACCTAACGTATCAGTTTCATAGGTTTGTGGATTATAAAATGGAAATAATAGCGTCGCTGAACGAGCCGTATTTTTCATCTACCGTGCGATTTGCTAGACGGCAAAAGAAAGCCCTTGACAAAATACAGAAAACATGCAATACTATAACGACACCAAATAATATCTAAAGGAGATTCCACAATGACCCTTAAAAACTTAGGCGCACATAAAAATGAAATACGATTGAATGACCAGTACGACACGCGTGTACTCGTAAGTTACGAGACGCCAGTCGCCTACCGCCAACTATTAGCAGACGGCGTGAAATTCTTTCAGACAGAAAAGAAGTGGTCACGCACAACGAGCAAACATATTACGCAATGGTTAAACGACAACGAGGGGGACGGATCCGCTATGGTCGTGCCTCAGTCTAGCCTAGACCTTTTGTTTAACACACTTGATAAGCCTATGACCGAGGTGAAATAATATGAAAGACTTCCAGACGGCACAAGAGCTAACCGTGATGAGGGAATTCGATCTATACCTAACGACTTATGGATACCGTCGATCTTTGGCATTAGCAGAGGCGCTACATTTTCAAGCGGAGTGCTATCAGCGTTACCTCGAAAGACAACCAAAAGAAAAAGGGGGGAAATAATATGAAACTAAAATACAGTCTAGTAAGTGGCCGAGCTATTATGAAAAATGGAATTGCCATTGCAATGCTCGAACGTGTCGGCAGTGATTCTTACGGATATACGTTATCTCCGGCGGACACGGATATTTTAGCTCATAGAATCGTCAATGCATTAAATCATATGGAATTGAAACGGCAGAAACTGGGAGGTAAATAATATGAGAATCGAAAAGATCGAGCGGAAACTATTTACGTTTGATGAACTAACAGACAGGGCAAAAGAGACGGCGCGAGACTGGTACAGAGCTAGTGGACTTGATGAGGACTGGTGGAATTTTACCTATGAGGATGCAGAAAATATAGGACTAAAGATAAAAGAATTTGACATTGATAGGGGGTCATACGTCAAGGCTGAATTCATAGCGAGCGCGGAAGAAACAGCGCATAAGATCGAAAAAGAGCACGGCGAAGTGTGTGAGACGTTTACAGGCGCGAAGAACTATCTAAAAGATCGCGACGAGGTTATAAATACCGCTCCAACAGACGAGAACGGCGATTATGTGAGTGAATACGAATTAGATCAAAAGCTGGATGACTTGGACCACGAGTTTTTAAAAGCACTGCAAGAGGATTATCGTATCATGCTGCAGAAGTCATATGAGTATCTGCAATCAAATGAATCAGTAGACGAAAACATCTGCATAAACGAATATGAGTTTTTAGAGAACGGAAAGAGAGCATGAGCTATTTAATCTGCCGACAATGCGGGGATGAGTATGAGCCTAGAAGAGAAAAATCCGTGTGGTGTGACCAATGTATCTATGAAGCAGGGGAACGGATTAGTAAGCAAAACGAAATGGGAGGGGAATAGTATGAACTGTATCTATTGTGGTGGTAATGGTATTTACGTACCTATCGGACGTGCGGGGTATAAATGTGGGTTTTGTAATGGCACGGGTAAAGGGTCGCCTAAGCAATTCGTTGAAACGGATGGGTATATCGTTAGGACTAGTGCGCCGTATACAGGTTGGGTTTTTGTGTCGTTAGTGTGGATAGCCGCGCTGTCTATCGGCATAGTTATTTTACAAATGGCAAAATAGGGGGTGGTTACAATTAACACATGTCCACGCTGTCAAACTGTTTTCATGCACTGGGTTGACTACCAGTATCACATGAACATAGACGGATGTCACGAGATGAAACACGTTGTTATAACCCCCATGGAGTCATATGCAGAGGTGCTGTTAGCTCCCGTCATATTACGACAGGTGCCGACAAGAAACACCGTGCCGGCATGGACACCAAAACGGGATGCACGGGGGAATCCCATTTATGAGCACATGGACCCAGTACACAAACGACGTATCGTTGAACGGGTAGAGAAGCGCTTAGCATGTTTCATTATCGGGGGATAAAACAATGTACGGGCCGCCAAAATGGTGCTAGGGACATAAAGGGGACAAAGGGGACATACATAGGTGCCACAATAGGGATTAGGTGCCTAGAATCAAAGCCTGCGACGCTACAAGGGGGTTTAGATATGCACACGCTACACGAGTTACAGTGGTCTGAGGATATGGACGGCGGATCTTACTGGACATGTACACTACCAAATTGCGGTTATGTAGAGTTTCAATTCGAGGATACACCGGGCGGAAGGTAATATGAATAATGCGCCTATCGTTCTTTGCTCAGGTTGTCTAGACGGATGGACAATACTAGCGTGGTGGCAAAGTAGGTGGGGACCGAGAGTGTACTATAGATACTGTGTAAATTGTCGTATAGAATATCCGCGATAAAAAAGGAGATTAATAACATGGCGATTCAACACATGTGCCCGCGATGCTTTGAAACCGTAGAGGGTGAACCGAAAATCCCAGTGCCCGAAATGTGTCTGACGTGTAAAATGGACATCATCAAGGCTGAGGCGCGATATTATGCGTCTATAGAATCTGATCGTCTAGATACATTTAAGCCGACTATCTATGAGTCAAGCGTCTATGAGCCGGACATTGACGAGGCGATGGAGTAATGTATATCACCGCGTCGAAACAGAGAGAGTATGACATAGCGTATGGTTTACATAGCGGTATACCTAGATGCTGTATAGACTTCTATATCAATGAATGGGATAACCATAGAACGCTAGGCACACACTACCGCAGTATGTTGCGTGACTGTACATGGGGGTATGTGCCGTGTCCTAGATGTTTCTTTCAGGGGATTAAAGTAAAGATAGTCGATTGTCTGAAGGATTGTAAACAGAAATGTTGGGAGGTATTCTGATGATGGACTGGAAAATGAAACACCGTGTACCAGAAGTACCGGAATGGATTGTAGGGACGAACGGATGTGAATACCCATTGCGTTGTAGTAATTGTGGTAGCTGGCCTACAATACTCGTAAAATTTGAAGATTTTAAAACGCAATGTTGTCCGTTTTGTCGTGCAGAGGATTATTAGTATGACATACGAAAGGGGGAAGCATGACTATAGAGTCTATCTTACTGGGGACGCTTCTAGTTACGAGCTACAGAGCGGTACCCGCGCAAACGAAACCGGAATGTACAGACAGGCACCACTGTGAAACATCTATTTCTGAAAATGTTTCAGAGCTTGGGGTCGCTGTTAGTCCTGATATGTTATCTAGTGGCCGAGTGCATTATCATGATTGTCTCTATATTTCTGGGGTTGGTTTTAGGATTATTAACGATACTACCAATAGCCGTTTACATAACACTATTGACGTATTCGTTTACGAAAAGGCTGAGGAGAAAGCATTTGGAATCAGACATCTGAGAGTATGGCTCATAAAACAATCGGCCAAAACAGAAATCGCCAAGGAGGCAAAATGAACTACACAGCGTATGGAAATACAAAGAGCGTACCAAAACGATTAGCGCGGAAGCATTTACGCAGTGAAGTGTTTTTAGCAAACAAGAAAATGAAAACGCTACAGCGAAAAGCCGAACGGGCAAATCGAAAATCACTAGTAGAAGGTGAATAGAATCGCGTGCTGTTAGGCGATAGTGGGGTAATGTTAGAGTAAAGGGAGAGATACTTATGAAAGGATATTGCTGGCTTCACGACAAAGAATATAAAGTCATCCAAGGAGATGAGGTTTGTCCTCAGTGTTTGAACAATAAAGAACAAGATTTGAAGTGGAGAGCTACGGAAGATAGATTAACGACAGACGAAATGGAGACTTATGAAAGATAAAATAAATGCGAAAAACTTGTCCGCTAGATCGTGGGAAAAATTGCGGCGGTTGAGTAAGGTGCGACGCGATAACGTATTGAAAAGCGCACCGCTTCAATCGCGTGAACGGCATTTCGTTAAAGCGCAAAAACTTAGCGAGGTTCCTGGATCTGCCGGAGCATATGAGCAGTTTTTATCTAGTCATCCTAAACAGACACAAAAAGGCAAGTTGGGGGATAGGTTTGATTTTGTGGCAGAAGATGTACGGGCCAACCCTGATAGTTTGCGCGAAGATGAGGCTATGTATGCCGATAGTCAACCGAGTACCCCCCAGATGCTTATGGGCGAGGCAGTAGCCCATCTTCAGGGTCGACAGAAAGAGTGTTATATACTCACGCTTCGGGATGGTAAATCGTTCTCCGAAGCCGCGAAAGTTCTTGGCATTTCCAAAAGCGCCGTAGAGATTTATAGAAATCGCGCCATAAAGTTTATAAGTGGCTATTGTGAGCAAGCGATAAAAGCAGGGAGGGTTTAATATGGGCGATAAATTGAAACAGATATGGGCATATATACAGGATCTTTTAGATGTAAAAGGGGATGCGATAATGGCCGTGATGAGTAGTGTGTTCATAGCTCGTGTGGCTCTGTCTGCCTGGGCAAAGTTTCCGCCGTTGACTGTGAGCGAGGCGGCATTTTATTCAAGTGCGATTGCGAGCTTCGCCTACAGTAATAAGGGGCCAAAATGAAAATCGCCATGGCTATGTTGTGTGGCGCCGTGACGAGTGCGGCCTGGATAGCGCCTGCTCCGCTCTACTATGGGCTTGCTTTTGTTTCATTAGTGCTGTTTATCGTAACACGGGGGATGCCATGACAAAAACAGAGTTGCTATCGTTGATGACAGCTATTTTGACTTCTAGCCCTGAATTCAGTTCAATAGAAGGTGCCGTTGACACGGCCAATCTAATCTATAGGAGAATATACGATGATACGACTCCGCTTTAAAGTTGCGGCTGTTCTTACGTTGGTTGTGGTAGTAGTGGGATACCTACATATCAAGCATCCGATTCCGTCTGTTACATTGCCCGTGGGACGAACGGACGAAAGCAAGTTGAACTTGCCAGACTACGGGCACGGCGACATCATCACCGTCAAGAGGCGCGGCAATACCGAGGTGACCACCGTAACCCCCAAGGTTACTGGGTTTCCCTTCGACGTTGGCCTATCATACGCGGTGGGCAGTGGTGTATCGGCTCTATACCTGACTACTGAGATATATTACTATCGTCATATGGAATTGCTGGCGGGTGTCGGTGTTACCTATCCCGTTACGCACCCTAATGTTATGGTGGCCGTCGGCTATCGTTTGCCGTACAAGCGTGTTGATAATGTGTCGCTGTTTGTCGGGCACGATTTGCAAAGCTTTATCGCCGGGGCGTACATTAGATTCGGAAGTAACTAAAGAACTAAAGGAGATAATATGGGACGAGTTATCGAAGATTCAAACGGCGGTGGTGGCGGAGACTTCGCTCCTACCGCATTATTAAAAGAAAAAGGTGCTATGCTTAAAGGCGTATTGCTTAGCAAGCGTGATGTGAAAACTAAACACGGCCCGAAGCCTGTGTATAGTTTCAAGGTGCTGGATGCGTCGTGCAAGTTTACTACGGGCCAAGATAAGAAAGAGGTACAGCCCACAGAAGGAGACACAGTAGACGCGTTTGCACCTACTCGTTTGGCCCGCCAGCTTGCTCAAGTTAGCGAAGGCGAGACAGTAACGATCACATATCAGGGAACTAAGAACACGGGAAAAGGTCTGCCCGCTCATACATTCAAAGTGGAGGTAGCGTAATATGCCATTACTTAAATCGAAAATCGCCGCACCCGTCGTGGAAGCACCGAAACAAGACGCGCCCACACCCGCTCAAGTGGTGCACGTTGCCGGCGTGAAGAAGGCCGTAGCGAAGTCTGCGAGCAGTGAGACGATGAGCAAAGCCGACTGGGCGTCGAAAGATGACCGCATCAGCCGCGCCGGAGTTTGGCAAGCATGTATGCACAGCGTTGGTTTGTTACAGCTCAACACTGGAAATACACTCGAAGATTATCTAGCACTCGTCGAGAAAGCCGCCGATACTGGATACGAATACGTGCACCGAGCATGATTATCTTCGCGTTTTATGCGCCAGCCACTACCCTTGATCCGCAGGGGTCGTCGGTGTGCATAGAATATACAACGGGCGATGAGCCGGACTTCCTGGAAATTGACGACCAAATCAAGGCGATGTTCTTGGGGTATTTATAAATGCCTCATGTTGAGTGTTTTATCGACGGAGTTTGGTATCCATCCGTCACCACGGTGCTGAGCGCGAAACCCGCGCCGTGGCTCGATGCGTGGCGGGAGAAATGGGGAACTCTCGCTACGCGTAAAATGGAAATCGCCGCCGCTGTTGGTACAGCTTTCCATGATTGTGTGGAGCAGTATCTTGACACGGGGACATTCATGGTGTACATAAACAAGTACCCGTCGTGTGTATCCCGTGTGGAAGGGATGATGAAGTCGTTTATAGAGTGGGCGATTAGTGTGGATGGTACGATAGAGCATACAGAGATGAAAGTGATAAACAAGGTTCACAAATACAGCGGGACATTCGACGCCGTAGGAAAGATCGGTAAGACGAAATACGTGCTCGACTGGAAAACTGGGAGCCGTATCTATCCCGAAATGGCGTTGCAGTTATCCGCCTATGCAGAAGCCTACAATCAAATGACGGATAGTAGGATTAATAGGGGTCTGATCGTTCACGTCTCGAAGGACAAACCGTGCTTTAAATGGACGACGAAAGAGTTTAAGCTCGGCAAACGCGTATTCAAGGAGTTTCTAAAACTGCGCGAAATGTTCGATACCGTACAAGCGGAGGCAAAATGATTGTAACGCTTAAGTTTAATCTGCCAGAAGAACGCTTTGAGCACGAGTGTGCTATACACGGTTCCGATTGGCGCTCTATCGTGTGTGAAGTGAATATGCTATTGCGCAACAAACTGAAGTACGGTCACGAATATAAAACAGCCGACGAGGCACTTGAAGCCGTACAAACGGCGCTGTGGGATGAATGCCACGAAACAGGCCTCGACCCTTGGAGTGAATGATATGCGAAACTGCAAACGATGTAAGAAACTAGAATCAATAATCATCGACATACACTGGATGGCCCGCAGGTATGCGGACGGACGCCAGACATATGCTGTTGAAATGTTCAATGATGCTGTAAGGCTCGCTCTCGGATTAGGCATGGAGATAAAACGTGATCCTATCGCCGACTCCTGTTTTGCACAGGACGGAGATCCTAGAATCTCGAAAGGAGTGTATCCCGACAGAAATTGTCGCACTCTCGAAGACGGTACTTGTATCGGGATAAACTGTATGCATGACACAGGGGGACCTCTATGAAAAAACCACGGACAGATAAACGCAGAGCGATTGACACATTGAAGATGTGCATTCGTGAATCGCGTAAGATGGCACGCCAGATTAACAGAAAGTTGGAATCACTAGCACAACTGAATAAGATGAGAGAGGCAGCGCAAGCGGAATTGGTGAGAATATGCGGCCTAAAGTGAAGAAGCGAGCGAAGATTTGTCAATGCAAATATTGTAAGGAGCGGGAAGCGTGGGTAGACTTGGGAGCCAAATGAGATATTCTCGTATTCGTTATCCCAGTCGTCGGGAGCGTCGCCTTGCGATGCACACATCGACGATTGCCAAGATACTTCGTTATGTTTATGAATATAAAATACCTATTCTTGTCCCCAACTCTAGACTGTGGGCTCTGAAACGAGGAAAATGTTAATGTGGGCTCTGCGCTACGCCGCCGACGGATTTGCTGTGTTCCCTTGCAAGCCAGGAGGCAAGGAGCCGCTAGGCTCGCTCGTTCCGAACGGCTGTCTCAACGCTACGACGGACACTGAAACCATAAAAGGATGGTGGACCAAATGTCCAAACGCAAATATAGGATTGGTGACGGGAGCAAAGAGCGGATTGGCCGTTGTCGATTTAGACGGGTCGGAGGGCATCGCGTCTGGCAGACGGTTGAATCTTGTGTCGTCTGTAAGCGCAATAACCGGAAATGGGATGCAGCTCTTTTACTCCGATCCAGACGGAAAACTTGCAAACACGGTAAAGAAAATATCGTTAGGAGTGGACACTCGCGGGACAGGTGGATATGTTGTGGTGCCCCCGTCACTCCATCCAAACGGGAAAAGGTATGCTTGGGCTTCACAGCCGTTGGTTCGCGCCCGTTTGTCTCCCCTACCGGATTTGTTCAGGCACGAAATGTTCGTACAGCCGCAGAGCACTATACGAAAGGCGGACGGCTGGATAGCCGCCGCTCTTGAGGAGATGAAGAAAGGTCATGTGCACAATACCCTTATCAGTGTTCTCGGTAAGTTCCGAACACATCATTTCAGCGAAGAAGATACGTTCAAGCTCTTGCAGCCTTACGCGCTTGTTGATGGTAGACCCTATGAAGGACTTCGAGACAAGATTACAGAGATATGGAAGCGTTATCAGCCTGGATTAGCTATGCAAGGTGGGCCGTCTCGCTCTGAGACGATAGACACATTTCTAGAGGATATTAAGGAGCCAGAATGGATATGCAAGCCGTTCATCGCAAAAAAGTCGATAGGATTCGTCGTTGGATTGCCAGCCACACTGAAAACGTGGTTGTCTGCCGATTTAGCTGTAGAGTGTGCAAGGGAAGGTGGCATGTGGCTTGGACTATTTCCCGTGACCAGTTGCAAAACTTTATTTATCGACCAGGAGCGATGGAAAGGAGAAACGCAGAGGCGTTTCGGTTCCATCCTTGCTGCCAAGGGAATCTCCCGTTCGCAACTCAGAGATTCATTAAGTGTGAAGTCTGGGACAACGATACGCTTGAACTTAGACTCCTCGTACCAAGCGTTTCGGACAGAGTTGTTAGAGATGCGGCCCGAACTAGTGATCGTGGATAGCTTTGCCACCTTCCACACTTTACCAGAGAATGATCGCACGGAGATACAGAAGGTGTTAGAGCGTATCAAGGAGCTTCGCAATGAGATTGGGTGTACATTCTTATTTATCAACCATGAGAACAAGCAAGCCTATCCGAACGGTGAGCCGCAAGGCATCCCGACGATGGGCACAATGGTCGGAAGCATTGGTATTGGTGCGGCTGCTGAATTCTGCCTCACTGTGCGACGAGTTGACGATAATACGTCGATTGTACACCATACTAAGAGCACCCTTGCGTCTACAGCGAAGGCGTTCTATGCATCGGTAGTCGATGTGCCGGAAGGCATTGTTGTGAAAGGGCTATGTGATTAGAGTGATACTATGCTTTTATTGTGGCAAACGAAACCGCCAGGGCGTATGCAAGGTGTGTTGGTTAGATTTCAAACGTTTTATGATGGGGAGTGATTAAATGGACATAAAACTTGACGCAAACTTGTGTAAGAAGTATCCGCATCTATACGCCGATAGAAATTTGTCCATGCAGGAAACATGCATGGTTTGGGGTTTTGAGTGCGGCGACGGATGGTACAAAATCATAGACGAGCTATCCGCAGTGCTAGAGGCTCTGATTGTCGAGTGGGTAAAGAATGACCCAGAAAACTCTGAACACTATCCTCGCGCTTCCCAAGTGAAGGAGAAATACGGCACACTGTCGTTCTATATGACGAGTGGCACCGACGAGATGGACGCATTTATTCGTACCGCAGAAATACAAAGCTCTAATACGTGCGAACGCTGCGGCAAGCCGGGGAAAATGCGGGGGCACGGGTGGTATTATACGGCTTGTGCTCGGCACACGAGGAAGGAGGATAAGGGCAATGCTTGAAAAGTATCGTCTTAAAGACGGCAGTATCTACTGGCATAAATTATATTTTAGTCTCGTGCCTAAATGGACAACAAAGTATTCGCCGCCGCTCGGCACTTACAACTATGCCGCGTATCTCTATCGGCCTCATCGGTATGTCATGGATCTGTATGATCGCGCGAAATGGTTTGTTCAGCGCGGCTATAGAGGGTATTCTGATTGCGACGTGTGGGGATGGAGTTCCCATCACTCACGAATGATGGTGGGGGTTCTTGAACAGCTCATTATCCACGGTCACGGATATCCGATAGGCTTGAGTCCGGCGAAATGGGACAAGAAACTGCAAGTTATGCAGGAAGGGTTTCAGGCGGCTGTAGACGAAGAAGATGATATGACATCGTATAAGAAGCTTTCACGACAGGCGTATCTGGGACTTATGCGAACTCGGCGACGTAAGTTGGACTTGGCGTTAAAATATTTCAGGAAGTATTATCAGAATTTGTGGGACTAGGAGGCACTATGAACAAAGAATGTCCTGTTTGCGAATATCCGCTTAAAGACGGGGATTTGGTGGTGGCTATAATGATTGCCAGGTTCAAAATGCTTGCCAGCGATGTAAATTTCGCCATTGAGCATCCCACGGAATGCCTTGACATTATTCACGAGGAATGCTATATTGAAGAAGATCGTCCGGAAGACAATGGGGAGCGGATGGGCTCGTGAAACCTAAACTGTATGTGTCGGGGCCGATGACGGGAATCAAAGATTTAAATAAGCCTTGCTTCAACAGGAACACCAAGGCTTTGCGTAAGAAGGGGTACAGGGTGGTCAATCCTCCCGAACTGGACTGGAAAGAGCCGCAAAGGTCTTGGGTAGGGTGTTTAGAGCGGGATATCAAGCATCTTGTTACGTGTAATGCGATTGCGACGCTGCCGGGGCACAAGAAGTCAAGGGGAGCGCGTCTAGAGATTTATATAGGCAGGGCGCTAGGCTATCCCGTGCATCCAGTAAGTTATTGGCTCAAAAGGAGATCAAAATGAATGTGTACCGTGTAATTGACGATGCAGATTGCGTTCTTACGACGAGCGATGAATTAACTGCTCTGCGCCTGCTGAGGAAGATTATGGAGAAGCACGACGTAACGGCAGGTTGGATTGATACCGAAGTGGTGAAATAACATGCCATATATAAACCAAGGAATAAGAGAATCTATCACGCAAGGTCGTGTTCCCGCGAAGCCGGGAGAATTGAACTATGCAATGAGCCAGCTTGTTAAAGGTTACATAGCGATGAATGGTTTAAGCTATACCACACTAAATGCCGTTGCAGGGGTGCTAAGCTGTCTTTCTATGGAAGTCTATCGCCGTATCACCGCAAAATACGAGGACGAGAAAATGTCTGAGTCCGGGGACGTGTTTTAGTATGAAACGCTCGACAGCATACAAAGCGGTAGCCGCCGTAGATGCAGTCGGCGCTACTATATGTGCGCTCAAGGGGGATATATTTTTCATCGCCCTTGTATTTGCTGCGGGGATTATGTGGGCGGCGGGTGAATACTGGGGAGCCAACGAAGAAAAACAGGGAGAATAAATATGAGTTTTGAAACGAAAGATAGCGGCAAGCGCGAGGAGTTTGAAACGGGTATGGTACGCGACACGCAAGACGACAAGCCACGCTATGATCTGGTTGATCGAGCATTCTTAAAGCGGTGGGCAGAGCTTATGGCGAGGGGGGCTAAAAAATATGGGGAAGATAATTGGAGACGAGCGGCCACAGATGTTGAACTACGACGTTTTGAATCAAGTGCTACTCGTCACTTATTTCAATGGCTCGAAGGCGATGCTTCCGAAGATCACGCTGCCGCAATTGCTTTCAATGTGGCGGGGGCGGAGATGGTTAAAGAAAAACTCAAAGATATGATAGCGATTGCCAAATACCAAGAAAGCGATAGTGAGGATATACCATTCTAACCTACGAAGGCAAACGCATCGTGGTTGTCGACTTCGAGACGTATTTTGATCGCAAGATCAAATACGATATCAAATCAATGAGTATCACGACATATATCCGCGATTCGCGTTTCCAGCCGCTTGGGTTGGCCTATCGTTTCCTGGACGAGGATAGAACGCATTGGATAGGCGGTACGCACATCATAGCGGCATGGGCTTGCGCTGTGGACTGGGCGAACACGGTGGTGGTGGCCCACAACGCGAAATTTGACGGGTCTATTCTTGCCTGGCGGTATGGAGTGAAGCCGTTCGCCTGGATGGACACTGTGGGGCTCGCCAAGGCTGTATTGGGCGAAAACGTGTCGGGGTATTCGCTGAGGTGCCTTGCAGAGTACCTTGGCTTGCCCGCTAAGGGCGAGATGTCGTGCGAAGGGGTCCGGGACCCATCAGACGAACAGATGGTCGCTTTGGGCGCGTATTGCAAGAACGACGTAGAGATATGCAAGGGGATATATGAAAAACTCATCACGCAGTTCCCGCAAGGGCAGCTGCAAACTATGGACTGGACGATACGCGCATTCGTCGAACCCAGACTTATGCTCGATGAACGAATACTATCCGAAGGGGTGCAAAATGAGAAAACGCGTCGTGAAGAAATCATCAAAAAAAGCGGTGTCGACAAAGCTACCCTATCAAGCAACGTCAAATTTGCAGAACATCTCCGGAACACAGGACTGTCTGTCCCAGTCAAGACTAGCGCAAGGACAGGCAAGTCTATCCCTGCCTTCGCTCGCACAGATGCAGGGCTTGGGGAGCTCGCAGTATCAGCCCCCGACCTATACGCCGCCCGTATCGCCAGCAAATCCAACCTTTTGGAAACCAGAGGTGAATCATTATTGGCAGTTGCTAAAACGGGACTTTTCCCATTTGATGTTGGCTTTAGTGGAGCAGTTCAAACCCATAGATATTCTGGCGGTTCTGGTGCTGGCGGCAATCCCCAGAACCTTACACGGAATAGTTTTCTCCGCGAGGCAATATGTGCTCCTAAAGGTTTTTCGTTGGTCGTGGGTGATTTCGCGGCAATCGAGCTCCGCCTACTTGCGTGGCTGTCAAAAGAGCCCAAGCTCATGGGAAAAATCCTCAATGATGAAGACGTATACTCAGACTTTGCATCCATGAAATATGGCCGCAAGATTACGAAGGCGGATAAGGCCGAAAGACAGTTTGGCAAATGTTCTATTCTTGGGCTAGGCTATAACATGGGAGCCAAGAAGTTTAAAGCGACGATTAAGGCGCAGACGGGGATGGACATAAGTGAGGATGACGCGTGGAGAACAGTAGACTTGTACCGGACAACTTACTTCAATGTGCCAAAACTGTGGGAACAAGCCCATGCACTTTTGCCGCTTATAGCAACTGGGCGGGTTGGGTGTATTTGGTTTGCACCGTTCATAAAGGTGAGAAAAAACGCCCTAGTCTTACCTTCTGGCTTGGAGATCAAATATCCAAATCTTAGACAAGTGGATGACGAGTGGGTGTATGACGTGTACCACAAAGCGCACGAATCAGAGGCGACGAAGCTCTACGGTGGGAAGATGGTAGAGAACATATGCCAAGCTCTTGCCGGAGAATTGTGCAAGGAAGCCATTGAGATGGCCGAAGCAAATAACGTCCGGTGTGCTGGCGCTGTTCACGACGAAATTTTAGCTCTCGCAGATGTGCGTGGATACCCTTTCCAGACACCACAAGAAGTAGTCAAACTTCTAAAGATGTGCATGGAGCGTCCACCAAAGTGGATGCCGACTTTACGACTCAAAGCGGAGGTAGGATATGGCCAAAACTGGAACGCAGCGAAAATCTAAAAGAACAAAGCAATCCCTAAGGGGCGAGCTTCGATGTATAGCAGATGAGATGGGCGAAGCTATGATGTCGGCGAATATAGAGTGGGTTGCTCGCTCAGAGACGCCATTGACATTGCGTATGAATGACGTACTATGTAAATTTCAAGACTACTGTATGGAGCATTACGATGAAAAAGCCTAAGTCCTTGGAGACTAAGCTCCGCTCGGCAGTCCGCCTAATCTGGTCGCGGAGCGCAGAACGACGGGCTATAATAAAAGAATCCGTTCAGACTGATCCTGAAAAGGGTAAATTTTTCATATGTCCGTTGTGTCATGAAAACTATCCAGATTGGGCTGGTGAAGTTGACCATATCACAGCCGTTGGCCCACTATCCAACTGGCGGGATATCGAAAGTTTCATTGATAAGATGTTCTACAGCCCTCAGCGCTTAATTTGTAAGACTTGTCACCGCACAAAGACAAAAGAGGATAGGAGGAAAATGAAATGATTATATTCGAGACAGATACGGATAGTGGATTTGCACGGGATATTTTTTGGCTCGGCAATACTATACTAACAGACTGTGATGAGTATGAACAGGATGGTATATACGAGCAACTCCTGGCGCACGAGATATTTCTCGATGAATAAACCTAGCGAGTTGGACATTGCACAGTTAAAGTTTGAGTTTAGGACTATGTACAAACACATTGGCTATGAAGGCTCACTTCAAGTGATCTACGAGATGCTTGAAAGTGCTCGAATACTCGCGGAAGTGATAGTGGAGGAAAGGGAGCCGAGATGAGTGACCTTAATGTTATAGTGCTGGATATCGAGACTGCGCCGCTACTAGTCTATGTCTGGAATCTTAAAGATCAGTATGTCGGACTAAATCAGCTGGTCCAAGACTCTCATATTATGGCGTGGAGCGCGAAACGGCTTGGTGCTCCGGCCTCTAGCATAGTCTATTATGACCAACGCAATCTCAAGGCGGGGAATGATCTTCCTATCCTCCGCCCCCTATGGAACTTGCTGGATAAGGCCGACATCGTCATAACACAAAATGGCAAAGCATTTGATGTGAAGAAGATAAATGCTAGATTCATGTTGCACGGCATGAAGCCGCCAAGTCCGTATAAGCATCTAGATACGTACCTTATAGCTAAGGGTGTGGCGTCGTTCACGTCGCATTCGTTGGAGTATTTATCAGAACGGTTTTGCACGAAGTACAAGAAGCTGTCACACGCGAGATTTCCGGGACTTTCCTTGTGGGTGGAATGTCTAAAAGGAAACAAAGAGGCATGGGACGAGATGAAGCTGTACAACATCCACGATGTCTTGGCCACGGAAGAACTTTACGGTAAAATAAAAGGATGGGTACCCGTCTCGGCACCCAAAGTATATAACGCCCCACTGAAATGTTCGAGTTGTGGCTCAGCGGCACAGCGGAGAGGGATGGAGCTAAAAGGAAAGACCCTTGTCCAACGGGTAAGGTGCAACAATCCGTCCTGCGGTAAATGGGGAACAGAACCCCTGCCAAAGGAGAAGAAATGAGCCAAGAGGGATTCTTGACGAACATCCGCACTGCGGAGTTATTTTTTCGCGTTTGTCGTAGGTATAACATCGAATTGGAGAAAGAACGCGTTCTTCTCCTGCGAGAATTGACGAGGCGTAACCAAGTGAAATATGTTCGGGACGTAGGGCCGCTACTGGCTGGTAAGAAGGTGCTGAAAGTGGGCTTTAGCAAAAAGGAGCCAAAATGAGACGATTTATACGAGTGTCCGCCGTTCTAGTGTTGCTAGGCCTGGGAATCTACGGGTATCACCGGAAAAAGGATCCGAAGCCGAGAGTGAAAGTGCCAGTTACGCGTTATCATGGGTATGAGCTGAATCGTCTGGCCATTAATAGGGCTAAAGCGTTCACCGTACTCATCAGCAATGAGAGTTTCGGCGGCGTGGGGCGCGGCACGGGGCTGCTCATTGACCCTACGCATGTGCTTACATGCGCCCACATGGTGCAAGGGCCGCAGGATGATCTGTGGATATTTCCGTATCCCGTCGGCGTTGTAGTCAAGGGCAGGCCGATGTTTGTTGACAAATCAGTGGATCTTGCCATCCTCGAACTAGACAAGACGGTTATTTTGTCACACTACGCGACATTCCAAGAGGCCCACTACGACGGGGAGCCGATAACGATTATCGGGAATATCCTTGGCTCTATGAAGTGGTTCATAAGTTTCGGGATCATAAGCGGCGACTATCAAAACTTCCTGTTGACCGACGGGCTTATAAAAGGCGGTAACTCTGGCGGATGCTGGATAAACGAGAAAGGGGAAGTGATTGCTGTAACAGACTGGGGGCTGGAAAAAGATAGCCAAGATTTAGGGATTTCTGGTGGCATATCAGCCAAGACGGTGCACACATTTCTAAAAGAATACAAATCCTCATCCGTGGAAATGCTTCTTCAGATGATCCTTGGGCGACAGAGGCTAGGTAAAGTGAGGAGCGGCGTATGAGACGACTTATTAGCTTAGTTCTGGCCGTTGCTGTGGCTGCTTTCCCTTCCTTCCTGTACATCTACGCGAAAGGGTACAGAGATGGCATAGAGCATTATAAAAGAAGCAATAGCTTCGTGCTCACGCTGGAAAGCGCGTATGTGTATGGGCTGCGGGATGGATGCAGTAACAAGTCTCTTTGTGGGAGGGGAAAATGACCCCACGCGAAACAGCGGAAGCTATTGCAATTAAATATGGAGGAGAAACATTTTCTGATCCCGATGAGGGGCATTTGCGTTTGTGGTATCTCATCGAACTAGCCCTCAACCAGGCTTGGTATGAAGGTTATGCCAAGGGCGTAAAAGATGGAGCATTTCAGACCCGTCACGCAAAAGATATTGCCGTCGCCGCCGAGCGAGAGCGGTGCGCGAGGATTGCGGAGGATATCAATGCGTATGAATGTTTGCCGATATGCGATCAAGAGGGGCACGGGGAACTTTGTCCATTTGTAGATCCTTCAAGGGCAATAGCCGCCGCCATTCGGGAGAAAAATAAAGGAGATAACGAATGAAACCATCAAATTATTGCGGCTGTTGCGGTAGGCCATCACATTCCGAATGGTGCGATGATTGCCAAAAACATGTTTTAAAAGGGTGGGAAAAATTCTCTTGCACCTATTACGCTCAGCATGACGAGCCGTGTCCTTTTCAAATAGCCCTCTGACATTTAAGCGGGGAGAAATAATGAAATTTACCAACGAGGATTTAAAACGGTTGAAAGAAGAAAATGGGAAACCAGCAATATGGTTTGGAGATGCGATAGGAAAGTATGGGAATATCTATCGGGTAATTCTTGAAACTAAGGACGTTTCAGCTCTCGTAGCCCGCTTGGAAGCGGCGGAAGCTTGTATGTCCTATGTCGGGCATGATAATTGTGATTCTAGAGACGTTGAGAGACTTCTAGAAACATGGAAAGAGTCTAAGGGGGAATTGTGAGAGCGTGGAAGGTAGGAGTGATGACGTGGATAGGCGGGATGTTGGCGTGGTTTTCGTTTTGGCTACATTCTAACTAGGGGGACAACTTGAAATTTGAATATATATTGCTTAGCTTTGTGCTAGGACTCTTTGGTGTGATAGCGTTTTGTTTTTGGCTTACGATCACATATCAATGATGTCTATGAATTGCGGACCGGCTGCTAAGGAGGCTTGAATCAATGGAAACAGACGATCAAATGCCTCTCTCGATTCCCCTAGAGTGTCCCCTGTGTGTTGATCCCCGACAATTATACAGCCCTTGCTATCTTGGGGGATATTACCACAGTGTATTTCTATCTCATTTCTGTTCGGGACATCTTTTAGAATTGGTACAACATGTCCTGCATGAGGTGAGTCGTAGAGGGCTAGGCCATATCGTCCCGCTGGAATTGATAAAACCAGATTTTCAAGCGTAAAGCAAAAGAACTTACCGTTAACATTCAGGTTTCCAATAAGACCGTCCGCCGTTTTCTGGTTTCGTGATAAGACTAGTACCAGGCTTGTCACATTCGTGGAGGTCAAGGTTGAAGCCGCACCGGTCGCGGGGACATTTGGTGATACGCCACCATTGCTTTGACTTTTTTGACTGCTCGAAGATTTTAATAGGTTCAACAGAGAGGTTACAACCCCCGCAAATAACTGGCATACATTTCCCTCCATGTTATCTCAGATGTGGCAATAGAAAACTACCAACTGCTATTACTGCCATAATCCCTCCGACAACCCAACCCCAAGTGTCTTTCCCACCGGTCGTTTTACCCGCGTTCTCATATTGTGACTTCTCTAGGGCGCTGATTCGATCATTAATTGCAGAACTTACAGCGGCTAATTGCTGAGCAACGGTTTGGGCTGTTGCGGCCACCAGTGTTCTCAGTGCTTCAGCTGACGAGGACACCTGGCTCGCCAAAACTAGTGCTGATGCGTTCGCCCTTTCGTTGGCTGTCGCAACGGCTTGCACATCGACTGCTCTAATTGCGTCCAGTCGGCTAGATTCAGCCTTGGAGAGTTGTATAGATTGTTCTGCGCGTAGCTGCATCTGTTCGTCCAACCTCTTAACCTCACTTTCTATCTTTTCGTCGAGACGTTGAGTAGAACCGTTCGTGTTTTCCATTGTATATCTCCGATTGTTATTTCGCCGCGCCTGTATGAATATGCTTAACTGCTTCAATGAGGAAAGGTGATGTGAATACAAACCAAATGGCCTTCTTCAGCCACTTTAAGTCTGCTCGTATTTCGCCCGACTCTACAAGGTGCTTTTCAAGGGCGTCTTCTACTTTACAAACTCGTTTATCAATACTGGGCATCTTGTCCACCTTTAGGCATAGGCTCGTCGGCCATTTTCTGCTTCGCTGCCGAGTAGGCCGGGTCGCGTTGACTTAGAACGAAGTCTGTCACGGCTTGTGACTTCTGCACTTCGCCCGCATCTTTAGCCGTGGCCGCGTTCTTGGCGAATGTCTGTTTCCAAGGAGCAAGGGCCGGATGGTTTACGTTTAAGCTAACGGGACTACCAGGAGTAGGCGTATTCGTGCTAGAACGAACTGGCTTCGTCTCGCCCATGTTCTGTGCCGCTGCTGCACCGCCCACTTGTGCTCCCACCGAAGATAGTTTCTCCGCGAGTCCTGGGACACTGTTTGCTACTCCTTGAGCCATAGTAGCCATGGCTTTTGGATTCTGAAGCGTGGCCGTGGCTGCGCCGATACCCCACAAAGGATGTCCGGCACCCATAAGGCCTAGGGCTGTAAGAGCGTTAATTGCTGGCTTGTCCTGTCCCGGCATCTGCCCCACAAGTTTACCAATCATACCGAAACCCTTAGACGGGACATTACCCGAACGTTCTCCGCCGAGTACCTTTTGTAAGCCATCAACGACGGGATGCAGTTTAGAATATCCTGTCATAGCGTCTTTTAACTGTACTGGTAGATTAGGATTATCCTTGGCTGCGCCTACGATAGCCTTTTGTCCCGCGCTGAGTTGGCTATAGACATCGGCTGCCGCAGGATTTTTCACTGCTCCGTTTTCAAAAGCAGAATTACCGTAGGACTTCTTTAGACGCTGAAGCTGATCGAATGTGATTTGCGTAGGTACCTCACCCTCGGCGGCTGGATTCTGGCTTGCCATCGTTAAGATGTCGGCCATGCCACGTTTGTAGAATATGGCAGCTTTCCTTTCGTCTGGATTCGCTAACATATCGGCGGCTTTGTATTTCTCTCCAAGCGAGTCCAATAATGGCTTAGTATCGGTGCTTAGACCGAGATCGTGGGCTTGATTACCGATTTGTCCGATTTGCTCGCCGTATTGTTCCTGCAAATTCTTTGCTTGGTCGAACATCTCTTGTGTAGACGCCCCTTGTTTCACAATGCCCTTATTCATGAGCATTTTACCGGTGTCAATAACTTCTTGCTGGCTCATGTTACCAAGTTCGTCTGATCCCATGCCGACGCCTTGCGCCGCTTTCTTTGCCGCGTAGGTTTCGATACCTGGAACGGCTGAATTTGCCATACCTGCAAGTTTCTGTCCGATCGCACCCCCCGCCGCGCCCATTCCTGCCCCCAGAGCCACGTCCCCTGCCGCCTTGGCTCCTGATCCCCCGCTCGCAAGCGTATCTATGGCGTTTCCTGCCCCAAATCCTGCTCCAACGGCTGCTCCCTGCCCTGCTGCACCCGCTAGGCTCTCTGGCACGCTGGAACCGCCCGTGAGCAACGCAGGGGCCACCACGCCAGCGGCCTGTCCTGCCACTCTGGCAATGGGATGATTCTCTTTATCCGCCATTATCTCTTTTTCAAGCTCTTGCCGCTCTTGCAGATACGGCTTATGTTCCGTTGCGCCTGCTATGCCTGCATAGGCCTGAGTGCCCATCGGAATCATACCCGCTGCACCACGCCCCGCTGCTCCAAGGGCTGTAGTATCGTCTGTGGGCTCATCGCCCCCCACCATAGGCACCCCGCCGATAGCGGAGAAGTCTATTTTGCCCGTGTGGACGGGCGAACCACCGATGGACGAGAAATCAGCCATTATTGCATCACCTGGACGCCGGGGTCCATTTGTTTAGCTTTTCCAAGACTGCTCGCTGGTATCCAGTGTTGGCTACCGTCGGTTGCTTTGATACCTATATTTCCTTTGGCTTTGTTATAGTAGCTATCAGCAAGTTTTTGTCCGCTTGCTTGAAGCTGTGCGGGACTAGGTTTCATGTTTAGCATACCGGCGTTCTTAACGGCGTTATCTACGTCCAAACCCGCCTGAGCGTGGGATTTCATATACAGGTCCTCGTCTTTTTCCTTTGCCGCTATTCCTGCACTCATTATGCCCATATATGTAGGCAAATCTTTCTTCATCGTGCCTTTCGGTGCATTCAACATACCATTGAGATGGTCGTCAACACCATAGGCATCTGCGGCAGCCGCCTGTTTCAGGGCATTCTCGCCCATTTGCGTTTGCAGCTGAAGTTTCTGCACTCTGTCCTGGCGAGCCTTATCGAAATTGGCCAAGGCTTCCTGTCGTTGCTGTGTTTGCATACCGAATATATTTCCAAGTGCGTGCGTCTCTTTGCCACCCTTAGCGGAGTAAGCATCTCCTAAGCCAGCAACCGCCTGGGCGATTATTGCACCGAGGCCATGTTGTTGCGCCTGTAGTTTGTTGGCCAGCGCTTGCCGATCTTCTGGATTCACGCCTTCCGTAAGTTTTGAAGTATCCTGATTGAACATAGTGCTCAAGTTCGGCATACCAGACGGAGGCGCAGCGGCAGGAGCAGTGCCAGGGGTGGAATGCATCGCCACTGGTGAAGGAGGTGCCGGCGGTGCTACTGGAACGGGAGCCGGTGCAGGAGGAGTTGACGCCTGTGCTGGCATTGGCAGATTCCCACCCATTGCGTTCATTGCCGCAGGAATTACTGGGCTTTGCGCGGCGGCAGCGGCAGGAGCCGCTACAGCATTGCCTAACGATTGTGTACCCGGCATTATGCTCGAAAGAGCACTTGATCCGCCGCTTTTTATTGCGGCCAAAAGGGCCTGTACAAATCCCGGATCAGTTTGTGGGGGCAAGCCCGGTACAGCGGGAGGCGCAGTAGGATCTGGCGTTCCACCATCAGCATATTTCTTTATGCCCATGGCTTTATAAATAGAGTTTAATTTATTCTCGTGTGACATTTCTCCTGGGACAACACCACCTTTTGCCATGCGGATAGGTTTCTTTTCTGGCGACATGCCCGTTGGTTCGGACGGAGCAGTGGCAGCTGCGGGCTTCGGAGCAGCCGGACTTACCGGAGCAGTCGTTGGCGCAGTTGGAGGGGCAGGAGGCGTTACAACCGCAGCCGGAGCAACGGGAGGCGTTGCAGGAGCCGCTTCTGTTGCTTCATCTTCCGGGAGTGCGGGTTTAGCTAAGCCACCTTCGGCCATGAAGCTATCGAGTGTATGTTTTTTCATATGGACATCCTTTTGGACTTGGGCGGGGCTCTCATTTTCTAAAAATGTAACATGAGGAAAGCCACCTTTAGCATAATTGGTTGGGGAATTTTGTGTTGGAACACTTGTCTGTGTTGGTAGTATCCCCTTATTTTGCAAGACATTCTCTGGAACAGATGCGGGATTAGGACCGTACCCTAGTTTTGCTACGTCTTCGGGGGCACCTTCAACACCCCATAGTTTAACGGGAGTTGAACCCTTCGCACCTTTTTGTACACCTTTAAGAATTGGTTTTAGGTCGAGCGGTATATCGTGTGGGCTGGCACCCTTCATCGCGTCTCCCATTACCGGAGCCATTTGGTCTGATGCCATGGGGGCGGCCTTACCCCCTACTCTGGCGGCCATGGCTTCTTCGGCGGCTGGCGCAGCTTCTCCTAGGGCACCCAGTTTCGACGTAGGGCCTAGTAGGTATGGCAATAGAAAATCTGATGCGCTCGCGTCCTGTAGGCCGGGGGCGTCTTTGTCCTCTTGCGGGAATCCTCCGTCGGCCATCTTTTTAACGTGTTCTGGCAATTCTTTACCCTTAGAGGCTTTGTCAAATTCTTTTACTTCGTCTCCTGTGATGCCCGCTTTCTTAGCGGTATCTGTGTGGAAGAATTTGCGTTGAGCGTCACTTGAATAAGGCATTAGCGTGCTCCTTTTTTGTAGCCGCTTGTGAAACTTGTTAAATCAATTTTCTTTTTTGTATCGCCACCCACGGGGGCATTCTTTGCAAACTGTTCCATACTTTTTCCGTCTTTCGGCACTGAACGTGGAATCACTAGTTCGCCGGGGCTGAGCATTGCGGGTATTGTATCGTTTTCTTCACTGTCGCCAGCCACCTCTGCTTTGCCACTTATATGTCCGCCCAGTTTCATGCAAATAGCATGATCGTGCGCCACGCCGCCATCTGCGTAGCATGTATATCCGCCTTTACTGAAATATCCACCGTGTGCTGCATTCGCCGTTCCAGCGGAAGCATTGTTATTACCGGCCATAGCCTTTGCTGCTGCCCCGCCAGCCGCCGCGCCGACTGGACCGCCCATCATTCCCCCTCCGATTGTTCCAGCCGCTCCAAGTAATGCACCTGTCATAGCATTGTTTTGGTTTGCTGCGGTTTGTGCTGCATTAGCTTGTTGTCCACTCACTCCTGCGATACCGCTCGCCTTATTCAATTCGTTGTTGAACTGCTGTTGCGGCAATCCGGCGTTGTAGTATACTTGTCCTTGTCCCGCTGCTGTATTTGATGCATTGACACCTTGCGCCGTATTCGTGTTAAACTCTCCGGCGTTTATAGCATTCGCCACATTACCGGTGTTGGCAGTGTTTGTTGCGGCTTGATTTGTTGCGTTGATAGTGTTCTGTGCGCCAGCTTTTGTCGCTGCTTGTCCGTAGTCACTAGCATTGACACTTCCACCGATGCTCGCCATTTGGTTTAGTGCGGCTTGGCGATTAGCTTCTGCCATAGCTGCGGTTTGGAGTCCTTGCGTCGCTCCTGTGTTTGATGCGCCCTGTGCGGCGATAGCGCGTTGTGTAAGGGCGAAATCCCCGCCGCCCTGGCCTTCGGCCTGAGCTTGGTTCATTATCGCACCTTGTGCGCCTTGGGACTGGGCATTTGTCGCGTCAATAGTTTGCTGCAATGCTAATTTAGCATTAGCGTCTAGGCCGCCTTGGTTCGCTATATCTGTGTATTGACTAAGGGCGGACATTTGCGCGGCTCTAGTGGCCGGATCGAGTGAGATATCATTATAGGCAGACGGAGCCTGTTGAGCCACCTGAATAGCATTGGGATTGACAGTGCCCTGCACAGTTTGCATAGGCAAATTGCCAACAGTTTCTGAGGCAATAGTAGGTACGGCTGCGGTTTGATATGCAGCGAGCGCCTGTTTTAAATAGTCTTGCGAGGATGAATCGCTTGAGTCGAAAAGTCCCATGTTATTATTGTCCTTTAATTAAAAATTTCCTACGCCAACTTGCGGCCCCTGGCTACTTTTAGGAAGAAACTGATTCCCGAAGTTATTAAGCTGACTCAAAGGACCTTGATTCTGAGACGCCACATATGCGGCCTGTTGATTTGCTGCTACTTGATCCGCCATTGCTTGCGTTTGAGTTTTATTTTGTGCGTTGGCTTGCGTCAATGCGTCTAATGCTCCCTGGAAGTTAAACGTCGGTGCAACATATGCGGGTCCTGCCGTTGGGGCTACGAATCCGTTGGTACCAGACAGCTGATTTAAGGCATTTCCCTTGGCAATTTCATCAGGAGTGGCACCCGCGAAGTTTGCCTGGGTTGGAGCGGCCCCTGAAAACCAATTTGACAATGGGGCTTCCGTTGACTGCGTATAGGCCGAGCCGTTACCGGGGTTTCCACTGGCTTGGAATGCTGGCATAAGTAGCTGAGATTGAGCTTGATTCAGTTGATTCACCTGGTCGCTTGTTAGTCCAAGTTGACTTAGTTGGGCTGGTGTCAAACTACTCAAACTCATTCTTGAGAGGTCGGCCTTTGCCGCTGCTTGGTTAGCCGCGTTATTGTTCCCTGCCCCTCCGGTGGTATAATCTTTATTAAGACCAGCTACGAGTGCTTGATTCGGAGTTGCCATATTACTAAAAGATCCGGCTAGATTTTGGAAGTTGGTGTTGGCCGCATTGAAGGCATTAGTATTATCACCTTGTATTTGCGTGTTCAATCCAGATAGTTGATCGGCAATTTGCTTGTTAGCTGCCGCAGAAGAAGTGGTCGCATCCGCTTGTTCCTTGCTTATAGTGGCATCCGTCGCTTGTGCTCCTGTGTTAAGATTGGTAAGAAGATTATTAAATGGTTGATAGGCATTTTCAATAGACCCTAGGGCATTAGGGTCCTGGGATAGAATTGCACTATTCAAAGCCGTGACTCCGGTTGTCGGGGCAGCTTCATTTTGCACCAATAGATTCTTTCGTCCCGCCTCAGTAGTGGTATTTGCCGTTCCAGCCGCTATAGCATTATTTATCGCGCCCTGCTGATTCGTGTAGTTGGACGTACCCTCTGCCGATGCGGGCCCGCTGTAGGTATTATTCAAAAGGCTTTGAAACTGCTTAACATTATTTGGATCACTACTAAACGAAACAGGATTGGCTGCTTCTTGCGTTAGCGTGTTTGGATTGCTTGCCGTGTAGCCAGGGGCATTCGCTACTTGGCTGTTTATACCGGCAATCGCCGCATTATTTGCCGCATCAAGATTGCCATATTGTTGGTTGATACCGGAAGTGATCTGTCCCGCTAAGGGTGCGGCCTGTCCTTGGTTTGCATCTATATACTTGTTGAGAGATGCGAATGATCCGCCAGCCCCGGCGGGTTGAGGTGCGCTGCCAGGAGTACCACTATTTGTGCCGGTTCCACCGACAGGAGCCGTGGCTGATTGTGGAGATAGACGTACTGCTCCGCCGCCACCGCCCGTAGGTGAAACGCCGCCAGGAGGGGTCGCGTTGGGATCAGTTTTCTGTTCTTCTGTGTCCATGTTACTCACGAAGGCCATAGTATTTCTCCTAGTTCAAAACGGGAGCCCATCGAATTTCAACGGTGATATCATAGGGCACGCCCGTTGTTAAACCACAAATTCCTAAAACGTTGAATGTTCCATTGCTGAATGACCAACTAATGAATGGGGCGGTTGTAAAAACCAGACTCGATCCATCCATTGGTGCTATTTTTCCTAGGGTCATCCGGCTCGGCTGATACGGAAATAGTGTCGAGAAGCTGTAGGTATTATTAGCAGGCGTCGCAGAACCAATAATTGAAAATTTTTTCACCTGGCATATGTCATTCTGCTCTGGCGTAAGCTGATTCTGAAGGCCAGAGTAAAGCTGTTGCATATATAGATTGAGACTATACAACAATTTGCTTTTCCAGTTCCCTTTCGGGGCGTCTTGAAAGTCCTCGTCGGTAAGCCGCCTGTATGTAGGCAAAATCACCTATTTGCTCCTAGTTGTGACATCGACATACGTGACGACACAGCCACCATACGTAAATCCTGTCATCGCTTGGCTCACGCTAAGGGCTAGATTCAGCCAGTGTGCCCGTCTCGCGTATAAGGGCACGTAGGTGCGCACAGATGAGGCCGCGAATTGATCTATACCGCCCCACGGAGATTGCCCCCACGCAAATTGTCCCCACTGTGTCCCTGCGGGGATGGGCACAAGCGAAATGGGCGTGCTGTTTGATATAAAGTCACTAGAAAAGGTGACATTCACGAAGTCAAACTCGACATCTTGGAACATAAACTGCGCTTCTTTGAAAAATTTGATAATACCGGGATTCCCGGTAGCTCCTACAGATGCGCCTAGGCCGGTTATCGGACAATAGCGCACTGCAACGGTAATCGGCTGCTCTATTGCAGTGAAAGAACCGCCGCTCAAGTCCCAATTTATGATATTCGTCACTTGGATGTGCGTAGAGTCTATAATTTTTGTTATCACGGAGAGATCTAGAATCTGGGACGGTGTTGCAATAGACTCTGGGACAAGCTGGACTAAGCTCCACCCCACCGTCACATTAGAAGTATCAGTTAGGCTGACGATAAGCCCTACTGACCCGGTAATGGTTACGGGAAGTTCAATATCCGAGAAATCAATACGCGTGAATGACTTTTTCTCCTGGAATACAAAAGGATATGCAGAGTTAGCCGACGCTGCGTATAAACGGTGGTCATCTGGGCTTTCAAGGAGATCCCAAAGGGCTACGGGGTATGTATAGGTGGTCCAGGCTTCGGTGATTGTGTCATAGACATACTGACGCGTTGCTTGTTTAAAACTATCATCGGTGGAAATCGTGCTCATCAGATATTTTCTATCTGTCTGATACGCCGTCCCGAATGTCACTGCCGGGAAATTAGGATAGAGGTATGAGCTTATCGGCTGTAGAATATTTTCGATGGGGCGGGATATGATACCCGGTCCCGTCTCTGCTATGGATACAACCCCTTGATTCGTGTACGCAAATACCTGGTTGTTCATTACGGCGGGGGATTCAGGAGCCGTGAGAATAGTTCCGGTGTCTAACGTAGTCACCGTGAACGGATATGTAGAGCCGGTAAGCTGAAACAGACCGTCTGCCTTCAAGACTACAACCGAGTTTCGCAGCGGTAGACACCTGAGCCATTCAAAATTAGGATTGCCAACATTTATTGTGTTGGCCGTGGGGACTGCTTCCGGCTGTTGAAATTTGGAGCAATACCCCATTCCAAGTCCGCCGCCTGGCAAAGATTGATTATCCGCCGGGGTGGTGGTTAGCGGGGGGTTCCAACAAGTAGCCCGCGAGGACGACACCTCGAATACGCCGCCGCCGATATTCTGCTCCTGTAGGAAGAAATCCCCTGGAAGCGAGGAAGCAAGTGAATTATTAGTTGCGTCGTAGGCGTAGACAAGCGTTTGAGCATAACGATTTAGAACGTGGATAAGCGATATCTTCGTGTTTAGAATGTCACTGCCGGGATCACCGCCGGTAAACACTTTGAAATGCCCCGTGCTTATATTCTCACTTGTATCACCCGTCAAAGTAAACGAAGAAGCGCCATTAGTGACGGTGAATGTATCCCCGACTTGTATGCCGAGCGGTGGCTCAGCGGACAGGAGCGATAGGAGAAATTTTTGCTGAGACGTGGCCGCGCCGTAGATCATGTACCCAAAGAAGAAGCACATATCATTGGCAAGCGGCGGAATGTTGTTCGCTTGCGAAATGCCCTGTTGGCCTGAGTTTGTATATAATGCTGTACCTAATTGGCTTTGCGGTACAGAATCCTTTACCGTAAAGTATCCGTTTGTAATATCAGTTGGAGTGGGGTTCCCCTGAAGCACCTGTTGAAGCTCATCAGACGGCTCAGTCGTACCAGTAGCGGACATCGGGGAACGATATATTACCCACTGATCATTTACGGTGGTGCCGTGCGGGATAGTGAACACCAGTGTGACGTTTCGTGTGCCGCCAGAATTGTTGGCAATAACAACACGCGTACTCGGCGTTCCTTCTACGGCGTTATGGTTGGAGTCGGTGGATATCCACGTCATGCGGTAGGCCACTTCGGTGTTGGTGGCAAAGAATCCCGCTACGTCTACGAGTACCGCCGAGCCATCTAGGCCGGGCAAGCCGCCCGCTGAATACAATGCGTGAGAGGGATCATCAGTCTTCAGAATGCCGTTGACGGATGTGAAATAGATATTATCGTTGCTTTGCGCCGAACGATAGGTGTCCGTCAAGGCGTAAGCAGGAGCGGGGAAGGGATGGGTAGTTTGTATCCATGTTCCAAGGCTATCACTATCGTAGGCGAAGTAGGCCTTGGCGGGATTAAGGCGGGATACAGTAGCGTCTCCAAACCAGATAAGTTTACTGCCCTTATAGAAAAACTCTTGGAACACTTCGGTGTGAACATTACTAATAAGCGTGGCAAGATTTATACCATACTGTTTAATGCCGCGCCGCACACCGAGAAGACCGTTATAATCCACTACAACATTCTGCGCCTGTAGCAGGGAGCCTTTCGGCACCTGCGAGAGACTATTGGGCATTGTGTAAAGCCCTTTGCAGTCTAGCTGGATATATTGTGGATCTGCTTGTAATGTCATCTATTAATCCCATCCATAGAGGGAGTTGGGCGTAGTGAGCCTAATAACATTTCCGTCCACGCGGGGCGTGATTACCGATATGAAAAACTCTTTCATGTCCGCCGCTTGGCTCATTGCAATATTAAAGCCTTGCGTATCGCCGTGAATCTCAAGGCACTTGGCCGCCGAGAGTTGAAGCAGGAATTGAAATCCCGGTTTGAACGGAATTTGGGGAATAGGGGATTGCATCGCTAAACACACCCAATCGCCGATCACTGGCCCCTGGACCGGGGAATCAACTTCAGGAAGCGAAGTAAAAGTAATGACGTTGCCCACGATACTCGTGACGGTTAGGTCATCGCCCTTGCTGACAAACATCTGCGGGCTATTAGAGACAATATCGTAGGTAGATGTGGTGAGAAAGGTGGCGGGTGCAGGCACACTATTTACAGTAATCACGTTACCTGATACAGCGGTGATTTGTCCGCAAGCCACTTCTTGCACTAGCGTACTTGGCATACGCACAAAGCGTAGCCGGAGAAACTTGTAGGCTTGGCTGCTTCCCGTGTAGCTACCGAGATACAATATGATTTGGTCATTCTGCAAATAGAATCCCCAGAGGGCAGGATTGATGGCCAGCCCCGTAGCGTTCACGTTTGACATGATATCTTCCGGACGCAGGCGCGGAATACGAATCTCGTTGTGATTTGAGTCCACAAAGGACACAGACCGTAATTTATCCGCCATGGCTCGTACAGGAAGATTGTATTTTCGCGTGCTCTGTATATACGGAATATCGTCACGCGTTATAAAGTATTCTTCAGCTTGGTTGTCGATGAGTGGTAGAATCTTGGAGGACATCTCGAAATCCATGATATTCACTAGATCGGAGTCCGAGAATAGTGCTTGCACCGACGGCATCAACGGAAGAAGTTTCAACATTGAAAGAAGGGAATCGGTTGTGTAAGGTGAGAGAGGCATTGGCACTCCTTTATACTATTTCTTCTGCGATAATGACGGCTACCACATCTGTGCGGCCTACAACAATAGTTGAGGTGTTATTATTATTCCTGGCATAAACTTGGTAGGTTATGGCACTCGTAGTATTCGGGGAATCGATAAGTGTGAAAGCAGCGGTATGATTCAAACTGTCGCCTGAATGATTCCAAATGGGGCCACTTACACCAGCACCGTTACGTCCTATCTGTAGTTGAAGATTATCGGTTCCGGGAGCGACTGGCGTATTGACTGTTATTTTAACTCTGTGGGTAGCGATAGATGGTGTTATAACCACGACCTGTCCCGTAACGGCAGTAAAGGTAGAGCTTGCACTACTAAATGAGGTGGTGGAAACAGTTTGAACGGCCTGAAAGTATTTAAGCTGGCCGAATGCGGCGGCGTCTGTTACACCGGAGCCATTCGGTACTGTTACCGTACCTGTGAAAGTAGGGTTAGCGCTTGGTGCTTTAGTAGTTATTTGTGATGCGTTTGACGATATTTGCGTTTGAAGTGACGATGTAGCGCCAGCCACATACCCGATTTCGGTGAGCGTGGGAGAAGCCAAGCTGGCCAACTGTTTAGATCCATCAGTAACGACTAGTTCAGAAGCCGTGAGTCCAGAGTCTATAATCTGGCCAAAAGTAACGGAAGAAGTAGTTCCAATAGCCTGCGGCGTTGACAGCGTGACAGATCCGGTAGAGGCACTGACTGTGATTTGATTAGCCGTTCCCGTAAGGGACGTAACACCGCCAGCCGAGCCTATGACTACTCCGTTATACGTAAGCTGATCTAGGCCGTTGATTCCTAGCGGAAGGTCGGCAGAATTGGCGTTGTTGCGCCAGTCAATCGTGTCTGTTTTGGACAGGCGTATCAATCCGCTAGAAGCTGGATTGGTAACGCGGGTTTCAAAATATGCCGATAGGAGTCCAAAAGAGGCTCCAAAGTTAACATCGGCCAGGAGGGGAAAACTGCCGCCGGCCCGCTGAAGCAGCCCGTTTGTAACAGCTTGCGCCCATCCGGTAGCCTGGACGCCCCAATTCTCGTCGAAGTTGACCGGGTACTCGAATGTTTGACCGTTGACGACCAAAGGTATTGACAAGATAATCTCCTTAAAAAACGTGGGGTTTTTATGCTGGTGACCCCAAACAGTCCTGCAATATAAACTACTACTTATTTCTTGCGTTTTCGAGGCAAGAAGGCTTCAAACGCGGACTGATTATTGTCCTCGTCTTCGTCCATCATGTTTGCATTATGAAGGGCCTGCTCGTCATCACGTTCCTTCCCCTCGTCTTCGATGGGACCAGGAAGATTGCTAACGGCAGTGGAATCTGAACTCCCGTCAACGCCTTGCCTGCGAGCAAGTTCGTCGGCCATATGAAACTCCTCTGGCTCGTCGCTATCTAATGCCATTCCGCCGTCGGCCATTTTAGCCGCGCCGGCCTCGAACGACTTCTTGCGGTGAGGATGTCCCATGATAGTCTCAGGAGCCATTCCTTCGAGATTCCCGCTTGGACTCTTGTGCTGGTCCGGCGAATCGTCATGTCCTGCCACGATTGTACCGTGATTGACACTAGAGTTCTTAGTCTGTTCTAAACCTGAAGGCGGCTCAGGAGCAGGCATTCCGCCGCTCACTGGCATCCCTTCTTTTTCTGCGCCAATACCTTTATCTACTTCACTAGAAGCGTGGCTTTTAAGCATCGACAATAGTTTCTGAACCATTTCTCTTTTCTTGCCAAATCCGTCTTGCGATGTGTCCATGTTTAATTAGTCTCCTTGATTATGACAATATAACTTTCGGCAAACAGCTACCGTCTGCTCCGCCACTCATTCCGCTTGTTGCAAGCGGGTTATTTCCAACAGCCGCGCTAGGGAATGTAATAGCTGTCCCACCCGCACCGTAAGTGATGAGGCGACCGGTCAACACGGTATTAGAAGCCGTGGTGATGGCTGATCCTGCCATGAAGTTACCAGCCTGTGTGTTATTGGCTCCGAACGTAATGAATGTGCCAGTGACAAAATACACTTTGTCCGCTGTCGCTCCATTGGTAAGGAGCAGAGTGACACCCGCTGCTGTGGTCATGGACGTGGCTGCGAGGAAGATGTATTCTCCTGCGCCATTCAGTGTCAAATTTCCTGAACTCCAAACAAGCGTCGAGCTGGAAGAATATGTACCGGGAGTTTTGGTAGTGGTACCCAAATTTGCTCCGGTAACGTCTGTACCTGGGCCGGTGGCAATAAGAGCCGTTGCCGCAGCCGTCGCGTCAACCTGTGCCTGAGCCGCAGCCGCATCAGTGATATGCTTCGTGCCTGAAACTAGGCCTGGCGGGAATCCTACAACGGATGTTCCCGGAGAAAGCCCAAGATCACCATTAAGGATCGTGTTACCCGTATTTGTAATGGTCGACTGAGCCAACGCTGCATAGGTACTCGCCGTGAGTAATCGGCTGTTAGTTCCCGGAGTGGGGCCTGAAACTACTCCGCCCGCCGATATGGAAACGGGGACGTAGTTTCCAATAACGCCTGGCGTTTGGACAACTAGATTAATGACGGCTGTTCCTGGGACGTTAGAAGCTGTGACAAGACCTTTTGTAGCGGGATTGGCATTAATCGAGACGGTGAGAGATGCAGCCGCGACAATGTCCGCTGCCGCCGAAGGGGTAGCATTGGTCAAGAACTGGGACGATGTAGAAGCGCTGTTTGATCCCGTAAACACAGTAGAACCAACGGTGACAGTATTAGTAGCAGCCACTAACGAGAATGTGACATTGGCCGTCGCTTGTTTCATACCCAACTCTACAGAGATGGTGTTGAAATAGAAACTACCGATTGCCATGCCATCAAAATACCGAGCAATACGGTCGACTGAATCTGAGGCCGAACCACCTATTTCGGGATGCAGCTGATCTGCCACCATCGCGCAACTATCGGGCGTGATGACAATGAATTCATTGATACTCATTTAAAGCTCCTTTATGTCGAATGTTTGCGGCCCTCGTTTCTTAGCGAGTGCGCCGCGGGGAGAGAATATGCTTAAACATATAAAATACCTGGGCATTTATATGTTTTAACGTATCTCAACATTCTCGCCCCCGTCGGGGAGGCAGAGGCGAGAGATTGAGACATGCGCACATGACGTGCACACTTTTAAGGCTTACGAGCGAGGAACGATGTTCGTGATAACGCACATATGAGAAGGCGTTTCCGCAAACACAGTGTTGTCCGCCCAGATACGCACTTGATACCCGGCAAAGTCTCCGAGAGGAACTTGCAAGTACGAGTCTGTTGACGTTCCGGGAAGTTGGAACGTTAGCTCGCTTGAACCAATACGAGTAATGCTGTCTGTAGGATAGAGCAGAGCTTCGCCACGTTTCATCAACGGATGCGGAACAATGGTCATCGTACCAGACGGGCTATAGAACTCCAACGCATCACAACCGTTGTCGAACTTTTTACCCTTCACATCGCCGTATCGGCGGGCCGCAGCCTGTTCGGTCAAGAGATCGCTGAACGAGGTGAGAGGTACCAATACGGTACATTCTTCGCCCATCAACCCTTTGTCGCCAGGGAGCGTGATAGCTTTCTGCAACTTACCGAATGACAAGGGAGCATTTCCCGCATCATAGATATTTCCCTGCCAAAGCGGCCAGGTAATCGAATTGATGCTGAACAGTGTTCCTTTGTTGGAAGCAATGGTAATTAAACCAACGCCTTCGATAGGCAACGAGAAGTTCGCGCCGAACGCGCCATTGAAGGCCACATTCGCCGGTGTAGCAAGAGCAACGAGAGCGGTGCTGCCAGTCGTTGTACCATTGACGGTGAGGGTATAGGCAGTAAAGTCCATACCGACCACTTGGAACACTGAATCTGCGCCTGAAGAAATTAACGCGCCACCAGCCACAACATAGAACTGAACCTGAGCTCCGATTGAGGAAGCCCAAATGCCCGTCGCCCAAGAAGCAGGGGTGAGAGCAACAGTCGTTTGCGTAGCACTAACAGCGGTGGTCGTCATCGTCACGCCAATCCCACGAGATCCGTGAAGATACGTGTTTTCGAGGCGGAAACCAGCACCTTCGGTCATGTCGTTGAGTGTGATGTCAACGGCTTTCCCGAAGCTATTCTTGCCAGCTGATCGGCTGATAGCCGTATAGCTGATGTTATCGCGTCGGATTAAGGAGAACGCCGGAACTAAAGCATTTTCCATTTGAAGCCCAATAGCCGCATTCAGCGCGAACGCCGAACCATCGGTATTGTACGTGTAGCCTTGACCAGACTGCACTTTCACAGGAGCGTTGAACTTGTCTCCGAGTTGCTTCATTCCTTTTTCTACGGTCGTATTCTTGAGAATGTACGCGTAATTCGGAACGAGATCTTTAATCTTGTCCTGATACGCTTGTTTAAAGTCGCCGTTTAAGGCGGAAAGATCAACATCTGACATGGGTATTTTCCTTTACTACATGATTGTCAACTATCCGGTAATTCCGGTTGGTTGGATTATGGATAGGGTTAGCGTCCTGCATCCAACTCTTCGGGGATTCCCAACAGTTGCAATTTTTGCCGCGTTCTACTTAATCTGGTGCCCTACGCGACAATCAGGGTATGCAGATAAATCGGGCGCCCGTTTTTTATCTAGAACCGACGCGGAAAACTAGGAGGCAGGTAGATTAATACCTAAGAACTCAGGTCCCAGGCAAGACTTGCACTTGCATCCCGAAGCTATAAAATGCTTCACTCTCTCATTGTTGAGCTACTAGTACACGGCCTATCGCCGCTCTCGGTTGACCAATTCCGAAATGGTTGCGCGGGTGGGAGTCGAACCCACTATCTTAGGCTTATGAGGCCCACGTGTTACCGTTACACTACCGTGCGAATTGTTAGAAGTTTCCTGGGGCTCCCGGATGTAACCCGATGCCCTGTTCTGATTTCTGCTGCCGAAGGGCCTTCCAATATGCTTTACCCTTTAGCTTCGAGATGTCCTTATTCTCTCGTGGATTCTCGTTAACCGTCTTTTTATCTGGGACGGGATTCGCAGTGGTGCGTTTATAACGATCCACGCGAGCTTTGGCAATCTTGTTAGACATTTCTTCGCCAAC
>ODAK010000329.1_pt1 | contig 54712 bp, 44 predicted proteins | sample 1539591 | NCBI WGS metagenome assembly ODAK01 (sample SAMEA3539303, study PRJEB22396) | soil metagenome | biome: tundra; feature: field; material: soil | place: USA | collected 2010-05 | depth 0.15 m
GCACTCCGATCGATCTCGCGCGCACGATGCTCGACGCGCTCGGCCTCGCGCCGCCCAGCGCGTTCCAGGGCGTCGACCTCGCGGCGCTCGCGCAGGGCACGGCGGCGAACGAGCAGCGACCGCTGGCGGCGACGCGCGGCCCCCGGTTCTCGGTGCGCTGGGGCACGTACGTGCTCATGGGCGTCCGCGAGCGCGAGACGCGCGTCTGCGACCTGTCGCTCGACCCGACGTGCATCGCGGACGTGAGAGCCACGTCGCCGCTCGCGCTCGACGCGATCCAGCGGTTCGCCGTCGACGCACTCGCCCGCAGGCCCGGCGCCGCCCACGCGCGAACTTCGGCGGTGCTCGACGCGCACACGATGGCCGCGCTCGTACGGTGGGGCCGGCTCGAAGACGAGCGCGAACACGAGCTCGAGCGGTGATCGGCCCGGAGTTTGCTCGCCCCTGGGATGGCTTCTTCCTCTCGCAAAGGTGAGTGATTTCATGTCGGTGGTGCGAGCCCTCGTTCGAGCCGGCCTCCCTTGCCTCGTGGCCGTCACGGCACTTTCGCTATCCGGTTGCGTCGTCGAAGAGCGCGAGTACCCGAGACCCGCGCCGCCTTGCCCGGGAGGGCGGTGGATCGGGGGACATTATGGCCCGTACGGCGCGTGGCACCGGGGGCACTGGCAGTGCCCGGGCGTGGTCGAGGTGGTCGAGGTGCGCTGACGCGCCGATCGTACGCTCGAGCCACGGTCTCTGTCCGCGGCGGGCAGCCGGCGGTATACGGCGAGGTATGCGCCAGATCTGGATCTCGCGGCCCGGCCCGCCGGAAGTTCTCGAAGTCCGCGCCGCGCCCGATCCGGACGCCGGCCCCGGCGAGGTCCGGATCCGCGTCCACGCGGCCGGGATCAACTTCGCCGACCTGATGGCGCGCGTGGGCCTCTATCCGGACGCGCCGAAGCTCCCGTGCGTCGTCGGCTACGAGGTCTCGGGAATCGTGGATCAGGTAGGCGCCGGCGTCACCCACTGCCGACCGGGCGATCGCGTCATGGCGATGCCGAAGTTCGGCGGGTACACGGACACGCTCGTCGTGAACGGCGAGCAGGTCTTTCGCATCCCCGCCGCGATGACGCTCGAAGAGGCCGCGGCCCTCCCGGTCGTCTACCTCACGGCGTACACCATGATGCTCTTCACCGGCACCTTGCGGCCCGGCTCGAGCGTCCTCATTCACTCGGCGGCCGGCGGCGTCGGCCTCGCGGCGATCCAGCTCGCCAAGACGCGCGGGTGCACGATCCTCGGCATCGCGTCGGCGAGCAAACACGACTTCTTGCGAGCTCAGGGCGTCGCGCACACCATCGACTCGAGCGGCGAGTACGCGGCGGCCGTGCGCTCCGTGGTCGGCGACAAGGGGGTCGATCTGATCCTCGATCCCGTCGGCGGCAAGTCGTGGACCACGGGCTACGACCTCCTCGGCCCGTGCGGCCGGCTCGTCGCGTTCGGGCTGTCCGCGGTGTCCGCGGGCAAGACGCGGAGCTGGCTCCACGCCGGCGCGCAGGTGCTCAAGGTGAAGAAGATCTCGCCGATGAGGCTCATGGACGACAACAAGACCGTGAGCGGCACGAACATGGGCCACCTGTTCGACCGCCTCGATCTCCTGAAGCCGCAGTTCGCCGCGCTCCTCGCGATGTACGAAGCTGGCGAGATTAGGCCGCACGTCGACCGCACGTTCCGCTTCGACGAGGCGGCCCTCGCTCATCATCACCTTCACGACCGGAAGGCCATCGGCAAGGTGATCCTCGTGCCCTGACGGGGCGAGGGGCTCGATCGAGGGTGGCCGACGATGGAACCCCGCTCGTCACCACGAGACCGAGTCGACGTACACGCTGCTCGTCGACGCCCCGCTCGTGCCGATCGCCACTCCGAGCTGGTAGAGAGGCGTGACGGCGTTCGCCGGGACGGCGACGGTGAGCGTGTTCCAGGCGCCGACCTTGAGGCTCGCGATGGCCTGCCAGTTCCCGGTCCACGTCCAGCTCCCCGACGCGCCCTGGAGCACGAAAGGCTGGACGGAGCTCACCGTCGTGCCCGACGGGACGTAGACGTGAAACGTGACGGTCGCTCCGGCGGGCGTGGCCGGAGAGGAGACCGCCACCGTCGCCGTGCCGGCGCCGGACTCGTTCAGCTTCACCGCGAGAGCGTGGGTCCCCTTGAAGGCTTCGGCCGACGAGCTCGCGAGGCTGGAGACGCCGCTGTCTCCCGTCCATCCCTGCGCGCCGGTCTCGAACCCGTACTCGGCCGGATCGCCGGAGGCCGCGGCGACGACGACCGTGGTGGCGGCCCCGTTCCAGACGTAGTCCGGCGTCCAGCCGGCGCCGAAGACGCCCAGCTCCACGGTGTACGTCCCGGCCGTGGCCGGCGCCGTCCATGCGTACGAGTACGTCTGCGTCTGGCTCGCGGCGAACGACTGGGCCGTGAAGGACTGCTGCGCCACCTTCGTGGACGAGGCGTCGTAGATCTCGATGTCGACGACGCCGCCGGAGAGCGCGGCGCCCGTATCCTTCACGGTCGCCGTGATCGTCGTCGTCTGTCCGGCGGTCACGCTCGCCGGGGACGCGGTCGCCGTCGTCGTGAACGCGGGCGTGCCGCTCCCACTGCCGCTGCTGCGTCCGGCGCCGCTGCCGCCGCTGCTCGAACCGCCGCTGCTGCTGCCGGCGCCGCTGCTGCTGCTGCTCGAACCGCCGCTGCTGCTGCTGCTGCTGCTCGAACCGCCGCTGCTGCTGCCGCTGGCGCTCGTGAGCGGCAGGCCCCCCGCGGCATAGAACGCGGCCGCGTGGGTCTTCAAGAAGGGCTGCCCGTCGGTGTAAACGTCGTTCTCGTAGGAGCTCTGGCAGCCCTCGCCCGCGCCAAAGAGGAGCCCGATGACGCCGTCTTGCGCCCAGCTGGCGAGGTGCTGCGCCCGCTCGGGACCGAAGAAGTACTCGGCGCGGTTGTCCTTGTAGCCCTGGCGCGGCTGCCCGCTATTGCACACGTCGAGTTGATTCGAGTTTCCGATCGGGATCTGCCAGAGGATCCACCGCTTCTTCGCCTTGGCGTTCCATAGAGACAGCCACGACGCATAACGGTTGAAGCTTTCGCTGTTCACCGAGGCGGTATCGCTCGCGTCCCACCAGCGGTTCTGATTCTCGACTACCTTGTAGTAGTCCGAGTCGCGATCGAGCGGATCGCCGACGAGAAAATCGTACGTGGCGCCCGTGGTATTGGCCGCGAGGCCGAGCGGCGAGAGGAATCCGTAGACCGTGTCGACCTGAGGCTGCAGCGCGTCGGTCACCGACCCGTACCCGATGTCCTCTCCGCCCGCCCAGTCCGACACGTGAATGCCGAGAATCGCGTTCGTCGCGCCGACGGCCTTGCGGAGCTGCAAGAAGGCGAGGCCCCACCCGGCGACCGTATTGGGCAGTGACGCGAGCTCGGGGAGGCCGCTCGCCGCGACGGCCGCGTACGCGTTCGGGTTGCCGTTCGACTGCTGCTCGAGAAAGCCGAAGCCGTCGGCCTCCATCAGCACGACCACCGGCTTTCCGAAGGTCTTGATGTTCTGCATCAGGAGCTTGAAGTCGCCGAAATACTCGGCCATCGTCGTCGTGTTCTGGGTCTTGGCGAGAAACTGCGCTTCGGCGCCGCCGGGTTCGCCGTTCACGCAGTAGTATTCGACCGCGGGCACGAAGCCCTCACTCGACGACTCCTTCATGTAATTGAGACCCCAGCTTCCGTCGCGCGAGCCATATCCCCAGTTGTTCGCCCACCCGTACGTGAAGTACGCGTAACGAAGATCCCAGGGGACGCCGCTGCCCTTCATCCACGTTGCCCCCGATTCCTCGAAGAGGCCGACGGAGAGGTGCGACGGGAGCCCCGCGGGGATCGATCCGGCGGCTGTAACGGCGAGTGCGGAAGTAGATTCGCCTGTCGCCTGCGACCCGTCACGCGCGGAACTACCACATGCAGATGCGAGAGCGCACACGAAGGCAATGCCCGCGCGACGGAGGGTATTCGTCATGCGGGGCGTTTAACATTCTGCGCGAGCCCGCGACAACTCGATCTCATGGCTGAGACGCGAGTTTTCGAGGATCGTGCAAACTTTCAGACAAGAATCGCGTTCTCGCGCCACATCGGAAATAAATATGAATGCCGACGGGGTGGGCAGGCACGTTCGGCGAGCGTGTCCCGATACGGCGCACCCACGCGACCTCCATTCCGACATGTGAACGCGCGCGGCACTCGCGCCCGCGCGACGCGCGTCGTCGATCGGACGGAGAGCGATAGCCTGGCCGAGTGACCGCGCCTCCCGTCGATGTGCTGCGCTGCCCCGCCTGCGGGGCCGACGTCCCTCTCGGACAGGCGGACGACGCGCGCTGCGTCCACTGCGGAAGGGAGGTGCCGCTCCCGGAGACCTATCGCGAGCTCCGGCGGCTCCAGCGCGAAGACGAAGCGTCGCGCCAGCGCGCGCAGGCGCTCTTCTCCACGCTCGATTCGCCCCCGTGGCTCTTCACCCGCGTGCTGGCCGCGGTCTTCGATCAGCCGATGATTGTCTTCTGGATCTTCTTTGGCGTGCCCGTGGGCCTCGCGAGCGTCCTCGGCGGGCTCGCGATCGGCGAGCGGTGCCGCCTGTCGGAGGCCGCGAGCACCGGCGCGAGCTTCGTCATCCTCTTCGCGTTCGCGTTCCTGCCGCGGTCGATCGGGATCTACGCCAACCGGCGCGCGGGCGGACGGCGCCTCTTGCTCGCCGGGCTGGCCGCGCAGCCGCCCAGGCTCCCGGGTGGCCCGGCGCGCTGCCGCGAGTGCGGGGCGCCGCTCGACGTCACGCCGGGCGCGCTCGTCGCTCGCTGCGTCTACTGCGGAGCCGACAGCGCCGTCCGGGTGCGCACTCCGTTCGTCGCGCGTGCCCGCAGGGCGGTTCGCGTCGCGGCCCACACGATCGACGAGGCCGCGGCGCTCGATCGCCGCGAGCGGGCCGCGACCCGGCGCACGCTGGCGAACGAGCTCCGGCGCTATCTGCTCACCACCGCGGTCTTCGGCGGCCTGTTCGCCACCTTCATGTGGGACGACGCGCGAGTCACCGCCCTTGGCGAGGGGTCCGCGCCGGCCCTGGGCCTCGTCGCGCTCGTCATCGGGACGCTCCTGCTCATCGCGGTGATGCTCCGCTCGGTGGCGTCCGACAAGGGCGACGTGGAAGAAGCGCGCCTCCGCCGCGAAGGCAACGGCCTCCCGGGCTGGGTCCGCATCGCCGGCCCGCCCGGCGTCTGGCTCGCCTTGTGGCTGGTGCGCGTCCTCGTGTGGCGCTGACGCGTGCGGCCCGGCCCGGGTCTAGCGGACGACCCGGCGCGAGAGCCGGGAGGGGCGGCGCCACGCAGACGGGATCGGCGGAGAGACAGGGATTCGAACCCTGGGTACCCTTGCGGGTACACTTGATTTCCAATCAAGCACCTTCGACCACTCGGTCATCTCTCCGTGGCTTCGAGCGCGCCGTCCCGGCTCATGCAAAGGGACGGTCCGCACGACCCAGCGCGCCTCTTTAGCACGGCTTGACAACGTCGAGAGGTTTCTGCACCTTGCGCGGCGGAGAGCTGTCCGAGTGGCCGAAGGAGCCTGATTCGAAATCAGGTGTACCCGTAAGGGTACCAAGGGTTCGAATCCCTTGCTCTCCGCAAAATCCGCGGACAAAACGCGCTCCCCGCCGGCCCGCGAACAAAGCACGCCAGCCCTGGGCAACCCCTGCACGATCTCTTCGACCGTGGCCAGCCGTGCTCTACAGCGAAGCCGCTCACGTACGAGGAGAAGGAGACCTTCTCCCCTCTGCGCCCCTCTGCGGCTCTGCGGCCAATCTCGCCCTCTCCGAGCGCCCGAGCGGTGGATCAGGGCAAGAGGTCATCGAGCGGATTCTCGGTGGCGCTCGACGACGGCCATGATCTCGTCGTCGCTCAGCAGGTGCCGCGTTCCCTTGGCGGTCTCGAGGATCGACTCGACGAGCCCTGGGCGGGGCTCGAGGCCCCGCTTCTTGAGCCAGTAGGCGACGTTCGATGCTCCGCTCATGAAGCCGATCGCGATCTCTTGCCGGCGCCCGAAGGTGCCCGCCGGAACCCCGCTGTAGACGCGATCGGCGAGCCACTCGTCGCCCTTCTGCATCGCCTTGATGATCGCGGCGGCGTGGACGCCGGTCGCGGTGCGGAACGAGTCGCGCCCGACCAGAGGATAGTTGAGCGGGATGTCCCAGCCCACGGCGCGCGCCACGGTCTCGCAGTACTCGACGAGCGTGGTCAGATCGCGCTCAGGGGGCAGCTGGCCGAGGAGCCGCAGGTTGAGCAAGAGGAGCTCGATGGCGGGGTTGCCGACGCGCTCGCCGAGGCCGAGCGCCGTTCCGTGTACGCGATCGGCTCCGGCCTCGAGCGCCCAGAGGGCGTTGCCGAGCGCGAGCCCGCGATCGTTGTGGCCGTGCCAGTCGAGGCCGGCCTTCGCCCCCGTGCTCACGATGACGCTGGTCGCGAACTGGATCAGGTTTCGGACGCCGTCGGGCGTGGCGTGACCCACGGTGTCCGTGAGCACGAGCCGCCGCGCGCCGTGATCGATCGCCGTGCGAAAGAGCGTATTGAGCACCTCGGGGCGCGAGCGCGTGGTGTCTTCGGTGACGTACGCGACCGGGAGGCCCGCCTTGACCGCCAGGTCGATCGCCTCGGCGCTCCGCTTCGCGATGAGCGCGACGTCCCATTGCTCCACGAACTGGCGGATCGGGCTCGAGCCGATGAACGCGCACACTTCGATCTCGACGCCCGCCTTCTGGCTGATATCGAGGATCGGCGCGATGTCGGCGGTGACCGTGCGGCCGGCGCAGGCGACGCGGATCGCGAGCTTGCACGAAGCGACCTCCTTGCAGAGTGTGAGCACGTCGTCGAAGGCGCGCTTGCCGCTCCCCGGGAGGCCGACGTTCGCGTGCTCGATCTTGAGCCCGTCCATCAAGTGCAGAATGCGTAGCTTATCCTCGATCGACGGGTCCTCGACGCTGGGGTTCTGCAGGCCGTCGCGGAGGGTCTCGTCGAGGAGCGAGAACGCCTGAGGTACGAGGCGGCCCTTTCGATTGAGCTCGTTCCAATCGAAGATGAAGTCGGCTGCTCGCTCGCCGTCGTTCTCCGGAGATGGTCCTTTCGTAGATACGTTGCCCATGATTGAAGTATAGGACATCGAACGTGGACAAGCTCCAATCCGCCCAGCTCCAGGTCGTTCTCCCGGGGACGCGTGCGAGCTTTCGGCGGCGAGTCATTGACGCGATGTTCGACCTCGTGGTGGGCCCCTCGAGCGGCGCTTTCTGCTTTTTCGGCAAAGATGACGCGCGCGCTTACCAGGACGCGACGCACCTCGTCGACGGCAAGACCGCGGCGATTCACGAGGGGGGTCGAGGGGTCGCCCTGTCGGTTGCCTTCGGGTTCGACCGGAAGAGCGTCGTCGCGTCGCCGCGGCGCGCCTACGCGTCGAGCGAGCTCTGGTCCGACCGCGAGCGGCCGCTCCTGCCGTACTTTCGCGACGAGTCGATCGCCCACGGCTTCACCCAGGCGATCGTTCTATTTGTGCACGAGGGCGGGACGCTCTTCGGGATCGCTGGCCTCGAACGTCGGGAGGGCGAACCGGCCTTCAACGAGCGCGATGCCGCGCGTCTCGAGCAGCTCGCTCCCTTCGTGGTCGCGGGTGCGCGGCGCCAGATTCAGTACGACGAGCTCTCGCGCGAGGCCTCTGCGCTGCGCGCGCTCGGCAAGGTGGCCGGAGCGCTCTACGTCATCGACCGCGATCAGAAGCGCGTCATCTGGGCCGCCGACCGGGAGAACGGCATCGACTGGGAAGACGACGTCGACCCGATCGAGGGGCTGCTCGTCGACGCGGCCGAGCAGTCGCTCTCGGCGCGCGAGCACGGCGACGCTCTGCCCACGCCGCTGCGGCTGCCGAGCGGCGGGGCCATCGCGGCGGTCGCGGCGATCGAAGGCGACCCGGTCTTCCACGGCGCGCGCTGCGCCGTCGTTCGCGTCGCCACGCAAAAGGCCGCCGCGTTCGAGAGGCTGAGCAAGCGCGAGCGCGAGATCGCGCGCCTTCTCGTCAGCGGCTACAGCGGGGTCAACGTGGCCGCGCTGTCCGGGCTGAGCGAGAACACGGTGCGCACTTACGTGCGCCGCCTCTACGGAAAGCTCGGCGTGAACAACCGGGCCGACCTCGTACGCAAGCTCGTGAGCCCCGAGTCGGCCTCCGCGCCAACGCCCGCCTCCCCCGTAGACCCGCCCCCCGACTCGTCCCTCGTCGCGGGCGACGACACGCTCGATTGAGCTAAATCAGCGCTCACGTTCGTGAGCGCCGATTTAGCGAGGGGTAGCAATGACGAGCCCTCGGTCGCCGTCGACGCGGAGGAAGTCACCGGTGCGGATGGCGCGCGTGGCTCCCGCGACGTTCACGACGCTTGGGACGCCGAACTCGCGCGCCACGATGGCCGCGTGGGACAGCGGGCCACCGAGCTCGGTCACGACGCCCGCGGCGACGAGGAAGAGGGGCGTCCAGCCCACGTCGGTGGTGTGCACGACGAGGATCTCGCCGGGCTGAAGGGCGTCCATCTCGTCTTCGCGGACGAGGACGCGCGCCTTGCCTTCGACCACCCCTGGGCTCGCGGCCAGCCCGCGCATCACGTTGCCGCCGGCCGGCGGCATCACGACCGGTGGGGGTACGCCGACGAACGTCGCGGGCGGGTCGGGGCGCGCGTGGTCACGCGCGAGCTCGGCGCGTCGCGACCGGACGAGCGGCGCCAGCTCGGTGCGCGCGGCGCGCAGCGACGCGACGACCTCATCGATCGTGAGGAAGAAGACGCTGCGAACGCTTGCCAGCGGCGAACCAGACTCGACGATCGCACGCCAGTCGGATGCCAGGTCCGGGTCGCGCCGCAAGAGCCTTCGATCGGCGTCGAGCGCGGCCTCGCGGAGCATGCCGAGGACCCGGGTGACCCACGCGCGCATACGCTCGCGGAGCCGCGCCGAGCGCTGGGCGCGCGCGACCAGGTGACGGATCAACGTCTGCTCGATGACGTTGAGCTTCGGGACAAGCTTGGCCATCTCGAGATCGGCCTGCGCCTTGGCGCGCGCGAGGGTCCCTTCGGCGCGCTCGGCGTCGGTCCGGAGAGCGGCGCGCAGCATGCGCAAGACCGGGCGCGGGTCTTCTTTCCATCGCGGCGTCGAGAGCTCCGCCTCGCGGATCGCGCGGTCGCCATAGAGCTCGATGAAGCTCTGGAGGGCCCGGCGGGTCGGGCCCTGGGGGATCGCGTCGAAGCCGGTCGTGGTCTCGCGCTCGATGATCGCGCGCGCGTCGGGCTCGCGCCGCGCGAGCGCCGCGACGTGCATGATCCCCATCCCCGGCCGCGCGCTCTCGAGATCGCGGATGCCGCTCGTCAGCGATTGCGCGAGGCCGTCGGCGTGGGCTGGCGCCACGCGCTCGAGCACGGTGCGGAGCGCGAGGTGCGAGCCGAGCGTGCTCGATGCCGAGGTGAGCATCACGGTGCCGGTGCGCTCGAGCAAGAGCTGGATGTCGCGCAGGCGACGGGCGACGCCCTCGTCGGGCAAGATCGCGAGATCGAGCGCGCTCTGCGCCCGCCATTGCTTCTCGGCGAACGCCTCGAACGCCTTCACGTCTTCGTCGAGGCGTAGCTGCTCGCGCAAGAGGCGCGACGCGGTCAGCGGCAGGCGGGCGTAGAAGCCGCGGCGGCTCACGTCCTGGACCTGCCCGGCGAGCTCGTCGCCGCCGCCGCCGCCGCCGAGCTCGACGAGCGTCTTCGGATCGAGGAAGGGCACCTGCGCCGCGATGCGCATGAACTGCGTCAGGTTCAGGTAGAAGCGACCGTGCACGTTCCCGACGAGGCGCGCGTGCTTGGGGACCCGGCAGCCGAGGGCGGCGAAGGCCCGGCGAAACCCTGCCTCGCTGAACGCGCCGGCGACAGACCAGGTGAAGGGCGTCGCGACCCCCGGGAGCGCCTCGCCCACGTTGACGTTGCTCCACACGGTGGTCGCGTCGCCGCCGTCGGGGAAGCCGAGGCCCGTGGCCGGGCGAGCCTGGACGATCCAGGTCCTGTCTTCGTCGCACGCGAACTCCACGTCCCACGGCCCGCGTTCGAGCCTCTCGAGTTTCGACGCGATGCGCGCAAGGTCGGCGACGCGCGCGCCGTCGAGAGCGGGAAGGTCGGGTGACGCGACGTCGACCTCCTCGACCTTTCCGTCGCGAACGACCGTCGCTTGCGTCTTGTGGGCGACGATGGCGTCGACGACCGTTCCACTGGCGTCGATGCGGAAGACGTCGGGCGTCGTGACGCCGTTGACGACCGGCGCGCCGAGGCCGAGGCCGACGTTGACGATGCGATCGTCGCTGTCGCCGTGGACCCCGGGGGCGCGCGTGAACATCACCCCCGCGGATCTTGCCTCGACCATGCGCTGGACGACCAGGGCCATGCCGACGTCGCGGATGCCGTGGGCCGCGAGATAGGCGAGCGCTCGGCCGCTGGCGATAGAAGCCCACACGCGCCGCACCGCTTCGGCGAGCGCCTCGGGCCCGCGCACGCCGAGGACGCTCTCGGCGAGCCCAGCCATCGACACGAGCGCCCCGTCTTCGCAGGTTGCGCTCGAGCGTACGGCCAAACCCCACGGCGAGCTGGCGCCGAGATCGAGCCACACGGCGTGGAGCTCGTCGTCGAGGCCACGAGGTAGCGCCGCCGCGAGGATCTGTTGCCGCGCCTCGGCCGCCCGCAAATAGCCGGCCCGCCCCGTTGCCGCACGCAGGAGACCGCGCGGCTCGCACCCGGCAGGCAGCTCGCGGATCGCGTGCGCGAACGCCGCGGCAGGCAGCACCGTCGCCTCGGGGACGGCGAACTCGTGGCGGACGAGCCACGCGAGGCGCGCCGCCTTGCCGCCGACGAGACGCGGGTCATCGCCACCGCGACGCTGCGCGAGCACGTCGAGCGGGACGAACCACGCATTCGCGATCTTCGGCGGCACCCGGGCCGGGGACATGCGCGCGATGTTAGCCACGCGGGCTGCTCAGTCGACCGCCCTGTACGCACGACCCACGAGCCTGACCTTGGTCTTGTCCTGCAGAAGCATGGCCTCGCCGAGGTTCTGGTCGATCGTGACGAGCGATGCGCCGAGCGCGGCCGCTTTGTTGCGGAGATCGTTGCGCGCGGCGGTCTGCGCCGTGTCGAGGTCGTTCGCGGCCGCGACGCCCGTGACCTCGCCGATCAGCGCGAACGTGCTCTTGCTCGGGGGCTCCATGGCGAAGTCGACGTCTTCGGCGGCCGGCTGGAGATTGACGTGTTCGGGCAACTGCTCGAAGCACGCCAGGACCACCGGCAGCAAGAGCACGAGGGCTCGTCTCATCGCGAACATAGTACCGAACTCACGCTCGCTCATGTAAAGCGCGGTCGTTCCAAAAGAGAAGCTCGATCGAGCCGGGGCCGCGGTTGAACACGTAGTCGTGCGGGCCGACGACATCGGCGAACTCGTGTGCGATACCCGCGCCAGTCCACGCGCGGGACACGTTGGTCACCGGGTCGTGAAAGTAGTCGTCGTGGCTCGTCAGGAGCCGGAGCTTGAGGTCGGGCCTGCGGACCCGGGCGCTCATCGCGAGCGTCACCCAGTCGCCCACGGGATTGTCCCCGAACGCTGCCTGGATGCCCCCTACGGCCCCGAACGTGTCGGGCGACGTCAGCCCGATGCGAAGGGCCAGGATCCCGCCCAGCGACACGCCGTCGATTCCCGTGGCCTCGGGCGCAGAGCTCGCCGGTGTCTCCCTGCGAACGCGCGGGAGGACGACGTCGAGCACGAAGCGAGAGCAGGCGCCGATGTCGGCGGTGGCCGCGGGGTGCACGTCTGGCAGCCACGGGCACACCACGATCAGCCCGCCGAAAGGCCGCTTTGCGAGCGCGGCGTTCGTGTCGGCCATGCGGGCAGGATCGACGAGGCCCTCGTAGTCGGCATCGCGCAACGGAGGCGCGCGAAGGCGATCGTATGCCCGGACCATCGCGTAGTCACGCGGCCAACCGAGGGCGCCTTCGGCCGGCGCCTTCACGGCCTCGCCGCGCCCATGAAGCGCCACGACCACGGGGAAGCGGTCGGCCGGGCCAGCCCACGAAGGGACGACGACGACGGCACGCCCCGGCCCCCACGGCTGCATGCCGAGGTCCCACTGGAGCAGGCGGACGTTGGCTGAGACGGGCAGCGGGGCAGGCGGCCCCCCCGCGAACACATCTGTGCGGGAGCACGCGAACGCGGTCGCGACGCCGGTCGTGACGCCCAGCACCACCGCGCGTCGGCCGAGCAAGGTGACCATGTCAGTCGTCGCGCGGTGCGGCGGGAGCCTCGGGCGCATCCGGAGCGAGCGCCTCGCCGGTCGCCGCATGCAACAGCTCGACGAGCGACGGATCGCTGGCCATTCGCTCGCGCAGGGTGCTCCGGATGGCTTCGAGCTGGCCCGGAGGCAAGGCAGCGAGATGGGAGGTGGCCTCGTCGACCTTCAGGTCGACGTAACCGCCCACATCGATCGCCCCGGCACGAAAGCGCTCGAGGGGGCTCGCCCCGGTTGCCTGGGCCGCCTCGACCCGCGAGGCGCTGACAGCCGCGGGCGCCGCAGGCGGCACGCGGAATGGCGCTCCCGCCGGTGTCGCATGGGTTGCCTGCGACGAACCTCCGGCTTCGGGAACCGGAATGGGTGGGCCGTCCTGGCCGATACGGTCGACTCCCATGGCCTCTAACTTACGTGCGGTTCCGGTTGCAGGCTAGACATCGGGAAAGTCTCCGTGCGGGCAGCTCGCGGCTCCGCCAAGGGCCTCTCGCTCCGGGTGGGGGGTCGAGGGAGCCTCCGACGCCCTCCAGCCCGGATCAATGGATATTCCCGATCGCAGACTTTGCCGTGCTGTGCTCGACCTCGAGGACGTTAGAGAGCGCAGTGAAGTTTCGGTTCTGCGCGTTCACCTGCTCCTGAATCTGCAGGTAGTAGAGGTTCATTTGCTCGGACTGGGCCATCGAGCTCTCGATGCTCCCGTCCGACGTTCCTGATGTTCCAGTCGCGCTGGCGCCCGCGCCGCCGAGACCGACGCTCACGCCGCCGAGATTGGCGAGGCCGGTCGTGCCCGAGAGGCCGCCAGGGACGCCGCCCGGCCCCTCGGGCGAAGTACCGACCGTCACGCTCGAGGCCACCGAGCGGACCCCACCAAGCTCCGCCGTGGCTCCGAGCGCGCTGGTCCCCCCCCCGCGCAGGGCCACGGCCGCCAGGGGATTGCCCGGGAGCACGCTCACCGCCGCCTGGGCCCCGCGGACGAGCGCTTGGGCGCCGCCCGCGAGCAGGTCGGCGAATTGCACCCGGACGGGCGTCTGGGTCGGGCGAGGGGTGGTCGGAACGGTGACGACATCGGCGCGGATCGGCTGGATAGGGTTGTCCATGAGGATCTCTTTCCGTTCCCCTTCGGATCACCGCGGCAGAAGTTGCTCCGAATCAGTGACGCCAAGCGACCTCTGCGCGACGGATCAGGTGCTCGCCCGGGGTCGGGCCCACGTCGTCGAAGACGATGGCGTCGCCCGCGAAGGCCAGCGCGACCTCGAACGATGCGGGCGCTTCGAGGTCGAGCAGCGGCCACGGCTTGCTCTTGGGGACGCCGTCGCCTCCAACGACAACGGCCTCGAAGGCGAGCGCCTCTTGACCCGATCGGACGACGACGGCGCGGACACCGTCGCGCGAGGGCGCGAGCGCGATGGACGTCGGCCGGCCGGGGCCTGCGAGCGGGAGGATCGACGGGGCGCGCCCGACGTGCCCTTCGCGGTCGAGCACCGCGAGCATCGCGGCTCCGGGTCCCTCGAGGCCCGTCGCGGCGTCTTCGATCCACGCGAGGACGGCGCCATCGCCGGTCGCCGCCAGCTGGGGCGAGCGCGAATGGGGCGCGCTCGCGAGGACGCGGATCTCGTCGCTGTCGCGCCTGGCGTCGGTGGTCCGGAGCGTCGTTGCGTAGATGTCCGCGAGCCCCTCGCGCGGGCTCTCGCGGGGATCGCTCCACGCGAGCCAGGCCACGTTGCCATGAACAGCGAGCGCGACGTCGCCGGCGTCGCCCGGGGCGTTGGTGATTCTTTCGTCGCGCGCGACGCGGGTGAGCTCGCGGTCGATCTTGGCCGCATAGACCTCGCCGTTGCCGTCGCGGGCGTCGACCCAGGCGACGAGCCAGCCGTCTCCTGCCCAGGCCATCGCGACGCCGCTCACGTCGCCCTTGGCGCGCGTCGACAGCTCGATCTCCCGGCTTCGACGGCCGGCGCGATCGAGATGGGCGACATGAACCTGACGGTCCTGGTCTTCGAGACCGTTCACGGCCGGCGCGCCGGTCACCCACGCGACCGCGGCGCCATCTTGCACGGTGCCGCCGGCCGCCAGGGCGACCCCGCCGATCGGCACCGCGCGCGACGTCAGAGACTGCGTCGCACTGCGTGGCTGGCCGTTGTCGTCGAGCACACGGACGGTGACGATCGCCCCTCGCGCCCCTCGCGCCCCTCGCGCCCCTCGCGTCCCTCGCGCCCCTCGCGCCCCTCGCGTGCTGTCTTCGTCGATCGGAGGGCTCGCGAGGGCGGCAATGACCGTCGAGTCGCCGAGTCGGAGCGCGGCGAGGTCTTCGAAGGAGGGGCCGGTGGCGATCGTCTCGAGGCTGGTGACGCGCGGCGCCTCGGGCGGGAGAGGCACCGCGGCCGGCGTAGCGAACGGCGAGGTTCGTGGCTCGAGGTCGACGACGAAGATCGGCGTGGGCGACTCGCTCGTCGCGGCGAGCGCGAAGCACCGGTCGCCGGTGCATCGGAGGCCCCATCCGATGGCGATCGGCGCACCGGCTTCGGTCAAGACCAGGGGCTCGGTCTGAACGGGCTGGAGGCGATCGTCGAAGCGCACGAAGGTGGGCGCGATGGGCCCCGCGCACACTCCCGACGAGGCGCCGCCCATGCAGGCGCGCGCGGGGGCCAGAAGGGCAAAGCCGTCGGCCGTCCCGACGAGCTCGGGGGCCGCGCCTTGCGCGATCTCCAGCGCGGTCACCGACTGGGCAGAGAGCCGGCCGTCGGTGGCGATCGCGGCGAGGTGAAGGGCACGCCGGAGGTGAGCGCGAGCCGACGGCTCTTCCCAGGCGAGCGCCGCCGAGCGAGGACCGGACGCGAGCGCGACGAGCGAAGCGCCGCCGACGGCGTCCATGGCGGCGCTCGGCCCCGTGACTTGACCTGCAGCGTCGACCCGGGCGAGGACGACCTGCGCGTCTTCACCGGTTCGATCCGTCCAGGCGAGCACGACGCCTTGTGGCAGGGTGACCGCGTCGATGTCGCCGCTGACGGTAGGCCGCGTGCCTATCGCGACGGCGGGCCCCTTGGGGTGCGCCTGCGCGTCGAGCTGGAGCCACGCGAGGCGGCCAGCCGCGGCGTGGGTGTCGAGCGGGTCGTTGGTGACGAGCGCGAGGCCGACGCCGTCGTCGAAGGCGACCGCTTGCCAGCGATCGACGGCGCGCGCCACGCGCACCGGCATCCCGACGGGCTTGCCGTCTCCGTCGATCGGGGTCGCAAGGATGTTCGCGTCGCCGGAGCGCGTCTCTTCCGCCCATACGCCCACGGCGCCTTGCGTGGTGGGGACTACATCGCACCACTTGATGTGATCGCTGGTCCTCGCGACGTCGGCGGGCGCCCCGCGCGCTGCGCCGTCTTGGCCGAGACCCAGTACGGTGAGCGACTCGCCTCGGTCGAGGACCGTGCTCCAGGCGACGAGCCAGCCGCCTCGAGGGGTGCCCGACGCGTGGACGACGAGCGCCGTCGCCTCCTGCGCCACCTTCGCCACGACGTGCGGCTCGGACAGCGGCGCTCCGTCGGGCGCGAGGGGCACGGCGATCAGCTCCTGCCCGGCTCCGTTCTCCGCGGCGGCCATCCACGCTGCGATGCCGAGCCCGCCCGATCGCGCGACGAAAGGACCGAGGGCCCGCTTGGCGACGGTTGCCACGCGATGCGACGCGGCAGGAGCCCGACTCGCGTCGAGCACCCTCTTCGCGGCGACGGCCGCCGCCGCCGGCGACTGCGTGCGCTCGACCCCGGGGATCGGCGGCGGAACGCCCGTCTTGGCTCCCCCGCACCCGACGACCGCGGTGGCTACGAGTGCGAGAATGACCCGGAGCGCTCCGACGACGCGAACGGCGTCAGCCGCGGAGGAGCCGCGCGACGTGGCGCTTCTCCCACTGCATCGCGCGCTCGAAGTGCCGGAACTGCCTCTCACGTTCCTTGAACTCCGGCGGGTGCAGGTTCACGCGCCCGAGACCGCGACTCCCGGGGATCACGTGGTGAAGCATCTCGTGGTAGACGATGTAGGCGACGAAGTAGCGGGGGACCCATTTCTGATCGAGTCCAGGGTGGACGCGGATCAACCGGTCGACGCCGCTGTAGCTTCCGAGCTTGATCGTCTTTCGTGGCTCGCCCGGCAGGGCTTGCCGGGTCGGTCGCTTGCCCCAAGTGATGACGGCGTTGATGGAGCCGCTGAAATAGCGCTCGTTGATGGCCACGAAGAGCTTGATCAGATCGTGGTGCTTGCCCTTGGCGATCAGCGGGGCGTTGCGGTTGCGGCGGGCGAGGCGAAACCCGTTGGCGTCGATGTGGTCGCCCAGGGTCGCGCTCGCGTCGCGATCGCCCCGCGTGACGTAACGAACGAGCGCGTCGACGACCGCGGGCGACGCGTCGAGGAACATGTGGTGAACGCGCGCGTGGAGGACACCTTTTTGGACGCGGTGCGTTATAATCGAATGTCGGTTGTCGGTGATCGAGAGGATGACCGGGCCCGGAAATGCGAACCGGAGCTTGCGCTCGAGAGCCTGACGGGCCCCTTCGTGAACGAAGAGGCTCGGCGACGCCGAGGGGAAGACCAGCCGCAGCTGGGACCCCAGCCGCTCGGGGATCCGGATGGCCGCGGCCACCTGAGGACGAGCGACGACAAGGTTCCGCCCGGGGGCCATACGGGTCGCTCCGGCGCGACTTGCGTACAGTAGGGGCACGACGCTCCGACCGCCCATCCGTGTTCCTCTATCCGCGGGTTAGAGGATGGGGGGAGGGGTGTCAAGGAAGCGAACTAAACCATGTTATTTCAATTGCTTGCGACCGAGGTCCGTCGCCCCCATTGTTCCAGGCCCGGCGGCGCCTGAGCTGTTGGTCCGGCTTCACTCCAAAGCGGCCGGCGCGCCTTGCGGAAGGCTAGGAGACGTGCACCGGAGATTCAGTCTTGGTGCCCGGAGTCACGCTTGTCGGGATCGAGTTTCAACGCTCGCGGGTCGAGCACGAAGCGCAGGCGGGAGTGGTCGCCGTTCGGTCCGACGTAGAGGCCGACCACCATGGCCTTGTCGAACGAGGAGCGCGCCGCCGCGGGCGCGAGGGCCGCGACAAGCTCGGAGAGGTCAGGCTCGTGGCCCACGAGCATAACGCGCTTGCTCCCGGCCGCCGCAAGACTCGCGACCAGCGCGCCGCCGCCGCCGCCGCCGGGCGAGAGCTCTCGGCGAACGGCGACCGTACCCTCGCGATCGCTCAGCTTCGACGCGACCGCGACGATCTCGGCGGTTTGAACCGCCCGCACGAGGGGGCTCGTGACGATCTGAAGCGGCTCTTCCTCGATGTCGTGGAGGAACTTCGCGACAGCGCGGACTCGCTCCCTGCCGGAGGGCGTGAGAGCCCGATCGCTATCCATTCCGCTATCCGCGTGGTCTTCGGCCGGACCGTGGCGCATCACGAAGATCTTCAAGGAGCACCGACCTTACTTTTGGATCGGTTCGCGCCCCCAGGCAACAGGTCGGACCGCCCGGACGGCGAACGCCTCTAGTTCGCTGGCTTTGTGGGGGCCGCGACCTTCTTGGTTGCGGTCGCGAGGGCCTTCTCGTCGGGGGCACCATGGGCCACGCCGTTCGCGGGCGCCGGCGCGATCACCCCTATGGGGGCGCCCCTCTTTATGCCGTGCTTGGCGAGGATCATGCCCTCGATCTTGTCGAGCAGCTCCGGGTGTTGCTCGAGGTAGGCCTTGGCGTTCTCACGCCCCTGGCCGATGCGTTCACTGCCAAACGAGAACCAGGCTCCGCTCTTTTCGATGATGCCCAGCTCGGACCCGAGGTCGACGAGATCGCCCGAGCGTGAGATCCCCTGCCCGTAGAGAATGTCGAACTCGACCTCACGAAACGGAGGCGCGACCTTGTTCTTCACCACCTTGACGCGAGTGCGGTTACCTACGACGGCGGGGTCTTTTCCGCCTGCGGGCGCGGCCTCTTTGATCGCGCCGATGCGACGAATGTCGAGCCGCACGCTCGAGTAAAATTTGAGCGCGTTGCCGCCCGTTGTCGTCTCGGGGCTGCCGAACATCACGCCGATCTTCATTCGGATCTGGTTGATGAAGACGAGGAGGCAGTTGGAGCGCGAGACCGTCGACGTCAGCTTGCGGAGCGCCTGACTCATGAGGCGCGCCTGCAAGCCGACATGGCTATCGCCCATGTCACCTTCGATCTCGGCCTTCGGCACGAGCGCGGCAACGGAATCGATGACGATGATGTCGACGGCGCCCGAACGCACGAGCATGTCTGCGATCTCGAGCGCCTGCTCGCCGTAGTCGGGCTGGCTGACGAGGAGCTCGTCGGTCTTCACGCCGAGCTTTCGAGCGTAAGACGGGTCGAGCGCGTGCTCGGCGTCGATGAACGCGGCAACGCCGCCCACTTTCTGCACCTGCGCGATGGCATGCAGCGTCAGCGTCGTCTTTCCGCTCGATTCGGGACCGTAGATCTCGATGATGCGGCCGCGCGGATAGCCCCCGATGCCGAGCGCGATATCGAGCCCGATGCTCCCGGTAGAGACCACCTCGATGCCCTGACCCAGGATGGCCCCGTCTTTGAGGCGCATGATCGAGCCTTTGCCGTATTCCTTCTCGATGGCGGCGAAGGCGAGGTCAATTGCCTTACTCTTGTTCTTGGGGTCGTCCATGGCCATGGTCCTCAAACGGGATGGGGGGCACACACGCGCACGAAGCAAGCTCGCGTCCGAGAGTCATACTGTCAATCCGTTCAGCTTTCAACTCCTCTCGAGGGGCCGGTCGTGGTTCGCTTCGGCAGTCGCTTCGGTCTCGACGTTCCAGGGTCTTTTGGGCCAGGGTCTTTCGGGCCAGGGTCCTTTGGGGCTTGCTCTTTTGGCCATCGCCTTCGTGGCCTCGGCCTGCGACGGGAGCTCGGACTCGCCTGGCGACCTCGTTAGCATCCGGAGGCGCCTCGAGCCGTCACTCTCTAGCGGGGGCTCTAGCGGGGGCTCCAGTGAGCGCTCGAATGAACGCGGGACGTCGCCGGGGTCCGCGGACCCCCTCACGGCTCTCTACGCCGACGCGGGCCTCGAAGTCAGGGTGGACCCGCCGGCGCCGGCCGGCGACCTGAAAGCGGAGATCGCCCGGTTCACGACCCTCGACGCCTGCGTCAACGAGCGCGCGCGCGTCGACCCCATCGTGGGTGATGCGCTCGAGGCCATCGGCTACGACACGTTCCTGCGCGACGCGTGCCGCGTCATCGACGCGACCAAGGCGAACGATCCGGCTCGATGCGCCGCCATCGAGGCCTCTTCGCTCGAAGCGCGATGCCGGACCACGGTTGCGGAGGTCAGCGGAGCACCGGAGACGTGCCCCTGGGAGTCCACCTTGCGCCGCGCCCAGGGTCGCGACGCGAGGTGCCTCGCCGTGGCCTCTCGCGATCCCCGGCTCTGCCCCGGCGTGCGCGACGCACTCGAGCGCGCCACGTGCGACGCGACGCTCGGTCTCGGTCGGCAGGCGACCACGAGTCCGTGCGCGACGCTCCGCACCGCGGGCGAGCAGTCGCGCTGCGCGCGCGACGCCGAGCGCTGGAAGAGCGTTCTCGATCTCGGCGCCGCAGGGTCGAAGGGAGCCGCAGCAGCCGACGCGCAGCCCTTCGTTGTGGCGGGCAATCTTCACGTCGAGGCCGCGCCGGGGCCCGAGGGACCGAGCGCGGCGGGACCGAGCAGCGCGCCCATCGACGTCGACCTCGCGCCAGACGTCGCTCGAGGCCTCATCATCGTGGTGCAGCGCGACGGCGCCCGGATCACGCTCGGACCCCTCGCCGAGGGCCCACCCGACTTCGTGGCGCCCTCGCCCCACATGAGGGCGAGCCTGGCGCTCGAGCTCTTCGTGAGCGGCGTGATTGGCGCGAGCGGCCTCATGCCGTCGAAGGCGCAGGCGCACGCGCGGTCCGACGCCGGCGCGGCTTCGAGCGCCCGGATCGAGCGGGTCGAGTTGCTGCTTCCCGGGCGCCTGGCGATATCGACGCCGGGTGCGCAGTCGACGCTCGTGGCCACCGTCACCATCGGCGGCGCCGCTCCGGCGCGCGGGAGCTCGATCGAGCTCGAGATCCACGGAGACCTGGGCGCCTCCGGCGCGCGCTGGCACGTACGAGCCTCGGCGACGACGTTCGTGCGAGACATCGTCACGTCGAACGACCTCTATGGCGGGTCGCTTTCCCCTCGAAGCGGTCCCTTCCTCGGCGACGACGCGGGAATGCGCTAGCCTGTGGGGCCGGAAGATGTCCTCGGACGCGGGCGACAAGAGCGAGAAGAAGAACGGCGACACCTTCGACGTCGTTCTCATCCACGGCGCCACGGGCGACGGTGAGGGTGCACGCGTGCTTCGTGCTCGACCCGGCCACGTCGAAGCGGGTGAAATACGTCCCCTCCGGCAGGGCCAGCCGCTCGCCACGGGTGGAGAGGTCGTGCGCCTCGTCGAGCGTCCCGACGCGTCGTGCGTCTACGACGTCAAGGTAGACTACAAGGTGCCGGCATCCACGGCGCCCGCCGTGCGAGCCGCGAGCGGCCCCGCGCAGGTCGCGACCCCCGCCTACCGTGACAGCTGGGACCGAACGTTCACACCTGCCCGCAAGAACAGCGACCTGAACTGACGCCGTGACCCTGGAGCCGAGCGCTCAGACCCCGATGAAGAGGCGATGCGCAAAATTGCGCTCGAGCCGGGCGCGGAGCACCTTGTCGGCGGCGAGCTCGATGTCGTACTCGATTCGCTTGAATTCGAAGCGCTTCTTGTCGGTGTCGTAGACGGTGTAGCTCGCCCGATTGTCGAAATCGCGAGGCTGGCCGACCGAGCCGACGCTCACGATGTATTTCTTGTCGGGCTCGAGGTTGAAGTCCGTGGCCGGCAGCTCTTCGACGCTGGTCGACGTGAGAGCGAACACCTTGCAGAGGTGCGAGTGGCCGATGAGGGTGATGTGGCCAATCCGGTCCCAGATGGCGAGGCACTCGCGAGCCTGCTCGGGCGCGAAGATGTACTCGAACTCCTCGAGACGAACGGGGGAGCCGTGACAGAGGAGGACGTCGCTGTCGTCGAGCTTTTCCTGGTACGGGAGGCCCTTGAGCCAGGCCATGTTCACTTCCGTCAGGGTGGCGGCATGGGCATCGAGCGCGTGCCGCGCGGCCTCGTAATAATACGAGTAGTCCATGCGGCCGCTGACGGCGGCGTCATGGTTGCCGAGGATGGTCTTTTTGGCGGTCTCGCGCACTAGGTCCGCGCACTCGTTGGGCGAGCCGCCGTAGCCGACCGTGTCTCCGAGACAGTAGAAGACATCGATTCGCTCGGTGCGATACGCCTCCAAAACGGCGGAGAGCGCCTCGAGATTGGCGTGAATGTCGCTGAAAATCGCAAGGCGCATGGCAGTACTCGAACAACCCTAGAGTGCCGCGCGCGAGCCCGCCAGTGACGGCGAGTCATCTCGCGCTTGTCGCGTTCGAAAGGAACGATGCCGTTCCCTTCGAGTCCCCCATCAGCGCGGGGCCAGTTGCACGGTAGCGCATTCGAGCATACGCGGGTAAGCGATGATTTCTGGCAAGCAGACGGACGACGTATCGGGGGCCGCCCGCCCCGCGACCGGGGAAGCGAGAGAGGGCCTCTTGCCGGACGAAGACGAGCTGGAAGGCGGGTCCGCCGAGCGAGCGCTAGCGGAAGACGACGACGCCGGCCCGCAGCCACCCCCTCCTCCGCAGGTGGCGGACCTGGCCGCCGCGTGCGTGCGGTTCGTGGCCACCCGATACGGTGCGCCGCTCGACTTCGCCCCCGAGACGCTGAGCTTCGTCGACCACTGGGTGCGCGAGGCGCGCGCCGAGATCGTCGTTCGGCCCGAGGCCGTCGAGGTGGTCCACGCCGCCGCAGGCGCATACCTCGGCGAAGTGATCCGCCGAGCGTTCGGCGGCTCGTGGCGAGCCGAAGGTCACCACGCCGACTGGCGCTTGCAGCTCGAGCGCGTTTACTGCTCGTTCAACCCCATCGGGATGGCCCGAGAGGCATTGCTCCTCGAAAGCGCCGACGGCTGGGGCGCGCATTTCGAGCTCGACCCCGCCGAGGCCGATGCCATCGAGCAGCGCCTCGCGGCGCTCCCGCCGGCACCGGACGACGAGTTCTACGCGCCGAGCACGCGCTTCGACGTCGTGGCGATCCTCGTCGAGGCACTTCGCGCGAGCCTGCGGTCCCGCGGCCTCAGCGACGTGCGCTTTGCGCCCGAAGATTATACGGCGTGACCCCGCGGGCCACGTTAGGTTCCGAGGTCGATGGTCTCGTTGCTCACGGGTGAAGAGGACGACGAGCTCGAGCCGGAGCAGCCGGACCCCTCGCCGCCCCCCACCTCGCCGCCCCCCACCTCGCCGCCCCCCGAGCTCAACGAGCCCCAGGCCGGCGCGGTGGAGCACTCGGCCGGGCCGCTGCTGGTCTTCGCCGGAGCCGGGAGCGGCAAGACCCGCGTCATCACCTACCGGATCGCGAACCTCATCGCCCGCGAGCGCGTCGCGCCGTGGCGCATCCTCGCGGTCACGTTCACGAACAAGGCCGCGGGCGAGATGCGCGCGCGCCTCGAGCGGCTCTGCGGGGCCGAGCTCGCGCGCGCCCTCTGGGTGGGCACCTTCCACGCGACCTGCGCCAAGCTGCTGCGAATCCACGGGAGCGCGATCGGCGTTCAACCGAATTTCGTCATCTACGACACGGCCGACCAGAAGGCCGTCGTCTCGCGCGCCCTCAAAGACCTCGGTCTCGACGAGAAGCGCTACCCGGCGCGGGCCGTGCTCGCGCACATCCACAAGCACAAGCAAGAGGGGCGTGGTCCCGACGAGGCGGCGTCCCACTCGTACGTCGACGACGTCGCCCTTCGCCTCTACCGAACGTACGAGGAGCGGCTCCGCGCCGCGAACGCGGTCGACTTCGAAGACCTGATCCTGCTGGTCGCACGCCTCCTCTCGGACACGCCCGAGGGCGACAAGATCCGCCGGCGCTTCGACTACGTGCTCGTCGACGAGTTCCAGGACACCAACGCCACGCAGTACCGTTTCTTGCGCGAGCTGGTGCGCGGTCACAAGAACCTCTGCGTCGTCGGCGACGACGACCAGAGCATCTACCGGTGGCGCGGCGCCGATGTCCGCAACATCCGCTACTTTCGCCGCGACTATCCGGACGCGACGGTGGTCAAGCTCGAACAGAACTACCGCTCGAGCGGGCGCATCGTCGCCGCGGCCCTCGGCGTCATCTCTCGATCGAACGAGCGAGAGCCCAAGGAGCTCTGGACCGCCAACGAGCCGGGAGAGTTCGTTCACGTGGTGGCCGCCCGCGACGAGCGCGACGAGGCCGCGTTCGTCGTCGACGTCGTGCGCCGCGCCCGGGCCGAGGGGACCGACCTGCGCGAGATCGCGGTCTTCTACCGGATTCACGCGCAGTCGCGCGTCCTCGAAGAAGCGATGCGAGCGGCGAACCTGCCGTACCAGATCATCGGCGGGGCGAAGTTCTACGAGCGCGCGGAGGTCAAGGACGCGCTCGCGTATCTGCGGATCTTGCTGAACCCGGGCAGCGACGTCGACCTGCTCCGGGTCGTCAACGTTCCTCCGCGCGGCATCGGGCAGACGACGGTCGATCGCCTCACGGCCTGGGCCACGCTCAACGAGACGTCGGTCTTCGAGGCCCTCGCGCGCATCGACGAGATCGGCGATCTCGGGCCGCCCGCCAAGAAGAAGCTCGTGGCGTTTCGCGAGCTCTTGGAGAGGCTCCGGGCCGAGAGCGAGATCGCGCCGAGCGAGATGGTCGGCCGCGTGCTCTCGGAGACGGGGTACGTCCAGGCCCTGAAGAAGGAAGACACCGCCGAGAGCGACGCGCGCATCGAGAACCTTCAAGAGCTCGCGAGCTCGATGCAAGACTACGAGGCCGAGGCCGAGGCGGCCGGTGAGGCGCCGAGCCTCGCGGGGTTCCTCGAGCGCGTGACGCTCGTGAGCGACGTCGACGCTCTACCGAACCCCGACGGGACCGGTCCGCGCGACGACGGGCGGGTGGTGCTCATGACCGTGCACGGCGCGAAGGGCCTCGAGTTCGAGCACGTGCTGCTGACGGGAATGGAAGAGCAGATGTTCCCTTACAAGGGCGTCGATCCCGGGCAGACCGACGAGCTCGAAGAAGAGCGGCGCCTGGCGTACGTGGCGATCACGCGCGCGAGGAGGCACCTCTTCATGACGCATACGCAGATGCGCCAGATCTTCGGCACGACGCGGTGGAACCGGCCGAGCCGCTTCCTCGGCGAGCTTCCGAACGGGGTCGCAGAGCACCGGAAGACCGCGGCGATGACGGGCGAGATGCAGTTCGGGCGATACGTCGATCGGGGTCCGGCGTCGGAGTCGCGCGGCCAGCCGTGGCGCCACCCGCAAACGCCGCGCGAGGCGGCGCCGGAGCCGGGCAGCCGCTACGTCGACCACGAGTTCTTCGACGACCGCACCGATCCGGTGACGGACATGCCCCTTCGTCGCGGCGCCCGGGTGACCCACGACCGCTTCGGCGACGGCGAGGTCCTCAAGGCGGTGAGCGTCGGCGAGCCGGCGGTCGTCGTGTTCTTCCCGGGCTGGGGCGAGAAGAAGATCCTCGCTCGCTTCTTGAAGCCCGCCTAGAAGGTGCACCCCGGCCCAGCGGAAAGAGGGGGATCAATAAGGCGTGCGGACCCACCAGGGATCGCACGCCCATCGCGAGGCGAACGCGTCGCGCACGACGCCCTCGGCTTGCTTGCCACGCGGCGAGAAGCCCCAGGGCGCCTCTTGGGACGTGTCGTCGGGATCGGAGTACACACGCCAGACGAAGAAGCCTGCGAAGTCTCGCTCGTCGAGCATGGGCTCGAGGAGCGCGCGGTACGCCTTCGCTTGCGCCGCCTCGTCGACCCGGACGCCGGTCATCGAGTCGGGCCACTCCCACGGACGCACCGCGGGATCGGGCCGGGTCGTGTACCCGATCTCCGAGAAGAGCACCGGCTTCCGCCACCGGTCGGCGAGCGCGCGAACCTTGTCGCGAATCGCACGGGCGTGGTCGACCATGCTGGCCTCGGACGCCCCCGCGGCGTCGGCGAGCGGATAGAAGGCGTTGATGCCGATGACGTCGACGTCGCCCAGCGTCACGTCGTCATCGACGTCGTCCCAGTTCGACGAATACGTGACGATGCCGTGGTAGACGCGCCTAACTTCGCGCAAGAGGCGCGTGAAGCTGGGTCCGTGCGCGGTGGTGACCCAGGAGCGAAGCTCGACGCCGGCGGAGAACATCTCGACGTGCGTGGCCTCGGCGACGCGCGCCCACTCGCGAATGAAGCGCGTGTAGCTCGCCGACCATCGCGCCCAGCCGGCTTCGGTCGCGGGGTCGAGCTCTCCCCGCCAGGTTCCGGACTCGACCCACACGTGAGGAATCAGCATCACGTGGAGCCCGCGCGAGTGAGCCATCGCGATGGCCTTGGTGACGTCGGCCCGATTCTGTTCGAACGGCGATTCGAACGTGAGGTCGACGCCCATTCCGTCGGCGCCCGCCACCCGCCCGAACGGAGTCAGCGCGACCCAGGTCGCGCCGAGCGCGCGCACTTCGGACAGCGTCCGGTCGTAGGCGACCGACCCGTAGCCGACGCCGGAGTGATAGCCGTTCTCGATCGGCCCGACCGTGATGCCTCGAACGCCGCCAAGCTCGGCCACGGACCAGGCATCCGGACCGGGCGCAGCCAGGGCCAGGCGGGCGGCGAGCGCGAAGGCGATCGGCGCCGCGCTCGTCAAAGCCCCTCCTCGAGCACGGCGTCGGTGAGCTCATCGAGGCTGGTCACCACGGCGTCGGCCCCGGCGCGCACGAGCTCGTCGCGCGGGTGGGAGTGCGTCACCGCGACGCATCGGAGCCGCGCGCGCTTGGCCGCGGTGACCCCGCCCGTCGAGTCCTCGACCACGACGGCGGGCCCGGCGTGTCCGTCGCGCCGGAGCTGGTCGAGGGCGAGCAAAAATGCGGCCGGATCGGGCTTCGACGCGGGCGTCTTCTCGGCGCTGACGATGAACGCGACGCTCGCTCGGGCGCCCATCTTCTGCAGAGCGAACTCGATCTCGGGCTCGAGCGCGCCCGACACGATCGCAACGGGACCTCGCGCCGCTCGCCGCGCGATGAGGTCGGCGGCGCCCGGGAACGTCCAGAACGAGTCCGCGAAGCGCGCCATGAAGCGCGGAGCCTTCGCGGCGACGGCGGCGCGCACGTCGTCTTCTCTCAGCGTCCGCCCACCGCGCGAGAGTACGGCGCGGAAGACGCCCGCATCGTCGAGGCTGATGTAACGCTCGAGGTAGTCTTTCTCGGCGATGGTGACGCCGTGCCTCTCGAGGACGTCGTTGAACGCAGCGAGATGAACGAGCTCGCTGTCGACGAGCACTCCGTCGAAGTCGAGGAGCGTGGCGATCACGGGGTCATCCTTTCGAGTCGGCCCGAGTTGGCTCGAATTGCCCTACTGGCTCTACTTGCCTCCGCGGTCGAGGTCGAGAGACACGATCACCGCGCGACCGAAGCGCGCTTCCACGGGCTCGGTCATCGGGGAATAGCCTTCGCGCCGCACGACCAGCGAGTGCGTGCCCGCGCGGACCTCGACGGAGAGCGGCGTCTGGCCGGCAATGGCTTTGCCGTCGACCGCCATCGACGCCCCGGAGGGCGAGGTGGTGACGGTCAGCATCGAAGGCCGCAAGCGAAGCCCCTGCGCCTCGCGCTCGGCGTCCGCGCGATCCCGCGGGGTCACGTCTTTCGACGCGAGGTAGTCTTCGATCGCGCCGGCCGCGCCTTCGGCGTCGTCGAGCCCTTCGCGGCAACGAACGATGTTCCAGAGCTCGCTCGAAGGGCCTCCCAGCCGGTAAGCCGCGCGAAAGTACTCGATAGCGTCGCCGTATCGACCGGCTCGGAAGCTCCGGACGCCCTCTTGATCCAGCTCCCGCGCAGCGTCGACGCTCGGGTGGCTCTCGGACCCCGGGCGGCCTCCACCCACCGACGCGCTTCCCTCTCGCGGAACGCACCCGCCGGCCAGGCTGCCGGCGCCGCCGATGACGGTCGCGAACGTCACGAACCTCGCGAGAGAACCGATCTCGGGGAAGGCCGAACGCTTCGTCACGGCGTCAGGTGCTCACCGAGTACAGCGTACCCCGCCTCAGGCCGCCACGAGGACAATGCGGGTCACTTCGGGGGGCGCTCCGACGCGACTGGGCGCGCCCACGGTCCCGAACCCGCTGTTCACGTAGAGCGTCGTTCCCTTCACGTGGTAGGCGCCGGCGACGTACCTGAGGAACAGCCCCACGGGCGAGAACCCCGGGTTGATCTGGCCGCCGTGGGTGTGTCCGCTGAGCTGCACCGCCACCTCGCCCGCCCACTTTTCGATGGACGAAGGCTGGTGAGAAAGGAGGATCCGGGGCAGCTCCGGATTCACCGTGGAGATCGCGCGGGCGAAGCGTGGCCCCACGCGACCGTGCTTCTCCGACGAAAGGTCGTCAACGCCGAGGAGAGCGAACCCTCCGCCGTCCGCCGGGCGGATGCATCGGCCGGAGTCGCGCAAGACGTCGATTCCGGCGGCAGCGAGCGTCGCGACGACCGCGTCAGCCCCGGCGTAGTAGTCATGGTTGCCGAGCACCGCGGACACGCCGTCGCGAGCCGGAAGGTCCGCGAGCTTGCGGGCGGCGAGGGGGGCGTAGTTCGGATCGAAGTCGACCAGGTCCCCGGTGACGACGATCAGATCGGGCCGCGCGACGCGCACGAGCGCGAGCCCCTCGTCGAGCTCGTGCTCGCCGACGAACGCGCCCGCGTGGATGTCGCTGACCTGCGCGATGACGTACCCGTCGAGAGCCCGAGGAAGACCCGGGACCCTTATCGGCACCTCGCGCAGCACGTACGCGTGGCGACCTCGGACCATTCCCCACCCGAGCATCGACCCCGTCGCTCCGAAGAGCGCCGCGCCGCCCACTCCCTCGGCCCACTGTCTCCGGGTCATGCGTCTCAGGGTCATTTGCGCGCGCGTGATACCCGACGGTGCCTCGAGCGGCGGCAGAGGAGGCTCCAGGCTCGACGGCTCGCTCGCTCCGACGGCGCTCGGGGGCGCGCGAGACGACCCGATGCGGCCGAGACCCCACAGCGCCCCGTTCAGGATCGCGACGGGTATGGCGGCGAGGATGAAGGTCGTGAAGAGAACGACCAGCCCCGTGTGCACCAGGGCCGCGCCGTGGCTGTGCCAGTGAATGACCAACAGGTCGGTGATGCGGTCGACGACCACGAGGAGGATCAGGGCCCCGGCGAGCGCGTGCCTTCGCCGGCGGACCCGCTCCAGCCACGGGAATGCCCGGGTTGCCCAGCGGAACACGAGCCACGGCACGAGGAGCGTGGCGAGGGACCGGACAACGAAGAGCATCGCGTGACGCGCGCGCTCGGAAGCGCGGATCAGACCCGTTCTAGCACGCCGCTCACCACCCGTTCGACACGTGCGTAGTCGCGCCGGACCTCGATCTCGGCAAACCCGGCGTCCACGAACAGCTCGACCGCAGCAGCGGCTTGCCCGTAGCCGATCTCGATGGCAAGCCGGCCGGCCAAGGCCAGGTGGGGGCGAGCGCCCGCGACGACGCGGCGAACGATCGCGAGCCCGTCACGGCCTCCCGCGAGCGCGAGTCTGGGTTCATGGTCGCGTATCTCGGGCTGAAGCTCTTCGAGCTCGCCGCCGGCGATGTACGGAGGGTTCGCTGTCACGAGGTCGAAGCGACACGCGGGGTCGAGGGCGGCGAAGAGGTCGCCTCGACGGAACGCGACGTTGTAGGCCCCGAGACGCAGAGCATTGTCGCGGGCCACGGCGAGTGCGTCGGCGCTGGCGTCGGAGGCGACCACGAGCGAGGTCGGTCGCTCGCGCGCCAGCGTGACGGCGACGCAGCCGCTGCCGGTGCAGAGGTCGAGGGCGCGAACGCACATCGAGAGGTCGCGGGTCCGTTCGAGCGCCACGTCGACGAGCGTCTCGGTGTCGGGGCGCGGGATCAGCACCCGCGGATCGACGCGAAACGGGCGCCCGTAGAACTCGCGCACCCCGAGGATGTAGGCCACCGGCTCGCGAGCCCTCCGCCGCTTGACCAGCTCCCGGAAGGGACCGAGTTCGTCGGGTTCGAGCGCTCGCTTCGCGTCAGCGATGAGCTGGATGCGCGTAAAGGAGAGCGCCTTCCCGAGGAGTAGCTCGGCGTCGAGGCGCGGGCTCTCGATTCCGCGCGCCCGGAAGTCGTCGGTCGCCCAGCGAAGGACCGTCTCGATGGTCCACTCTTGCGGGTGGGGCGCCGTCACGCGGCGCGACTCGTAGCTCAGAACGCCGGCGGCCGCGAGCGTCGGTCGAGCGCTTCTTGCTCGATCCCGCACGCCGCGCCGAAGATCCAGGTACGAACTTTGGCCACGCGGTACTAGATTCTCGCCCGCTTGGACTCGCTTCCCCCGGATCCGCCCCCGATGGCCGCTGCCCCCGCCGCAGCGCCCGGCGACATCTATCCGCGAGACAGCCGCGAACATGACCTCTGCGCGCGGGCGAGCCACCCCGACTGGTTCTATCTCGGAGGCCTGGCTCTGCTCGACGTCGGCACGGTCTGGGCAAGCACCACGATCACCTTGAAGTACTCGCCGAACCTGCTGCTCCGATCGACGGGGCCGCTCATGATCGGGTTCGCCTGGGGCGCGACGCTCGGCGGGGGCTGGCTCGCGCTGCCGAAGTGCTCTCTCGAGTGGGTGGGCGAATCGCCGCGCGAGGGACGCGCGCGGCCATCGTGGCCGCTGGCCGTCTCGATCGCCATGCTCGCGGGCTTCACGGCGCCCATCGTCAGCTTCATCGCGATCGGTTACTGCAGCCTCGACCCGGACAATCCCGCGACCACCCCTTGCCAGCAGGGGTTCATCGCGAGCACGAGCACCTTCGAGCGCGAGATGCGCCTGGTGCTCGCGGGCGTGGCAGGCTTCGGCGGCGCGCTCCTGCCCTATCTGATCCCGCCCACCACCGTGAGGGCCGCCCGCGAGATCGATCGACTCCGCATCGGCGTCGACGGCCGCGGGGGGGGCTTCATCGGCTACTCGGGGACGTTCTAGCCATTCTTAGAGCCGCGCTCTTCGTTGCGGGCGCGTCGGGCGCCGCTCAGGTACCGGTCATCTCGTCGCAGAGTTTGGCCGCTTTGCCGCGGAGGCTCTGTTCGTCGATCTTCACCGCGCAGTAGTCGCCGCCGCGGAGGGAATCGACGAAATTGACGACGAGGGGGTTCGTCCATTCGCGCGCCCCGTCGAATCGCGCCCGGATGACGCCTCGCTTGTCGAGAAACCATGTCTCCGGGAAGAGGTTCGTGCCGAACTTGCCCTTGACGATCTGCGAACCCGGATCGATGAGCACGGCGAACGGCGGCTCGTCGCGCAGGACCGTCTGCAAGGTCGGCTTGATGTCCTCTGCGCTGTCGTCGACCGAGACGGTGACCACGGCCACGTCCGGCCGGTCACGCAGGATTTTCGTGAGCTCGGCCAACTCGGGCATCTCTTCGAGGCAGGGACCGCACGTCTTCGTCCAGAAGTTGAGGAGAACGACCTTTCCCCGCAGGCTCGCCAGCGTGACCGTGTTTCCCTTGAGGTCCCTGAGGGAGAAATCCGGGGCTCGCCGGTCGGCGCCCATGTAGTCCGGATGGAGAAAACAGGGCGCGCTGCAGACGCGACGCGTCTCGCCCTCCTTCGTGACGGCCACGAAGCCATAGACGAAGAGGGCCGCCACCACGACGAACGCAAGCTGCGCGACGATCGACACGAGGCGCGCGGACGGTTCGGGCTCGGCCGGCATGGCCCAAGGCTATAACGGGCGTCACGGCGAATGGCCAGCGGCTGGCCAGCGAGGAGCGGCCGCGACCGGCGCTCTCCCTCGCTCTCGCCCTCGATGCGCGACGATCTCAGGGCTTCGCGAGGACACCGAGACCCACCGCCCCGACGGCACCGGTCGAGGCGATGATGTCGCGGCCCTCGGGCGGAAGCCAACCCGCGAGCGTCAGGCCGTGGAGCACGCCTGCACCGACGATGAGGCCGACCATTCCGAGCCAGGTCCGGCGGGCGGTGCGGCGCCGCGCGCGCTCGGCGTCGAGGAACGTGGTCACGGTGCGCATCGCGCCCTCGCCCCCATCGAACGTGGCTGAAGGATCTTCAACCATGGCAGGCCTCCTTTCGAATCAACCGTTGCAATCATTCGTCCATTCCGACGTCCGGCGACGACCCGGCGTTGCGGGCGGTAAGATCAAAACGCCGCATGCGACGCAAGTCCCGCCCTTTCGCGCTGGCCGAGTACCTTCGCGGGCGCCGCGCGGGAGTCACCCGCGGAGCACCTCGCCGAGCGATTCGGTGTCACGATCCGGACGATCTATCGGGATCTCGACGCGCTTCGCGACCGTCGATGGGACGATGGCCACCTCCCCCCGCGGGATTCGATCGCGGCGAGACGCATGGTAGACCAGCGGTGGCGATGAACCCGGCGCAGCGACACGCAGAGCTCGTGCGCGAAATCGACGCGCACAACTACCGCTACTACGTGCTCGACGACACGGTCGTTACCGACGCCGACTTCGACAAACTCCTCCGTGAGCTCACCGCCCTCGAAGAGGCGCACCCTGATCTTCGCACGCCCGATTCGCCCACCCAGCGCGTCGGCGGGGAGGCCCGAAGCCAGGTCGCTCAGGTGAAGCACGGCACACGGATGATGTCGCTCGACAACGCGTACGCGCCCGACGAGCTGGCCGAGTTCCATCGCCGGGTCGTCGAAGGTCTCCCCGACGCCGAGACGCCGCGCTTCTGCGTGGAGCCGAAGCTCGACGGCGCGAGCGTCGAGGTCGTGTACGACGGCGGCCGGGTCGTTCAGGCGAGCACGCGCGGGGACGGGACCATCGGCGAAGAGATCACGGAGAACGTACGCACGATCCGGAGCGTGCCGCTCCGCATCCCTCACACGGGAAGGATCACGCTGCGAGGCGAGATCATCATCTACCGGCGCGACCACGACGCGCTCAACACCGAGCGCGAAGCGCAAGGGCTCGAGCCGTTCGCCAATCCGCGAAACGCGGCGGCGGGGGCCGTTCGAATGCTCGACCCGCGCGAAGTGGCGCGGCGACCGCTCCGCGCCGTCTTCTATCACCTGGTCGAGGGCCCACGCCTTCACGCGACGCAGCACGAGAGCCTCGAGTGGCTCGAAGCGCAGGGACTGCCAACCCACCTGCGCCAGACCGTGATCGCGTGGGACGAGGTCGCGGCGGCGATCGATGTGATCGATCGAGCGCGAGCGACGTACCCGTTCGAGACGGACGGGGCGGTGATCAAGGTCGACGCGTACCGGCAGCAAGACATGCTGGGCATGACGTCGAAATTCCCGAAGTGGGCCATCGCCTACAAGTTCAAGGCCGAGCAAGCTCGCACGCGGCTGCTCGCGATCACCGTCCAGGTGGGGCGGACCGGAACCCTCACGCCGGTCGCGTCGGTCGATCCGGTCGAGCTCGCGGGGACCACGGTATCGCGCGCCACGCTCCACAACGCGGGCATGATCGAGGCGCTCGACATTCGCGTGGGCGACATGGTGTTCATCCAGAAGGCGGGCGAGGTAATCCCGCAGGTGACCGGGGTCGACGTGACGGCGCGCACGGGCACGGAAGAGAAATTCCGGATGCCGGCGCTCTGCCCGTCATGCGGAACGCCCGTCGCGCGCGAACTGCGCGACGCCGACAAGCCGGAGCTCGGGCTCGGCGCGGCGACGCGCTGCCCGAACCGGGCCTGCCCCGAGCAGGTGAAGCAGCGCATCTTTTACTTCTCACGCCGCTTCGCGATGGACGTCGATCACCTCGGCACTGCGCTCGTCGACCAGCTGGTCGAGCAGGGCATCGTCAAAGACATGGCCGATCTCTACTCGCTGACCGCCGAGCGAATCGCCGTGCTGGCTCGCATGGGCGAAAAGAGCGCGCAGAACGTCTTCGCCTCGATCGAGCGCTCGAAGGCGAGCACCCTCGACCGGCTGCTGTGCGGTCTCGGCATTCCTCAGATCGGGCAGGTCGCCGCTCGCCAGCTCGCCGAGGAGATGCACACGCTCGACCGCATGCTCTCGATGAGCGCAGACGAAGCACGCGAGCACGTCGGCGCGATCCACGGGTTCGGGCCGAAGATGGTCGACAGCGTCGTGGCGTTCCTCGCCGACCCCGACCAGCGCGAGCTGATGCGAAAGCTGGTGAAGCTCGGTGTCGGCCGGCCACAGCCTCGCGACGAGGTCGCCACCGACGGCCCGTTGAAGGGCATGACCTTCTGCGTGACGGGCGTCCTCTCGCGCAAGCGCGAGGAGGTGCACGCCGACATACGGGCCGCGGGCGGCGAGGTGCACGACTCCGTGAAGAAGACGACCACGGTTCTCGTGGCCGGAGACAAGACGGGCAAGTCGAAGCTCGATCAAGCCAAGAAGTACGGCACGAAGGTCGTTACCGAGCCACAGCTCTACGACATGATGGGCGCGCCTGCTGCCAGCTAGCGGGCTTTCGCGCGCGGATCACTCGAAGAGCTCGCGTAGCTTCTCCATGAACGACTTTTGCTGCGGTTGCACGTCTTGCCCGAGCTCTTCGGCGAGGGCCTCGAGCAGCTGCCGCTGGCGAGCGGTGAGCTGGGTTGGCACTTCGATGGTGACCTCGACCCGCTGGTCGCCCCGCCCGAGCCCTCCACGGCGCGGGATGCCCTTTCCCTTGACGCGAAGCACCGTGCCGGGCTGAGTGCCCGCAGGAACTCGCAGCTTGCCCCTCCCGTCGAGGGTGGGCACGTCGACCTCGCCGCCGAGCGCCGCGTGGGTGAAGCTGATCGGCACGGCGCAAAGGACGTCGTCTCCGGCGCGCTTGAAGAACGGGTGCTCCTGCACGCTGACCGTGATCTCGAGGTCGCCGGGCGCGCGGTCGGCGCGCGGCTTGTTGCCGGCGCCGCTGACGAGCTTCGTCGCGCCGGCCTCGACGCCGGAAGGTAACGTGACGCGCAACGTCTCGCTCGCCGTCACCAGGCCGCTGCCCCGGCACGAGGTGCACGCGTGACGGACGGTGCGACCGCTTCCGCGACAGCGAGAGCACGAGCGCTCGACTGCGATCGGCAAGATGCCCTGCTGGAATCGTACGCGTCCGCGCCCGTTGCAGGCGCTGCACGCCTCGGGCGACGTGCCGGCCGCGGCGCCCGACCCCCTGCAGTCGTTGCAAGCGATCACGCGCTCGTAGTGCATGACCTTCTCGCAGCCGAAGGCGGCTTCTTCGAAGGTCACCTCGAGCTCGCGCTTGATGTCCCCCTTGTCGCCCTTGCCGACGCCGAACACCCCGAGCAAATCGCCGAGGATACCGTCGATCGCGATGTCGCTGATGTCGACATAGCCGCCTGCGAAAGGCCCGCCCGCCCCGAACGGGGAGCCGGGCTCCTCGGCGCGATGACCGAGGCGATTGTAGAGCGAGCGCCGATTTTCGTCGGAGAGCACCTGATAGGCGAGGTTGATCTCCTTGAAGCGCTCGTGTGCAGTGGGATCGCTCTGATTGCGGTCGGGGTGGTATTGCGACGCAAGTCTTTTGAAGGCGCTCTTGATCTCCTCGGGAGCTGCGTCGCGATGGACTCCGAGGACCTCGTAGTGGTCCCGCTGCGGCATGCGTCGAACGGCTTGAGTAGCACACCCGCTGCACGCATGCTGGAGCCCTCGCCCTCATGGATCGCGCTCGCCATCGCATTCGCCCTCGTATTCGCGCTCGATGCGCACGGCCCTCGCGGCCGCGTCGCGCCCTTGGCCGGCGCTCCCTTCCGCCAGGGCGTCGCGGAGGGGGTCGCACGTCGCTCATGGCCGGCTGCATCTTCGCCGCCGCCTTCGCGGTCGTGTTCGTCGCGTGCAAGAGCGGCCCCGTGGATCCGCCAGGCGCGGCTCCAAGCCCTCAGGCGGCCGCCGAGCCGGCGCCCTTCGCGAACCCACCCGTCGCGTCGGCTACCGCGAACGCTTCGCGCGACGCGGGGCCTCCGCCGGAACCACTTCGTTCGGACCAGGCGCTCGTGGGCGACGTGCCGCGCGAGCTCGCGCCGCGCGAAGGCGGGACCACACGCGACACGCGTGAGCTCGCGGGGTACGCGCTTCAGGCGGTGCTGCGGACGGGCGAGGGGCCGCCACCTCCACGTGCCACGGAGGTCAACATCCCGGCCATCGACGCCGCCCGCCGGCGCGCCGAGACGCGCATCGCGATCGAGATGTCGACTGCGCGTGCCCGCTTTGTCCTCAGCGGCGGGGGCCTCGTGTTGCCGGCCGGGACGGAGCTCCGCGCGCGCGTCGATCGGTACGGTCACTTGCTCCTCTGGCCGGGCGAAGACACGTACCGCGTCGCCGAGCCCGGGGCGCTTCGCGCGCTCTTCGGCGAGCGGCGACTCGACGTCGCGCCGCTCTCGCGCGGAGACGTCGCGAACGCCGGAGAAGGGGCGCGGCGGCTCAATCTGCGAACCCGGCGCGCGGAGGTCGCGACGCGAGCGGCAAAGGCGACCTTCGAGCTCGCGACCTTGCACGACATCGACGACGGCGGCGCGCTGGTCTGCCGGCTGCTGCTCGACCTCATGAGCGCGTTGCCGTCGACCGCGGCGTGCGACGCCGACGAGGTCCCGCTTCACGTGGAGCTCCGGTGGACCACGCAGGGCTCGCTCACGTTCGACGTGACGTCGATCACGCGCAGCCTCGATCTCGTGGCCCAGGACCTCGAGGCCCCACCCGGGTCGCTCGAGTTCTCGGCGTCGCCCCCACCGCAAGTTCCGGGCGAGACCCTCGTGCAGCGAAGCGAGCTCGCAACGTTCCGGAGCGCGCCCGTCGACTTCCCGCCGGCGCCTCCCCGCGAAGGGCAAGATCCGCTCGGCCTGACGCTCCTCAACTCGACCGACGAGCTGCGGGTCGCCTGGGTCGACGGCGTGCCCTCGGCGTGGGCGTCTCCCGGCGCCCGCGTGGTCTTGTCCTCGCTCCCCCGGGGACGCTACGTCGTGCAGTGGCGGACGTTCCTCGGCGACTCGTGGGAGCCGGGGGTCGCGGTCGTGGTCCCGGGAATGAGCGAAGCCGGCGGCCCCAGGCTCGCCGCGCCGTGAACGGTAGGGCAGCGATCAACGTGCCGACGATCAACGTGCCGCCGATCAACGTGCCGACGATCAACGTGCCGACGATCAACGTGCCCAGCGCGTCGGCCGGGCGCTCGCCTGTACGCGGGCGTAGATCGCGGGGAGATCGATGACCTGCGCTCGCTGTCCTTCGTGGTCGATGACATCGATCCGCCCGGGCACCGCGTCGAACGTTCCGCTGCGAACGACCTCGCCTCCGACGAGGCCGAGGAGCTCGCCCGCGTGCTGGCACACGATCATCTCGCGGCGCGCGGAGCCGATCGCGATGACTGGCACGATCGTGCCCTCGTAGGGAGCGATTCCGAGCAGCTCGGGAGGAGCAGCGGGTATCGGAGTCACGCGCGGAGGCGGCGCGATGCGCAAGGCCACGGACGCCGGCACGAAGCAGAGCGCGCCGTCGACCCGCACGAGGATGCCGCCTCGACGCGCCGCCACCCGCAGCGACGAGCCCGGCATCACCTACGACGCGCGCCGGCGCACGAGCCGGGCTTCGAGCAGCTGAAAGAGCACCTTGCAGGCGTCGAAGCTCGACATGTGGCTCTGTTCGATCACCGCGCGCACCGTGCGCTTGCCGTCGATCATGTCGAGCAGTCTGCGCTCGTCTCTCGTGAGACGCTTGAGGGCCGCGCCTTCGATGGCCACCGGATCGGGCTGGAGCATCGACTCGAAGCTGCCGAGCCCGGCCTCGACGACGCGCCACTCGTCGACCCGCCGGAAGCCCTCCATGACCACCGAGGCGACGGGCAGACCGAGCTCGGCGCTCTCGGCGAGCGCGGGCAGCGCCTCGAGGCGGAACTCGAACCGGCCCGCGGGCCACCGCAGCACTTCGTAAACGAGCTCGCTCGACTGGCGCGCCAGCCCGTCGCGCAGCTGCTCGCGAGTCACGTGTCCGGAGTCGACGAGGAGATCGCCTATCAGCTTGCGCCCGCCGGTCAGGGCCTCTTCTTTCGGCATCGAGTTGCGCGCGCCGCTCTCGGGCGGCCGCGCGGGGCTGGGTGGGTGATCGCGAAGCAGGCGATCGATGTCCTCGGTGGTCACGAGGCCGTGCTCGACGAAGTAGCGGCCCAGGCGAAACTCGCGGCCCGCGCCTCGCGCTTGCACCAGATCGATGAGGCCGCGGCGCACGGACATGGTGACTTCGCTCCGGCCGTCGGTGACGACGAGGAGCCCGGTGCGGGCCTCGATCTGCAGGAGCTGGAGGACCGCGCCGATCGGGATGACCGCGATGTCGCCCTGGAGCGCGATGGGGGGCCGCCCTTCGGCGGGCGTCGAACGGAGCGGGTCGACAACCGTCTCCGCGGGCTCGGCGATGCGGTGGCGATCGGAGCGCTCCCTCTGCCGCCACTCGGCCGATCTCCGGATCGCGTTCTCGATGACCGCGACGAGCGCCTGCGCCTCGAACGGCTTGGTGATCGCGTCGATCGCGCCGGTCTGCTGCACGAAGTGCTCCCGAATTCGATCGGACTTCGCGCTCATCAACACGACGGGCGTGTCGCGGAGCAGCTCGTCGTGACGGATGGCGCGACAGAGCTGGAACCCGTTCATTCGCGGCATGACGAAGTCGACGAGCACGACGTCGATCTTCTCGGTCTCGTCGGGCTCGTTGCCCTCTCGCGTGGCGCGGGCCGCGTGCAGCAGCTTCTCGAGGGCCGCTTGCCCGTCGACCGCCTCGATCGCCTCGAAGCCGTGCTTCACGAGCACCGCGCTCACGACCTTCCGGATCGTGGGGCTATCGTCGACAACCAGGACGCGCGTGGTCATACGCGGGGTCGAGAGGCCGGATTCACCCATTGATCTGTCGGCTGCGGAGCGGTCGCGGGCGCTAGAGCGTTCGGCCTTCGGTATCCTCGATCTGCGCAAGGACCACCGCCAGGGCGTCCTTCGCGCGCTCGAGCGACTGCCGGTCCGCGTCCCACTTCGCAGCGGCCTTGCTGGCCTTCGACGACTCGATCTCGAGCTTGTCTTTGATCTGGGCCAGGGATTCGCGAGCGCTCGCGAGCTCGGCCTCGGCGGCCGTGAGTCGATCGTCGGTGATCGCGACCTTGGCGGTCAGGGCCTCGTGAGCGCTCTGGATCTCGGCGAGGCGCTTCTCGAGATCGGCGATGCTCGCGGCGGCGGTCGCGGCGGCGGCCGCCTTCGCGTCGCGCAGCAACCCCAGCTCGCCCCGCAGCGCCGAGGCGTCCATGTCGAGCTTCGCGAGCTTGTCGTTCGCCTCGCCGACCTCGCGAAGAGCCTTGGCTTCGAACGCGGCGATGCGCGCGTCGCGATCGTTCTCGAGTGTGGCGATCTTCTCGGCGTTCTCCGCGCGAAGGGCCTCGGCAGCGCGGTCCACGCGCAGCTCGCTGTCGGCGCGCACGTCGGCGAGCCGTTCTTCGGATTGCTTCGTCACCGCGGCGATGTCGGCGAAGAGTCGCTCCTCGACGTCGCGGACCTTCTGCGCCCCTTCGCCGCGAGCGCGCTCGAGCTCGTCTTGCTGGGTCTTGCGGAGCAGGGTCAGCGCGCCGTCGTGCTCGCGCCGGAGCTGCCCGCTCTGCTCGCTCAGGGCGTCACGCTTGGACTGTTCGAGCTGCTCACGCGCGACCTTGAGCGCCGCGTCGTGCTCGCGAGAGGTCTCTGCGAGATCGCTCCGGCGGCGGGACTCGGCTTCATCGAGCTCGCGGGCCTGTTCCGCGCGTTCGTTGGCGAGCACCTGGTCGAGCTCGGCGCGGGCCGATCCGAGCTTGATCTCGTTCGCGGCGCGCTCCTCGGCGGTCTTCGTACGGAGCTCGTTGAGCTGCCGATCCTTGGCCTCGTTCTCCGAGCGCATCTTCTCGACGCGCGCTCGAAAATCGTCGCTGGCCTTCTTCGCGAGATCCCGATCGGTCGCGAGCGACTCGTTCTTCTCGCGCGTCTCTGCGACCTCGCGCTCGAGGGTCAGCAGCCGCTCGTCGTGGTCGGATTTGGAGCGTTCGAGCGCGAGCCCGCGATCCTGCGACTCGACGATCTCCTTGTCTTTCTTCGAGAGCTGCTCTTTTAGGGCGAGGATCTCCTTGTCTTTCTTGTTGAGGCCCTCGCGTAGATCGAGGAACTCGCGGCTCGAGATGCCGCCCGTCTTCGCGCCCGCCGCGAGACGCGCCCTCAGCTCTTCGATCTCGCGGACGAGCCGTTCGGCCTCGCCGGCCTCGATGCGGAGCTTCTCGATCTCGCGCCGCGACTCTTCGATCTCGCGGTCGTTGGCGCCCATCCGCTCCTTGGCGCGGGCGAGCTCTTCGCGAACGCGATCGTGCTCGGCGACGTCGATGCCGGGCATGATGGCAGTCGGCCGGACCGAGCGAGGCGCGATCGAACCGCGCGACGGGGCCGGCGTGATCGAACGCGGCGGCGCGGCGGGCTCGGGTGAGGACATCGAGCCGTTGTGCAGCGCTCGCGGCGCGTCGGCGTGAGCGGTCCCCGGCGAGGGAGATGCTTCGGGCCCGGTGAGCCGCCCGAAGGCCGACTCTGCGAACGCGTCGACGTCGGCGTCGACGGTCTCGGCCTTGCGCGGCCTGGCGTCGTCGATTGCCTCGACGACCTCGGACGCCGACACGACCATGGTCTGCGAGTCGTCGTCGTCGAGCAGGTAGTCGGTCGCGCCGACCTCGATCTCGTCGTCGATGACGATCGCGCCATCGGCGTCGACGTGCGGGGCGGCGGGCGTGAGCGCGACGAACCCGCGAATGTGCTGCAGGAGCTCGCCGAAGGCCACGGGCTTGTGCACGTAATCTTCGGCGCGAGTCCGCAGCTTCTTGTGCTGCTCGAACGTCTCGTCGCTCGACTCGCTCGACATGATGATGAGCGGAACGTCTTTGAGGTTCGGATCCTTCTTCAGCTTGTTGCAGACGGAGAAGCCGTTCATTCGCGGCAACTCGATCGAGAGCAGAATGAGATCGGGCCGTTCCGACGCGGCTTGCTGCAAGCCCACGTTGCCGTCATCCACCACGATGGTGGTGCATCCGAGGTGACCGAGCTCGTTTCTCAGCTCTCCAGCGAAGGCGACGTCGCTCTCGAATACGAGAACTTTGGTGGGCATGGTTCCTGACGGCGGAACGTCAACTCACAGCGCGCAAAACGCTGGAGATTCTCCGCGGTTCGAGGATAGGCCCGCGCAAGAAACAGTGTCAAACCCGTCTTGGGGGGTCGGGCCCGCAAGTACCGGAGAACCTACACGTAGGCACGGCCGATGCGCGTTTCCGGATCGGGAGCTCGGCGGGGGCGCCGGCCAGGCGCCGGCTCCCCGCGAACGCATCACGTGGCCGCGGCCGGCGGCACGAGCACGCCCGGGGTCGGGTCTTCGCCGGACTGGCGCAAGAGCGCGGTTCGCACGGCGTGCTCGACGAGCTGCCAGAGCTGACCACGATCGGTCACGCGACCGAGGAAGCCGATCGGGATGCGGAAGCCGCCCTTGTCGCGTCGCCCGCCGCCGTAAGGGCGACCTTTCTCGTCGGAACCGAAGGCCTGCTCGAGCCACACGGCCGGGTCGACGCTGGGTGAGTGCGTGCGGAGCGATCCTTCGATGTACTTGTCGCCCACGACGCCGAAGACGACGCAGGTGTCGATGTCTTCGCGGCGAACGAGGAAGTCAGCCGCCTGGGCGATGGTGTCACGCTCGCCCTCGGTGACGAACCCGACGCCGGCCATCGCGAAGTTGCGGCGCACGCCCAGCGCGGTCAGCGCGCGCGCGATGACGTCCATCGCCGTGGGTGCGATGAGGCGCCGCGAGAGGTCCTGCAGCAGATCGCGATCGCAGACCTCGACGATCTGCTCGGCGGCGTGGAAGTCGGCGGCGCGGGCGAGCATGAAGTCGTCGGTGTCGGTCGACAGGCCGTGCATGAGGGCCGTGGCGATGCGCCGGTCTTCTTCGACGTCGGGATCGAGGGCCGCGAGCTCCATCAAGTATTCGACGAAGATCGTCGAGGTGGCGCCCACGTCCATCCGGAGGTCGACGAAGCGCGCCTTGGGAGGCGACGCGGGCCGGTGGTGATCGACGATCGTGAGCACCTCGTAGTCGTTCCCGTCGGGCAGCTCGGTGTCGACCTCGTGCGCGTCGACGAGGCCGAGAAAGTCGACGTTGCCGACCTCGCGCACGCTCTTGATCTTTCGAAGCTCGAGCCCGAGCAGCTTCACGAGCGCGCGGTTCTCGCGGTGGCTGACCTCGTGGCAGTAGCCGATGGTCGTCTGCGCGACGCCCATGCGCTGCCCGAGGTGCGCCTGCGCCAGCGCGCAGGCGATGCCGTCGGGATCGGGGTTCCCGCGCAGGGCGATGAGGAGGTGCTTGCCCCGCGCCGCCGCGAGCGCGTCGCCGAAACCACGGGCGCGGAGCTCGTTGGCCGGCTGGTTCGGCAGGGCCAAACGTCGTACCGGTTCCGTCATCTTGCTTCGGATTGTGGACACGTTTGCTGCGACAAATCCAGGCTGGAAGGGTAGCGCCGGGGTAGGGGCCCGGCGAGACGCCGCCTTAGCGTCCCGGTCGGCGAGGCGAGCCGGGCCACGAACGTGCCAAGGAGGTTGCCGTCGAGCTCGCGTCGCGCCATATCCGCGAAAGCGCGAACGAAAAGGCGCGCGCCGGCGACGGCTGACCGCGACTCGAGCTCGACTGTCGACGCTGATAACGTCGCCCTCGATGACGCCGCTCGCACGCTGGCCAAGGCGACCGCTCGGGGCAGCGCGCCGATTTGCGGCCGGGCGCCTCCTGCGGGCCCTGACGGTTCCGGTCGGGATCGCATTGACGCCCCTGTTCTGGGTGGTGAGCGCCACGTCGAGGGCGTCGCTGACCCCCCTGGGTCGCGATCAAGGGATCTTCCAGTACGTGGCCTGGGCGCTCCACAAAGGGCAGGTCGACTACCGGGACGTGCGCGACGTCAACGGTCCCTTGACGCACCTCGTGCATCTCGCCTTTCTCGCGCTCGGGGGCGCCGACGACCATCGGTTCCGCGTGCTCGACCTCGCGGTGACTGGCGCGTCGTTCGCTTTCGTCGGCGCGTGCCTTCCCGGCCTCCGCGCGAAGCACGAGCCGCGAACGACGGACTGGCTCGAACGCCTGGCCTGGGCGCTGGCCGCGTGGGTGGTGCTGAGCGGACAGTACTTGCTCTTCGGCTACTGGGACCTCGCGCAGCGCGAGAGTTTCTTCGACTGGTTCATGCTGCCGAGCGTCGCCCTGCAACTCATGGCGCAGACGCCGGTGCGGCCTTCCGAGCGAGAGGCCAGCGTGCGCCGGCAGACTCGAAGGCTGGCGGTCGCCGGGGCACTGAGCGTGGTGCCGTGGTTCGGGAAGCCGACCTTCGCGCTCTTCACCGCGGCCCAGGTCCTGGCCTTGCTCGCCGACGGCGAGTTCGCGCCGACTCGCCGCGATCGATCGCGTGCGCGGGTCGCGTTTGCGATCGGCGGCGCCCTGGGCGCGGCGTGCGTCGTCGCGCTGCTCTGCGTCTACGGCGACCCGATCGCGTTCATCCGAGTCCAGCTCTCCGACGTACCGGCCTTCTATCGCTTCATCTGGCCGCGGACGGCCGCCGACATCTTTTCGAACGCCTGGTGCGCGACGCAGGCGATCTTCGCGCTCGCGGGCGCCGTCGTCTTGCTATCGCTCGTGGCGCTCCGGGAAATGCCGCCGCGGGTGCTCGCCGTGGCGCTCGTGCCGCTCTGCGCTCTGGCGAGCGTCGTCGTTCAGGCGAAGGGCTTCCCGTACCACTTTCACCCGGTGACGGCGGGCGCGCACCTCCAGTGGCTGGTGCTCGCGGCCTGGATGACGGAGCGAGCGCGGGTCGCTCAGCGCCGCTGGGCCTTCGCGCGGCTTGCGCCGATCGCCGTGGGCCTCGTGGTCTCGCTGCGCGTGGCCACCGCGCTCGAAGACTCGCCGCACATCCGCGGGGCGTGGCTGCTCTGGGGCGCGTCGACGCCCGAGCAACGCTCGACGCGCGAGTACTTCGCCCGCTTCCCGGAGACCGATTACTTCCCGTTCGAGATGCGGCAGGCCGCCGCGTACCTGCGCGCCCACACCCGCGAAGACGACCGGGTGCAGGTCTACGGAATGGACCCGTACGTCCTCTTTCTCGCCGGGCGGCTAAGCGCGACACCGTACATCTACGCCTACGACCTCGACGTCGAGGCGGGGCTCGCAGGCGGTACCGGGGGGGTCCCCGACGACACGCAATCCAAACGAATTCGTCACATAGGCGACGCGCACGAAGCGGACCTCGTGGCCAGGATCGAGGCCCAGCCGCCGGCCGCGTTCGTCTTCTTCGATGGGTCGCCGCTCATCTCGGAGTTCGACGCGTGGGCCGATTTCGAGGCTCATTGCAAGACGGCTGCGCCCTGGGTTCGCGACCACTATCGAGAGACCGCCCGATTCGGGCACGATCACCTGTGGCTGAGGAAGGATATCGTGCCGCTCGGAGCGCCTTCGACCGGGGCGAACGATACGGACGCGAGCCCGGGTGGAGCGGACGAACCGTCTTCTCCGGAGGGTCCGTGACCGCCGCCATGAGGTAGAGTGCGCGCGCGAGGCCAGAACATGGACGAACCCACATCCGCCTCGATGTCTCTGCCGACCGTCCAGGCTGGCGGCCACGCGGGCTCTCGCGCGCCGAGTCCGTCGAACACGCCCGCGCCAGCGACCGCGACCGTGGTGGTCCCGGCCGCGCTGGCGTCGACCGCGCCAGCTTCGGCGTCCGCGGTTCCCCCGCCCCCTGCGTCGAGCTCGCAGCTCAACGGTCTGGAGCCGCCCGACGTTCGAGCGAGTTCGCTCTACCTCAATCGCGAGCTCTCCTGGCTCGAGTTCAACGCCCGTGTCCTCGCCGAGGCCGAGAGCGAGAGCGTCCCGCTCTTCGAGCGGCTGAAGTTCCACGCCATCGTCTCCGGGAACCTCGACGAGTTCTTCATGGTCCGCGTCGCCGGGCTGAAGCAACAGCTGACCGGCGAGGTCGACGAGGTGGGGCCCGACGGCATGACCGTGGGCGAGCAGCTCGCAGCCATCGCGGCCCGCGTGCACGAGCTCGTCGCGACCCAATCGCACAGTCTCGCTGCGCTGCTCCCCAAGCTGGCCGAAGCGGGGGTCGTCTTCGTCAAGCCCAGCGAGCTCTCGGCCGAAGCGCTCGCCGAGCTCGACGCGCGCTTCCACAACGAAGTCTTCCCGATCCTGACGCCGATCGCGATCGACCCGGGGCACCCGTTCCCGCAGGTGAAGAACAAGAGCCTCAACCTCGGAGTCATGTTCACGCGCGAGGGCACGCTCGAGCACGGGTTCGGCGTCGTGCAGGTGCCCTCGGTGCTGCCGCGCCTCTTGACGGTCGCGGGCATCAAGACGCCGAGCGGCAACCCGGCAACGCGCGCGTTCGTCCTCCTCGAGGACCTCGTCGCGCGGCACGCCTCGACCATCTTCCCGGGCGTTCGCATCAAGGGTCTCTACGTCTTCCGCGTCACGCGCAACTTCGACATCGAGGTCGACGAAGAAGAGGCCGACGATCTCCTCCAGTCGATCCAGCAAGAGCTCCGGCGTCGCGAGCGCGGCAACGCCGTTCGGCTGGAGGTCGCGGGCGACCCGCCGCCCGGCTCCCTCGCCAAGCTCGTCAAGGCGCTCAAGCTCGACCCAGACAAAGACGTGTACCCCGCGGGCGGAATGCTCAACGTCGCGGATCTCATGGGGATCGCGACGCGCGACTCGCGCGACGACCTCCGCGCCCTCCGCGACGAGCCCTTCATGCCCCACGCGGTGCCGCCGCTGCGCGAGGCCGAAGACGTGTTCGCCGTGCTTCGCGAGCAAGACGTGCTGCTCCAGCACCCCTACGAGTCGTTCGACAGCATCGTCGACCTCATCGCGCGCGCCGCGGACGACCCCGACGTGCTCGCGATCAAGCAGACCCTCTACCGCGCCGGCGGCGACTCACCGATCGTCAAGGCGCTCGTGCGCGCGGCCGAAGCGGGCAAGCAGGTGACGGCGATCGTCGAGCTCAAAGCGCGCTTCGACGAAGAGTCGAACATCGTCTGGGCCCGCATGCTCGAGCAGGCGGGGGCGCACGTGGTTTACGGCCTGCTCGGCCTGAAGACCCACGCGAAGTGCCTGCTCATCGTGCGACGCGAGAAGGGGAACAAGCTGCGCCGCTACGCGCACCTGTCGACCGGCAACTACAATCCGACTACGGCGCGCCTCTACACCGACCTCTCGCTCCTCACGGCCCGCCCCGACATCTGCGAAGACGTCTCGAGCCTCTTCAACCTGCTCACCGGGTACAGCGCGCCCCCGCGATGGAACAGGCTCACGGTCGCGCCGCTCGGCCTCCACGAGGTCGTCCTCGGTCTCATCGCTCGCGAGGTCGAGCATGCGCGCGCCGGCCGGCCCGCGCGCATCGTCGCCAAGATGAACTCGCTCGTCGAGGGCGACGTCTGCGAGGCCCTCTACCGCGCGTCGCAGGCGCGCGTGCCCATCACGCTGCTCGTGCGCGGCATCTGCTGCCTGCGCCCGGGCGTGCCCGGCGTCAGCGAGACCATCGAGGTGCGCGCGCTCATCGATCGTTTCCTCGAGCACTCGCGCGCGTTTCACTTCGCGAACGGCGGCAAAGACGAGGTCTACATCTCGAGCGCCGACTGGATGCCCCGCAACTTCCATCGCCGCGTCGAGACGCTCATCCCCATCGACGACCCGACCCTCCGCACCCGGCTCATCGAGATCTTGCAGATCCAGTGCGCCGACACCGCCAAGACCTGGCTCCTTACGGCAGCCGGCAAGTACGAGCGCGTGCAGGTGAAGCCGGGGCAGGCGCCGTTCCGTGCGCAGGCGCGCTTCATCGAGATGACGCGCGATCGCATCAAGACCGCCGAGGCGAGCCCGACGAACGGCCGCTTTTCGCTCAGCCGCCTGGCGAGCACGCGCAAGCTCGACGAGAAGTCGGTCGAGGGTCGGCGCGCCCGGCGCGACGCGCGTGAGGCGGCGAAGAAGCCGCATTCATGAGCGCGGGCTACTACCCGCCCATCGAGCCGTACAGCACCGGCCGGCTGCGCGTCTCCGACGTTCACGAGCTGTACTTCGAAGAGAGCGGCAACCCGGCGGGGCGACCGGTCGTGTTCCTCCACGGCGGGCCCGGGTTCGGTACCGAGCCGAACCATCGACGCTTCTTCGATCCCGCCGCGTACCGGATCATCTTGTTCGACCAGCGCGGGTGCGGCAAGAGCACGCCGCACGCGTCGCTCGTCGACAACACCACCTGGCACCTCGTAGCCGACATCGAGGCGCTGCGCGTTCGGCTGAACGTCGACAGATGGCACGTCTTCGGCGGCTCGTGGGGCAGCACCCTCGCCCTCGCGTACGCCGAGACGCATCCGGACCGCGTCTCGGCGCTGATCCTCCGCGGGATCTTCCTCATTCGGCCCCAGGAGATCGCGTGGTTCTACCAGCGCGGCACCGACGCACTCTTCCCCGACGCGTGGGAGAAATACGTCGAGCCGATCCCGGTCGAAGAGCGAGGCAATCTGGTGGGCGCGTTCTACCGACGACTCACGAGCGACGACCGCGACGTGCGCTTGCAGGCGGCCAAGGCGTGGAGCATCTGGGAGGGCTCGACGAGCTGCCTCCTCCCGAACCCCGCGCTGGTCGAGAAGACCGCGGGCGACGACTTCGCCGTGGCCTTCGCGCGTATCGAGTGCCACTACTTCGTGAACCGCGCGTGGCTCGACCCGCCGCGGGACCTGCTCGGGAACGTGGCGACGATACGGCACGTGCCGGCGGTGATCGTGCAAGGCCGCTACGATGTCGTCTGCCCCATGGAGTCGGCGTGGGCGCTCCACAGGGCCTGGCCCGAGGCCGACTTCCGCGTGACGCCGGACGCGGGCCATGCCGCGAGCGAGCCAGGCAATCTGAGCGCGCTCGTCGGGGCGACCGATCGGCTGCGCTGAGGCCGCGCGCCGCGCGGGTGCTAGAGTGCGCCCGCCATCGATGTCGAGTCCCCGGGTCGTCGTCATCCCGTTCGGCGTCCCGAGCGAGAGTCGTGGTCTGGGGCTCGGGCTGGCGGCGCTCGTGCACGCCTCCGCGCACGTCGGGGGCAGCGGGGTCGCGCTCGCGCAGTTCCAGGCGCGCCGGAACGAACGCGGCGACGACTCGCGCCCGCCGCCGTCGGGCCCCGTCGAGGCCTTTGTGCCGCCGTCCGCGTGGCGAGACATGGCGCGGCACGACACGAGCGGCGACGCGGGCACACAGGTGAGCCTCGTGCTCACGGGCGCGTTCGAACCGCCGACCGATGGACAGGGAACGATCCGGTTGCTCGCGTTCGACTCGCGCGACGGTCGGACACGAGCGCGGGTCGATGTCCCGCTCGACGAAGAGCGCGCGGGCGCTACGGTCGTCGGCGCGTTCGAGAAGCTCTGGTCGGGGCTGGGTGGCGAGATCGGCGCGCTCCAGGGCCTGCGCGAGCTCGCGTGGGAGCCGCTCGAGAGCGTCCTGCGCGCGGAGCGGTGCGCCCTGCATGATCCCGCGCGCGGCGGCCCCCACGATCCCGTCGCGGCGATGCTGCACCTCGGGCGCGCGATCGAAGACGCGCCCTCCGCGCGGTACCCCGTCGAGCGACTGTCGGTCATGGCCCTCGAAGCCGCGATGGGCTCGCGGCTGGATCCGAAGGTCGCCGCGTCGGCCGTGCGGGCCCTCGAGCGCGCCGTGGACGATGCGCCGTTGCACATAGAGCTCGTCGAAGCGCTCGCCGTGCTCCTGCTGCGGCTCGGGCGACCGCGAGAGGCCGAGCGCCGGATCAACGTCGCCGTCGCGACCCCGTACACGTTCCGCGCGGGCCGGGGACGGGCCTACACGCTGCTCTCGCAGGCGCTCCGGGCGCAGGGCAAGTTCGATGGCGCGCTGGCCGTATTGCAAGAAGCGGCGTCCGAGTCGGGGAGCGATCCCGCCGTGCACGCCGAGCGAGGGGCGGTCCTCGCCGAACGGGGCGACTTCGACGCGGCGGCCTCGTCGTGGCGCGAGGCGCTGGCGCGCGATCCAGTGCACCACGCGGCGTTCGGTCAGCTCGCGTCGCACGCCCTGCGCGCCCGCGACGCCGCCCTCGGACAGACGCTCGTCGACTCGGCGCTCGCCGCGCCACGGGCTCACCCGGACGTCTTTCGTCGCGCGGTCCAGCTGGCGCTGTTCAGCGAGGGCGACGGGCTGGCGCGCGCGGCACGGGTCGCGCGTCTCTGCGAGCGTGTCCTGGCCGCTCTGCCGGAGGATCCGCCGTCGCTGGTGGCGCTCGCCCGGGCGCTCGTCGTGCTGGGCGATCGCCCGGCGGCTCGCTCTCGGCTCGCCCAGGTCGTTCGTGTCGCGCCCGAGTCGAGCGCCGCCGCCGAGGCCCAGGTGACGCGGCTGGCCCTCGACGAGCCCGCGGCCGAGCGCGACCTGCAGAGCGTCGCGCGTGCCGCGCGCTCGGCGGCCGTCGCCGACCTGGCCGACGTCGCGGCGCGTGCTCGACGCCTCGCGACGCTCCACAACGTCTGGACGGGCTGGCTCGCCGCGGCGATCGCCGAAGAGCGGAGAGGTCGCTGGGCAGCCGCCCGCGGTCACCTCGAGATGGCCCTCGAGGCGGCCCCGGGAGCCGCGGCGGCGCACCTCGAGATGGCGGCCGTGCTCGTTCGCCTCGATGACGCGTCGGCGGCGATGACCCACGCGGAGCGGGCGATGACGCTCGAGGGGGACACGCCTCGCGTCCTTTGCGCGCTGGCGAGAACGCTCGCCGCCACAGGCCGGAGGAGCGAGGCGCGCGTCATGGCCGGTCGCGCGGTCGCGGCGCGGCCGGACGACGAGGACGCCCGGGCCCTCGCGATCAGTCTGCGTGCGCAACCCCCCGCGAGGGGTTGGGCCGCATGGACGGCGCGCGCTCGCGAGCTCCTGGAGCGCGGCTCTCGGAGCTGAAGCGTCGCGGCTGCCCTAACGAGCTCCTGACTCGAGGGCTGGCGTCGAGTCAGCGATCGCCGAAGATCGCGCGGCCGACGCGAACGTACGAGGCTCCGGCCGCGATGGCCCCCTCGAGATCGTCGCTCATTCCCATGGAGAGCTCGGGGAGCACGCCCGGGCCCCCGTGGAGGTTCCTCAGGAGAGCGAGCGTCTCGAACACGCTGCGCGTCGCTCCGGGGTCGCCGGCGGGCGGGACCGTCATCAGGCCTCGTAGCGACAGCCACGGCTGAGCGCGGACGGCGTCGATCACTTCCTCGATCTCACTTGGCGACGCGCCCGCCTTTTGAGGCTCGCGACCGATGTTGACCTCGATGAGAACGGCCAGCGGCGCCGTTCGGTCTCTCGCCGCGCGCTTTCCGAGCTCGTTCGCGAGCACGCTCGTGTCCACGGTGTGGACCACGTGCGCGACCCGTGCGGCGAACTTCGCCTTGTTGGTCTGCAGGTGACCGATGAAGTGCCATTCGAGGTCGTGGAGATCCGCGAGAGCCTCGGCCTTCGCGACCAGTTCCTGCGCGTAGTTCTCGCCGAACGCGCGCTGGCCGGCCGCGTACGCCTCGCGGATCGCCTCCGGCGGCTTCGTCTTCGACACCGCGACTAGCTTGACGTCGCCGGGGGCCCGGCTCGCGGCGCGCGCTGCGGCGTCGATGCGAGCGTGCACCCTGGAGAGATGATCGGCGACGGTCATGGCCGACCCTTCGGCCGGCGCGTCGCGTGCTTCGCGTGCCACACCATTACGTCGCTGTCCTTCGTGAGAAGCCCCCCCTCGAAGTCGCCGTCGACGTGATCGACGTCGAAGCCGTTGTAGTGGAGGAGCGCCTCCCACTCGCGTGGAAAGAACTGACGGTGCGCGAGAGGCGTGATCCACGCGGCCGCCGGATCGCTCACGGGCACGAACTCCATCGACACGAAGAGCACCTGGCGCAGCGGGTCGTAGTCGAAGTACTCGCGGTTCTTCACCACCAGGCCGGTCGTCGGATGCCGGAAGCGAGGGACCGAATAGGCGCGACCCGCCATTCGAGCGAGATCGGCGATCGTGGGCATGGAAAGGTCGACCACGAACCGTCCGCCGGGAGCCAGGTGCTCGCGGACGCGCGCCAGGAAACGCTCGACGTCGTCTCGCACGTAGAGGTGAAGGGCGGTGTTGAAGGTCGCCAGGACCAGCGGGAACCGGCGCTTCAGTCGGACGCGACGCATGTCTCCGCGCACCGCAGACACCCGCGCGGCCACCTCGGCCGGCTCGCGCGCGACGCGGGCGCGCAGGTCCGCGAGCATCGGCGCTGAGTGATCGACCCCCACGACGTTGCGGCCGTGCCGCGCGATCGGAATCGCGATGCGTCCGTTGCCCACGCCGTATTCGAGCACCGGGCCCGGCGAGCGCTGGGCGAGCGCGACGTAGTAGGCGACGTCTTCGATACGGCTCGCGTAGCTGGACGCGTAGTAGGCCGGGTCTTCGTAGTGAGCGAACGAACCGGCCTCGAGCTCGAAGTCACGGGCCGGAGCACGGCGGGGCGCTTGCCGCGCGGGGGCGCCGGTAGAGGCGTCGGCTTTTCGGGACGGTCCGTCCCTCCGGGTCAACCGAACTCGCGGATGTTCAGCTGCTCGATGTATTCTTGCACCGCCTCGTTCGTCGGGCGGTCATAGTGGACCTTGCCGGCGGCGATCTCGCGCAGGGCCGTGACGGCGGCCTTGTTCTTCGACGGAACGAGCGCGGCGGCGCCCTTCATGAGGGCGCGGGTGCGCTGGGCGGCCAGAACGACCAGGGCGAAACGGTTGTCCTCGCGTTCGAGGCAGTCTTCACAGGTGACGCGGGCCATGGGGAATCGCTACTCCTAGTCGAACGAACCGGGGCGGGGACCTTACGTTAGGTCGGAGGTCCCCGCAAGGCGGGCGGGGCCGGCGCGCTGCCGGTACCTTCGAGCGCGTCGAGCTCGGCGACGAGCGCGTCGCCGAAGTACCACGCGATCTCACTCCGGACGCCCTTGTAGAGCGACGGGCCGTCGTCGATGCACTGGAGCGACCGATCTTCGATCTCGTTCGAAGGATGCAGGAGCCCGTAGTCGAACGTGACCGGAAACAGCGAGCAGACCATGGGCTTGACCTCGTGGTAATCGAGGCCGCGCTCGAGGGCGAAGGAGTGCAGCGTGCACCCCCGGGCCGTCCGGCTCCGGAAGACACACGCGCCGCCCTCGACGGACGTGCGCGTCTGGCGGCCGCCGGGGAATTCGCCGTCGGCGGTCCACTCGACGTCGCAGCCGCCGCGAAACCATCGGTCCCGCGACACGCCGACGTATTGCTCGATCGCCTCCGCGTGCGCCATCACCCGGGGCATCAGGTCGCCTTCGACGTCGGCGCCGTACTGGCAGCACGAGTCGTGGCAGTACGAACACCCCATGCAATCCATGAAGTAGGTGCGGACGAAGATCGCGGTGTCGACCCGGTCGACCACGGGCGCGCCACCACGACCGACATAAGGCTTGCTGAGCGAACGAATCACGCGCCCGAGGGTATCATCGGGGCGCGACGATGACCCAAGCCATCGACCCTCCAATGGCCGCCGACGAGGATGCTCGCGCCGCCTTCCGCACCGCCTGGTGGCAGCGGCTCCTCGACGACGCGGCGACCTACGAGCTCACGCGCTTCGCCGTCCTGCGCCTGCTCGCCCTGGTGTACCTGGTCGCCTTCGGCTCGCTCGCGCTGCAGCTCGATCCGCTGCTCGGTTCGCGCGGGCTCCTGCCCATCGCGCAACTCCTCGCGTTCGACCGCGACAAGCTCGGCTCCGAGGCGTACTGGCGCGTGCCCACGCTCTTCTGGTTCGGCGCGTCCGACGGCGCGCTGCACGCCGCCTGCTATGCAGGCGTCGCGATGGCCGCGGCAGCGCTGCTCGGGGTCACGAACGCCGCGCTGCAGCTCGCGCTGTGGGCGATTTACATGTCGTTCGTTCACGTCGGCCAGATCTTTTACGGCTACGGCTGGGAGACGCAGCTGCTCGAGACCGGCTTCCTCGCGGTCTTTCTTTGCCCCTTGGGCAGCGTGAGACCGCTGCCCGCGCCGGCGCCAGACGGGAAGACGGCCGCCACTCCGAAGATCGTGATCTGGCTGCTGCGCTGGCTGATCTTTCGCGTCATGCTCGGCGCGGCGCTGATCAAGCTCCGGAACGATCCGTGCTGGCGCGATCTCACGTGCCTCGACTACCACCTGGAGACCCAGCCCAACCCGAACCCGCTCTCGTGGTGGATGCACAACGCTCCGCACGTGACCCATGTGCTCGGCGTCCTCGTGAATCACTTCGTCGAGCTCGTAGTGCCGTGGTTCGTGCTCGGCGGGCGGCGCTGGCGACACGGAGCGGGCGCGCTGCTCGTCGGGTTTCAGGTCTTCTTGATCGCGAGCGGCAATCTGTCGTTCCTCAACTGGCTCACGATCGTGCCGGCTCTCGCGTACTTCGACGATACGGCCTTCGCGCGACTCATCCCCGCATCGCGGTGGGCGGCCATGCTGGCACGCTTCGCCGCGCTTCGCCCGTCGCGGCGGCAGACGCGCGCCGCGCAAGCGCTGGCAGTGGTCGTGGGCCTGCTCAGCGTGGGCCCCGTGATCAACATTGCGTCGTGCGACCAGGCCATGAACCGATCGTTCGACCCGCTGGATCTCGTGAATACCTACGGGGCATTCGGAAACGTCGACCGCGAGCGCCACGAGGTCATTCTCGAGGGGACGGGCGATCCGGTCCCCGACGAGAGCGCGCGCTGGCGAGAATACGCGCTCCCCTGCATGCCGGGCGATCCGCGACGGCGCCCCTGCTTCGTCAGCCCGTACCACTATCGCCTCGACTGGCAGATGTGGTTCGTGGGCAACGACGCGGCCCGGGGCGAGCCGATCGAAGACGAGCCGTGGCTCGTGCACCTCGTCTGGCAACTCCTTCGCGGCGAAGAGAGCCCGAAGCGGCTCTTCGCGGGCGACCCGTTCCCTGGCGAGCCGCCTCGGTGGATTCGCGCGGGTCTGTGGCGTTACCGGTTCACGCGTTCGCGAGCCGGTGGCGCCTGGTGGGACCGAGTGCGGGTCGGCGAATATCTACGTCCGCTTTCCGCCGACGACGCGGGGCTCCGGCAATTCGTCGACGCGTACCAGTGGCCGGACGCCCGCTAGAGCGAGCGCCGGCGTCGTGGAACGAGCCCGTCTCGACGCTCGCGGTGCTCGCCGGACGCGAACGTAACCGAGTTCCGGCTGCGCGCCGCGACCGCCGAGCCGGGCCCGTTCCACCTGAGCCGCCGCTCGCTCTAGTGCTAGTTCTCCATGGCTGGGGGCATCCACGCCGGATGAGACTCGCGATCGGCGGCCGCGGCCTCGGGGCGCGCGAGGAAGTCGCTGTCAAAACGATTTCGACTTTGGCTAGAAAGCGCCGCCGAGCGCTAGGTAGGGCCACGGCAGGACGGCGATGGCGTTGCCCGCGAAGATCGGTGAGACGCCGATGCGAAAGAGGAAGCCTCCGTCGGGCGGCATGAACCGATATCCGATGACCGCGTGCGGGAAGACGTACGTGGTCGACCCCGACGACGACGAGGTCGAGTCGGACGTGATGATGGACGCGCCCTGGCCGACGTGTACGACAGTGGCGCCGGCCCCGAGCTCGAACATGTTTTGCTTCGACCCGATCCCGAGATACTCGAGAGTCAACGGCACGCTGAGGACGCTCGCGGTCTCCTTCGCCTGCTGGGTTCCGCTGGAAGCCGACGCCGATACGGACAGGTAGCCGAACCCCACACGCGCGGCGAAATCGCTGAATGAGCGTTCGTAGTTGATCGAATAGAAGATCGCGGGGCCGAGCCCCTCGGCGAATATGGCATTGTTCGCAGTTCGCTCTTCTTCGGCCGGCTGCGCCGGGCGCGCGGGAGCCTCGGCCGAGGGCGCTGGCGAGGCGACCCCGGGGGCGGACGGCGGCGGCGCGGTAGCATCCGGCGCGGGCATGGGGGGTGACGTGGGCGCCGGATCCGCTGCAGCCGAGCCCACGACGAAGACGGCCGCGCCGAGCGCGGCGACGAACATGGTTGATCGCATTAGGCTTTTCCCTCGCTCGCGAGAGACGAACGTGCGAGCTTGAGCATTTAACGCTAACGCGCTCTTTCGCCCCGGATCACGAATTTGCGCGAGCCGGCCAAGAAAGGTAGGGGCGACGCTTACGCTCATGAAGAAAGCGTGGCCAGTGCGTTCCGCGAGCGACTGCGCGTATAATGCGCGCGGCTCGGCCAGCGC
>ODAK010000331.1_pt1 | contig 54633 bp, 47 predicted proteins | sample 1539591 | NCBI WGS metagenome assembly ODAK01 (sample SAMEA3539303, study PRJEB22396) | soil metagenome | biome: tundra; feature: field; material: soil | place: USA | collected 2010-05 | depth 0.15 m
AGCGCGTGCTCGCGGCGCTGGACCGGGTGATCGATCCTGAGCTGGACGAGCCGATCACGTCACTTCGCTTCGTCAGCTCGTGCGAGGTCACACCGGACGGCGACGTCGAGGTGATACTGCGGCTGCCGACGCCGCAGTGCGCTCCCAACTTCGCATTCCTGATGGCCGCCGACGCGCGCACGGCCGTGCGCGGGTTGCCGGGAGTGCGGCAGGTGAGCGTGCAGCTCGAGGACCACTACACCGGTGCTGAGATCAACGGCGCGCTCGGACGCGGGGAGGGTTTCACGGGAGCCTTCCCGGGCGAGACCGAGGACGATGATCTGGAGGCGCTACGCGAGCTGTTTCAGCGCAAGGCGCTGATCGCGCGCCAGTCGACGATCTGCGAGGCGCTGCTGGCCGGCGGCGCCACCGCCGAGCAGGTGATCGCGATGCGCGTCGGCGACCTGCCGGACCGTCCCGAGGCCAAGCGCAGCCTCGAGCTGCGGGCCGCGCTCGGGCTCGCCACCGAACCCGATGCGCCGGGCTTCGTGCTGGCCGGCGGCGAGGCGGTGGCGGGCGATCAGCTGCAGCGCTGGCTGCGGATGGGACGGCTGGTGCGGACCAGCCTCGAGGCCAACGGCGGCATCTGCCGCTCACTACTTCAAGCCCGCCACAACCTGGCGGCCGATCCACAGGAGGTTGCCAGATGAAGGCCGCCAGGCTCCACGCATACCACGACGCACTCAAGCTCGACAGCATCGACGAGCCCAAGATCGGCGGGCCGTTTGATGTGATCGTGCGCATCGGTGCCGCTGGACTCTGCCGCACCGACCTGCACATCCAGGAGGGTCAGTGGGCCGAGAAGTCCGAGGTCGTGCTGCCCTACACCCCCGGTCACGAGAACGCCGGCTGGGTGCACGAGATCGGCTCTGCCGTCACCAACGTGGCGGTCGGCGACACGGTGATCGTGCATCCGTTCATCTCCTGCGGTCTGTGCCTGCCGTGCCGTGTCGGTGACGATATGCACTGTCTCGACGGATCGTTTCCGGGCATCAATCGCGACGGTGGCTTCGCCGACCTGCTTCAGACCTCGGCGCGCTCCGTGGTCAAGCTCGACACGGGACTGGAGCCCAAGGACATCGCCGCGCTGGCCGATGCCGGCCTGACCGCGATCCACGCGGTCAAGAAGGCGATCCCCGTGCTCACCGCGGGCACGCGCGTCGTGGTCATCGGCGCCGGCGGCCTCGGCCACATCGGGATCCAGTGCCTGAAGGCGATGACCCCGGCCGAGATCATCGTCATCGACCCGTCCGAGCCCGCGCTCGCGCTCGCCGGCGAGATGGGCGCTGACCACACTGTGAAGGTTGACGGCAGCCACGTCGACACCGTCAAGGAGATGTGCGACGGCCTCGGCGCCGAGGCGATCATCGACTTCGTCGGCGAGAAGGGCGCGATCGAGGACGGGATCGCGATGGTCCGCGACGGCGGCTTCTACTACGTGATCGGCTACGGCGAGAACATCAACATCCCGACGATCGACGTGATCTCTCGGGAGATCTCGTTCATCGGCAACCTCGTCGGCACCTACGCCGATCTGCAGGAGCTGATGACGCTGACCGCGCAGGGCAAGGTCACCCTGCACACGAGCACATACCCGCTCGACGCGATCAACGACGCGATGGCCGACCTCAGCGGCGGGCGGCTCCAGGGCCGCGGCATCCTGATCCCCGCCGGCGTCTAGGCCGACCACCCAGCACCGCGAAACACAGGAGCTCTGCATCGCTTAATGGGAAAGATCCTCTATTTCAATCACGACGCCCGGCTCCTCCTGAAGGCCGGCGTCGACGAGCTGGCCAACGCGGTCAAGGTCACGCTCGGGCCCAAGGGCCGCAACGTCGTGCTCGAGCGGCTGACCGGGGCGCCGATGATCACCAACGACGGCGTCTCGATCGCGCGTGAGATCGAGCTCTCCAATCAGTTCAAGAACATGGGTGCCCAGCTGGTGCGCGAGGTCGCCACCAAGACCAGCGACCTGACCGGCGACGGGACGACGACCGCCACGCTGCTGGCGCAGGCGATCATCCGCGAAGGCATGAGGGCGCTCGAGGAGGGAGCCAACCCGATGCTGCTGCGCCGCGGCATCGAGGATGCCACCGAACTCGTCGTCGCGGAACTGTGCCGCTGCGCGCGGCAGGTCACCGGCGCTGAGGATCTGGCCCACGTGGCCACGATCGCCGCCAAGGAGGACGAGCGGATCGGCGACGCGGTCGCCCGCGCGCTGGATCGCGTCGGTCCCGAGGGAGTCGTGACGATCGAGGAGTCAGCCCTGCCGGGCATCCAGGTGGAGTTCGTGGAGGGCATGCACGTGGAGAACGGCCATTTCTCGCCCTACCTGATCCAGGACACCGAGCGGATGGAGTCGGTCTTCGACGACCCCTACATCCTGCTGACCAACAAGTCGATCGTGCAGATGCAGGATCTGATGCCCACCCTCGACGCGGTGATGAAGTCACCCCGACCGCTGATCATCTTCGCCGAGAAGGTCGATGGTGCGGCGCTCGGACTGCTCGTGCAGAACAACCAGCACGGGACGCTGAGGGCGGTTGCGGTCCGCGCGCCCGGCTTCGGGCACCGCCGGATCGCCCACCTGCACGACCTGGCTGCGTTCACCGGCGGCCAGGTGATCGCCGAGGAGGCGGGCCTGACCCTCGAGCACGTCAAGCCGGAGACGTTCGGCAGCGCTCGCCGTGTCGTGATCACCCAGGACTCGACCGTGCTCGTGGAGGGCGCCGGCACCAGCGAGCAGGTGCAGGCTCGCCTGGGCCAGATCCGGATCGAGCTTGAGCGAGCAACTCAGGAGACCGACATCGAGGTCCTGCGCGAGCGCCTGGCGCGGCTGTCGAGCAGCCTGGCGGTGATCCGTGTCGGCGGCGCCACCGGCCCCGAGCTGAAGGAGAAGTTCCGCCGCACCGAGGGGGCGCTGGCCGCCACGCGCGCTGCCGTCAGCGAGGGCATCGTCGCCGGCGGCGGCGCGGCCCTGCTGCGCGCCGAGTCGGTGCTCGAGGACACCGGACTCGAGGGCGACTATCTGCGCGGCGCGGAGGTGATCCGCGACGTGCTGTCCGAACCCATGTTCTGGGTGGCGGCGAACGCCGGCTACGACGGGCACGAGGTGATCGACCAGGTTCGCGAGATGCCCGCCGGTCACGGACTGAACGCGCTCACCGGCGAGTTCGGCGACCTGTTCGAGGACGGGGTGATCGATCCACTGCGGGTCGTGCGGCTGACGATCCAGCACGCCGCGTCGGTGGCCGCGCTGATGCTGACCACCGAGGCGATCGTCGCCGAGGAGCTCATCGGCCAGCCCGGCGCGGTGATCGCTCCCGGGTTTGGCGACCTGGCCGAGGGTCTGGCGCGGCCGTCCTCGCCGGTCTAGGGCGAATCGGCCAGGGCCGATTCGCTTAAGGCAATCGGCAGGGCCGATTGCCTCGGGTTTCGTTATCGCCCGGAGTCGGACTTACCGCGACGTCCAGTTCACCAAGACGCGGGTCGCGCACCTCAAAGGGCGACGTGGTTGACGCCGATCGGGCGAACGCTCATGGTCTTTCTCCCGGCTTTGGTTGTGTTTGACCAGCCTCCACGATAATCGAGCCCGGCGGACCAGGATCCAGGCGGGCGCCGTGACGGTGACCGCCGCGACAGGAAGGCAGGCGCTCGATTGGATTGGTCTCTCCCACCCGACGTGACGGAGCTGCTGGCGGCGCTCGACGAGTTCATCGAGCGAGAGCTCGAGCCGCTGCAGCGGGCCAATCCGGAGCTGTTCGATCACCGCCGGGAGTTCACGCGCACCGACGTCGAGCGCGGCGGGATCCCGACCGTGCGCTGGCGCGAGATGCTGGCCCACGCCCGGCGGCTGTCGATCGAGGCCGGCTTCTACAAGTACCCGTTCCCGGCTGAGCTGGGCGGCCGTGACGGCTCCAATCTGGCGATGGCGATCATCCGTGAGCACCTGGCGCGGCGAGGACCCGGTCTGCATGCCGAGCTCTCACACGAGGCTTCGGTGGTGGCCAACGAGCCGCTGGTGCTCGTGCTGCACGAGTACGGCACCCCGGAACAGCGCGAGCAATATCTCCAGCCGCTGGCCAACGGCGAGCTGGCGATCGCCTTCGCTCTGACCGAGCCCGGGCACGGAAGTGACGCCACGTGGCTGGAGAGCCGCGCCCGCCGCGACGGCGGTGACTGGGTGCTCGAGGGCACCAAGCGTTACATCACCGGGATCGATGTGGCCGGCGCCGTGCTCGTATTCGCGCGGACCTCCGGCCAGCAGGGCAAGGCCCAGGGCATCACCGCGTTCCTGGTCGGAGTCGACACGCCGGGCCTGGAGATCCCCTACTACCACTGGACCTTCAACATGCCCTCAGACCACGGCGAGGTCACGCTGAATGACGTCCGCGTGCCCGACGGCGCCATCCTCGGCGAGGTCGACCGCGGCCTGGACTGCGCGCAGCTGTTCGTGCACGAGAACCGGATCCGCCAGGCCGCCTCGTCGCTGGGCGCAGCGCAGTTCTGCATCAATCACAGCATCGAATACGCCAAGCAGCGGATGATCTTCGGCAAGCCGCTGGCCGACTACCAGGGCATCCAGTGGCAGCTGGTCGAGCTCCAGACCGAGGCCGAACTCGTGCGCAACACCCTCTACAAGACCGCTTGGGAGATGGATCAGCAGGGCGGCGTCTCGACCCGCGCCAAGCTGAGCGTCACCGACAAGGTCTCGATGGTCAACTACCGCGGCAACCGGCTCGCCTGCGACGCGGCCGACCGCGCGATGCAGGTCCACGGCGGCCTGGGCTACACCCGCCAGCTGCCGTTTGAGTTCATCTACCGCCACCACCGCCGCTATCGGATCACCGAGGGCTCTGACGAGCTCCAGCTGCGGCGGATCGCCGGGCGGCTGTTCGGCTTCAGCGGGGGAGGCCGGCCTCGATGAGCTCCAGCCCGCGGGCGATCGCGGGCGCGAGCGAGGCGGCGGCTGTCTCGAGGCCGGGGTCGGGTTTCGCCAGGCGGCGGTTGCGCTTGGCCAGCACCGCCATCGTGCTCGCCAGCTTGTAATGGCAGTAGGCCGCAAACCAGCTCAGCTCGCCGGGGTCGGTGCCGGTGACGGCGACATACTCCGCCAGCAGCGGCTGCCGATCGGGCATCGCTTCCGCGGCCGCGCGGTTGGCGGCGTCGCGCTGGCCGGCTCGGCGGATGACGGGTTCGGAGAAATGCAGCAGCCAGGCCAGGTCGGTACGCGGATCTCCGACTGACCAGATCTCCCAGTCGATGATCGCGCCCGGCTCCTCGGCAACGAACAGCATGTTGCCCAGCCGGTAATCGCCGTGCAGGATCCGCGGAGCCACCGGCTCGGGGACGCGGGCGGCCAGCGCCGCATGCAGCCGTGACTCCGCACCGCGCAGATCGTCGCCCGCGGTGGCGAACAGCTTCGCCCAGCGCTCCAGCTCCTGAGCCAGCGCCAGCGCCGGCTCGTCCCCAAGTCCCACGGCGCCTGGCGCCAAGCGCTGCACGACGGCGAGCATGCGTGCCGCGGCGCGGGCCCGCCCGGCGACGATCGCCGGTGCCGGTGGCGAGGGCGATTCGTCCCAGCGTGGCTCGTATGCCTCGCCGTCGACGAACTCCATCACGAAGAACGGAGGCGCTCCAGCGTCTTGCAACAGCACCTCGGGTACCCGTACCCCGGCGATCCCGTGCAGTGCGCGCATGACGCTGGCCTGGCGCAGCACGTCGCGGTTGCGGACCGGGGGCAGGCCGGGAGGCGCGACCTTGACCACCACGCGCCGCCCCTCGTCCCGCGGGAGGTTGAGCGTTGCCGTGAAGGTCAGGCTCGAGATACCCCCGGGCAGCGGCTCGAGCTCGATCACGCAGGCGCCCGGCCAGCGCGCATCGGCGGCCCGCGTGGCGCGAGCGAGCAGCTCTGGCCCGAGCGGCTCGCTCACGCGCCGGGTCGATCGGGTCGGCCGCGCACCACGCTGCTGGTCACCGACAGCGTGTTGAGCGCCTGGCCGCCGTCGACGGTCAGCTCCTGGCCGGTGACGCGACCGGCGGCCGGGGAGGCGAAGAACGCGACGGCGTCGGCAACGTCCTCCGTGCGGACGAGCTCGCCGGCCGGGATCCGCTCCAGCCACGCGTCGATGATCTCCCGGGGCATCGACAGCACGCCGGAGCTCGCCACCAGGCCGGGCAAGATCGCGTTGGCGGTGACCCCCAGCGCGGCGTTCTCGGCGGCGAGCGTCTTGGTCATTCCCAGCAGCCCGGCCTTACTGGCGCTGTAGGCGATCTGGGCGGGCATCCCGTGGCTGGCAGCGATGCTGGAGATCACGACGATCCGGCCGAAGCGCCGCTCGCGCATCCCGCGCAGGCACGCCTGGGCGACGCGAAAGCTGCCCGTGAGGTTGACATCAAGGTCACGCTGCCAGCGCTCGATGGCGATCGAGTGCGCGGCACCGAAGATCGTGGGCAGCCCGGCGTTGCAAACCAGCACGTCGATGTCGCCCAGCGGCGGCAGCTCGCCGGCGACGAGATCGACCTGGAAGGTGCAGCCCGGCTCGACATCGAGCGTGAGGACCTCCATTCCGTCGTCCTGGAGTCGCGCGACGATCGCCCGGCCGATTCCACCCTCGCGCGCCGCGCCCGTGACCAGCGCCCGCACACGCCGCTGCGGGGGCTGCGGTGCGCCCCGCTCCGGCGGCGGACCGCTCCGATCCGGCGGAGGCGGCGCGCTCACGCCATCGTCAGGCCGCCGCTCACCGAGAGCGTCTGACCCGTGATGTAGCCGGCGCCCTCGGTGGCGAAGAACCGGACCGCCACCGCCACGTCCTCGGGCTGAGCGATGCGCTTCATCGGAACGCTCTTGGCCATTCGCTCCAGCACGATGTCGCCGCCCGCCCGCCCGGCGGCCACCTCGCGTAGGAGCGGGGTGTCGGTCGGTCCGGGGCAGACCACGTTCGCGGTTACGCCCGAGCGGGCCGCCTCACGGGCCACCGTCTTGGTGAAGGCGATCACTGCGGCCTTGGCCCCTGCGTAGACCGACTCCAGCGAGGAGCCGACGCGTGCGGCGTCGGAGCTGATGTTGACGACCCGGCCCCACCGGCGCTGGATCATCTCGGGCAGGATCGCCCGCGTCATCCGCAGCCCGCCTTTGAAGTTGACGTCGAGGATCTGCTCCCAGAAGGCCTCGTCGGTGTCGACGAACAACTTGAGCTGATCCCAGCCGGCGTTGTTGACCAGCACATCGATCTGGCCGAAGCGTTCGCGAGCCTTGCCGACGCCGACTTCGACGCTGGCAGAGTCGGTGACATCGAGTGCGATCGCCACCGCCGTACCACCGCTGCGGTTGATCGCCTCGGCCATCTCGCCGGCCTCCTTGGTGAGCACGTCGGCGATCACGACCGACAGTCCGTCCTGTGCGAGTCCGCGCGCGATCGCCGCGCCGATCCCCCGCGCTCCGCCCGTGACCAGAGCGACGCGCTGATTCCCGTTGCTGAGCATTGGGCGCACGATACCGGCGCGAGGGGGTCGGTCTTATGCCGGCCACCCCGAGCGGCCCGTCACGCGCCGGTCGTCAGGACCATCCGGAAGCGCGCGTCGGCCCGCATCATCTTCTCGTAGGCCTCGTTGACCCGCTCCAGCGGGCGCGTCTCGATCATCGGTCGCACGCCGGAGAGCACGCTGAACGCGAGCGCGCCCTCGGAACCGCGAGCGCAGCCGCGTCGTCGATCCCGCGGGACGGGCGGTGGTCGCTTCTAGTCGGTCAGCAGGAGCGCCAGCACCGAGAGGTCGCCTACATGCAGCGCCTCGTGATACCAGGGGAGCTCGCCGGTGTGCTGCGGCTTGGTCTCGGAGAGTTCCTTGGCGCGCGCGACGGCCGCCCGTGCCTCGTGCGCGAAGCGAGAGTCTGGGTTGTTCATGTTGCTCATCTCTTTCGTATCTCGGACTCAAACGGTAGGACTTAACGGACATAAGTCAAAGACTGATCGGTTAGTATATCCATAGGCGATACTTATGCCGTGACTCTGCGCCAGCTCCAATACTTCGTGGCCATCGTCGAGGCCGGCTCGCTCACGGAAGCGGCTGAGCGCCTGCTCGTCTCCCAGCCGTCGCTCTCGCAGCAGATGAGGGCGCTCGAGCGGGAGCTGGGCGGTCCGTTGCTGGAGCGGCTGCCGCGCGGAGTGCGATTGACCGCCGCTGGACGGGTGCTGCTGCCCGAGGCCCAGGCGGCGCTGCGGCACTCCGAGCGGGGCCGGCGGTCGGTTCGGATGGCCTTTGGCCTGGACGCCCGTCACGTGGAGGTGGCCGTGGCGACCTCGGTCGCGGCCGGGGTCTTTCCCACCGTGCTGCGCGACTGGCAACGGCGCTATGACCGGATCGAGGTGAGCCTGCAGGAGTTCCCGCACCGACGTGCGCTGGATGAGGCGGTCCGCGACGGCGCCGGCGATATCGGCGTCGGCGCGATGCCCGAGAGCTGGGGGGGTCCCGTCGAGCGGCTAGGATCGGAGGAGTTCGTGCTGGTGCTGCCCGAAGGCGACGAGCTGCTGGCGTCACGCTCGGTGCGCCTGGCCGAGCTCGCCCAGCGCCGCTGGGTCCATTTCGCTCCCAGCCACGGTCTCGCGGCCGTGATCGACTTCTGTTGCGCCTCGGCGGGCTTTGCGCCCCGCGTCGCGGTTCGCACAAGTCAGGTCGCGGCGGCCCCGCAGTTCGCCGCCACCGGGCTCGGCCCAGCGCTCGTCCCCAGCCACATCGTTCCCCTGGCGCTGCGGCATCTGACCCGCCCGGCTTCGCCGCGGTTGATCCGGTCCGTGGTCGCGTTCAGCCGGGAGGACTGGACGCCGCTGACCAGCGCATTCCTGCAGGCGCTGCGCCGCTACCCCTGGGAGCCTCCACCGCGCGGAGCGGTCGACCTCGGTTAGGGCCTTTAGCTGCCAGCGCTAACGGCTGTGGTCAGGCGGTTCGCCGGTCAGCTTCGACCCGAGCTCGTCGATCAGATCTGACAGCCGGCGCCCGGCGGGTGACTTGCGGGCCTGCGAGAAACGGTCAGACAGCTCCGCGGCGGCGTCGTCGACGATCTTGGTGAAGCTGTCCTTGGTGGTGAAGTAGCCGAGCTCCTCGTCGGTGGGACGCCCGTCGCTCTGCTCGGCCGCCCGGCGGGCGGCGCGGCGGGCGTCTTCACGCGCCAGATGGGCTTTGAGCAGCTCGCGCTCCAGGTCGGCCAGCCGGGACTCGACCTCGGGATCGACGTCGGCCCGCGGCGGCGGCTCGGCCGCGCCGGCTCGGGATCGGCGCTCCGACGCGGCGCCGGTTGCCGTGCCCGCCGATCCGGTTGGCGCCCCCGCCGGGCCGGCTGTCGTCCTGCGCAGCTCCCGGACGCGGGCGTAGGCTTCCTGCACCTCCTCAAAGCGGCGGGCCGAATCCGCCGAGCCGCCGTTGTGGTCTGGGTGGTGAAGTTGCACCAGACGCCGGTAGGCCGCGCGCAGCTCGGCATCTGAGGCGTTGGCTCTGACGCCCAGCGTCTGATAGGGATCGCGGCTGCGCGAAGGCATCTGACTGAAAAGGTTAGACGCGCGCGGACGGTTGCCGGACCGGCGTCCTAGACCAGCGGCCCGGTGGTGGTGGGGGTGCGGGGCGCCGGCGACGGGCTGGTCGATCCCCCGGAGCCGGATCCGCCGTGGTCGCCGGGCTGGTCTGGAGCACGGATCCACGCGACGATCCGGCCGTGAGCGATCAGGAAGTCGGTGCGCGCGGTCTGGCCGGCGCCCGAGCCGCAGTTACCGCCACCCGGACCGGGACGATCGGTGAGCCTGAACAGCGCGTTGAGGTAGCGTCCATGGCGGCTGGCCGAGATGAGCTTGGCTCCGCACGGAAACGTCTCGTTGGCCGCCTCAGCCTGGGCGAGCGTACGGATCAGGACCAGCTCAGGTTGCCCGTTGGAGCCGACGCCGTTGACCAGCTCACTGGGGAGCGCGAAGAAGTTCGCGGCGCCGCGCACGTCGCCTCGGCGCAGGGCGTCTGACCATGCCTTGATCACGCTCACTGCAGCCGGGTCGGCGGCCGCCACCGAACGCCGGCTGGCGTGGGCCGGCGTCCCCATCAGCAACCTGCTCGATCCGCAGCCGGCAGCCACGAGCGCGACGCTCGCAGCGAACGTTCCGAGCCGGGCGGAGCGAGCTGTGGCCACCCGATGATCATCGCACGCGCCGATCCCGCGGCGTCGCGTCCGGTGGGGTCAGACAGCGCCCTCAGTCGCCTCCGGAGCCTGCTCTGACAGCACCCCCCGGAAGGGCCTCCCACGACCGGGTCGCGCTGACCGTTTCGCGCGTTGCGTCAACGCGCGCTCGGTGCGGGACGCGGCCCGAGTATCACGAGCGGAATCTCGCGCTCGGTGCGCTGCTGATAGCTGCTGTACCCAGCGTATGTCGCGATCGCCTTCGGCCAGAGCCGCGTGATCATGTTGCGAGCCGAGAAGTTGCGGGCTGGCTATTTGCCGGTCGTGCGGTGCGCCGCCGGGCGCATGTGCCCGGGGCGTCCTTGCGCGCCGCGCTCTCCTCCGCGTGCTGCACCTTGGACGGGCGACGGTGTGCGACGGATCAGCAGACGCAATGCTCGGTCGTCGGGCCCTGCCTCGACGCGCTCGGTCAGGGCCTTTGCATGAACCGTGCGGAACAAAGGTCCACGGACCGGATCCACTATCGCCACCACGACCTTGGCGCTCGCCCGCGTGTCGAACACGATCCCGTCGAGTTGCGGGCCGCCACTCGCGACCCGTACAAGTTCGCCTGGGCGCGTCGACTCCATAGATCCAGCGTACCGCGCCTTGAAGCCCGACCACGGAGCGGGACACCAGAGCAGCAGATGGCCGATGTTCGACGTGAGGCTGTCGACCTGCTTGGCGGCGAAGTGCGCTCAGAAATGCGCGAGCGCGGGCTTCCCGGCGCGTTGCGCCACGGTCCGGTAGATGCGCTCGTAGGCGGTGACAACCACCTCGAGGTCGCAGTTCTGCTCGACCCAGGCACGGCAATCCCGAGGCGCGATCTGCGGCAGCCGGTCGATCGCCGCCGCCATCGCCGGCTCATCCTCCACCAGGAAGCCGGTACGGCCATCGATCACCAACTCGCGTGCCGCCCCTTCGGGGAAGGCGATCACGGGTGTCCCACAGGCGAGCGCCTCGACCATCACCATCCCGAACGGTTCGTTCCAGCGGATCGGCATCAGCAGCGCACGGGCGTTGGCGAACAGTGATCGCTTGACCTCGCCGGCGACCTCACCTACGAAGCGAACCCGCTCGCCGTCCAGGTGCGGGGCGACCTCGCGGTCAAAGAAGGCCTGCTGCCTGGGCTGGACAACGCCGGCCAGCACCAGCGGCATCCCCGCCGCGCGGGCGGCGCGGATCGCTCGATGCGGCCCCTTCTCGGCCGTGATCCTGCCGATCCACAGCAGGTAGTCCTGCTTGCACTGTTCAAGTGGCCAGGCGCGGAGATCGATCGGGTTCGAGATCGTCTCGATCGCCGGCAGCCCGGGCGGCGCCGAGGCCAGCTGCGCTGCGCTGATCCCGACCAGCGCCGCCTTGTGACCGTGGCGGGCGTAGAAGGCGGCCGTGGCCGGCGTGAACTGCCCGTGCAGGGTGTGCACCAGCGGCGTGTCGAGCCGATCGGCCATCGCCAGCGCCGTGAAGCCGCAGTGGTCATGCACCAGATCAAAGCGCCGGTCTCCACCCGCCAGGTCGATCTCGGCAAACGCCCGCGCCACGTGATCGGCTTCGTACAGCGAACGCTCGATCTCGTCCGGGTGGGACTCGCCGAGGAGCGTCTTCACGTGGGCGCCGGAGACAGAGCCCGGAGCGCAGTACAGCGTCACCTCGTGCCCGCGCTCGACGAGCGACTCCGTGAGCGCGCTGACCACCGACTCCACGCCCCCATAGCCGGGAGCCGGAACCGAGATCCATGGGGGCGCCAGCATCGCCACTTGCAGCGATCCCGCCGCTGGCCGGGAGGGCGTGGCGTGTCCCGACCGTACCCGGCCAACCCGCATCGGCCGGCGATGCGCCGCCAGGGCATGTCCTTCGGTCACGACGTCCACGGGCGCTCCTGACGAGCCTCTCAAAGACGGCAGTCGCGGGGCAGAGAGGCCAGTAAGGACCGGGCGAGCGCGCGATCGCCGCCGTTACGGGCAGGCGAAGGACTCCCGTCACCGTATCAGCGCCGATCCGATTCGGATCCCCACCGCGCTTGGATGGGCGGCAGCCAATCAGGAGGATCGCGGCCGGCGCTAACGTCTGTTGGTGCCCGCAGCCGCGCCACCGGCCTCCCACCAGGTCGAACCTGAGCCCGGCGCCAGACGCACGACCGTGGCCAGAACGGGGATGGCGGCCCTCACACTGGGCGCGCTCGGCGTCGTCTTCGGCGACATCGGCACCAGCCCGCTGTACGCGCTGCAGACCGTGTTCCTGGCCGACGGGCACGCCGTGCGTCCGGTCCCCCAGGACGTGTACGGCGTCATCTCGCTCGTGTTCTGGTCGATCACGATGATCGTCTCGGTCAAGTACGTGAGCTTCATCATGCGCGCCGACAACCAGGGCGAAGGCGGGATCATGGCCCTGACCGCGTTGCTGCAGCGGGCCAGGATCAAAAGCGCTGGCGCGAAGCTGGCGCTGGTCACGCTCGGCATCCTGGGTGCGTCGCTGTTCTACGGCGACGGTGTGATCACCCCGGCGATCTCCGTGCTGTCGGCCGTCGAGGGGCTCAAGGTCGCCGTCCCCGGTCTCAGCTCGCTGGTCCTGCCGATCACCGTGGCGGTGCTGGCGATGCTGTTCATGATCCAGCGATTCGGAACCAAGCTGGTGGGCAGGCTGTTCGGGCCGGTGATGGCGGTCTGGTTCGGCGTGCTGGCGCTGATCGGCGTGGTGGAGGTTGCCCAGCACCCCGGCGTGCTGAGAGCGCTGTCGCCGACCTACGGCGCCCAGTTCTTCGTGGCTCACGGCGGCGTGGCCTTCATCGCGCTGGGATCCGTCGTGCTGGCGGTGACCGGCGCCGAGGCGCTGTATGCAGACATGGGGCATTTCGGCGCCGGCCCGATCCGCCGGGCGTGGTTCCTGCTCGTCTTCCCGGCGCTGACGCTCAACTACCTGGCGCAGGGTTCGCTCTTGCTTGGCTCGCCGAAGGCGATCGCCAACCCGTTCTTTCTGCTGCTGCCCTCGTGGGCGCAGATACCGATGGTGATCCTGGCGACCGTGGCCACGGTGATCGCCTCGCAGTCGGTGATCTCGGGGGCGTTCAGCGTTACTCGTCAGGCGGTGCAGCTGGGCTTCCTGCCCCGCCTGACGATCCGCCAGACCTCCGACAGCGAGGTCGGGCAGGTGTACGTGCCGGCGGTCAACCTGAGCCTGTTCGTGACGGTGATCGCGATCGTGGTCTCCTTCGGCTCCTCCGCCGCGCTGGCCTCGGCCTACGGCGTGGCGGTCACCGGCACCTTCATCTTGAACACGATTCTGTTCCTCGCCGTGGCCCGGCTGCTGTGGCACACCCGCAAACGACTGATCGCCCTCGGCGCCGCGGTGTTCCTCACCGGCGAGGCGACGTTCTTTGCGGCCAACCTCACCAAGGTCGTGCACGGAGGCTGGCTGCCGCTGGTGATCGCCGCCACCGCGTTCGTCATCCTGACGACCTGGCGCAAGGGGCGAGAAATAGTCACGGCCAACCGGCGCCAGGAGGAAGGGCCGCTGCGCGAGTTCATCGAACAGCTCGACGCGCGCGAGTTCCCGGTCCGGCGCGTACCGGGTACCGCTGTGTTCCTCAACTCCAACCCCATGACCACGCCGCTCGCCCTGCGCGCCAACGTCGAGCACAACCATGTGCTGCACGAACGCGTGATCATCGTCTCGACCCAAACCGAGCGGATCCCGCACGTCTCCGACGATGATCGACTGACGGCCGATCATCTGGGTCGTCCCGGCGATGGGATCACCGGGCTCACCGTACGGTTCGGCTTTCAGGACGAGCCGAACATCCCCGCCACCCTTCGGCTGGCCGTGCAGGAGGGACTGCTGGAAGGGGAGATCGACGTGGACAGCGCGTCCTACTTCCTGACGCAGATCACGATCGTGCCCGCGGGCGGCGCGAGCATGAGCCGCTGGCGCAAGAAGCTGTTCTTGACGATGGCCCGCAATGCCGCCAACCCGGCCGGATACTTCCGGCTTCCGGACAATCGCACCGTGACGATGGGTGAGCGCGTCGACCTGTGAACGATTCCCCGAGGCCTCGGCGGTCTGGTTGACTTGACCCCACGATGGAGGTGAGGGTGGAGACCATCACCGCCAGTCAGGCCATCGTGGACGTGCTCCGGGCGGAGGGGGTGCGCCACGTGTTCGGCCTGCCCGGAGCTCACGTGCTGGGGATCTACGACGCCCTGCATGCCGCGCCGGAGGTCCGTCACATCCTGGTTTGCTACGAGCAGGCGGCGGCGAGCCTGGCGGCGGCCAGCACGCAACTGACCGGCGAGCCCGGGTGTGCCTGGTCGGTCGCCGCTCGCGCCCGAGCCCGGACCCCGCCCGCGCCCGACGCCAGGTGTCTGAGATGGGTAGCGTCGAGGGGAAGATCGTGGTGGTGACCGGGGCCGCCGGCGGCCAGGGCGCCGCCGAGGCGACGGCGCTGGCGGCGAGGGCGCGACCGTGATCGCCACCGACATAGCGGCTCCGCAGCTCGGCGCAGCAAGTGGGGCATCCGCGCGCTCTCGCGGGTGGCCAGCCTGGAGCTTGGCGAGCGCGGGATCCGCGTCAACGCGATCTTCCCCGGTTACATCGGGCAGATCGGCCAGATGATGGTGCACAACCCGCGCCGGTTCTTCGGCGGCGGGTGACGGCGCCCACACTCTCTGGACGAGCGGACCGTCAGCGATCGCCGTCTTCGCCGTGACACCGTTCACCGGCGCGGCGGGTCAGGACCGGCGCGGGCATGCGCGCCAGGACCGCCGGTGCCCCGGCTGATCCCGGCCTGGAGGCCGCGGATCGACCTGAACTGAACAAGCATTGTTGAATTAGTCTAGATTACCGCCGCGCTGCTCCGTAGCGTCCTGCCGGGACGCCGCGACGTGAACGCTCAACCCTTATCCACACTTGGAGGTCTAGCTGTGTCTCATCACCAGGCGCGGTCTCGCGCGCTTCTACGTTGCGGGCGGCTGACGCTTGCGATCGCTCTGCTCGGATGCGTGCTCGCCGGACCGGCGGGCGCGGCGGCCACGACGCCTGAGTCGGCGACCAGCTGCGGCGGAAGCCTGACGTGGGCAAAGCCCACGACCAACGATCCGAACCTGCTCGCATACAAGTTCCGGTGCGATTGGGGGGTGAGCGCGTACACGCTGATCGTCAATCGCGGACTGAACGACGACACGACGGTCGATGACTTCTCGAGCTCGGCGGGAGTGTTCGACACCTTGGACAACGCGGTCGCGACCGAGAGCTTCGGCTGCGCGGGGACGATTCCGGGCAACGGGGTGAACTGCAACGCCGGTGCGGGCGGATATCTGCCGGCCCCGGATTCCGCGGAGGGCTCGTTTGACACCAGCGATCCGTATTGCGCCAACATCCCAGCCGGCTCCCCGGCGGGAACGCAGCCCGAGCCGACTGCGCTCGTCGAGCTCGTCGTGACGGACACGACCGGCGCCGAGGACGGGCCGTTCAGGCTGCGTCTTCATGGCAGTTGCCCCGCCGTTCATGTGGTCAAGGTCAAGACCAAGACCAAGCAGCATCAATCCGGCAAGAGCGCGAAGCAGAAGGGGAGCGCCAAAGGCTAGATCGACCAACCGGCATTCCCAAGTAAAGGCATTGACAAACTTGAAACTTGCTACGCTGGCGCAAATCGGATCGACATTGTGAAGATTCGGCAACATCGCGCTGGCACGGCGATGCAGAAAGGAACGACATTGAGATCGAGGACCAGGGCTTTCGCAGCGCTTGCGCTGGCCATTCCCGCGTTCGCCGTGCCGGCGACCGCCGGCGCCACGACGCTGTTCGGATCTGGATCGAGCGCCGAGCAGCCGATTCTGAACGTGCTCTTCAAGGGCTACAACAAGCTGCACCCGAAGATTCGCTTCAACTACCTCCCCGACGGCGGCAACGCCGGCGTGAAGGATGTGCAGGCGGGCCGTCGCCTGTTCGCGGTCAACACGCGTTCGCCGCTCCCGAGCGACTCGGGGACGTCGCAGTTCAAGCTGTTCCTCGACGGCCTGTGCGTCGCTGTGAACCCGTCCAACAGCCTCGGGAACCTGTCGATCACCCAGGCCAAGGACATCTTCACGGGCGTCGACACCAATTGGACCCAGGTCGGCGGCTCGAACCTGAGCACCACGATCGACCCGGTCGGGCGAAACTCGAGCGCGGGCTCGTACACGTTCTTCCAGTCGGCGGTGCTCGGCGGTGCGACACAGTCCTCCAACGTCCATCCCGTCACATCCGACGGGTTGGTCGCGACAGCGGTCCATGGCGATCGCAACGCGATTGGCTACGTTGGTCTCGCGCACTCGGGCGCCAGCAGTGGAGTCAAGAAGGTGTCGCTCAACGGTGTCGCGTGCAACGACGCGAACATCAAGCAGGAGACCTACCCGCTGTTCCGCTTCATCTGGGGCGTGATCCCGACCAGCCGCTCGAGCGCCCAGGTCCAGAAGTTCTTCGACTGGGTTCGCACGAGCAAGGCGGCCGGAAAGATCATCTCCTCCGCCGGAGCCGTGGCGGCTTTCAACAAGTAAGAGCGGGAGTCCCTGACCGGGATGGACGACGACAGCCTCCTGCCGGAGGCATACGGCCTCAGCCAGGACCAACGCGCCGAGTTCACGCTCGGCGCGTTGGTCTGCGTCGTGGTCGGCCTGCTACTGGCCATGGTCGTGTTCGTCTTCCACGAGGCATGGCCCTCGTTCGCCCATAACGGGCTGGCCTGGTTCGGACCCGGCGGCAGCGTCGACAGCCAGATCCAGGCGATCTTCACCTCCGGCGAGCTCAACCAGGCCGCGGTCTACACATTTCACGCCTGGCCGCTGATCTGGAGCACGATTCTGACGACGGGGGCCGCGGTGGTGATCGCGTTCGTGAGCTCGCTTTTCGTGGCCGTGTTCATCGTCGAATTCGCACCTGAACGCCTGCGGCGCGTCCTCGAGCCGGTCGTGCGACTGCTGGCCAGCGTCCCCTCGGTCATCTACGGCCTGGTGGGCGTGCTGGTGATCGTGCCGTTCATCGGCAACGACCTGATCACCGAAAACGAGAAGGCCTCGGTCACACCAACGATCCAGCTGAGCGGTTCGAGCGTGCTGGCGTCGGTGGTGATCCTGACCGTGATGATCGCTCCGATCATGATCGCCGTGTTCGCCGACGGCCTGCGAGCCGTGCCACGCGGGTGGCTCGAGGGCTCGCTCGCCCTCGGGATCAACAGCTGGCGGACGTTCTGGAAGGTCGCGGTGCGAACCGCGAGGCCCGTGCTCGTCGCCGGAACAGTGCTCGCGACCGCTCGCGCGCTGGGTGAGGCCGTGATGCTCAGCATGGTCTCCGGCGGGGTCGGCTTTTCGCCGAACCCGGCGGACGGACTGATCTTCCTGTTCGAGCCCTCGCGTCCCCTCGCGGCGACCATCATCTCCAACACCGAGCAGCTCAGCTCGCCCCCGATGAAGCACACGCTGTATGCGATCGCGGCCGTATTGCTGTTCTCGGCGGCGATGCTGTCGCTGATCGGATGGGCTGTCAAGCAGCCGATGAAGCGCTACGGGGTGATCGCGTGAGCACCGCGCAGGCGGGTCTGATCCCCGTGCCCGCCACCCCGCCCGCGGTTCCTCCTCGGCGCACGGAGTCAAGCGCGTCGTGGCGGCTGTCTGACCGGATCGGGTTAGGGTTTGCCTGGCTGCTCGGGCTGCTGTTCTGTGCCATCGCGGCGGCGATCGTGCTGTATTTCCTGGTCGAGGGGATCAGGTACCTGCGCCCGAGCCTGCTGGTGACCAATCCCACAGCCGGTGTGACCGCGAGTCAGACCGGCGGGTTCCTGGACCCGCTGCTGGGTACGGTGATCATCGCGGCGATGGCGATGGCGATCGCGCTCCCGGCCGGAGTTGGGATCGCGGTCTGGCTGAGCGAGTACGGGCGCCCCGCCGCGCTGGCTCGGGTGACCGAATCGGTGATCGAGATGCTGGCCGGCACGCCGTCGGTGGTCCTCGCGCTGTTCGGCACGCTGCTGTTCGAGGCCCCGGCACTGGGGTTCCTGAGCCAGACCTCGCATGGTGTCGTGCTCGGCCAATCGTTCTTCGCCGCCGCGGCGATGCTGTCGCTGGTCGGGCTGCCGATGGTCGTCGCGAACGTGCGTGAGGGGCTGCAGGCGATTCCGGCCCACGTGCGTGAGGCTTCATACGCGGTCGGCAAGACGAAGATCGCCACGACGCGCCGGGTCCTGCTCCCGGCGGCCCGGCCTTCGGTGCTCACCGGATCGATGCTCGGTCTGGGCCGGGTGATCGGAGACACGGCGATCGTCCTGCTGCTGCTGGGAGGCACGCTCACGTTCAGCAGCGCCAACTCGACGCCGCTGCTGGGCATGCTGCGCGGTACCGGCGACACGCTGACGGGCTACATCTACTACAACGCCCCGACCGGGGATGGCAACCAGCCTTCGAAGGCGTACGCGGCCGCCTTCGTATTGATGCTGATCGTGCTGGCGCTCAATGTCGCAGTCGACTTTGCGGTGCGTCGTTCAAGGGAGGGTCTATGGGGATGAGAAAGCCGCCGCCGGTCAGGCGCCTGACCGGCAACGAGGGCCATGGGACCCTTCCTCAGGCCGACCCCGCGCTGCGGAACGGGAGTGACGTCACGGAACCGGGCTGGGTTCCTGCGTCGAACGGCAACGGCAACGGGCACCGTCCCGGACCGGCGTTCGCCGGGCGCCCGGCCCGTGTGGCGGCCGCATCGATCGCGATCGACCGTATGCAGGTGGAGCAGCTCTCGGTGGCCTACGGGACCAAGCGCGCGGTCGACGGCGTGTCGCTCCCGATCCGCCAGGGCGAGGTGCTGGCGCTGATCGGGCCTTCCGGATGCGGCAAGACCACGCTGCTGCGCTCGCTGAATCGGCTCACCGAACTGACGCGGGGCACCTCATCCAGCGGTCGCATCACGCTCGACGCAGTGGACATCGCCAGCATGGAGCCGACCGCGCTCAGACGCCGGGTGACGATGGTCTTCCAGCAGCCCAACCCGTTCCCGATGAGCGTCTTCGACAATGTCGCCTACGTGCTGCGCGAGCAGGCTTCGCGCCGGCCCAAGCGCGCGGCGGTGCGCGGCGCGGTGCAGGACGCGCTGACCCGCGCGGGCCTGTTCGACGAGGTCAGCGACAACCTCGACCACGCGGCGCTGAGGCTCTCCGGCGGCCAGCAGCAACGGCTGTGCATCGCGCGAGCCCTGGCGGCCAATCCCGAGGTCCTGCTGCTCGACGAACCGTGCTCGGCGCTCGATCCACGCTCCACCAAGTTGATCGAGGACCTGATCGTCAAGCTGCGCGACGACGTCGCCGTGGTGATCGTCACCCACAACCTGCAGCAGGCCTACCGGATCGCCGATTACGTGGCCTTCATGTACCTCGGCGAGATGGTCGAGTACGCCAGCGCCCAGCGGATCTTCGGCTCGCCGCGTGAGCGGCGGACCAAGGAGTACGTGAGCGGTGCGTTTGGCTAACGGGATCAGCCCGGTGTGCGCGGGCCTCGCGCCGGCGTCCGTTGCGCTGCTGCTCAGCGGCTGCGTGACCACCCAACAGGTCGCCGCCCGGGCGCGGCTGGTCGACGCCCGGATCAGGGCCAGCCAGGAGCCTCTGCGCCTCACGCAGCGCAACCCCGATGTCAGCGTGACTCGCCTGTCCCTGGTGCGGGGGCCGGCGGGCACCGCGGTGGCCGTGGCGTTGCGCGACACCTCCGCGCGTTCGCTGACCGACCTTCCGATCGCCGTCGGCGTGATGACCCTCGCCGGGCGAAAGCACTATCTCAACCGCGCCGCCAACCTCGACTACTTCGATTCGCACGTCGCGGCCCTGGCGCCTCGGCGGGTCGTGATGTGGGTCTTCACCAGCGCGCGCCGGCTCGCCGTCACCGGCCGGCTGTTCGCCGAGGTGGGTGTCTCGCAGCTGGCTGCGCCGCCGGCCGGGGCGCTGCCGCAGATCGAGGTAACGCGCGAGCGGACCGCATCCAGGTCCGGCGAGCGGACCCTGCGCCTGTCGGTGGCCAACCGCTCCGGGATTCCGCAGTACGGGCTCCAGGTTGATGCCGTGGCGCTTCGCCGGGGAGCGGATGTCGCCGCCGGGCGAGCCACCGTGCCGCATCTCGGAACGCATGGCACAGCGACCCTGCGGTTGACGCTGCTCGGCAGCTTGCGCGGCGCCACCGTCAGTCTCTCCGCGCTACCCACGATCTTTCAATAGGAGCAGAGCATGAACCCGACCCCCAGCGGACAGACGATCGCGGCAACGCCGGCGCCGCCGACAGCGCCGGTGGCGGCGGAGGCACAGCCGACCTATGAGGCGTGTGACCAATGTGCCGCCCCGGTGGAGGCCAGCCAGCGCTACTGCGTCGTGTGCGGGACGCGCCTCAAGCACGCCTATGACCCAGCGGCTCAGTTCCTTTCCGGCGCCACCAGCCGAGCGCGGGTCGCGGCGGCTCCCGGCCGCACCGTCAGTCCGCGCAAGCGCCGGTCCTTCGGCCTCGGGACGGCGGCGGTGCTGGCGGCGATCCCGCTGGCGGTCGCGGCCGGCGTGCTCGTCGGCCACAGCAATAACAGCGCCGATCAGAAGCTGCTGGCCGCGCTGCGCGCGCAGAAGCCCACCGTGGTGAACGTCGGTGGTGGTGCCAGCCAAACCGCCGCGGCCGCGACAACCGCGAGCCCATCAGCGGTTTCGACGTCCGTCGCGACAAAGCTCACCAGCGATTTCTCGCTGGCGCGCGGTTACGCGGTGCAATTGCAGACGCTTGTGGCGGGCACCACGCAGAGCGCCGTGACGCGCGCCGAACGCGGGGCGAGAGCCAAGGGTGCGACCGGGGTGGGGCTCATCAGCCTGGCCGACTTCAGGATCACGCCGAGCCCGCCGGCCGGCGATTACGTGATCTATTCAGGCCAGTTCAAAACGAACTCGACCGCCGATGCGGCGCTGGCCAAGCTTGCACACAAGTTCCCCGGCGCCAAGGTGATTGCGGTGCAGTCGAGCTCGAGCGCCACCGCGGGTGCCGGCAAGGTCCTGGCCAGCAGCTCATATGGATCCGCGCACCAGGTGACCGGCTTCAAGCCGACATCCAGCCAGCTCGCAGCCGGGGGACAGATCGTCAACCGAATCAGCAAGCAGACCAATGGCAGCTACGTCAATTCGCAGAAGGGCCTGCCCGATGCTATCTCGGTCCCATGAAACCGCTGCTCCGTACGCGAACCTCAACCGCCGCTGTGGATCTGGACCGTCCATCGGCAGTCGATCGCGAGCTGATCGCGCAGCGTGATCGGTTGATCGAGCGCTTTGCGGTGATGCAGTCCGAGCTCGGCGGACTGTTCTACGAGATGGCCATCCGCGACCACGTGCGAATGGACGTGCTGATCCCCAAGGCGGCCGAGCTTCAGCGGGTCGACTCCGAGCTTGGCCAGGTGCAGCGAATGATTGAGACCGGAGCCACCAGCGTCGGCGGCAACTGTCCCGCCTGCGAGGCCGTGTACGCCCACGGCGCCGTGTTCTGCGCCCAGTGCGCCCGGCCCCTTGCCGATCGATGATGTCCCGGCTGCGGGCGATCCGCGTCTCCTGGCCGCAGATCCTCGTCGTCGCGGCGACATCGGCGATCGCCACCGTGCTGATCATCAACGCGGCGGGCCGCGGCGGGGTGCCATCGGCAGAGTTGGCCGCGCTCACACACCGCGTCGTCGTGCATACGGTCCCCAGCACCGCCCATGCGCCGGTGCCCGTCCGCAGCCCGGCGGCGGGCGCCCCGGCGAGCAGCGCTCCGCCGCCGAGCGCGGCCAGCCAGTCGTCCGCCCCCGCTCAAACCTCCCCAAGCCCAGCGGACGCCGGCGCCGCCCAGAACACCGCCACGGACTCCACCACCTCCACCACCTCCACCACCAGCACCACGCCGGCCAAGCCGACCTACAAGGTCAAGCACGTGTTCATCGTCGCGCTCTCGACCACGAGCTATCACGCGGCCTTCGGTCAGCGCTCGGTCGCTCGCTATCTGAACGGCACGCTCCGGCGCAAAGGGACGCTGTTGAGCAATTACCAGACGCTCGGATCCACCGAGCTCCCCGACTATCTGGCGATGATCAGCGGCCAGGGGCCCAATGCCGATACGCAGGCGGGCTGCACGATGTACGCGGAGTTCCCGTCCACGGCCAAGACGGCCACTAACGGCCAGGTCTCCGGCCGCGGCTGCATCTATCCCGACACCGCGCTGACGATCGGCGACCAGGTCACAGCCTCCGGAAAGCGGTGGAAGGCCTACATCGACGGCATGGGCAGCTCGCCGTGCGTGCACCCGAACTCAAACGCCCTCGACGACACGCGACTCGCGGGCGCCGAGAGCCAGTACGCGACCCGGCACAACCCGTTCATCTACTTCCACTCGCTGCTCGATCTGGGTGACTGCAGCAGCGACGACGTCACGCTGGATCGGCTGCCGGGCGCCCTGCGCTCGGTTACCAGGACGCCGAGCTACACGTTCGTCACTCCGGGCGCCTGCGATGACGCCTCGGTGCTCGCGTGCGCCGAGAACCAGCCGGGAGGGCTGGCCGCAGAGGACGCGTTCCTGAAGCTCTGGGTGCCGAAGATCCTCGCGTCACCGGCTTACAAGCGCGACGGGGCCCTGATGATCGTCTTCACGGCGACGACGCCGGCCACGGGTCACGCCTCAGCTGATCATCCGATCCGCACCGGGGCGCTGATCCTGTCGCGCTACGCCAGGGCCGACCGGACGCTGGCCGGCGCCTACGGTCCCTACTCGATCCTGCGCGCGGTCGAGCAGCTGTTCGGTTACACGCTGCTCGCTCATGCCCACGGCGCTAAGTCGTTCGTGGGGTCCGCGCTGCCCGGCGCATAGGGAGATCAGCGCGCCGCCCACGACAGCCGGTGGTCGGTGTGGCCGCCGTCGGGCGAGAAGCGGACCGTGGTCGGCTTCTGCCCGTTCGGGAGGGCGAACGACACGCAGCCCGTGCGCAGCTCTCCGGCAGAGATTGCGTTCATGAAGTCGCGCAGCGGCGTCTGGCACGCGCCCTTGGAGACGAACGCCGGCGCCGCCGGGCCGCCCGCCGAGAGCAGCGAGAAGTCACCCGTGGCCGAACTGTCGTAGCCCCCCGGGCCGGCATTGTGCACGGAGACCTGAACCCCGACCGGCGTGGTGCCCGGTGGCACATTGGCGCCCGAGCCGCGCAGCGGGTCGATCACGGAGGTGACGGTCACGACCAGAGTCGTGCCGGAAGCGCGCACGCTTTGTGCGCGGCCGACGCCGGGCCCGTGCGCCGCGGCGGGCGATCCGCTCCGCCGGGCCGGCCCGGCCGGGCCCTTGTGGCGCGCCGGCGGCGGTCGGCGCGCCTGGCCGGTCGAGGCGGTTGTCGACGTCGTGGTGGTGGAGCCGCACGCGCACAGCGCCAGGCTCGCCGCGATCTGCGCGAGCAGGGGTTTGATCGCGCGCAGGTGCACCTGACCGAGCGTAGACCCAAAGCGACTAGCCGCAAGTAGCCTTGGCAGTGATCGCCTGGCACGAAGGGAGCCGATTTTCGATGGAGCGCAAATGGTGGACCCTGATCGCGGTGTGCGTCGGCACATTCATGCTGCTACTCGACGTCACGATCGTCAACGTCGCGCTGCCGGCGATCCAGACCTCGCTGAAGGCGAGCTTCACCGACCTGCAGTGGGTCGTGGACGCCTACGCGCTGATGCTTGCGGCGCTACTGCTGACCACCGGCTCGCTGGCCGATCTCTTCGGTCGCCGCCGCGTGTTCGCGATCGGCCTGGTGATCTTCAGTTTGAGCTCGCTGCTGTCGGGCCTGGCCTCAGACCCGCTGTGGCTTAACCTGGCGCGCGGGGCGCAGGGCATCGGCGGGGCGGCGATGTTCTCCACCTCACTCGCGCTGCTCGGAACCGCATTTCAGGGCCGCGAGCGCGGGACGGCGTTCGGCGTATGGGGAGCGGTCACCGGACTCGCGGTGGCGATCGGACCGGTGGTCGGCGGGGCGCTGACGACCGGGCTGTCCTGGCGCTGGATCTTCCTCGTCAACGTCCCGATCGGCATGATCGCGCTGCTGTTGTGCCTCTTCCGCGTGGAGGAGTCCCGCCAGCCCGGGGCGCACCGGCCGGACGTGATCGGCGCGGTGACCTTCAGCGGCGCGCTGGGCGCGCTGGTCTATGCGCTGATCAAGGGTGACAGCAAGGGATGGGGTTCGACGCTGATCCTCGCCTGCCTGATCGGTGCCGCGGCGCTGCTGGTGGCATTCGTGACCGCCGAGGCGATTCAGGGCGAGCGCGCGATGTTCGACCTCAAGCTATTCCGCAAGCCCGCCTTCACGGGCGGATTGATCGCCGCCTTCGCGCTGTCCGCCGGGCTGTTCGCGCTGTTGCTCTACCTCACGCTGTACCTGCAGGATGTACTCGGATACTCGGCCCTTCAGACCGGTCTGCGGCTGCTCGTCATCTCCGGTGGCATCCTGCTCACCTCCGCAGTGGCCGGCCGTCTCACGACCCAGGTGCCGATTCGCTTCCTGATCGGCCCCGGCCTGGCGCTGGTGGGCGCGGGCCTGCTGCTGATGCGCGGGCTCAACGCCGGGTCCGGCTGGACCCATCTGGTCCCGGGGTTCATCGTCGCCGGAGCCGGCACCGGCCTGATCAACCCGCCGTTGGCATCGACCGCGATCGGAGTGGTCGAGCCCCAGCGCGCGGGCATGGCATCGGGCATCAACTCGACCTTTCGCCAGGTGGGCATCGCCACCGGGATCGCCGGTCTCGGTTCGCTGTTCTCCCACACCGTGCGCACCCGCATCGAGTCGATTCTCAACGGTGCTTCCCAGGTGAGCCGCGCGCAGGCCCACGCGCTCGCCGCCGGCGTGGCGCAGGGAAACGGCGCCCGCACGGGTCTGGCGGCGCTGCCGGCGCAGGCTCGCTCTGCTGCCGTGCACGCCGTCCGGTCGGGCTTCACCGCCGGTCTCAACGACGTCTTCCTAGTCGGGGCGATCCTCGCGTTCGCCGGCGCAGTGCTGACGCTCCTGCTGATCCGCAGCCGTGACTTTGAGGCGTCGGCGGGGCGCATTGAGGCCCGGCCTGAGCCGGAAGGCGAACGCCAGACGGCCGAGGCCGCGACGCCGGAGCGCGACGAAGCCGAGCTCCAGGCTTGAGATTTCGCCATCCGCCTCGCCGGCGGTCAAATCGTGTCGGTCACCACGCGTCCGGCGGCGTCGGCGGCGGGCCGGGGCGGCATCTGGGCGGCTGCGTACGCGTCGAGTTCGTCGAGCGTCTCGGCCTTGAGTAGGGCGCGTGCCAGGGTCCCGAGCCGGCTGCGGTCGGCGGTCAGCAGAGCCGTGACGTCGCGGTGGGCGTTGTCGATCAGCTGGCGCACCTCCTCGTCGACGACACGCTGGGTGGACTCGGAAGTCTCGCCGGCGCCGGTGATAAAAGGCCCACGTCCTTCGGCCGGCAGGACCGCGACGAATCCGATCGCTTCGCTCATCCCCCACCGACCGACCATCTGCCGTGCGATCGCGGTGACCTGCTCGATGTCTGACTCGGCCCCGGTGGTGATGGTCCCGAACACGATCTCCTCGGCCACGCGGCCGCCGAGCGCCACTTTGATCTTGCCGAGCAGGTCCTCGCGCTTGTAGGAGACCTGATCGTCGTCGGGAGTGGATAGCGTGACACCGAGCGCTGCGCCGCGCGGGATGATGGAGACCTTGCGCACCGGATCAGCGCCGGGTGTGAGCATCCCCACCAGCGCGTGGCCCGCCTCGTGATAGGCGGTCCGCTCGCGGTCGGCGGCGGACAGCACGATTCCGCGTGGAGCGCCAAGCAGGATCTTCTCGAGCGAGTCGGTGAAGTCGTCGGTCTGAACGGTGTGGTGATTGCGGCGGGCGGCGAGCAGCGCCGCCTCGTTGGCGAGGTTCGCCAGGTCAGCTCCGACCATCCCCGGTGTGGTCGCCGCGAGCGCTTCGAGGTCGACGCTGTCAGCCAATGGGATCGAGCGCGTGTGCACCTCGAGAATCTGGCGTCGGCCGACTCGGTCGGGGGGTTGCACGGCGACCCGGCGGTCAAAGCGCCCCGGACGCAGCAGCGCGGGGTCCAGGATCTCGGGCCGGTTGGTCGCGGCGAGCACGGCGACCGCCTCGACCGACTCAAAACCGTCCATCTCGGTGAGGATCTGATTCAGCGTCTGCTCGCGCTCGTCGTTGGCGCCGGCCATCGAAACCGACCCCTGCCGTGAGCGCCCGATCGCGTCGAGCTCGTCGATGAAGATGATCGACGGCGCCGCCTCCTTGGCCTTGGCGAACAGATCGCGCACCCGTGAGGCCCCGACCCCGACGATCGCCTCGATGAACTCTGAGGCCGAGATCGAGAAGAACGCGGCGTGCGCTTCGCCCGCGACAGCACGCGCGAGCAGTGTCTTGCCCGTCCCCGGCGCGCCGGAGAGCAGGACGCCGTGGGGCATCCGTCCACCCAGGCGCCCGTAGCGCTCGGGGTTGCGCAGGAAGTCGACGATCTCGGTCAATTCGGACTTGGCCTCGTCGATCCCCGCGACGTCGGCGAACGTGATCCTGATCGTGGACGGATCGATCCGCCGCGCCTGCGAGCGACCGAAGTTGCCCAGGGCACCCATGGCCCCGCCCTTGGCCGCCCGCCGGGCGAACAGGATGAACAGCCCCACGATCAGCAGCGTCGGTCCGAAGCCGAGCAGCACCGAGACGATCAATGGCGTGCTCTGCGTGGTCGATTGCGCATCGACCTGGACACGCTGGGACCTCAGCAGCGCGGTCAGCTGATCGTTGTTCCAGAACGTCGGAACCTGGGTCGCGAACAGCGTCGTCGGCGTGGCCTTCCGATCGGCCGCGGGATAGCGCACCGGCGACTTGAACGTGCCCTGGACCGTGTCCCCCTTGGCGGCGATCGACGACACTTGACCCGCTTGCAGCTGCGAGAGGAAATAGGGACTGAAGGGCACGTTCACGCGCGCCTGGCCGCGCGGCGAAAATAACAGCACCGAACTCAGGTTCAGAACCAGCAGCGCAACCACGAACCAGATAAACCCGCGTGATCGGTGCGGCGGACGCGGCGCCGGCGGATCGGGCGCCCCCCTGCCATCGGGGGCGGGGGCGACGCGCCAGCCTCGCTGATCGCGTGGCATCGGCGTTCTGTGGTCCGCCCCGCTCTGGTTCTGGGTCTGGGACGTTTCAGTCGGCTTAGGTAGAGGGGTGTCAGACATCTCGATCTCCGGCCTCGTGGGAACCTAAGAAGTCAAAGCACGCTGCCCGTCAAGCCGACCTCGCGCAGATGCCCTCTGGTTTCAAGCATACCCAGCCCTCGAACAGCGACGCGCAATCATCGGTATTGATTAGAGAGAGGAACTCCGAGCATGCGTTTGATCACCCTTGAAGAGCACTACCGCGCGCCGATCATGCGGCAATCCGCCGGCTCGGCAGGTGGCCAGTCCAGCAACGCGCCGGCCGACAGTCCGATCGCCAGGAAGCTCGCCAAGCTCGACGAGATCGGCCCGGCCCGCCTGGCCGACATGGACGCGGCCGGAATCGACCTGCAGGTGCTGTCTCATACCGTGCCGGCTACGGAGCAGTTCCCAGCTGACCAGGCCGTGACCGTGGCCCAGGCGGCCAACGACTATCTGGCCGAGGCCGTCGGAGCTCATCCCGACCGTTTCGCCGGCTTTGCGACGCTGCCCACCCCGGCCCCGCAAGCGGCTGCCGACGAGCTGGAGCGCGCGGTTACGACGCTTGGGTTCAAGGGCGCGATGATCAACGGCCACACCCAGGGCCGGTTCCTCGACGACCGCTTTTTCTGGCCGATCTTCGAGCGGGCGCAGCGTCTGGAGGTTCCGATCTATCTGCATCCCTCCGAACCGCCTGCCGCGGTCCGCGCCGCCTACTACGACGGCGGACTGCCGCCGCAAGCCGCGCAGATGCTCGCCACTGCCGCCTGGGGCTGGCATGTCGATACCGGGTTGCACGCTCTGCGCCTGATCGTCGGCGGCGTGTTCGACGAGTTCGCGCGCCTGCAGGTGATCATCGGTCACATGGGTGAGGCGCTGCCGTTCATGCTCGCGCGGTCCTCCCGGAACCTCAGTCAAGCCGCCGGCCTGCCCAAGCCCCTCGAGGAGTACATGACCGAGAACTTCCACATCACCACCAGCGGGATGTTCACCCCGCCGCCGCTGCTCTGCCTGCTGCTGGTGCTCGGACCAGATCGGGTCATGTTCTCGGTCGACTACCCGTACGCCACCAACCAGGAGGGGGCGGACTTCCTCCTCGGCGCGCCGATCAGCGAGGCCGACCGCGAGAAGATCGCCCACGGCAACGCCGAGCGACTGCTCGGGCTGTAGCGTGGCCGTCGCGCTTCAGCGTGGACGCAGTTCGTCAACGGGCAACGAGGCCAACCACGCGCGCAGCGCTGCGGCCCGCATCGGCCGCGCGAGCAGGAAGCCCTGGGCGACATCGCAGCCCAGCTCGCGCAGGGCATCAAGGATCTCCTCGTTCTCCACGCCCTCGCCGACGACACGCAGCGCCAGATTGTGCCCAAGGTCAACGATCGATCGCACGATCGCCGCGTGCGCCGGATTCTGGAGCATATCCATGACGAAGCTCCGATCGATCTTCAGCTCGTCAATCGGCAGCGCGGACAGATAGGCCAGCGATGTCTGCCCGCGCCCGAAGTCATCCAGGCTGATGTTGATCCCGGCCCCGGCGAGCTCGCCCAGCACCACCGCTGCTCGTGCCGGATCAGTGAACAGAGCAGTCTCGGTGACTTCGACGATCAAACGCTCGGGTGAGACGTCGTGAGTCTCGAGCGTATGGATCACATGCTGGGCGAAACCGGCGCGACCGATGCTCCGCGCCGACACGTTGACGGCCACCCTGAGCTCGTCGGACCAGGGAGCGTCGAGGCTTCCAAGCTCGCTCAGAGCCGCCCGGAGGACCCAGCGGGTGAGCCGGTCGATGAGGTCGGTCTGCTCGGCCAGGGGCAGAAACGTGTCGGGGTAGAGCAGCCCGTGCGTCGGGTGCTGCCAGCGGACGAGCGCCTCGACGACCTCTATCCGCGCGCTCCCGAGCGTGGCCTGAGGCTGGTAGTGCAGTACGAGCTGGCCGTCATCGATCGCGTGGCGCAGCTCACCCACCAGGCTCAGCTTCGTAGCGTCGTAATGATCGAGCTCGGCGTCGTAGCCCAAGACCCCCGCATGACGTGCTTTGGCGACGTACATGGCAACGTCGGCCCGTTGCAGAAGCGTGTCGACGTCGACCCCGTCCTTGGGTGAAACCGCGAACCCGACGCTTGCCTGGACCGACAGCGGCAGCCCCCGGATCTCGACCTCGCGATCGATGATCTGGCGGACGCGACTGAGCGCCTGCTCGGGGTCGGCGACATCACGAAGGATCAGACCGAACTCGTCGCCGCCGAAGCGGGCCACCGTGTCACCCGCACGCATGTTGACTTCGATTCTGCGAGCGATCTTGGTCAGCAGCTGATCCCCGCTCTGATGGCCCAGGGTGTTGTTGATGTCCTTGAACTGGTCCAGGTCGACGATCGCGATCGCCACCGGTTGGCGACGTTCAGTCGCGGCGATCAGGACCTTTTCGGCGCGCCGGTGAAACAGCGCCCGGTTGGGCAGCTCGGTGAGCGTGTCGTGCTCGGCGAGGAACGCGTTGATCCTGGCCTCGCGGCGCAGGCCGCGACTGACCGATGCGGTGATCGTGAACAGCGCCAGGTACACCAGCGTGAGGCCGACCGCGAGGTCCAGATACAGGCGGTTCAGACCCGCCGTCACGTCTCGGCTGATCGGCGCGTAGGGCAGGTAGAGTTCGAGCACGCCGACCCGGTGTGCCGGTGTTCCTGCTCGCAGGGGCAGATATACCTCGACCGACGCGACACCAGTGCGGCCCGTGTCGTTGGCATCGGAGTTCAGCCGCGTCAGCTGAGTCACGATCTCACCACGTGCCGCTCGGAGCGTCTCGTCTCCCGGGCGGTAACCGAACCCCGAACCGTAATCGGGGAAGACGACCCGTCCCTGGAGATCTCGCAGCCGGAGCCGAAGCAGGTCTCGCCCGCCGATCGCCCGTGACGTCAGCCGGCGCAGGGCAGCCTGCTCGCTGGTGCTCAGGCCACGCCGCAGCGGACGGCCGTCAAGGAGCGGCTCTACTGCGGTCCGGGCCACCAGGACAGCTTCGGACTGCCCTTCCGCCATGCCCCGCTGCCTCGCCTCACCGCGCAGGCTTCCGGCCAGCACGACACCAAGTATGAGAACGGGGACGAGGCTGATGGCGGCATAGATCGCGAACCGGCGGCCCATAGATCGCAGAGCTGAAATCGCACGCATCAGACGCTCTTTGTCGGCGCGGGGCGCCAGCCTCTGAACGAACCGGCGCAATACATGGACCTACGTCGCCGAAGCTTTATCGCGCCCGGCGGAGTCAGTTTCGCCCTACCCTGTTGAAATGCTGGACTCTGCACCGATGGCCGAGGAGTCCAGGACGCTCGGAGACCAAGACCGCGCCAACGCCGCCGGAGAGCGGCGCACCGCGATGGCGTCGATCGTCGCGGCGACGTTCCTGATGGCCCTGAAGCTGATCACCGGTTTGGTCACCGGGAGCCTCGGGTTGGTCTCCGCCGGGATCGAGTCAAGCGGTGACGTCGTCGCCGCCGGCGTCACCCTGTTCGCGGTTCGCGTCAGCGCCCGCCCAGCCGACGCCGACCACCCCTACGGACACCGGCGAGCGGAGAATCTCTCCGCGCTGGCCGAGGCAACGATCCTGCTGGCCGGCGGCGGCATCATCGTGGTCGAGGGGATCCAGCGGCTGACGGGCAATGGCGCGCCACTCGACGCTCGGTGGTACGTGTTCGCCGTCATCCTGGTGGCGATCGGGGCCGACCTCAGCCGGGTGGTGATCTCGCTGCGAACCGCGGCCAGATACGGCTCGGCGGCGCTTCGCTCCAACGCGTTTCACTTCGCCGGTGACATGGCCGGCTCGATCGCCGTCCTCGCCGGACTGATCGCGGTGCGCTCGGGCTTTGAGAAGGGCGACGCGATCGCTGCCCTGATCGTGGCGGCGATCATCTTTGCCGCGGCCGCTCGGCTGACCTTCGATAACGCGCAGGTGCTGATGGATGCGGCTCCCGCGGCGGTGCAGCGCGTCGCTGAGGAGGCGATCGCGGGGCTGGGTCCGGAGATCGAGCTGGGCCGGCTGCGCTTGCGCGAGTCCGCCGGGCGTTACTTCGCCGACGCGGTCGTGTCGGTTCCTCCGGGCCGTGCGGTGGTCGAAGGGCACGCTGCGGCCGACGAGGTGGAGAACGCGATTCAGGCGGCGCTGCCCAACAGCGACGTCGTCGTGCACGTCGAGCCCCGCAATCGCGGCCTGGACCTCCGAGACCGGGTCCTGGCGATCGCGTTGAGCGAGCCGCTGGTCCGCGAGGCGCACGACATCACGATCTTCAAGCACGGCGACCGGGTAAGCGTTTCGCTTCACCTGAAGTTCCCCGCCGACAGTTCTCTGGCCCAAGCCCACGAGGTGGCCGAGCGGGTGGAGCTCGCGATCAGCCGGCGGCCGAACGTCAGCGACGTCCGCACACATCTTGAGCCGCTGGAACGCCCGATCGCCGCCGACCCGACGGTCGGCACCGACATCCCGAAATCGACGCAGGTGATCGAGGCGCTCGCGCTCGAGCTGACCGGCAACCCGGCGGCCAGCGTTCGCGTGTTACCGACAGAGCGGGGCAGCGTCGTGTTCATGACGATTCGGGTGGACGCCACGGCCACGACCGCCGACGCCCACCAACTCGCGAGCGAGCTCGAGGAAGCCCTCCGGCGAAGACTTCCCGGGATCGCCGACGTCGTGGTACACACGGAGCCTTCGACGTGACCGCGTCCGAGCGCTTGCTCGGTTTCAAGGCCGCCGGTCGCTAGCGAGGCTGGCAAAGCGCCGGGCCGCTTCGGCGATCACCTCGTCGCGCTTGCAGAACGCCAACCGCGCCAGCGTGGGGGCGGCGGTGGCGTCGTCATAGAAGACGCTGGTCGGGATCGCGACGATGCCGCATTGCTCCACCAGTTGGCGGCAGAACGCGGTCGCCTCGGTGCCGACGTCGGCGTTGACGAAGTACGTGCCGGCGGGAACCAGCGGCTGCAGTCCCGCGGCCTCCAGACCGGCGCACAGCCGGTTGCGCTTGGCGCGAAGATCGTCTCGCAACGCCTCCAGGTAGGCCGGCGCCAGGCGCAGCGCGGCCGCCGCGGCGTGCTGCAGCGGCGTCCCGCCGGCGAAGGTGAGGTACTGCTTGACCGTGCGCGTCGCGGCGACGAGGTCGGCCGGGCCTGAGCACCAGCCGATCTTCCAGCCGGTGAACGAGAACGACTTCCCGACGCTGGAGATGGTCAGCGTCCGCTGCGCCATCCCGGGGAGCGTGGCGATCGGGATGTGCTGGCCGTCGTAGACCAGGTGCTCGTAGACCTCGTCGCTGAGACAGATCAGGTCGTGCTCGATGCACGCCGCGGCGATCGCCCCGAGCTCGGAATGCTCAAGCACGCGACCGGTGGGGTTGTGAGGAGTGTTGAGCAGCAACACCCGCGCGCGGGGACCGATCGCGGCGCGCAGCGCGTCGCCGTCCAGCGCGAACTCGGGGGGGCGCAGCGTCACCGGCCGCCGGCGCGCGCCGGCGAACGCGATGCAGGCCGCGTAGGAGTCGTAGTAGGGCTCCAGGACCACCACCTCATCCCCGGGATCGCACAGGCCCAGCAGCGCGGCGGCGATCGCCTCGGTGGCCCCAAAGGTGACCAGCACGTCCTCTGGCTCAAGGCCGTAGTAGCTACGTTGGTGCTCGAGTACCGCCTCGCGCAGCGCCGGGACTCCCGGCAGCGGCGCGTACTGGTTCTCGCCGCCGCGCAGGGCGGCGACCGCGGCCTCGATGACCGAGTCCGGACCGTCGGTGTCCGGGAATCCCTGGCCGAGATTGATCGCCCCCGTGCGCGCGGCGAGCGCGGTCATCTCGGTGAAGATCGTCGTCCCGAGCCCGTCCAGGCGCGCGGCGCCGGCGGCCCGCTGCCGGTGCGGTCCTGCGCCCGGATCGGTGCGCGGGCGAGGCGAGCCGCGGCTCATGCCGGCTCTGCGGCGCCCCAGATCCCGGGTCCCCGGCTGTGCTCGTAGATCAGCGACGTCTCGGCATGGGCGACGGCGGGATGGGTGGCGAGATGGTCGACGACGAAATCCCGCAGCTCCTGGGCGTCGGCGGCGGCCACCCAGACGAGGTAGTCGGTCACCCCCGCCAGGTGGAAGACCATCACCACGCCGGTGAGTCCGCGCACGGTCTCGGTGAACGCATCGATCTGCTCGCGCGCGTGCACGGCCAGGCGGACGGCGATCAGCGCCTGCAGCGGGCGCCCGAGCGCGGCCAGGTCCAGCTTGGCGTGATAGCCGCGGATCACCCCCCGCGCGCGCAGTGCGCGCAGCCTGGCCAGCGCGGTCGAAGGCGCGACGCCGACGCGCTCGGCGAGACGCTGGTTGGTGATTCGCGCGTCCTCGGCGAGCAGCTCGAGCATCGCGCGATCAATGGCATCGACGGCGGGCGGTGGATGATTCGGCATGGGGCGATATCTACGGCCTATCAATGAAGAATATATAGATAATTATGTTGATCTCCGCAGAATCATCGGTAGCTTGAGTTCTGACAGCATAATCATCAGAATCTACCCATGTCCACCGTCGTTGTCGACCCCGTCGTGAAGGACTCGATCCTCGACACGATCGGCGATACCCCGCTGGTCAGGCTGTCGCGGATCGGCGTCGGCCTGCGCCCGCAGCTGGTGGCCAAGCTCGAGTCGTTCAACCCGGGCGGGTCGATCAAGGACCGCGTCGCGGTGGCGCTGATCGAGGCCGCCGAGCGTGACGGCCGGCTGCGGCCCGGCGGCACGATCGTCGAGCCGACCTCGGGCAACACCGGAACCGGACTGGCGATCGCCGCGCGGCTGAAGGGCTACCGGGTGATCGCGGTGATGCCCGACAAGATGTCACGGGAGAAGATCGACCTGCTGCGCGCCTACGGGGCCGAGGTCGTGCTGGCGCCGACCGACGTCCCGCCCGACTCGCCGCAGTCCTATTACCGGGTCGCCGACCGCCTGACCGAGGAGATCCCCGGCGCATTTCAGCCCAACCAGTACGCCAACCCCGCCAATCCGCGCGCGCACTACGAGTCGACCGGGCCCGAGCTGTGGGCTCAGCTGGGCGACCGGATCACACACCTGGTCGCCGGCGTCGGCACGGGCGGCACGATCACCGGGACGGCCCGCTACCTGCGCGAGCACAAGCCGGAGCTGGTGGTGATCGGGGCCGACCCAGAGGGCTCGATCTACTCGGGCGGCACCGACAACGTGCGGCCGTACCTGGTCGAGGGGGTGGGCGAGGACTTCTGGCCTGAGACCTTCGATCCGGCGGTCGTCGACCGCTGGGTGACGGTCTCAGACCGCGACGCGTTCCTGACCACACGGCGGCTCGCACAGGCCGAGGGGATCCTGGCCGGCGGATCCGGCGGCCTGGCGCTGCACGCCGCGCTGCAGGTGGCCGCCGAGCTCGAGGATCGCCACGCGCTGATCGTCGTGATCCTCCCCGACAGCGGTCGCTCGTATCTATCGAAGATCTACTCCGACGGCTGGATGCGCCAGTACGGCTTCCTCGAGCGTGCGGGCGATTTGACCGTCGGCGATGTGCTGCGCCGCAAGCGCGAGGCGGGCGAGATCCCGTCGCTGGTCACGGTGCAGACCCACTTCCGGGTTCGCGATGCCGTTGCGCTGCTGCACGAGCACCGCGTCTCCCAGCTCCCGGTGGTCAGCGCCAACGATCCCGCGACGATCGTCGGGGCGATCGGCGAGCGCGGCCTGCTCAGGCACGCGGCGCAGGACCCGGCGCTGCTCGACGCGCAGATCGTCGAGGTGATGGAGCCGCCGTTCGCCGCCGTCTCGGACCAGGATCCGGTGCGCGAGGCCGTCGAGCTGCTGGTCGGCGATCAGCAGGCGCTGGTGGTCACCCAGGACGGCCGGGCCGCCGGACTGGTGACCCGCACCGATCTGCTGGAAGCGCTGGTTTCGTGACCGATTCGCAGCGCCCGCGGGACGCCTTCGCCACCCGGGCCGTCCACGCGGGGCTGACGCCGGATCCGTCGTTCGGATCGGTGATCCCCGCGATCCACCAGACCTCGACCTACGCGCAGCGCCGGCCGGGGGAGTTCGTGGCGGACTACGACTACGCCCGCACGGCCAACCCGACCCGCGCGGCGCTGGAGCAGGCACTGGGCGAGCTGGAGGGCGGTCACGCCGTCGCGTTCGCCTCGGGCATGGCCGCCGAGCACGCGCTGATCACCGTCGTCTGTGGTGCGGGCTCGCACATCGTGCTGCCGGCCGATCTGTACGGCGGCACCTTCCGCCTGGTCGACAACGTGATGAGCGGCTGGGGCCTTCAGTACGACCTGGTCGATCAGACCGACCTGGATGCGCTGGCGCGGGCGATGCGGTCCGAGACGAAGCTGATCTGGGTCGAGAGCCCGACCAACCCGTCGCTGGACATCATCGACATCGAGGGCGTCGTCGCGCGGCGGGGTCAGGCGCTGGTCGCGGTCGACAACACGTTCGCGACGCCCGCCAACCAGCGCCCGCTGGAGCTCGGGGCCGACGTCGTCGTGCACTCCACCACCAAGTATCTCGGCGGGCACTCGGATGTCGTCGGGGGCGCGGTGATCACCCGGCGACCGGAGCTCTACGAGCGCCTGCGCTTCGTGCAGAACGCGGTCGGCGCGGTCCCCGGTCCGTTTGACTGCTTCCTCGTCCACCGGGGGCTGCGCACGCTGCATCTGCGGATGGCCGCCCACGCGCGCAGCGCCGCCGCCGTCGTCGAGCTGCTGCGGGCCACGCCCCAGGTGACCGATGTCCGCTGGCCGGGATTCAGCGGCATGGTCAGCTTCCACCACCCCGACGCCGCCTCGGTCGCGTCGCGCACGCGGCTGTTCACTCTGGCCGAGTCGCTGGGCGGCGTCGAGTCGCTGATCGAGGTGCCCCAGGCCATGACCCACCAATCCGTCGAGGGATCAGACGCCGCCGTCCCCGCCGATCTCGTGCGCCTCAGCTGCGGCGTGGAGGAGCCGACCGATCTGGTCGCCGACCTGCGTCAGGCTCTGGCCTAGCTGGGTCGCGACCTGATTGCGGCGAAGCCGTTAACGCAGAAAATCGCGCGGCAGGCACGCGATTTTGCTGCTGGACTCAGGTGGATCTGGCCCCGGCCGGTCCCGGGTCTGGCCTGAGACCGGTCGGGTCTTGCGGGCTTAGGCCTGGGACTGGATCTTTGCCAGGGCGCCCTGGCGGCGGCGGTCGGAGGAGCGCTCGCGCACGTTCCGGGCGAGTGCGGGTGAGCTCGTCCGGGGCTGGCGAGAGGTGAGGATCGACCAGCTGAGCAGACCGATGATCGCGATCAAGGCGATTGCAGAGAGAAGGATGTTGATGGCGATTGCGAGGGTCATGTCGGCTCCTTGGTTGGTTGCTGTCTACAGCTTCGTCCGGGCAGCGAAGACAACGGTCGGATCGCCGTAGGAGCTGTGTAAGACCGCGGCCGGGCGCCGCTGGCTGCGCGGCGCCCGACCGGTCCGGTTTTGATCGATCCGGGGCGGGATGGATCAACTACGCGCCTGGGTGAGGTCGTAGACGGTCTGTCCGCCCACCGTGACCGCCTTGTAGTGCGCCTTGACCCAGCTGGTGATGGCACTGTTGCCCGAGCCTCCCGGGCCGCCGACCGTGCCTGTGCCCGGGCCTCCGCCGTTGGTTCCCGCGCCGCGGCGTCCGCCGGCGGTCGGGAACCCGCCGGTGCTCGCCCCGCCGCCGGGCCGGTGAGCGCCGACACTGCTGGGCGGGGCACCGCTGGGCGGGCCGGCGTTCGTCCGGGCTTGGCCACCGCCACCGCCGTCGCCGGTGGTGATGTAGTACTGGATCTCGCCGTGGGCGACGTACTGCTTGAACTGCGCCAGGGTCAGGTTGCCGCCCTCGTTGTCAAAGCCGCCGATGGCCATCACGGGCTCGCCGCCGGTGGCGAGCTCCAGCGAGGCCGCGCTCTGAGACCCGGACACGGCGGCCACCCAGCGGTAGTGCGTGGCGTCAGACTGAAGCGCCTTGACGAGCGCGCTGCTCTCGGTGCTCTGGCCACCACCGCCTCCCGGGCCGTCGCCGCTCACGCCGGAGCTCGGGCCGGCGGAGGGGATCGAGCCGGTGTGGGCGGTGGTGATCGTCTGGGCCGAATACGCGGCCGGGCCCGCCAGGCAGGCGACCAGGGCGAGCGTGGCGGTGGCGATCGCGGTCCGCCGTCCGAGCCGGTTCAGGGCCGGGGCGGCGAGCAGGCCGATGACCGCCAGGACCGCGCTGACGGCGATCACCACGCGCAGCCAGGACTCCCATTGCGGCGTGCGGTCCAGCAGCACCCAGGCCCAGCCGGCGGTGGCCAGGACTGTGAGCGCGAGCACCGCCGGTGCGGCGGCCATGTGGCGGTCGCGCCATAGAGCCATCCCGGTGATCGCCACCAGCGCCGCGATCGCGGGAGCCAGGGCCACGGTGTAGTAGGTGTGGATGACGCCGCTGGAGAGGCTGAACACGAGGCCGCTGACCACCAGCCATCCGCCCCACAGCAGCAGCGCCGCGCGGGTGCGATCGGTGCGGGGCGCGCGTCGCTGCGACCACAGGCCGACGACCAGGGCGATCACCGCCGCCGGCAGCAGCCAGGACCCCTGACCAGCCATCAGATCGTTGAACAGGCGCCCGACACCCGTGGCGCCGCTGAAGTTCGACCCGCCGCCGCCACCCGCCCCCACCCCGCCGCTGGCCCCGAAGATCCGCCCCAGCCCGTTGTAGCCGAGGATCAGGTTGAAGATGTTGTTGTCCGGCGAGCCGTCGATGAACGGGCGCGAGCCGGCCGGCCACAGCGCCACGATCGCCACCCACCAGCCGGCGCTGAGAACGATCGCCAGCGCGCCGGTCCCCATCTGCATCACGCGGCGGCGCAGCCCCGTCGGGGCGGCCACCAGGTAGACCAGCCCGAAGGCGGGCAGAACCAAAAACGCCTGCATCATCTTGGCCAAGAACGCGAAGCCGATCATCGCCCCGACGGCGAGAACCCAGCGCGTCGAGGCGCCCTCCAGCGCGCGAACCAGGCAATAGGCCGCGGCCACCAGCAGACACACCAGCAGCGCGTCGGGGTTGTTGAAACGGAACATCAACGCAGCGACCGGTGTGATCGCGAGCATCAGGCCGGCCATCAGGCCGGCGCCCGCCCCGAACCAACGCTTGACCGCTGCATGCAGCAGCGCGACAGCGCCGACGCCCTCCAGCACCTGCGGGATGAGCATGCTCGCACTGCTGAAGCCGAAGATCCGCCCCGACAACGCCATCACCCAGATCGACGCCGGCGGTTTGTCGACGGTGATGAAGTTAGAGGGGTCAAGCGAGCCGAAGAAGAATGCCTTCCAGCTCTTGGTGCCCGCCTGCACGGCCGCCGCGTAGAAGCTGTTGGCGTTACCTGACGCGCTGAGGTCCCACAGGTAGGCGGCGCCGGCGCAGACCAGCAGCGCGATCAGCGCCGGCCGCGCCCAGCGCGCGTCCTCGGCGCGGCCGCGGACGAGAGTGCGCATCCGGCCGCGGGACCGGTCCGATAAGGGCGCCGACGAGAGCGGGCGGCGAACGGCGGTGGTGCTCATGGCAGAGTGTCTCCTTGAGGGCTGAAGCGAGCTTTCCCTGACAAAGGTGAAGAGCTCGCGTCGCACCAGCGTCGGCCTGAGCTAGGAGTTGCGTAAGAGACAGGCGGATTCCCCGCGGGTTCGCCGGCCGCGGCCCGGGTGTCAGGACAGCAGCTCGACCCGCACGTCGAGCGCGCGATAGGTCTCCAACCAGGAGGTCCGGTCGCCTAGCGCTGGCCGGCATCGCGAAGCGCCCGAGGAGCGAACTGGTGGGGGTACGCGGCGCCGAAGATCGCCCATCCGAGTGCGAGGAACCCGATCAGGGCCTCCTCCTATCTGAAGGCTCGGAAGAAGGTCCGTACGTCGTCGACGAACAGGTCCGGCGGTTCGAGAGCGGCGAAGTGGCCTCCGGCGGGCTGGGGTGACCAGTGCACGATGTTGTCGGTCCGCTCGGCGATCGCCCGGATCGGTCCACTCGGCGAATTTCTCGGCTATCCACGCGAGCAGCCCTGCGGGTGAGTCGGTCATGGCGAATGCCAGGGCCTGGGGCCGGGTTGAGTGCAGGCGGATGTAGCCGGAGAGATCGCGAGTGAAGCGGGCGAGACGCTCCTGGGTATGCCGTTCCTGGTGGTCAGTGTGCCCTCTGGGGTTCGTCGGGTGTGAAGGTTGCGAGACAGGATCAGAGATCGGGGCTGTCAAGCGGTCGTCTGACGCGCCCGTTATCAGGTGCGCGAGGGTGACCCCCATGACAGTCTGACCCCGGTGACCCCGGAACCCAGCTGGAGAGGATGTCAGATGACGATGCGGTTCAGATCTAGCAAGTCGAGGACGTCCTGGGTCTCCATGAGCGTAACGCCGATGGCGTGCAGCTCTTGTTCGCCGCGCTCATACAGCCCAGAGATCGCGTCGCGAACCAGCACGATCCGGAAGTCGCGTTCGCTAGCCTCGAAGATCGACGTGCGGGGGCAATTGGGGAAGTTGCAGCCGCAGAACACCAAGGTGGATACGTCGCGCTCACGCAGATGCGCTTGCAGCGGTGTGTCGTAGAAAGCACCCCAGCGAGGCTTATAGATCACCACCTCGTTGCCGGCAAGCGCTTGGGGCGCCCCTGCGAGTAGGAGATCGGTGTCCAGGCGAACGTCCGGGTCTGGCGCCAGCCCTGGCGCCAGCTCCGAACCGTGCCGTCCAGGGGGCAGGATCGCCGTCCCGTCCTCGACCAGTTGACGGCGACACAGGTCTACATTGCTGCCATCGGGCAGATAAATGCGCACGACGTGCACGATCGGTCGTCCGGCCTGCCGGAACCCAGCCGCCAGCCGTCCGATCGCGGGCAACACCGCAGAGGTGCCGGGAATCTCAAGCGGCTGGCCATCCAGCACATCTCGCTGCGTGTCGATCGTAATCAGCGCGCTGGAGTCGAACTCAGGGGAGGTGTAGGGATCGACCGCCATGTCGCAACTGTATGAGCGGCTAGGCCCACCGTCAACGACGCCCGAGGCCCTGACCCTCGGCACGGACACCCACGGGTGGACGTATCGCATTTGGTGGATGGCGCGCCGCGCCCAGCGTCGTGCCACGACGCAGCTGGACAGTCCGGCGCCTGCGCACACCATGGCGGAGACAGGCGCGCCCTCGAGGCGGGGCTTCTCAGTTGCCTGACGGTGTCGGTTCGGTGAGTGTGCTCGCTGCCTTGGGCGTGTTCGCCGATTTTCACAGATCCAGTCCGAGGCATTTACAGACCCCGTCACCGTAGGCCTCGCTGGCGAGGTGAGCGGCCACGGGAGCGTTCCTCGCAACGCTGAGCTGAGGGCGGTCATGAGCGCACCACATCTAGCCCGCGAGCAGGTTGCGCTCTCATCCCCAAAGCGCACAGATGGGGATCGCGAGAATGCGTTCCCCGATGCGCAGGAGGCTGGGGCCGGTGTGGAGTACGGCGCCCGCTACGAATCGGTCGCCGAGTTCGGCGTGCAGCCATTCGAGGCGCCGTGCGTCTTCGCGGGATGGAGCAGCGGTAGCTTTGATCTCGATGGCGAGGATGTCGCCGGCGGTGACCTCGGCGATCAGGTCGATCTCGTGCCGGCCCTCCTTGTCGCGTAGGTGGTAGAGACGCGGGGGGTGTGACGTGAGTTCGAGCTCGGGTCGGATCTGCGCGACAGCAAACGAATCGATCAATCGACCAAGAAGGTCCCCGTCTCGGAGCACGGCGATGGGGTCGAGTCCGAGTGCGGCGCCGGCGAGTACAGGGTCGACGAGATAGCGCTTCGGAGTTTTGATCAGCCGGGTCAGGCGGTTGCTCGCCCAGGCGGGGACGAGTTCGAGCACGAACAGGTTCATGAGCAGGGTGTCGTAGGCGATCGCGGTCTTGCGGTTGATGCCGGCTGCGTCATAGAGCGTCTTGTGCTCAGGCTGGCCCGCGGTACTGAGCGCGGTGGCCTCGAAGTAGCGGCGAAGGCGAAGTGGATCTCGGTGGCCGGCAATGCCCTCGGCGTCGCGGGTGAGCAGCTGCTCGAGGTAACCGGCCAGCCACGCCTCGCGCGCGTCGCCCGAGAGCCGGAGGGCGGGCTCGGGGTAGCCTCCGCGCAGCGCGAGCTCGATGTAGCCGCGTAGATCGGGGCGGTCGGACGGCAGGGTGAACGCGTCGAGGTTGCCCGTGCGAAGCTTTTCGAGAAATGTCGGCCCAGAGATTCGCGCGACGAGTTCGCGGTCGCTGAGACCGTACATCCGCAGCCGCACCAGCCGTCCGGTGCCGGGCCACGTTTCGGCCTCGATGTCGCTTCGGACGCTGCCAGTCAACAGGAACCGGCCGGGGCTCGGATCCCGATCGACGGCCCGTTTGACCGCTCCGAGGACACCAGGCACGGTCTGCCACTCGTCGAGCAGGACCGGCTCAGACTGGGCGCGCAGTGCCGCGTCCGGGTCGGCTTCGAACGCGACCGCCTCGGCTGCGCGGTCGAGTCGCACGACCGTGTTCGCGTGTCGCTCGGCGGTGGTCGTCTTTCCCGTTGCGCGCGGGCCGGTCACGAGGATCGCGGGGAGCTGTGCGAACAGTCGCTCGAGCCGCCCGTCGATCAGCCGGGGCGTGTAGTCAGATGCAAACAGAAGGTCAGTCTACCGCTTTCGCCCATTGCGGGTTACCGATATAGACCGATAGGTAGTATCGCTTTCGACCATCAGAGGCCTCTCGCGTGCATTCAAGCGGCCTCCCGGGCCGCAATTGACACGGTTGTCCTGCATTCGCCAGCACCCGTTACTGGTGTGTCGAGCCGCCCTGGTCCCCAGATTCGATCTGGGGACCAGCCTGGTCGACCAATTCGCCCACCGAGAGCGCGCTCACAAAAGCAGAAAGCCGTGGAAATCCAGGGCTTTCCAGAATGGGCACGGCTGGGCTCGAACCAGCGACCTCTCGCGTGTGAAGCAGATTGGCTTCTGCTGCTGGAAGGTACAGACGCCGCGCTCTTGCGGGGAGTTTGGTGGCTGATCTCGCTCTCCGCGGCCGGAATTACTGTCGCGGTGTGGCGCCCCCAGCTCGACGCCCCCTCGATTACTGTCCTGGATTGCAGGGATTTGTCGCGGTTGTGGTCCACTGTCCACGGAAAGCCCGGAGAATCTGCGGCCGGCCGTGAACACGATCGGACCCGGGATAGACTCGAAGTCATCGGTCCCCGGGGGCGACGCTTCCGAACCCGATCGAGGAGCGACACTCCTACGACATCGGACTGCTCGGGCCCTGCAGCACTGGACTGCGGCTGGAGGACTCCTCGGACGACGCGCGCGCCGTCACGCCGGAGACACGGCGCGACCCGGGGAGGCAGCGATTTCACTGGTGGTCAAACAGGCTGGCCTGAGCCTGGCGTGACACCTCGCCGGATCTGACACCGCACACACAGAGGTTCGGGCACACCTCGAGCGCGTGCGGGGAGTGCCCATGCCGCCGATGCTTCAGTGCACGACTTGTCTACGCGTGCGGGGTTCGCCGCCTCCTCGTGTGAGTTGTGCCTGATCGGCGCTCCGAGAGTGGCCTTTAACCATGGCCACCTATAGAGTCCCATCACATGTCGCTTCGGGAGAACGGCGCCGCGTCGGAGCCGCTCGCCCTACGGATCACCGATCTTTCGGTCTCGTACGGGCACGTTGCCGCGGTGCGCGACGTCAGCTTCAGCGTCCGCGAGGGCGAATGCGTCGCGCTGGTCGGCCCCAACGGGAACGGTAAGAGCAGCATCGTGATGGGCATCGCCGGTCTGGTGGCGCGGCGGGGCCGTGTCGAGATCTTCGGGCGTGATGCTCCGCCTGCCAATGTCATGTTCATGGCACAGCAGGGGTTGACCCTGGTGCCCGAGCGCCGGCAGCTTTATCCGCAACTGTCGGTCGCTGACAACATCATCCTCGGCCGCTACAGCCGCACCCGCAGCCTCCGCCGGGCCAAGAGCTCCGAGTCTTACCTTCGGGCGCTGGCGCTGTTCCCGGAGTTGGAGAGTCACATGAGCCAGAAGGCGGGGAGGCTATCCGGCGGCGAGCAGCAGATGGTGGCGATCGCTCGGGGTCTGGCCGCCGACCCGCGGATCCTGGCAGTGGATGAACCGTGCCTGGGCCTCGCCGAAGCCGTCAGCAGGCGCGTCTACGACGCGCTGGCGGGCATCCACTCCGAGGGTCGAACGCTGCTGATCGTCGAGGAGGCGCCGACCCGCGCGCTCCAGCTCGCCACCAGGCAGGTCCGTGTCCGCAACGGCGGCGTCGTCGGAGCGGCGTGATGGGCGCGGGATGGACCGGTAGCACCGAACCCAGGCGGCCGCGATGAAGCTGGGCAACCTGATCATCGCCGGCATCGTGACCGGGTCGATCTACGCAGCGTTCGCGGCATTGGTGGCGCTCTGGTACCGGGTGAGCAACATCCTCAATCTGGCCGTGGGGGATTTCGCGATGATGGGCGCCCTCGGCGTCGATGACCTGGTGCACATCAGGCACTGGGCGATAGCTCCGGCCATCCTCGCCATTCTTGCGGCGGTCGCCGTCGGGGCCTACGCCTATGACCGGGTCGTGCTGCGCCTGGCACAGGACGGGCGCACACGGCAGGAGGGCATCGTTGTGACGTTCTTCTTCACCTTCGCGCTCTCGTTCTTCCTGGAGGGGCTCGCCGAGGTCCTGTATGGCACCAACGTCCACGCCGCTCCGGATCTGTGGTCCGGGCCCTCACTGAACATCTTCTCCTCGGGGTTGCACATCGAGCGGGCGGGCCTACTCGTCGTCGGCTTCGCGGGCGTCGTCGGCGTGGTTCTGGCCGTGTTTCTGCGGCGGACGCTACGAGGCAAGGCTATCGAGGCGTGCGGCGAGAACTATCTTGGCGCGCGGATCGTCGGCATCGACAATCGCCAGTACCGGCGGATGTTGTTCGTGCTGACGGCGATCCTCGCGGCCGTGTTCGGCATCCTCGAGTCGCCGATCACCGGTTATACCTTCAATTCCGGCGCCAGCATCAGCTTGACCGGCTTCATCGCGGCCGCGTTTGCCGGGTTCCAGAAGCCCGGCCGGGCGGTCCTCGCCGGGCTCGGGATCGGCGTCCTGGAAGCGCTCCTGGGCGGTTACGTCAGCGCGCAGAACGGCGACACGCTGCTGTATGCGATCCTCGCGGCCGCCATTCTGATCCGGCCCAGCGCCATGGGCCTCGACGTCGCGTTCGACTGAGTCAGACGATCGAGGATCCGCGGATGCGATCGTTCATCAGGCGCCACGCCGGTCTGCAGCAGACGTCGTCGCAGCGTGGTCCGCTGATGTCCACCGCGGTCGTGCTCGTCGGCGGGGTGATCGTGACCGGATTCTTCTCCGCGTCGTATTTCGGCAGCGTGGTGATCCTGGCGCTCACCTATGCGATCGTGACCGCGGGCATGGCGGTCCAGATCGGCTTCAGCCAGCAGGTCGTCTTCAGCCAGTCGGTGTTCATGGGCTTCGGGGCCTACGGAGTGGCGGTGCTCAATGCCAACGCCGGCATACCCAGCCTGCTGGCCGCCGCCATCATTACCCTGGCCAGCGGGCTCGTCGCCTTCGTCCTCGGTAAGGCGGTCTCACGGGCATCCGGGCTGGCGCTCGCAGTGGCGACGTTGTTGTTTCCGCTCATCGGCTTCGGTTACCTGAGCTCCGCGAACTGGCTCGGCGGCAGCATCGGGATGCCGCTGACCGGCAACCTCTGGCCAGGCGGGAGCTCCGAAGTCGCCAACGGGCTGCTGACCGTGGTCATCTTGGCGGGGGTGGTGTACGCCACTACCCGCCTGCTGGCGTCCGATGTGGGACTGGAGGTGTACGTGCTGGGCGTCAACGAGGGAGCCGCCGCCTCCATGGGGGTGCGGACCGCTCGACGTAAGCTGGAGCTGTTCATCCTGGGCTCGATGCTTGCCTCGCTCGGGGGCGCCGTCTACGCGGGCACGCAGCTGTTCGTGCCTCCCACCCTCGTGCAGACGACGGCGGAGCTCTCGCTGCTGATCATGCTGTTCGTCGGCGGCCGGCGCAGCGTCCTCGGCGCCGTCCTTGGTGCCGTGGCCATCGAATACTTCTCCGGGATCAGCAACTTCGTGAGCATCCACATCCTCCTGATCGAGGGTGTGCTGATCACCGTGGTCCTCCTGATCGAGCCCGAGGGCCTGGCCGGAATCGCCGGCCAGCTCTGGCGGCGGCTGTCACCGCTGCTGACGGTGGGGCGCCGCGCCGCCCCGGCGGTCATCTCGCCGGTACCCGCCCACGACGAGTCCGTCGGCGCGGGGAACGACGGAGCCGCCCGGGAGCAGCAGGTGTCAGCCTTCCGGCAGTACTTCGCCGGGAGCCACGCTGCTTCCGCATCGGAGACCTCCGCCCTGCTCGAATGCTCGGGCGTCGACAAGGAGTACGGAGGCCTGAAGGTGCTGGAGAACGTCGACCTGGCGATCCCTCATCGCGGGATCTTTGGCCTGTGCGGGCCCAACGGCGCCGGCAAGACGACGCTGCTCAACGTCATCGCCGGCAGCGTCGCCCCCTCCGCCGGCCGCGTCTCGCTCAACGGCGAGGACATCACCCACGAGTTGCCCTCGAGCCGCTTCCGCCGGGGGATGAGCCGGACCTTCCAGGCGGTGCGGCTCATCCCGGACCGCACGGTGGTGGACAACGTGGCCGTGGCGTGCCTGCAGTCCCATGAGTCGACCCTGGTCCGCGGGATCGTCGCCAGCCGGCTCGCCGAGGCGCGGGAGGAGGCGATGCGGACGCTGGAGTACCTCGGCATGCATGGCATCGCTCAGCGCGAGGTGGCCTCGCTGACCATGGAGATGCAGCGGATGGTCGAGCTCGCGCGAGCGATGGCGTCACGGCCCATGCTGTTGTTGCTCGATGAGCCGGCCTCGGGCCTGAGCGCGCCGCAGCGGGAGCGGCTCACGGAGGTGCTGCGCTCGATCGGCGAGTTCACCTGCGTGTTGCTCGTCGAGCACGACCTGGCGCTGGTGGCGTCGGTGGCGGAACGGATCTTCGTGCTGTCCAGTGGTTCTGTTGTCTTCGACGGTGACCCCGACGCGTTCCGGGAATCGGAGCTGGTGAGTTCCCTGCTCATCGGCGTGTGACAGGCAGGTGAGGCAGCAGGAGAACACGGGGGAAGGTCAACTAACGTGCAGAGAGAGAGAGGAGAGCTGTGATCATCATCAACGCATTTCGGTCGCTCCGGAGGAGCGGCGTCATGGCAGCCATGCTGCTGGCGACTGCGGGACTCGTGGCGGCATGCGGCGGCTCGGGTACGAGCGTAGCCAGCTCCCACGGCCCGATCAACGTCTGCGGCGATCTCGCCCTGTCGGGGTCCTACACCCAGCTCGGGCAGACCGACAACTGGGGCGCGGAGGCGTACTTCAAGTACATCAACGCTCATGGCGGCATCAACGGGCACAAGGTCAACTACACGGTGATCGACAACCAGTCCCAGCCGGCGCAGTCCGCCCTCATCGCTCAGAAGTGCATCAGGCAGAACAAGGCCAGCTTCATCGTCGGACCCGAGTCGGGAGCCGACACCGAAGCAGCGCTCCCGATCGCCATTGCCAACAAGACGATCCTCATCAGCCTCTCGTCAGGCTGGCAGAGCAATGGGTACAATTCGAGCGAGCTGACCTCGTATGGCTTTCCCGGCTTCTACGATGTGTTCCACGAGGACCAGGTGGCCAGTGTCACGAACGTCATCGTGCCTCAGCACCTGACCAAGGTCGCGCTGATCGAGAACGCCTGCGGGCCGGTCTGCACAGCTAACCAGGCGACCGTTCAGCAGCTGGCCAAGCAGGACCACTTCCAGCTCGTATCCACGCAGGTCGTTCCGCTCGCCGCGACCGACATCACTCCTGAGGTGCTGGCGCTGCTCAACGCCAAGCCACAGATCGTTCTGTTCGGCCTGGTGCCAGGGCCGCCATCGATCACGGCCATCAGGGCCATCCGCAACCAGGACCCCAACATCCCCATCAGCGAGTGCTCTGCCTGTGAGCTTCCGAGCTTCATCACGGCTGCGGGCGGAGCGACGAACATGCAGCACATCTATGTCCTGGGGTCGATGCAGAACTGGCTTGACAACGCCAAGCAGGGCTCCTCGTCGGTCGACAAGGCGACCGCCGCTGGGCTGCAGCAGTACTTCGCCGGCATGAAGGTGGCCGGCTTTGCCAGCGAGAATCAGCTCGACAACAGCCAAGAGGGATGGGACGCCGGGCTGGAGATCAATTGGGCGGTGACCAAGGCCGGCAAACTGGATGAGACGTCGATCATGCACACCCTCCAGCACCTCAACATCAACACACTCGGCATCGTGTGGAACCGCACGCCTCAGAACTACGAGAACATCTCGCAGGTCGACGCGGCGATGGAGATCATCAAGCCGAGCGGGGTTGCTGTGCTGTACAAAGCACCAGCGTCGTGACGCGATCCTGAGCGTAGATGCGGCCGCGCCCCCGGGTGGGGCGCGGCCAGCCCCGCCTCGGGATAGCCCAGAGTCGACCCGCTGGCCTCCGCGAACCCGAATCCGCCGCCCAGGAAGATGCCGCCGATCAGCCGCAGCGCGATGCGCGCGCCGATCGAGCCATAGCCCCCGGCTCCGTAGCCGGGCAGACAGCCCATCAGTGTGAACTCGCTCCCGGTGATGAGCCCCACCGCTTGCGGCCGATTCGGTCTGAGTGGTTGCCGAAGATGGGTCTGCCGATCGGGCGCCCGAGCACGTCACCGTGAACACGAGCGTGTCCAGGGTCGCCCTGGTAGTGGAGGACATCGACGCGGGCTCGAAGTAGCCCGGTGCCGGCAGGTAGATGTCGTAACTGTCAATGAACAGTGTGATGACACCGCCGATGATCGACCGGCGGGCAGCCGGAGTCAGGCGCTCCCGCGCCACCGCTGCAGAGTCCGTAGAGATCTCTCTCCTTCATCCGGGGGTCGGCGTCACGGCACCTGGAAAGCACGCGCCATCGACCCTTGCGGCGGGCAAAGTCGCAATCGCGGCCAGCCTAAAGCCGGCTCGTCACGGGAGGGAATGGATTCTTGGTTAGCGCGTATAAACGAGATTGATACGTCCGCGAGGCTATTCGGCTAGTAAACAAGCAACATTGCGCGCCGATTGCTCGGACGCGCTACGGTGGTGATGACCACAGTGGCAACAAGCGACACTGATGCGTGAGGAGACGGCAGGTGAGAGTGGTAGTGGCTCCGGTCAGCGAGTTCCCCCCGGGCGAGCGCAGGATCGTCCAGGCCGGGAGCCGGTCGATTGGCGTGTTCCGGGTAGGTGACCGCTTCTACGGCATCCGCAACCGCTGCCCGCACCAGGGCGGGCCGCTGTGCCGCGGGCACCTGCTGGCCGACGCGACGGCCGACGCCCCGGGCTCGCCGCGGATCTTGACCAACCCCCTGCGGATCGCGTGTCCCTGGCACGGCTGGGAGTACGACCTGGAGACCGGGCAGTCGTTCATGGGGGCGGCCCAGGCGGGCGTGCGCAGCTACGGCGTGGCCCTCCAGGCGGGCGCTCAGCTCCTGGCCGAGATCGAGGCCGGGGAGACCGAGCTGCGTCCCGGTCCCTACGTGGCAGAGACGTTCGAGGTGCATGTACAAGACGACTACGTGGTGCTCGAGGCATAGGAGACGACGATGGCCCAAGTCAAGCCGCAGACCCCGGAGGAGGCGGAGGGCGCGCGGCCCGTGAAGCTGATCGACTGCGACGTGCACGCCCAGGCCACCGAGCCGATGCTGGCCGAGCACCTCGGCCCCTGGGCCCGCGGGCACCTCGAGCGCTACGCACGGCGGACGCCGAGGATCACGGACTGGTATCCCCGCGCGCGCAACGGCGGCATGCGCCTGGACGCCTGGCCTGACAAGCCCGGCCACATCTGGGGCAGCGACCCGGAGATGCTCCGGGAGCAGTTGCTCGACGAGTACGACGTCGACTACGCGATCCTCGAGGTGCTCAGCGGCCAGGACTGCTACGACCATCCGGATTTCGCCCGGGAGTGGAATCACGCGATCAACCAGTGGCAGCTCGAGACATGGCTGGAGTTCGACCCTCGCCTGCGCGGCACGATCGCCGTCGCGCACGAGTACCCGCACCTCGCCGTCAAGGAGATCGAGAAGCGCGCGGCCGATGAGCGCTTCGTCGCCGTGCTCCTGCCCGCCGGCGCCGCCGAGCCGCTGGGGTCGCCGAAGTACTGGCCCATCTACGAGGCGGCCACGGAGTGCGGACGGCCGGTGGTGGTCCACACCGGCGGCTACGTGGACCACCGCGGCGCCGGTTATCCGTCGTTCTACCTCGACTACCACGTCGCCAACGGGATCGTGACGCAGGGCCAGGTCGCCAGCATGGTGACCGGCGGCCTCTTCGAGGAAGTGCCGGGGGTCCGGGTGGTGATGACCGAGTCGGGCGTCGCGTGGGCCGCGGCGTTGCGCTGGTCGCTGGACGCCGCCTGGGAGCTCATGCGCGCAGACCATCCGCGGCTCACGCGCCGCCCCTCGGAGTACATCGACGAGCACGTCTGGTTCACTACGCAGCCGATCGAGGAGCCGGCCGAGCCCCAGCACCTGATGTACGCGATCGAGCAGGCCCACCTCGCCGACAGGCTGCTGTTCGCCACCGACTACCCCCACTGGGACTTCGACTCCCCCAAGCAGGCGCTGCCGCGGGTCATCGACAAGGAGCTGCGCCGCGCCGTCATGTGCGGCAACGCCCTCGATCTCTACGGCCTGCCGAGGGAGCGCCTCGAGCCGGCAACGCCTGTGGGCGCGGCATGACCCCGGTCAGCGGCCCCTACGAGCCGGGGGCGGTGGACTGCGACGTCCACTGCGCGCCCGTGTCCTATGCCGATCTGGCCCCCTACCTGAGCGACTACTGGCGCCAGTACATCTCCGAGGGGGCGGTGCGCCTGACCGGAGTCGCCCACGCCTACCCGCCCAACGCTCCGGTTACCGCCTCGGCGCAGGCGCGCGAGAAAGGCTGGGCGGCCGCCCCCGCAACCTACGAGCAGCTGGCCGAGCGCTACCTCGAGGCGGCGGCCCCGCAGACCGCGGTGCTGACGTGCGTGACCGGCTTTGACAACCACCGCAATCCCTATTTCTCGGCGGCGGTGGCCAGCGCCATCAACGACTGGCTGCGCGAGGTGTTCCTGGAGCGCGACGATCGCCTGCGGGCCGGTCTCGTCGTCTCGTCGGTGTCGCCGGAGGATGCCGTCGCCGAGATCGAGCGGGTGGGCGACGATCCGCGGTTCGTGCAGGTGCTGTTGCCGGTGCGCAGCGATCTGCCGTGGGGCCACAAGAACAACCACGCGATCTTCGCGGCCGCCCGCGAGCGCTCGCTGCAGGTGGCGCTGCACGCCTGGGGGCGACCCGGCAAGGCCACGACACCGAGCGGCTTCACCACCACGTATCTGGAGGACTACCTCGCCAACCAGCCGATCGCCCAGGCGCAGCTCCTCAGTTTCGTCAGCGAGGGCGTGTTCGAGCGCTTCCCCGACCTGCGGGTCATGGTCACCGAGTGCGGCTTTGCCTGGCTGCCCCCGCTGCTGTGGCGCTTTGACAAGGACTGGAAGGCCGTCTGGCGCGAGGTGCCGTGGGTCAAGGAGCTGCCCTCGGAGTACGTCAAGCGCCACTTCTGCCTGACCACCGCCCCGGCGCACCTGCCACCTGACCAGACCGGCCGCGAGCAGCTGCTGGAGATGCTCGACGGCCCCGGGATGCTGGCCTACGCCAACGACTTCCCCCACGACCACGGCGACGCCATCGCCCCGCTGCTGGATCTGCTTGACGCCGAGGACCGCCGCCGCGTCGTCCATGACACGGCCGCCGAGTTCTACGGGCTGAGCGCCGTCCGGGACGTCTGACGCGCCCCACCGCCCCCGCCTGCTCGACAGTCTCACCCCCGGTTGACCGGGGAACCCCGCCGCTCGAGGTTGGCCCCGACTTAAAGAGGGGCCGAGCGGGAGCGCTCTCCGGGGGTGAGACGCGTGGGACCGACCTCGACATCCAATCGCCTGAGCTGCGCGCGCCGCGCCGCGCCGCGGGCGGCGATCGCGCTCCTGCTGGGCCCGGCCTTGCCGCGCCAGCGCCGGTGCCCCCGGCGTCGCCACGCCGACGTCCACCCGCCGACACGCCATGCACCTGGCCTTCGACGAGCTGCTGGCGAACGCCGCTACGCCACGGACCTAGGTCCCGCGCGTCAGATCCAGGTCTCGGCGTTGGCCAGGTCGTCGTCGCCCGGGTACTCGCCGAGCTTGGCCTCGAGCGGGCCGGTCGCAGCCTTCGTGCGGGGCACGTTGGCGGGAACGAACACCATCCCCGCGTGGCGCTCGCCTCGCGCGACGACCAGCTCGGCGTGCAGGGGACGGAAGTCACGGACGTTGTTGGTCACGATCGCCCGCCGCTCGGCTCGCGCGAGCGAGACCACCTCGGGATCGCTTGCGGCGTGCCACTCGGGATGTTCCTTGAGCGCGATCGCGTCGTGTCCGCGAGCCCGTAGCGGCAGCGATCGCGGGAGAGAACATCTCGTCGAGCAGCAGCGTCAACGCTTGAGTGCGGCCTGCCCGGCAAGCCAGGCCGCCGGTACGGCTTCGCTCTCGCTGGCATTGAGCTCGATCCACTCGTCGATCTCGCTCGGATAGGCGCCGTAGTAGGCGACCGCGGCCTGAATCAGACCGAGCGGGATCTCCAGGTAGTCGGCCGCGGCCGCTCTTCGCCGTCGTTGTCACGCACGACCGAGATCGCCTCCCAGACATCGAGCCCGGTGCCCTGGAGACGGGCACGCCGTCCGGCCGGGCCGTCGGCGGAACGGATCAGCGGGTGCTCGTCGGTGCGGAGCCCTTCCTCGACGTAGCGTTGCGCGAGGGTCCGGGGCGGGACGCTGCGGCTGCGCGCGCGGGCGCCGAGCCGCTCGACAGTCGCGTCAGGCAGACGCAGGCTCAGCGGGGCTGCGTCATGTAGCTCAGGGTAGCGCGGCGCGCTACAGACGGAGCCGACCCGGCGTTCCGCTAACCCACAGGCTTCTTAGAATGGGCACGGCTGGGCTCGAACCAGCGACCTCTCGCGTGTGAAGCGATTGGCCTCTGCTGTCAGAAGGCGTCGTTTTGCAGGGAGTTTGGCGATCACCCCGGTGAGCCGATGGGTCGTTTGTTCATTTGGTTTGCTGGGGTTTATCGCGGTTCTGGTCCACAGAATTAGTTTGTGGACCAGCGGCGGCGCGCTCGTCATGGGCGCGTCGCTCTCCTCGGGGCTTGACCGCTCCGGGGAGGTGACCGGGAGGACTTGAGAGATCGACAGCCGGGGGCTCGGCCGCGCGGGCAACCGCGACGTCCGGGAGTTGGCCCCTTAACGGCTTCGATCCCCTGGCCAGCTGTTGGCGCAGCTGAGGGGGATCGAGGCAACAACCGAAGCTCTGGGTCCGTGGAGGGACCGGGGCAAAGACTAGCGCTGCCGCGGACGGATCCAGATAGGCCCGCGATCGCTCCTGCCCACGCCCGGCGAGGAGGCGCGCGGTGAGCCGCGACGCGATCGCCGCCGTGCTCGCGCGCGACGATCTCGCGTCCGGTGACCGGCTCGCGGCGTTCTCGCTGGCGAGCTTCGCTGGTCGGGAGCACCGGGCGTGGCCCGGCGCGGCCGCGGCGGCGCAGCGGGCGGGGTTGAGTCGCAGCCGGTACCTGCAGGCGCGAGACCGGCTCGTGCGCCGTGGTCTCGTGCTCGTGGAGGCCGAGGCGTCCGGGCGGGGCCGGTCGAGCACGCTCTTGATGGCGTTTGCTCAGACCGGGCCGTGGTGGGAGGGCGAGATCAACGTCGCTTTGTTCGAGGCGGTGCTCGGCTACAGCGCGGCGACGGGTGTCGCTCGCCTGCTGCTGGCGGCGATGGCGGTGCTCGCCGACGAGGACGGTGCTGCCCGGGACTTCACGACCGAGCAGATCTGCGTGGCGGCCGGCATTGCGGCGAAGAGCTACCAGCGCGCGAAGACGGAGCTGCTGGCGTCCGGGGCGCTCGTGCTCGTGAACGGGGTCGGCGGCCGCGGCAAAATGAACGTCTGGACTGTTCCGGACCCGCGCGTGCGCGCGGGCGGAATCGCTCCACGCGCTCCGCGGAGGGTCGTTCCGCCGGCCGGCTCTCGGCCTCTGGTGCGCGTCGCAGGTTCGCCGGCGGCATCCGCCGGAGGTGACGCGGGCAGCGCGGCGGACCGCGTAAAGGGTGGTCAGCTCCAGACGGTTTTGGCGGAAGACCGTCTGACGTTGACCCGCCTTTCGGCCACAAAGGGGGGTCAGGACCAGACGCTTTTCGACCCGTCGCCGGTGGAAAGCCCGGTAGAAAGCCCGGCGGAAAGCCCCGCCGAAAGGGTGGTCAAAACTCGGCATCCACACGCGCGCGCTTGTACGAACGCCGTTAACCCCGGAATCAAAGAAGACCCCCCCAGCCCCCCTGACGGGGGGAGCAGGCCTGACTCGATGACCGTTGAGCAGGTCTACATCACCGAGCGCGGCCGGCGACGACGGCGGCTGGTCCGCATCGACCTCGACGAGGTCCGTCGAGGCCTCGGGATCCCGACTGCTGCCGATCGCGGCGACTGGCAGCGGATCCGCGAGCTGCTGGAGGAGGCGGTCGGTGAGAGCACGTTCGCGATCTGGCTAGAGCCGACAGAGCTGATCGCCATCGATGACGAGTGCCGGCTCGTCGTTGCCGTGCCGACGGCGACGGCCTCGTGGACGGTGAAGCGGTTCGGACGCCTGCTGGCGAGGTGTGCCGAACGCGTCGCGCGGGAGCTGCGGTTCGCCGCGGAGACGGAGGTCCATGCGCTCGGCGGTGCCGAGCGTGGAGTTCAACAACCGAGACAGGAGGTAGCAGGATGATCGTCGCGATCTCAAATCAGAAGGGCGGGGTGGGCAAGACCACCACGACCGCCAACCTCGGGGTGCTGCTCGCCCGCGACGGCAGGCGGGTCCTGCTCGTGGACGCGGACCCGCAGTTCGCGCTCACGCGACAGCTCGGGATAGAGGAGCGCTCGCTCGGCGTCAACCTCGTCGACGTGCTCGCTGGCCGGGCGGGTGCCGAGGACGCGATCGTCACGGGCGTCCACGGGGTCGACGTGATCGCGAGCGGGCGAGACCTGGCCGGGATTGAGCTGAGCCTCGTGGGGGAGATCGGGCGCGAGTGGTTCCTCCGCGACGCGCGCAACTCTCCGGCTCCTCGACCCCCCGATGCAACTGCAACCGATCCACCA
>ODAK010000332.1_pt1 | contig 54504 bp, 62 predicted proteins | sample 1539591 | NCBI WGS metagenome assembly ODAK01 (sample SAMEA3539303, study PRJEB22396) | soil metagenome | biome: tundra; feature: field; material: soil | place: USA | collected 2010-05 | depth 0.15 m
TCGCACCATGACGCCCGAGCCAACCACCACTTGAAGAGATTGATGCGTTGATCGCCTTGGTTGGCGCGGCAATGGATCAACGCCTGGCAGCTCGGCGAGTTCAGTTCAACCGGCGGCACGTTCTTCTGCACGCGCGGCGTCGAGCGGCGCATGGTGTCATCACGCCGAGCGATCCGGGCGAACCGCAGGGCCACGGCGCCGCGCATCGCAGTGCTTAGGCTAGCGCTCCGGGTTTCGTAAAGCCATTCCTGGGATGGAGAACGAACAGGCGCAATACCGTCGGCGCGGCTTGGAAATCGAGGTGACAATCGTGTCCTTCGGGGGCTCCTATGGCCACGCCGGCCGTCACCCCGTGAGTGCGGCCGTCCGTAACCACGAACTACAATTCTTTACGGAGAACGCACCTATGAAGACTGAGATGCCGAAGTTCCTGCTCGCGGCCGCGTTGATGCTCTTTTCCGCGATTGCTGCAGCGGAGGAAGCTCGCCCCTACACGGAGGGACGAGTGACCCATGTCTCGTATATCAAGGTCAAGCCGGGTATGTTCGATACCTACCTGAAGTGGCTCGCGACTGACCACAAGCCGCTGATGGAGGAATACAAGAAGCAGGGAATTATTCTCGACTACAAGGTTTACAACACGAACGAGTCCCATAATCCGAGCGAACCGGATCTCATCTTGACCGTCGTCTATAAGAACATGGCGGCATTTGATGGTCTTGACGAGCGTGCGGACCCGGTGGCCGCGAAGGTATTTGGCCCGCGCCAGAAACGGGCCGAGGCTGCGATCAGTCGCGAAGCGATGCGAGAACTACTTGGCGATCGACTTATTCGCGAGTTGATTCTGAAGTAGATCGAGCCGCCATTCGGTTGTACGGGTCGGGTGGTTCTTGGCCGATCCGCCCGGCTCGTGCGCCCTGGCCACCGCGATGTGACGCGACCTAGCCGCCGCATACGGTCTGCCCAATACGTCCTATGTCGGATAGACAAATCGGCTCAGTGGATAGGCCGCACTTCGCGACGACACGATAAGAGTCGTCGCCGTCTTAGATCTTGCGGTCCTGTGCCAGTTCATTGAGAGCGCCGTACTCATGCCGAATGCCGGGCTTACCGCCTGCCGCGTGCTCAACGCGAGCGCCGGTGAATGTGAAGGCGGTGTGGCACCGGGCGCACCAAAGGATTTGTACCGGCGTGCCGCGTTGGCTTTTTGGCTGAGCGCTCATTCCGGCGAGCGTGAGCCGGCTACCGCCGGTACGTCAAGACTTCGAGCGGCGGGTCGCCAACGACTACTTGTGCCGCTTGGCCCTTGGCGGAGATGGAGGCATCGGGCCACCGCCAAATCCGCAGCCCGGTCTTGAGTTATGTTCCTTGACGTAGTCGGTGTGCACTTGTGAGGGCACGCGAAATGAGAACACTGTCGAGCCGCCCTTGTTGGTCACCGAAAAATCGCCTTGGCTGATGAGATCCATTCCAATCAAAACGTCGCTCCTTGGTGGGAGCGTACCCATAGTCACTCTCGCCAACAACACGGGCCTCATTGGCCGCATTGACACGCGTAAAACCTCCGCTGCAGTAGGATCGACCCCGGATTAGTGCGTCATTTTCAGGCGCTGGCGATATTCAACTGCTCAATCGCCGCTTGGTCCAAATGCAATTTCGTGGCAGCGAGCAATTCATTCAGCTGACCTACCGACGTCGCACTTGCGATCGGGGCGGTGATGCTTGGCCGGGCGATTTGCCATGCCAGCGCCACGCTGGCGGGCGAGGCGCTGTAGCGCCGACCGACATCATCCAGTGCCGCAAGAATTCTCAAGCCGCGTTCATTGAGGTACTTTGCGACCACGCCGTCCCCACGTTTGCTCTTCGCGGCGTCCGACGGCGTGCGGTATTTTCCACTGAGAAATCCGGAGGCGAGGGCGAAGTAGCTTACGACGCCAATGTTGTGCTCCAGGCACAATGGTTCAAGGTCCTTTTCGTACTCAGACCGTGCATAAAGATTGTATTGTGGCTGTAGTACTTCGTATCGTGGCAGTCCGGTCCGGCGACTGACCTCCAGCGCTTGGGCCAGGCGCGCCGCGCTGTGATTCGATGCGCCGATTGCGCGTACCTTGCCCTGGACTATGAGCTTCTGATAAGCGCCGAGCGTCTCCTCGAATTGTACGGTCACATCGTCGCAATGCGAGAAATACAGATCGATATAATCTGTCTGCAACCTTCTCAGCGACTCCTCGACCGACCGGGCGATATGGGTGGCGGACAGCCCCTTGCGATCGGGCGCCATTTCCATGCCGACTTTGGTCGCGATCACAACGTCATTGCGCCTGGCCCTACGCTGCAACCAGTTGCCGATGACCGTCTCAGATTCGCCACCGTGATGTCCGGGGATCCACACGGAATAGACATCCGCGGTATCGATGAAATTGAGTTCCGCACCAATCAATGCATCCAGTACGGTGAAAGAGGCCGCTTCGTCTGCAGTCCACCCAAATACATTGCCGCCGAGACACAGTGGCGCTACCCGCAAATCGGAGCGGCCTAGAGTACGAAGTTGCATGGGAACCTCTGGATAGGCAGGGGCATGATATATTCAGAGCACTTGTCGAGTGCGCCTCGTTTCCAGCTGGCACGGGGTGGCGACAATGTCACTGTCATTCCCCGTCGCGGCTCCCCGGCGTTCGGTTGTCGCGGAAGCTTATCGTGGCCGGAGTCTGCCAGCCCCCGCCCAGGGCTTTGACGAGCGATACGCTGGCGGTCATGCGGCGAACCTGGATGTCGGCGGCGGACAGCCGCGCCGCCAGAGCGGCATTCTCCGCCGCCACCACTTCCAGGTATGTGACGAGGCCCCCTTGATAACGGTATTGGGCCTGCTCGAGCGCGCCCTGCGTAGCCACCAACGCGCCCGCTTCGCTCGTGCTCTCCTGCTGCAGTTGCCGAAGCGCCGCGATATTGTCTTCAACTTCCTGATAGGCGTTTAGAACGGTGCCCCGATAGTTGGCCACCTGCTCGTCGTAGAGGGCATGCGCCTGCGCGGACTGGGCGCGGTGCAAGCCGGCATCGAATACCGTTAACAATGCTGAGGGGCCAGCCGACCACATTTGGCTCGGTGCCGTAATCCAGTTGGATATGGAGGTACTTTCGAATCCGCCGCCGCCAAGCAGGCCAAACACCGGAAAGTATGCCGCTCGCGCGATCCCGATGCCGGCATTGGCTGCAGCGACACGCCTCTCCGCCGCGGCGACGTCCGGCCTGCGCTCCAGCAGCGCCGAGGGCAGACCGGCGTCGACCACCGGCGGTGTGACGTCGAGCGACAACGGCCGTGGGTCGAGGTGGAAGGCGGATGCTGACTCGCCCAACAGCACGGCAATCGCATGTTCCGTCTGTGAGCGCTGCAGGCGGACGTCGGCGGCCTGTGTCCGAGCCGTTTCCACCTGCGCCTGCGCTTGCTGCAGGTCGGCGAGTGGCGCCGCGCCACCGTTGTACAAATTCTCAGTCAGCTCGAGCGCCTGGGTGTAGTCCGTCACAGTCCGATCGAGCAGTTGCTGGCGTGCGTCCTCGCTGCGCAGCAGAAAATAGTCGCTCGCAAGCTCGGCGTGCAGACTCAGGTCGAAGCTCGCGAGGTCGGCGGCGCTCGCCTGTTCGCTGAACCGGGCAGAGGCGACCGAATTGCGGACACGGCCCCAAAGATCGATCTCGTAAGAGACGTCCGCATCCAGTGCGAGGTCATTGTAAGTTTGGGGTTTGGTAGCGACATAAGTGGGTGCATTCACCGAGCTGCGGGAGCGGCTGCCGCTAGCGCCTGCTGTGACCGTTGGAAAGTACGCCGCCCGGGCGATGCGTGTTTCCGCGCGTGCCTGCTGCAGTCGAGCGAACGCGGCTTTGAGGTCCTGGTTGGCGTCCGTGACACGGACTTCAAGCGCATCGAGCATCGGATCATGGTAGATAGACCACCATGGGCCTCGCGATTGCGCATCCGCCGGCTGAGCTTGCTTCCAATCGCCGGCTTCACGGAAGGCGACGGGAACAGGCGTGGATTGCGGCGTCCGATACGCCGGCGCGAGCGAACACGCGCTCAGGGCACTCGCGATGCAGATTGCGAAACCAACCAGGCGCATTCTCACGAGATCTTTTCCTGGCGCCGCGCTGGACTGTCGGCCGACACCGGACGCGCCGCGCTGATCTGCACTGCAGTTCCGTCGATGAGCGAGTCCGGCGGGTTAATGACGACATCATCATCCGCGGTGAGGCCTGATAGCACCTCAATCGAGCTGCCGAAGTCGCGGCCCGCTACAATATTCTTCAGTCGAACGCGATGATCGGCGCCGACCGTTGCTACCTGCAGCCCCGCCGATCGGAACAGCAGCGTGTCCGCCGGGACGCGCAGGCTCTGGCTGCTCGCCGGTACTCCGAAGTGCACCTCGGCGTAGGCCCCGGGTAACAGCGCACCGGCGCTGTTGTCGACCTGCAATTCGACCTGCAGCGTCCGCAAGGCCGGATCGAGTGCCTCGGCGCTGCGGACGATCTTCGCGGGGTAACTCTTTCCGGGATGCTCGGCGAAGCGAAGCTCGGCGTCCACGCCCGACGTCATGGCCGCGGCATAAGGCTCCGGCACCAGGACGTAGATCCGCAATCGACGGGTGTCGGCGACCTGAAACAGAGCGCTACCAGCGCTCTGGCCCGCGTTGATCAACGCGCCGATGTCGGTGTTGCGTTGCGTGACCACGCCGTCAAACGGGGCAAGCACGCTCTTGAAAGATTCCATGTCGCGCAGCCGCGCGACATTGGCGCTGGCTGAATCTTCGGCGGCCTGCTTGGCCGCTGCGTCGCCGGCCTTCGCATCGGCATCCTGCTGGGAAACGGAATGCGTCGCAAGCAACCCCCTCCAGCGCTCGTTGGTCGTCCGCGCAAGTTCGGCATTGGCTTTAACAGTGGCCAGATCCGCCAGCGCCTGGTCCAACTGTTGATCGACCTCCGGGGTATCAATCTTAGCCAGCAGTTGACCCTTCTTCACTCGTGATCCGATGTCGGTGTACCAGCGCTCGAGATAGCCGCTGGTGCGCGCGTAGATCGGTGCCTCGGCGAACGCCTGCACGCTGCCCGGCAATACCAGCTCCTCGGCCGCTTCGGGCTGGGCGGCCTTGAGCGTGATGACGACAGGAATGGCCGCGGCGGCCGTCTCTATGGCCACGGATGCGCGCGCGGTCACACGATCGACCACCCCCCAGATGGCGAGCGCTAGCGGTAGTGCGATCAGAAACAGCGTGTAGCGCCCATGCGGGCGGCCGCGGGCGGTGTCGCTGCCGTCAGGCGAATGCTCAGTCATGAATTTCTCCCAAGGACTTCTCGGCCCGCGCCGCGTGGGAGCGGCCGTGGATGAGGGCAAACATGGTAGGCACAAAAAATAATGTCGCGACGGTGGCGAACACCAGGCCGCCGATGACCGCCCGGCCCAGCGGCGCATTCTGCTCACCGCCATCGCCCCAGCCCAGAGCCATTGGCACCATGCCGATGATCATGGCGAGGGCCGTCATCAGCACTGGACGGAAGCGGGTGAATCCGGCCTGCAAGGCAGCGCTTACCGCGTCATCACCCGCCGTCAGCCGCTCGCGCGCAAAGCTGATCACCAGAACGCTATTGGCCGTTGCCACGCCCATGCACATGATGGCGCCGGTCAGCGCCGGCACGCTCACGGTCGTGTGGCTCAGGAAAAGCATCCAGACGATGCCGGCCAGCGCCGCGGGCAGCGCCGTGATGATGATGAAGGGATCAAGCCAGGACTGAAAGTTGACTACGATCAGCAGATATACCAGAACGATCGCGGCCAGCAGGCCGATCAGCAGGCCGTTGAATGAGGCGTTCATGGTCTGGACTTGTCCGCGGACCGCCACGTGCGAGCCCCTCGGCAGCGCATTGCTGGAAGCCGAGACGATTCGATTCACCTGCGCAGAGAGATATCCCAGATCCACGTCCTGCGCGGCACCGTATATGTCGAGCACCGGGTTCGAGTCGTAGTGGCTCACGACAGCGGGGCCAACACCGTGATGGAAGGTGGCGACATTGGCGAGCACCTGCGCCGGGCCCTGGGCGGCGCCCCCGCTGGGCGAAGTCAGCGACGTCATCGCCAGGGCGTTTGGTGTCTCGAGCCGGTACTGTGGGGTCTGCACGACGACGCTGTATTGGGTACCGCTGTGCGGATCGACCCAGAAGGACGGTGAGGTCTGCGAGCTGCCGGATAGCGACACCAGCATGTTGCTGGCGACATCAAACTGAGTAAGGCCCATCAGCCGCGCCTTGGTCCGATCCACGTCCACGTTGATCTGCGGGTAGTCGTCGGCCTGCTGAATGCGCAGATCCACGAGGCCAGGAATGCCGCGCAGCTGTCCCAGCAGAGCGTTGGCATAGTTGCGGTTTCCCTCCACGTTGGCGCCTACGATCTGCACGTCTATTGGACTCGGCAGACCGAAATTGAGCGTCTGGCTCACGATGTCCGCGGGCAGGAACGCGAAGCTGGTGGAGGGGAAGGCTGCGGGCAGTTCGCGGCGCAGCGTGCGCACATAGTCGGCGCTGGGACGGTGGCGAGCGTTCAGGGTTACGAAAATGTCGGCATCACTGGGGCCTACCGGCGCCGAGGTACTGTAGGCCAGGTTGATACCGCTGTAGGGCAGGCCAATGTTGTCGACCACGCTTGCCAGTTCAGTAGTCGGGATGGTGCGGCGAATCATTGCCTCCACCGCGTCGCACAGCGCAGCGGTTTCCTCTATGCGAAGACCGCTCCGGGCGCGAAGGTGAAGCTTGATCTGACCGGAATCCACGGTTGGGAAGAAGTCCTGGCCAAGGCCCGGCAGGTAACGGCCGAACGGAAACGCCAAGATCGCCGATGCCACCGTGGCCCCGAAAAACACTGCGGCGAAACGCGGGCCGTTGCGCAAGGCAGCTTCGAGCAAACCGTGATAACGCGTTCGTACGCGCTCAAATGTGCGTTCGAAGGCCGCCTGAAACTGCCCGAACATGCTGGTGCGTGCGGCTGACGCCTGTGGGTTATGCGCTCTGAGCCAGTACTTCGCCAGCGTAGGAACCAAGGTGCGAGACAGCAGATAGGACGCCAGCATCGCGAACACGACGGCCTCGGCCAGCGGTACAAATAGGAATTTCGCGATGCCGGCCAGCAGAAACATGGGCACGAACACGATGCAGATCGCGAGCGTCGACACTAGCGCCGGCACGGCAATCTGGTGAGCACCCTCCAGAATCGCCTGTTCGACGTCTTGGCCCTGTTCCAGATGCCAGTTGATGTTCTCGATGGTCACGGTGGCGTCATCGACCAGGATGCCGACCGCAAGCGCGAGCCCGCCGAGCGTCATGATGTTGAAAGTCTGCCCCAGCGCCGACAGGCAGGCGATGGAGGCGAGGATCGACAATGGAATCGATAGTGCAATGATGAGGGTGCTTCGAGCACTGCCAAGAAACAGCAGAATCATCAGTCCAGTCAGAGCGGCTGCGATGACTGCCTCGCGAACCACGCCGGATATCGCCGAGCGCACAAAAAGCGACTGATCGCCGATGGCCTCAATCTTCAAGTCGGTGGGCAGCGTGGTACGCAGCTGCGGCAGCCTTTGCTTGATATTGTTGATGACGTCCAGAGTGGAGGTCGTGCCGCTCTTGAGCACGCTCATCAGCACCGCGCGCTTGCCGTCGTGGCGCACAATATTCGTCTGGGGTGGATAGCCGTCGCGCACGTGGGCGACATCGCGCACGTAGGCTACGCTGCCGTTTCGAGCATTGATCGGCAGGTCGTTCATCTGCTCGGGCGTCTCTGGACTGGCATTCACGCCGACGAAATATTCCAGGTCGCCAACCTTCTGCGTGCCGGCGGGCAGAATGAGGTTCTGCTGGGCAATTGCGCTAGTGACGTCTGAACCTGATAGACCCCTGGCGCGCAAGGCTGACGGATCCAAGTCCACCTGTACCTGGCGCTGCTTGCCCCCATAGGGATAAGGGATCGCCGCGCCCGGAATCGTCGCCAGCGCTGCCCGGATGTTGTTGTTGGCGAGGTCGAATATCTGCGCCTCCGACAAGGTGTCGCTCGACAGTGCGAGCTGAACGATTGGCACCGTGGAAGCGTTATAGGCGAGCACAAACGGCGGGGTCGTGCCAGGCGGCGCGGATTTGAGCTGTGTCTGCGATACACCGGTAATCTGTGCGAATGAGAGCTGTTCGTTCGCCGTCGGTTGGAAAAAATACTTGACCACGGAAATGCCGTTCAGTGACTGCGACTCGGTGTGTTCCACGTCGTTGACCGTCGTTTGCGCGGTCCGCTCGGACAGCAGCACGATGCGGTTCGCCATGTCATTAGGTTGCAGTCCGGTGTAGTTCCAAATGGTGGCGACGATCGGAATGTTGATGTTTGGAAAGATGTCGGTCGCGGTGCGGAAGATCGCAAACACACCCATCAGCAGGATCAGGATCGCCAGCACGATGAACGTATAGGGGCGCTGAAGTGCGAGTTTGACGATCCACATGGCGTGCTGGCTCGACCCGATCAGGCGGCTTGCTTGGCAGACGACAGCAACGACGTGTCGGCGGCAGCTTGACCATCGCCGGCATCCTGGGCTGCGAGAGCGCCGATGGCGGCCCAATCAAGCTTTGCCCCACCCTGGGCGAACAGCCGCAGAAATCTGTCAGACAACAGGCTTGCAAACGGCATCGGCACGCGCAAACCCTCGGCCGCGGCCAGCGTGAGGCGGAGGTCCTTGTAACCGAGCGGTGCGGCGAATGCCGCCGGCTCATACTTGCCTTCGGCGATCAGGCCACCGTAGGTTTTATAGGCCGGTGCGGTAAAGACCGTGGATGTGAGTAGCTCGACGTAGGCTCGCCGATCGATGCCCGCCTTACCGATGAGCGCGATCGCCTCGCCCAGTGACTCGATGATCGCGGCCTGCAGGAAGTTACCGCTGAGCTTGACCAGATTTGCGGCCGATGGATCCGCGCCGATCTGAGACGTCTTCTGTCCCAGCGCATCGAACAGCGGCTTGCAGGCAGCAACTGTGGCGGGATCGCCCGCGGCAACGATGAAGAGCTTGGCTGCGGCCGCCATGTCCGGTCGGCCAAACACCGGTGCGGCAATGTAGCGCTGTCCGGCTTGCGCATGCGCCCGCGCCAGTCGTCCCGAGAGCGCGACGCTGATGGTGCTCATCGAGACATGGATCGCGCCCTTGGCAAGGCTGGCGATCAGACCGTCGTCGGCGAACGCAATGTCCGCAACCGCGGTATCGTCGGCAAGCATCGTGATCACCGCCTCGCCCTGGCAAGCGCCGGCAATCTGGGTTGCCTCGAGTGCACCCAGCTCCACCAGCGCGCGGCTTCTACCGGGGCTGCGGTTGAATACGGTAACGTCGTGTCCGGCCGTCACCAGGTTGCTCGCCATGGCAGAGCCCATATGGCCCAATCCAATGAATCCAGTCTTCATGTCGAAATCTCCTTGGGTGCCGGCTGTCAGGATCGTGCGGGGGGCGCCATGAACTCGGGCCCGATGGGGTCGGCAATCGCCGCGCTCAGGATCAGATCAATCTTCGCCTGGGTTGTGGCATCGAGCGACCAGCCATGCACGCCGAGTGCAGCCTGCACCTGATCGGGGCGACGAGCGCCCCAGAGCGCCACGCTGATACCCTGGTCGAGCATCCAGCGTACCGCCAGCTGAATCACACGCCGTTGAAAGCGACTCTGTGCGAGTTGGTCGAGCTGGCCAACGGCGTTGAGATACTGCGGGTAGCGGGGCGGCTGGAACTTCGGGTCGATGCGCCGCAGATCATCGCCTTGGAAGGCCGTATCCGGCCGCATTCGGCCGCTCAACAGCCCGCGACACAGCGCGCCGTAACCGAGCGTCGCGATATTGTTCGCGCGGCAGTACGGGAGGATATCGGCTTCGATGCCGCGCTCGAACAGGTTGTAAGGCGCCTGCAGCACATGCAGCGGCGCAACCTGGCGGAAGCGCTGCATTTGTTCGACCGAGAAATTGCAGACGCCAATGGCGCGGATTTTTCCCTGGTCGAAAAGTTCGCGCATCGCCGCAGCGGTTTCCTCGATCGGCACCAGCGGGTCAGGCCAGTGGACCTGATAGAGGTCGATGTAATCAGTGCGCAAGCGGCGCAGCGATTGGTCGATCTCCGCCTTGATCCGATCGCGGGCCGCGTTGCGGTACACCTTGCCGTCGCGCCATTCCAGGCCCACCTTGGTGGCAATGATGGTCCGGGCGCGCAGGCCGACGAGGGCTCTGCCGACGATTTCTTCGGACACGCCAAAGCCGTACACGGGCGCGGTATCGATCAGGTTGATGCCTTGATCCAAAGCGGCCCGTATCGTGGCTACCGAGCTACGCTCGTCGGTTCCGCCCCACATCCACCCGCCCATGGCCCAGGTACCGAGCGCCACGCGCGATACCTGCAGCGGCGTTTCGGGAATGTCCACGTACTCCGTGTCGATTTCATGCTGTGTCTGAGTTGACTGTGACATCTGTACCGCGCTCCTGTTTGGCGAATGTCCACAGGCTGGGCGTGGTGCGTTTCCGCGGCATTACGGCCGCGAGCGGATCGGTTACGGGTGAAACCCGGCAAACCTGGCGTGGTTTACCCCGCTAGCCGCAAGAGCGGCGACACCGATTACGTCAAGGTCGTTACCGGTGCCTCGGCGGCTATACTCGCCGACCAGGCCCGGAGGCGGCAGCAAGCGGTCAATAGAGGATTTCGACCGCAGAGCTGAACGAGTAGCCCACGCCACGCTCTGTCATGATGAATTGCGGCTGTGCTGGGTCGGCCTCGATTTTGCGGCGCAGACGCAACACTTGAACATCGATAGAGCGGTCGTAGACCTCGTTGTCGTACACGCGGCTGGCCTCGAGCAGCTGATCACGCGTGAGGATGCGCTGCGGGGCTGCCAGCAGCGCGGCGAGCAGATTGAATTCGCCGTTCGTCAGCTCGACTCGCTGCGCACGTTTTGTAAGACGCCGGGTTCGAAGGTTGAGCTCGAAATCGACGAAGCGGTACGCGCGTACCTCGCGCTGCCGTGCCTCTGTCAGCGCTTGGCCTTTGGTTCGCCGCAGCACCGTGCGAATGCGGGCCAGGAGTTCACGTGGACTGAACGGTTTGGTGAGATAATCGTCGGCTCCGAGCTCCAGTCCCATGATGCGATCGGCTTCGTCGCGTATGCCCGTGATCATGATGATGGGTATTGCCGATTTATCGCGCAGCGTGCGGGCAATTGTCATTCCATCCTCGCCCGCGAGGCGCAGATCGAGAATGACGAGATCGATCGCCTCATTATCGAGAATCGTCGCCATCTGCTCACCGGTCGATGTCACGCTGACCCGCAGCGCGTTCTCCGTGAGGTACTCCTGTAACAACTCGCGGATCTGCGGATCATCGTCTACGACCAGGATGTGTGGCTGAATCGTCTCCGGCATGCCTGTAGTCCCTGTGGCCGCAGAGCTTAACTTAGCACGGCACAGTGAGCACGACATCGCCGGGGCTGGGACGAGATCGCGATCAGGGGTTTGCGCTTCCGGCATGATTGCGGGCGGATCATTAATTCCGCGTTAGCTCCTTTGGGGTGCGCAGGTGGTGGCGCCCAGGTGGACCTGCTGCAAAGCGGGCAGATCCGTGTTCGGAAACGCCCGCTGGCCGTTGCCGGCCGGCTTGACACAGTTGTAGCTCAGCAGGAAGGCCATGACCGACGCATACTGCTCCGGCGCCAGCGAATCTGGGGCTGTCAGCGGCATCGTTTGCGTCACCACAGCGCGCAGTTGCGATGCACTGAGATGCGAGTGACCGAAGCTGGGGCCGGTGAGCGCGGGCGCCGAGACGCCTTGCAGATTCGTGCCATGGCAAGCCGCGCACTGCTTGGCGAAGATCGCGCCACTTGGCCGGTTGCCGCGTCGAACGCGTAGATATGGCCGCCGACGTCACTGGTAAAGGCAACGCCGGTCGCGGTGATCAGCACGCCGCCCTCCGCGGGGTACGGCAGCGCGTGGCGTCAACGAACGTGCCCCGTGCTGACATCAATGGACGTCAGCAGACCGGTCCCGTTCTGACGTTTGGGAAGCGGGCTACCCGTGTACGGTTGCCCCGGGATGTACTGCGGGTCATCGCTGGTAATCTTCCATACGGCACATTCCTCCGTGCTCGGTACCAGGAACGAGTTAGTCCTGGGGTGATATGCGCCGCCATTCCATTCGATGCCGCCGCCGTGATTCGGACATGCCTTGGCGCCCTCGCGGCTCGGCTGCGTATCCAATCCGGCCTGACTGCTGAGCGCCAGACGATGCACCACCTGGCCGGATTCGCGATCGAGCACCACGAAATTGGCCGCCTTGTCGCCGATTGCCACCAGCGCTCGAGACTGTCATGTCGCTTATCCTGTTTCAGCCCGGCAGGCACAATTGCCGCCGCGTCAGGAGTAAGCCTGGGAGGCGAAAGTCTCGCCACGATTTCGCGGTGTTCGATGCGCGTTACAGCCATAACGCACACGACAATCGGCCGCGCGTCACCGACCGGATGCAAGCACTCGCGCGAGCGACTCGGCGAGGTCGCGGCGCTGCAGGGGCTTGCGCAACACTTCATTAACACCAATAGCGGCCGCTCGTTGCGCCAGCTGCGCGCCGCCGTAGCCACTCATCAGGACGATGGGCAAGGCGGGCGCCGCCCGCCGGATCTCGCGCGCGAGCTCGGTGCCAATGAGATCCGGCATCGCTTCATCGGTGAGTAGCAGATCGAAGCGCTGCGGACTCGCGCGAAAAGCCAGCAGCGCCGCGCTACTGGAGTTGAAGCCGACCGGCTCGTAGCCGAGCTCGGCGAGCATTTCCTCTGCCAGCGCCACCAGCGCAGGCTCGTCATCGACGATCATTACCGTTTCGCCGCGCCCGCGCGGCAACTCGTGCGGTTCAACGGCGGAGTCTGCGGTTTCGCCCGTCACCGGCAGCCAAATCTCGAACGTCGTGCCTTCACCTGCTTTCGTGGTTACCTCAATCGCGCCCCCGAGGTCAGTGACGATGCCATGCACTACCGACAGTCCGAGTCCGGTGCCTTCGCCGATACCTTTGGTGGTGAAGAACGGATCGAACATCCGCTCGAACACTTGTTGCGGGATGCCGCTGCCGGTGTCGCTGACCGCGAGCCGCACATACGGCCCCGGAGCGAGAGTTCCTTGTGAAAGTGAGCGGCGCTCGCTCAAGCCGGTGCATTCAAGGGCGACCCTGAGTACGCCAACGCGCTCCATGGCGTGTATAGCGTTAGTACATAGATTCATTACGACTTGATGTAACTGCGTGGCATCTCCGGTTACTGCAGTGTTACCGGCTACCAGGTTCCGCTCGAGGCGTATTCCCGGCGGCAGCGAGGCGGCGAGCAGTTCGAGGGTTTCCTCCGTGATCGATTGAATGTGGACCGGCGCGCGCTCGGCAAGCCCGCTGCGGCTGAATCCGAGAATGCGGTCAACCAGCGCCTTGGCGCGGCCGGCTGCGTGCAAGACGTTCTCCAGGTAGCGCCGCATTGCGCTGCCCTCCGCGGAATGCTGATGCGCCAGCTCGCCGTATCCCAGTATGGCCCCGAGAATATTGTTGAAGTCATGCGCGATGCCGCCCGCCAGGGTCCCGATCGCCTCCATCTTCTGCGACTGTCTCAGCTGTGCCTCGAGCTGCTCCTTGTCGATCTGTGCCCGCTTTTGAGCGGTGATGTCGATTGCCGAACCGACGAACCGGTACGGTCTGCCGTGCGCATCGCGAAGACAGCGGCCACGCACTTGAAGCCAACACCACTGACCATCAGGTTGACGCACGCGGTATTCGCATTCATAGCGCGGCGTACGGCCTTCGAGATGCTGTTGCAGCTCGGCTTCCACGTCCAGGGCGTCGTCGGCGTGAATGACGGTTCGCGCTCGCCACGCGGTGCGCGTGGTGGTCGGGACGTCGGCGCTCTGACCCTCGAGGGTCTTCATCTTTGGGGAAAGAAACAGCTGATCGGTGGCGAGGTCCCAGTCCCAATGCCCCTCGTTCGCGCCTTCCATTGCCAGCGCATATCGCTGCTCGCTTTCGCGCAGCGCCCTCTCGCTTGCTGCGACTCGCCGTAACTGCCGCAACAGCGCCGCGATGGTGATCCCACCCAACAAGGTGACCACGAGCGTACGCACGCCGAGACGGGTCGCCTGGTCTTGCCATGAGTGCAACGCGACGGCCGCGTCCTGGGTGACAGCGAGCACCAGTGGCGTGTCGCGGACACGTGCAACAGCAATGAAGGCCTGCTTACCGTCCACTGGGCTTACGATCCGATTCGCCGGCGCATTCGGGGCAGCCGCAAGTTGCGGGTAGTTCTTTCCGACCGTATCCGGAGAGGGCGGGCTGCGAATCAGCAGCGTCCCGGGATCGCGCAGCAGTTGGATCGCGCCGCCCTGGCCCAGGTCGACTACGCGATAGATCTGTTGCAGATCCTCCAGGTCGACGATGGCGGTGACGACACCGGCGAACGCTCCATTGTTGTCCTCGAGACGGCGCGACAGGACTATTGCCGCGCGATTCTCAGACCGAGTAATCAGCGGTTCGCTCATGAACACCCCGGTCGCGCTGCCGTTGCGCTGAACGATGAAATATGAGCGGTCGGAGACGTCGAGGTAGGGCGGAGGCCGGCCGCTGGAACGATAACGTTGAATGCCCTGCGCGTCGGTGATCGTGACAAGGCGTACCTGTCGCACCCCCGCGGCGCGGCTCGCCAGTACTTCATCGACGCGCTCGGGCGCCATACCGGGACTGTCGGTACGGTACCAGCGGGCCGTATCCTCCAGCAAAAGATCGACAGCCTGAAAGGTCCACGCGGTCTGTTCGGCCAGCGCCTTCGCCTCGTTGCCGATCTCGCGGCCGGTGGCGGCGAGCGAATTGCGGTAGGCACGCCACGCGTCATAAGCGGACGAGCCCGCAAATGCAAGGATGACCAGAACGCCGAGCACGACCACCCCGAGCCGCAGACGCTGGAACCGGATTGAAACGGCGGGTTGCGCGGACAGATCGCTTAACGCGGGCATTTGGTATGCACCGTGCTCAGTGAGGTGGACCGATCATAGCGTGGATGACCCCCAATAGAGCGTCGCGGGTCAGCGGCTTGGCGATGACCTGCCGTACGCCGAGGGTCTGTGCCGTGGCGCCGGCGGTCGATAGGCCGCAACGGAACTGCCCTGAGAGCGCGATCAGCGGTGTCCCCGGATGTGCGGCCCCGATTTCGTGTACCAGCTGCACGCCCGCATGCTTGGGCATGTAAATGCTGATGATCACCAGATCTACTTTGCGTTGGATCTGGACCGCGGGCCGTGCGCCGCCGTGAACGCCATAGCCCGCACCGCTGAGCCATTCCGTGAGTAGGGCACGCATCAAATCATCTTCCTCGTAGATCGCAATACTTGACATCGATTTGATCCCGCAAATTGTGCGCGATGCGGTGCCGTGTATCGGCAAGTGCACGCAGCATCGACGGTACCGGGCGAAGTCTACGATCCGATGTCGCACTCGTCCCCCTGTCGTTTCACCTGTAACGCTCTCCGAGCGGCCGCAGCTGCATGTCAAATGAAATGCCGGGAACGGCCCGTGGAAATGCCGACGACATGCCCGCCGCACAGCCTTCCAAGCCATTGCAGTCGAGCGCACGCCTGCGCTATGGCGATGTGGAAGGCATTAGTGAGCTCAATTACCGGCAGCCAGAATTGTCCCTCACCCGTACCAATGTGCGGCATCGAGGCGCCACGCAGAGAACTCAGGCCGGCGCAGGTCGCACTGTTCGCCGCCGCTTGTGGCATCGCTGTCGCCAATATCTACTACTCCCAGCCGCTGGTCGGACTCATCGCGCCTGCCCTGGGACTGCGGGCGGGTCTTGCTGGGCTCGTTGTCGCCCTGACACAGCTCGGTTTCGGCGCGGGACTTCTTTGTCTGGTGCCCCTGAGTGATGTGATCGAGAACCGGCGGCTGGTAATCTGGGCGTGCGGTGCGGTGGCGATCGGCCTGCTTGGAATCGCACTTTCGGGCTCGGCTGCGCCTTTCATGGTCTCATCATTTGTCGTCGGCGTATCCGCGGTGGCGACACAGATTCTCGTGCCATTCGCCTCGCATCTTGCACCGGAGGCTTCGCGCGGAAAAGTGGTCGGGAACGTAATGTCCGGGCTGCTGGCGGGCATCATGCTCGCGCGGCCGGTCTCCAGTTATGTCGCCGCAGTGTTCGGTTGGCGCGCAGTGTTCTATTTGTCTGCCGGTATGATGGTGGCCCTCATGCTGGTGTTGCGGCACGCATTACCGCAGCGTCTGCCGGTCTCGCATCTGACCTATCCGCAGATTATGCGGTCCCTGTGCGGCGTCGTCGCCCGAACCCCTCTGTTGCGACGCGGTGCCTTCTATCAGGGAATGATGTTTGCCGGTTTCAATCTCTTCTGGACCGGCTCGCCACTGCTGCTGGCCAGTGAATTTGGCTTGGGTCACCGAGGCATCGCGCTATTCACGCTCGCTGGAGCAGCCGGCGCGCTCTCGGCACCAATCGCCGGGCGACTCGCCGATCACGGACTGACGCGACCTGCCACGGGCTGGGCATTGACTACTGCCGCGCTTGCCTTCCTCATTGCGATTGAGGCCGGGCGCATGCATTCACTGCCGCTCTTGTTGCTCGCGGCATTGGCGCTGGATGCGGCGGTACAGGTCTGCCAGGTGCTGAGCCTGCGCAGCATCTACATGCTCGCGCCGGAAATACGCGGTCGGCTCAATGGACTGTACATGGCATTCGTGTTCGTGTGCGGTGCCGTGGGTTCCGCTCTCGCGGCAGCCGTGTATGTCTTCTGCGGCTGGGGCGCGCTGGCCACTTTGGGCGCGCTGTTCGTTGCCGCCGCGCTTGCGCGGTACCTTGCGGAATTTGGGGCTGAAATCGGTGGCCCGGTATCTTCGGCTAAGGAGGTACGGTCGATAATTCCCCGAGTGCCATTTGAACGCAGCGGGCAGCGGCTCAGGTAGATCAGCGGTATCGCCGCAGCAACTTGATATCACTCGCTCCGCGGCCTCTCGACCGCTCGCAAGCTGGCTTGGGAATCGGTCTGGCGGTTGTCAAGTGGCTGGTGGAGAAGCATGGGGTGCAAGGGGTCCCGAGTTCAAATCTCGGCGCTCCGACCAGTCAAAACGAACGGGTCGGAAATCTCTGTGGCCAAGCCTGTGGCCAAGTTTGAAAGCTCGGCTGACATCGCCGATATCTTGCCCGTCCGTGACGGCGCTGCTAGACGCTACAGGACATGCTCGATGCACGAGTGGTTACCCGAATCCAGGAGTACCTCCCACGCACGCTACTGATGAGGCAACACGACCGGCAAATCTAATTGTCGTCGACCAACGACACGATGACTTCAGCTGGGCGCTTGCCAGAGTCGCAGGGCGCAATGGTTCGCGATGCGTTGGAAATCATTGTCGCTGGTGAGCATCAGCAGGTTGTGGCGGATGCACAACTGAGCAAGGAGCGCATCGATCGTGCCTGCTTGTACGCCATGGCGCCGACAAGCATTGCGCAGTTCCGCCGCATCAATGTGATCCTGTCTGTCTGGCACCAAGAGCGGCAACGCCGCAAACCGCTCTAATATCTGTTCGCGTGACTTGGGTCCGGAAAAGCCCTGAAGCAGTTCCTGCAGGATAAGTCCGGTTGTGAGTATTGGTTCGCCGCTCTCAATCCCTTGAACGAGAGCCACGACGTGCGCAGCGGCCGAGCGTCCGTCACGTCGCAGCGCGAGGGACCAGACGCTGGTGTCGACGAACAGGCTCAACCTCGTGAACGCCCCGATTTGTAGTCGTAGCTGTCATCCCATTCGAGCTTACCCATGAGGTCGAGCAAGCATTTTTGCTTGCGTCTTGCGATGAACTCCTGCAACGCCTTGGTCACAGCCGCCTTTTTCGTGCGTTCACCGCTGACTTCAAGTGCGCGCTCGATAAGTTCTGGGTCGATGGAAAGATTGGTAGCCATGTGTGAACCTCCACACATTAGTCTACACATTTGCAGTCACAAGAGCAATCGGGCCATGGGAGGAGGTCGCTACGTTGCCACGGGCCGCTTGCGGCGTCCCTCTGCAAGTGAGGCGGCAACCACACGTATGGGGTGCAAGGGGTCCCGAGTTCAAATCTCGGCGCTCCGACCCGCTAAAAATAACGGGCCGATTGAGCTCTGTACCCCTTTTGTAGCCACTTTCGAATTCGAGGCAGCGTACGCCGTAGAGCGGCGAAACGAACTCGACCATCAGATTGTCCGCGTGGACCGTGTCGGCACCGTAGACCTGGATCTCGTAATAGCCTTGGGCTTGGACCAGCATAGGCAAAGCGGCAAGCGCCAGAGGGGTGAGGCCGTAGCGCAGCAGGACGGTCGCTCGCTTAGGCATAGTTGAAGAGCATCATGAAGCCGAGATCCATGTGGTTCTGCTGGTGGCAGTGAAAGAGCGTAGCGCCTGGGTTATTGGCCGTGAACTCGACTTCGGCCTGTTGATCGGCCTGTTGATCGGCTAAATTTCGTTTGCGATCTTCGCATTCGGCGCAGCCGATCGATGTCGCGCAGCGATCCATTCCTCAATCTCTGAGCGTTTACGAGCGACGTGCCGGTCAGAACCTCTTCGAGTACCCGACAGTAAGGCCGTGCGGCAGGATCTGCACTAGAAATGGTGTCTCACGGGTGGTGCTCCAGTAGCCTACCGCCGAGCCCAAAGCCCAGCCGGCGATCACGTCGGTTTGCCAATGCGCCTGACTCTTGAGCCTCGCTATGCCGTCATAGATGGGAAGTGCCTCGAGGGACCACACCCAAGGGTCGCTACGCGCGTAGTTGGCGATGAAGGGTGTAACAAAGCTCGCCTGCAGCGTAACTTCCCCGCTCGGGAAGCTCTGACAGCAACTGCCTTGAAACCACTTGTTGGGATTATCGCCCTGATACGGGCGCGCGCGACTGAACGCGTACTTCAGTATCTGGGCGGCAATGCCGGAGATCGCCGATGCATCCATCGTCTGCCAGAACGTGTGCCCGAGATCACTGTCGTTGCCGAGCCATAACGCCCCGCCTACCTCCGCAGCCACGACACCGTACGCAAGGTCCAACTGATCTTTGCGCGCCCAGATCCCGCTTTGATCGAGCGACCATTCGTGATCGATTCCTAACGGTCCGCCGCCCGCATAAGCGTGACCGGAGACCCAAAGCAACTGAAGCAGACACAGGCGTATCCAACGCATACATATCTCCTGGCAGGTCACTGGGCTGTGTGCCGACGGGCAGCCCGAGCAGTTTTGCGGCTTGTCCTGGCAAGGACGCAGTGACACAGCTTTGCAATGCAAAGTACCTGGGCGCCCAATTCTTTGCAAGTCGCTTTAGCCACATTTTCCTGCCTAGCGCGTATCCAGACTAATCATTCGTGGCGGCGGTTTCCGGGTGGACGGAATACCCTATGTTTCCGGTCGATCCCGATGGCGAGGCGCAGCTCGACGAATCAGTGCCGCGCCAACTCGACCACCAACGCGACCGCCACGCCTATTGCGCCGATGACCACGCACAAGACGGCGGCGGCGGCGCAATCTTTGACAATACGAATCTCGGGATGCAGTTCAGGATGCAGATGATCAGCGAGGCGCTCGATCGCAGTATTAAACAATTCCGCGGCGAGTACTGCGGCGCTGGCGATGATTACCAATGCCCACCACAACGGGGCAGGCCGCAAGATCAGCAGCACCATCAGCGCCAGCAGCAGCGCCAGCCCCTGCGTTTTCAGGCTCCGCTCGGTCCGAAAGGCATGGGCCATGCCGGCTAGGGCGAAGCGCAGACGCGTTGAAAATGGATGATTCTTGTGGGTTTCCATCAGATGGGCATTTGCGCGTCGAGCACGCCAGCATCATAGCACCTGCCCGGCGCGATCAACTGATGCCTATGCGGGCGGGGCGCAGCCGCGGTCGGAACGCAATGGGCTAAATCATCGATCCGTCGCCAGGATCGCGCTATCGACTACGCCAATCGAATGAATTCTGAGTGGCTTGATTGCGTTAAGGTAAGCGATGCGAGTCGTTGTAACCGCATCGGGCGATTCGACGATAGGGCGCGTTATTTGTTCGAAGTATTGTTGTTCTTCGGGCGTGAATTGTTCCGCAAGGACGGCGCTGAGTGGCGGCGCCCAGGGATGCGGCGAAAAGTTCAGAAAGACGTCCCACGACCTGAGGATAGAGGGGAGCATTTCAATATGCAGCTCCAAGTGGATCTCGGCGAAACCGCAGGTACGGACGAAATCGAACAGATTCCGTTCAGAATAGTTAGCGATCGGGCTCTTGGCGATTTTTTCCGGAGTATCAGGATATTGTGCCGCTTTCCAGCGATGCAGAAGAGGCAGGAAGCGGTCTTGGGATTGAGCGCCCTTGGTCTCGATCATCGATCTCAATGCGCTGGCCATCAACGCGTCGTCCTGGAGGATGGGTTCCGCAAGGGAGATACGCCCGCCGGGCTTGAGAATTCGATGGAATTCGCGCAGAGCCGAAGGCTTGTCGGCAACGTAGGCCAGAGCCGCGCGGGTGGCCACGACATCGACGGAGACGTCCGGGATCTCGCGGAGCTGGTCAGCGGGGCAGTGTAGGAAGGTGCACTGCTGCCGCACTTGGCGCTGGATGGCGAGTGTCTCGACGTGGCGGAGCATTGCCGCTGAGAGGTCGGTCAGAATGACGCGCAGGGATGGGCCAATGCGATCAATGGCGCGGAAGGCAACGAGACCTTCTCCCGCGCCGACGTCGACGAGCGTCATGTTTGGGGTAAGCCGTGCTGAGTCAAGCACGCGATCGGCGTAGCGTTCAACCTCGGCACGGACGATCCGCGCAAACGCCGGATCGTCGGCGTGACGGCGGTGCAGGAGCCACTCGGACCACTCATCGGTTTCTGGCCCGGGTTGGTTATGAGTCACTTATGGCTCCATCCATGGGATTGCCTACCGAAGGACCCAATACCGTACCCTCTGCATTTCCAAGAACGCCTCCGCATGAACCCCGTGCAGTAAGGCCAGCGTCGATAGCAGTCCGGCCTCCGTACAGCTAATCGCGGCCACCGTGACGCAGCGCGGCGCGTTGACCACGGGCCAGCCGGTGTAGGGATCCAATATGTGCCCGTAGCGAACGCCGTCCTTGATCAAAAAGCGGCGCGAGTCGCCACTGGTCGCGAGCGCACCGCGCTCGAGTTCCAGCACCATCGCCGCATCTCTGTCGGTATCAGGACGCTCGATGCCCACCTGCCACGGGCCATGCGGCGGTGGCTGGTTGGCGCGCAAATCGCCACCGAAATTGATCAAGAACGGCGCGCTGCGCCGCACTGCGAGCAGATCGAATGCGCGGTCAACCGCATACTCCTTGCCGAGGCCTCCAAAGTCGATCTCCATGCCTGCCGGCAACATCAAGTGCGGGGGCTGCCATTGGACCTTATCAAAGCCGACATACTGCAGCAGGCGCTTGACCGCAGCGGGTTCGGGAAGGCGATTTGAGCCGTCGAACTTCCAGACTCGGCGCAGTATGCCGGAGGTGATATCAAACATCCCATCGCTCAATTCGTAACACTGACGGGCGAAGTTGAGCAGCGAGCCGGTCTCCGCGTCGAGCTCAACTTCCTTGCCGCGATTGCGATGGATCGCAGCGACGATGCTGTCTTCCCGGTAGCGGCTGTATTTCTGCTCGACACGCCACGCCTCGCGGGCGACGATCATGCCGAGTTCCCAGGCATCCGCTCGATCCGTCGCCGGCAGCAGCAACTCACAAGGGCTCGCCATGGCGGAAAAAGTGATGCCCAGCAGGCCTCCCGCCCGCTCTTCGACCACCAGCCCGGCGTCAGTAGATTGGTTTGCCAATGGCACCGTCACCGCCCGCTATACCTAATAACTGAATCCGACCTGCAACAGGATCGCCCGCAGACCAGGATACAGATCCAGTCCCTGTAGCGCCGCTGGAGCCGGCATCTTGTCAAAGAATGTCTGCTGATAGTATTCCAGCCGGACACTGAATTCGGAGCCGGGCTGATCGAGCGCGTCTTCGAGCTTGAAGGCGTATTTCAGACCGTAGGTCAGCGCGTTGAAGGCGCCGAGTCTCGCGTCTGCAGACGCATAGGGCAGGGTTGGAGTCGCGGCGCTGGAGATCCAGGGCGTATAAAAATCCGCGGCAGTTTGCCGGTACCAGCGAACGGTAGGCTCCCAGTACTGATCATGGCCGGCGGTCCACCAACGCACCCGGAACTGCGCCGTATCAGAGTGGATTTGCCAGTCGTCAGTCATGTAACGCAGCGAAAGGGCCGCCGACGCCCGGCTCCAGGCAACCCGATTTTCCAGGTAAACGCTCTTGCGAGTGCGTTCATCCGGCCGCTTTTCGTACAAGTATCCAGTGGTATCGCCAATCGTGTCGATGACAGAAATGATTTTATACGGATCGTTCAGGTAGCCTGTGAAGCGATCGACCGATAGATTCAGTTCTGAGAGCCAGCGGCGATTCATGACCTGCGTGAGGCCCAGCAGCATGCCGGCGCCGTTCTTGCTCTTGGTGCCGGTTTTCTCGAACAATGCGTAGTCGCTGGCCGGCAGCGGCGCCCCGCCGATCGGGCGTACCGCATCACTTTCGCCGTTGATTCCAAGAGACAGGGTCGTGTTCTTCTGGTTGAAGTCGTGCGCGATCGAGGCGTTGGCCGCGAGAGACAAGAAATCGTGCTCGTACGATACCTTGCCGCCGATGCTCGCACGCGTGAGCCGCGACCAGGGCATCTGCCAGGAGCCGCCGACCGCGAGGCGCTGATCGTGGTACTTCGGGTCCACCGGCAGCTGTCCGGGGCTGGTGGTGTAGATCGGCGCGCTCTCCACAGAAGTCTGGCCCGAGGCGCTCGTATAGGTATGGGGCGCGGCGCTCAGGCTCTTGCCGGACGGCGAGGCAAAAGTTTGCGGTTTGTTGCTCGGCAATGCGCCATTCGGGCTGCTGCCCGACAGGCTGTCGTAGGTCAGGTTGAAGTTGATGGACTCGCCAACACCGTCATCAATACGAATGTTGACAACCGGCTCAATGGCCTGGACGCGGCCATTTTCATGGTAGTAGGCCAATGCGGAATCAAACAGCCAGTCGATTTGCCCGCCATCGGTCTCTGCGCCGCCTCCCGACGTGACCGCCTCTTGGCCGCGTGCCCCTGACGAACCGAGCAGGGCGCAGCTGGCTGCAATCAATCCGCGACGAATGACCGCCGGCCGGCCCTTCAGTTGCATCCGCAACCCCCGCCGGCAAATGAACGGCCGCCTGAGGAGGCTTCCTTGCTGAAATACAGGTGGTCATCGATCGCGTTATCGAGTGACTCACTATCGAGCTGCATATCTTCCCGCGCCAGGATATCGCGCTGCCAGGGTTTGACCCCAAGTGAACTGCATCCGGATGCTACGAGCGCACTGCCAACAATTAGCAACCGCCTCAAACGCCTGCGATTCATAGCTCTCTCCTCAGAACTGGTTATTTCTCGGCGATAAGCTCGCGCAACTGGTTCTCATAGGTGTCGCCGTCTGCGGGCCGAAAGCCGATATGCGTGAAGCGCACGATGCCGTGTCGATCGATCACGACGCTGCTCGGCATGCCGGAAACCTTGAATTGCTCGGCGAGCGTTCCCTGCGGATCGAAGCGAACGTCGAAGCTGGGATGGAACTTCTGCAGGAATCGCTCCGCATCGTCCCGCTCTTGATCCAGATTGATGGCGACGACGGAGAGTCCCTGGCGCTCGTACGCATCCTTCATCGCCTGCATCCAGGGAAAGGACTGACGGCATGGCGTGCACCAGGACGCCCAGAAATCCAGATAGACCACGCGGCCGTGAAGGCTATTCAGATCGAGCGGGGAACTGCCGCGGGATACTGCGGCCGCCAGTGCGCATGCGCACGCCACGAGTAGTCTTCCAGTCCAGCGCCCTGTCATACGCATCGTCATCCCTCACTTGTGCGGCACGTGTTGAGCGTTTCGAGCGCGCGCATAACAAAAAAGTTCAATCCGACGCAACGCTACAGAGGTGGCCTCGCATCGTGGGCACGAGCGCAATCGCATCGCATTGCTGTTAGTGAAGATGTTGAATGTGCGACTTGGTACACGGTTAGCACAGGGTCAGGAACAAAATTCGAACTCCACAATGAGCCGCTACTCGGTTGCGAGTCGCTAGAGGAGATCAGGAATGAGTGGCGTTCGCGGACGATGGCAACCACGCTCTGCTCCGGCTCCGCCATGTCGTGATGCCAGTGGAATCTGGACAAAAAAGCTTGCTCGGGCTGATGACTCGCTGTACTTTGCGCTACAAAGCTTATCGGTGTCTAGCGTGACTGATCTGCATAAAGCGTTAGCCGAGATCCACTCAATCCGTGGTCAGCTGGCTCGCAACGCGGAATTTCGCGGGTATGGAGCAGCAACGCTGGAAATGATTCACTCCGCGCTCGAGCAGTTTTTGCCCGGGATCGTCGCCGGTTTTCTGCTGACCGGGGTGCTGCTGCGTTGCGCACCGCAGAGTCTCTGGATGCTTCCGGGCTTGTGGCAGGTGCTATTCAGCATGGGTGTATTTGCCTCGTGCCGATTTCTTCCGCGCCAGATGTAATTCGGTTACCGGGAAGCAGATGACGAGCCATAGCAACGAACCGCAGCGTATGCATCGCTTCGCTTACGACGGCCTTGATCGGGTGATTCACGAGCGAGCGCGACTCGGCGTGCTCACCTCTCTGGTTGCTCATCCTAATAGGGTGTGCTGTTCGGGGATCTTAAGGAACTATGTGGCCTGACGGACGGCAACCTGAACCGGCATTTGCAAGTACTGGAGGCCGTAAAGCGCGTCGAAATATACAAGGGCTTCGAGCGGTAAGGTGGTACGTGGCCTGCCACGCAGCTGATTTTTGTATCCGCCTTAACTTTGCACTGCAAAGTATATGTTGCGGCGAATTGGTACAGTAACGCGTCGCTGGGAAAGTGCTGGTTACTGCTCGGGCTCTTGATTGGACACCTGCCTGGACACGAGGCCTGGCGGGTGAACGGGGCTTTCTTGATTCTCAGTGTGTTGATCGGGCCGGGGCTGATCATCAATGCGGTCTTCAAGGATCACTGGGACCGACCTCGGCCGGGCGACGTAGTGGAGTTCGGCGGTATGCTGCAGTGCACACCGGCGCCGCTGCGCGGCGAAAGCGGCGAGTCATTTCCGTGCGGCCACTGCTCGGTGGGGTTTCTTTTCGCGAGCGGCTGGTGGCTGTGGAAGCGCCGGCGGTCCGTGCCGCCGGGCGAGCTACCACACATCGTGGTGCGTCTGCAGCGTGGCAACATTCGCGTGACCGACACCACACAACGTCGCGTGGTCAATAGCGGAAGCGTGCAGCTCGATCTGCGCACTGCCGAGGGACATGTGCGGCAGCCAGACCGGTAAAGGTACAGTTCGTATAGAAATGCGATTGCGACCGGATGCGTCCAGATGCGACCAATTTGACCGCAAATGACCAGCTAACCGTTTGATTGTCCCGCTGAACTTGTGTCGCACCGCTGGCCGCGCACCCCAAACATCGATACGGTTCCTCCACTGCACCCCAAAAAGTGTTCACGATCAGCCTGGAATGCTGTTCACCTTGCGCTGGAATCGGCGTTCACGTTGCCCTGGAAAGGGCGATCACGATGACCCGGAATATGCAATTGACCTAATCTATTGTGATCCACGCCGTCCATTGCATCGATGAATGCCTTCTAGTACAGTCGATGCGAGGAAGCGGGGTGTCTGAGCCTGAATTCAGGGGTTGGGGAGGCTGGCAAATGCATAAAAAATCGATACCGTCTCGTGCATTTTGGATAATTATCGTTGGTGGCATTGTGACCGGCATGGGAAATGGCAGCGTATTTGGCGCCGCCATGATGTGTTTCCTGGGCCGTGGCGGCTTTGAGAACTGGGGTGGCTGGTGGCCCCTCGACTACGATCCGCGCACGTTCACCGGCTTCATCGACTGGTGCATGTTCGTGTTTGGAATAGCTTTTGCGGTGCTGCTGGCGATTGCTCTCAAGCGCCACGATATCGTGGAAAGGGCTGCGCGCGTGGATAGGGCTGCGCGTGCTCAGTAGCACCGGCGCCATCAGAAGCACCAAATTCGGAGCTAACTCATATGCTTAATACAATTGCGGCCACTCTCGGCATGGCCTTGGCGTTTTCCAGCATGGTACTGTCGTGGTACATCCTGATGCCGCGCAAGAAGAAGCCGCCGCCGATCTGACTGATCTCGCGGGAGGCGCCCACGTAGACTCCCAGTCTCGTGCAGCGCGATCCGGATGCCATCGTCCTGCGCACCGCCAGTCGGTGTCGGCGGCTGCCGCGATTAGCGAATCATATCCTTGTAGGCATACCAGGTGGCGTGCCCCAACAGCGGTGTGACGAGCAACAGACCGGCGAGCAGCGGTACTACGTAGCCGATAATGATCAAGATCAAGATCAGCGCACTCCATACGATCATGGCCGGTATGTTTCTGAGCACGGCATGTACGCTCGCGCGCATGCCTTGGCTTGCGGATGTATGCCGATCAATGATCAAAGGCACCGCGATGACGGAAACGGCGAACACGGCGGTGGCGAGCACGGCGCCAATAGTGATATAGGCCAATACTTGCGACCGGTTCACCGTGTCGAGAAATCCGCGGTAGAGCGTTTCGCGCATATCGGGTGCCGGAATGTGGAACACAGTACCGAGCAGAAGCGCCGAAATGGCGAACCATACAACGGCGCAAATGGCCAAGATGACACCGAATTCAAACAGACCCGCGGTATTACGCGCAAAGCCTTCCAAGGACTCGTCGAAATTCGCGGACTGTCCCAGCGAATAGCGCCGCGACATTTCGTAAAGCCCAGCCGACATTATGGGGCCTACGAGCAAGAACCCGGAAATCGCTGCGGCGATGAAATACGGGTGGGTGCCGCAAATTACCAGAAGCGTCCAGCCTAACGCCATGATCAGCGCACCGTGGCCGAGACTCGCTGCCCAATGCTTGCGCATATCGAGCCATCCGAGATGCAACCAAGCCAGCGGCCGGAACACCGGCACTTGCCTGATTTCGACATGAATGGTTCGATTATCCGCGGAAACTGTCCGCACGGCCGCACCCTCCTGTAATTATTAAGTCAAAGCCTGCCGCAGCCTCGCTAAAGCAGTCTAGTCTCATTGGTTGCCGCTGTGCAGGTGCCGCCTACTCACCGACTATCAAGTAGGGCGTGTAGGCCTCGTCGTGCATTTGCTGCCAAAAGCGTAGTTTTATGGTGCGGCGCAATAGATACATCAACAGGAGATTAATTGCATATAAATCAAGTAGTTATTCGGCTCTCTGGCGCCGGCTTTTCTTAGGGTAAATCGACGGAATCCGTTCCTCTAAATCAGGCTGCTACAGCGCGCTCGTCCCGAAATACCGCGCCAGTCGCAGCGCCATTTCCGCGGTGACATGGCGCCGCCGCGCGAGGAACTGAGTGACGGTCGGCCGTGACACCGAGTTCCTTTGCCGACCGATAGGACGTGATCCCGAGAGGCTCGAGGAAGTCGTTACGCAGGATGTCGCCGGGGTGCACGGCACGAACGTTTTCCAGTTGCCATCGGTTGAATACTCATAGCCATCAGTGGTAGTCGACGATCTCGACGTCGCGCGCTTCGCCGTCGGCCCCATCAAATCTAAACCCGTGCGCAGCGTCGCCCAGACCATGCGTCAGCTCAACCGCAATGTGCGCCTGCTCATCGACTATCTGCTTATGAGAGAAAACTCCCGTCGCACCTCAGGCTCGCATGCTTGACGTCCGGAGAACAAATTTGCCCTGGCGCGTATAGCGCTGACTCTGGATATAGTTATCCATCCGTAGTAACATTCTTGCGAATTCGGGGGGGCGAGTCGGTGCGACAGTGGGGTACGGCGGCGCAGACGCCGTGGGTGTTGGGCCATTAATTCGTTTGCATGCATGGCGCTCCAATGTTTCAGGGCCGCTGTGTGCGGCCTTCGGGAATCGAACAATGACCAGCGCGCAAAATGCTCAAATTTTTGACCAGGACGCGCCTATGGGCTCAAAACCGTTAAGGTCCGACAGACTGTAAGAGCAGTGAGGTAGCAGCGATGGGTTCCCGCTACGTTGGCTTAGGTTATCAAACAAAGCGAACATTCCTCGGTAAGCTTGCCGTCAATTCGTTGCTGGCAGGTGCCGCAGTTGTGTTCTCTTTCAGTGCGCTTGCCGATGATGTCGTGCCGAAGAGAGAAACGAGAACGGATGTTCTCCTGCCGGGGAGAGGTGTGCCCGGGGTAGTCGTCGCCAACGGCCAGAAGATTTTCTCAGAGGGTAAAGGGGACGTACCTGCCTGCATGACCTGTCATGGTGCTGGCGGGTGGGGTCTCGAGGCGATGGGGGCCCCCCGTCTCGCGGGCATTGGCTTTCCCTACCTCGTCAAGGAACTCTCCGACCTGGCGGGTGGAAAACGCACGCCCGGTGGGGCCGGTGCCGTCATGCCCGGTTTTGCGGCAGGGTTGAGCCCCCAGGATCGGCGCGATGTTGCCGCTTATGTCAATACGCTTGAAGGCCCACCGGATTTATCCGACCTCAAAGCGCTCAAGGACAGCGGGACGGCAGTTGGCGAAAGATATCTCGGTGAGGCCATTTCAAAGTATGGGGTTCTTGGCAAGGTGTCGGCCTGTCAGTCATGCCATGGCTACAACGGTCGCGGAGCGGCGCCCATGTTTCCCGTGATCGGGCAGCAGAAATATACCTATCTCGTTACGCAGCTGAACGCCTGGCGTGATGGCAGCCGCGCCAATGATCCGTACGCCATGATGCGCACCACGGCACATAACCTCACCGATGCGGATATTGCCAACGTGGCCACATATCTGGCGACGGCGCCGACCACTACGTTTGGCAATTCCATAACTCCCGTAACCAACCAGTGAATGGCCGGTTTCCTGCACTTCACCACGGCGTTCACCACGAGGTGCATGATCGGGTAGTGTCCGTGGGCGAGAGTTTTCGTGCTGCTCAGGCGTCGCCGAGATGAAGACCGGCGGTTTGCGGTTGGGCGAAAAGGTTCTGTTCGGCATTACCGCCGCTTTTGTGCTGTTTACGGTCCTAAGCTTCGTTGCCATGGAGGTCTATCGCAAACACTCCGGTAAGCAGATGTACGCGGTCACCTCGCATTTTGACTTCTCGCCGGAAGGGCTTAGCGGGTCGGAACGTTTTCGCGATCTGGGCTGCACCAGCTGTCACCGCGCTGTGCGTAACGGCACCAACAACGGCGTCAACCTGGACGGCATCGGCTCCAGGCACACTCTGGATTATCTCATCGCCTTCCTGCATCAACCGGAAGCAACCTACAGGGCGCAAACGCTGGACCATGGCCCAGCCAAGGGGGCGGCCTATGTAGCCAGTTTGCCCGAAAAGGACCTGCATTCTCTCGCCGTGTTTCTGTCGGAGTTGAAAGCCACGCAAGGATCGCCCGATGCGCGTATGCCGATGGCGGAAAGGTCGGGCTTTATCGATGAAATGGTAAAGATCTGGGCGCCGTCCGCATGGAAGTCGCAGTACCATGATGTGCGAGAGGAAGGTGCACCACCGCCCAGCGAGCATCGATAGCGTGACAGAGGCACCTTCAGGACAGCAGGGCATTGACGACAGCGAATACACGCGCTGGACCCTGTTGTTCGTCTACGCGTGCATTATCTATGCCATCATCGGCTTTTCGTGGGGAGCCCTGATGGGAGGCATCCCGGTCCTGCGCATGTTCGTCGATACCGTGCCCCACGGCCACCTGATTGTGCTGGCACATGGACACATCAACCTTCTGGGGTGGGTTGAAATGGGTATTTTCGGCTCAATCTATTATTTCATTCCACGCCTGGTCAATCGCCCGATCTATAGTCTGCGCCTGGTCAAGGTTCACTTCTGGATGCATAACATCGGGCTCGTCGGCATGGTTTGCCTGTTGACTCTGGCTGGTGGCATCGGGGGCTATGATCCTGGTCCGGAAGTTGAACGGACCGTCACACACTTGATGGCGGGGATGGGCTCCTTCGGTACGCTGGTCTTGCTGGCGAATATCATCTGGGGCTACAACATTTTCAAGACGGGTCGAGGGTATTAGTAATGACCGTTCTGGGCGCGCGCGTGCTGGCATCGTGCCTTGTATTGATGGTGCTGGGCGGCTGTGACAGTCAGACCCAGCAGTCGCACAATTCCTCCCTAAGTCTGAAGCTGGGCCAGTTGGCACCGCGGGTGCACACTAAGACCCTGGCCGATGTCGGAGGTGATATCTCCCGCATCACCACTTACCGCCAGCCGGACGAACGGATGTATCAGTACTCGGTGGATCAGGCTCTCGCCACCGGCAAGCCGATCCTGCTGGAATTCGCCACGCCGGCGCACTGCACTCCTTGTGATCGGCAGCTGCAGATGATCAAGTCCCTGTTGAACAAGTATCAGGCGCAGATGATTTTTTTGCACATGGATCAGTACGACAACCCGGAAGCCTACAAGGCGTACCATGTGCCTGGCGACCCGTGGACCTTTGTCATCGATAATCGGGGCATCGTTCGCTTTCAACAGGCTGGTTCGATGCTCTACAACGAGCTGGAACGTGCCATCCAGAGTGCGCTCTAAGACCAGAGTTTAGCCCAGGGTGGGAGACTCCATGGCTCGCCCGGAGTTGCTTACTCGTGGAACCTTGCAGCCAGGGTCCGTCCATGATCATTGCAACCCGCTATACGCTCTGCCGTGACTACCGCGGAATGCTCTGGGATGCGTTGCTGTACATTCCAACTGTTTCCGCGCTGTCTGTTTTTGCCGCCAGTAACTGGTATGAGAACAAAGGGACTGTGGCGTATCTGCTCGGCTTCCTGGCATGTTTCTTTCTGATCGCGGGCGCAAATCGCGTCCTGACAACGCGCCTGATGTGGCTACCCTCCGCGCCGGTCGCTATCGAGACCGGGGCCAATGCGGCCAACTTGATCCTGAAGAGTGGTGAGGTAATAAAATTGCAACACGACTTGCGCCTGTATCGGGATCGCTCGGGCCGATCCTTCGGTTTGACCGGAGTGAGCGAGCAGGGCAGGCGCCGCCAGTTTGTTTTCCATCGAGGGCAATTCAGCTCGCAGAGCGACTTTCAGGCGGTTATGAATTGTTACGACTCCGGCAGAACTGGCAAGTCATAGATGATGAAGATACGCGCACTGCTTTTCAGCTCCAGAGGCGGCCTGTTGTTGTTGCCGTGGGCTATTCTGATTGGGCTCACTTTTCGCGCCAGCCCCTATGGGCTCACCGAGGAAGGGGCCAAAGCTTTGTTACTCGCGTGGTCGATCAGCGATCATGTCGCGAGCGCCGTCTTCACTCTTGGCGCGCCTGACATCCGCGCCATCCTTTTTTTGCCACTGGGTCTCTTGTGGTCCGGTCAGGTGATTGCCGCCAAAGTGTTGACACTACTGACCATGGCGGGGGCAGGAGTTGCTCTGTATCGCTGGCGCCGCCGCGATGATCAAGATGAAGCCGCGCTGCTGGCGACCGGATTGTTACTGATCGCTCCGTTGACTGTCGAGAGCATCAACGCGCTGTCTGCGGCGCCTTTTTTGCTCGCAATATGTGGAGCGGCCGCCTGGCTCAATCAGATGCTGGGCAGCGAGCGCGGAACATTTGGCGGCTGGTTCTTTGCCCAATTGCTGCTTTGTGCGGCAGCCGTCAGCTTGCATCCTGCTGGTCTCGCTTATCCGGCAGTGCTCTTTTTTACCTGGTGGACCAACCCACCAGATCAGCGGCACCGCGAATATTTCCTGCTGGGCATTCCGCTGGTGGTATTGCTCGTGCTCGCGATGCGCTTGGGATGGCCAGGGATGGCCTGGGGGCAGAACCCGCTGCCCGCAGCCGCGGCCGTTTTTAGCGGCAGCCGCACTGAGAGTCCGTTGTCCACCGAGGATTGGCTCATTGGTTCTACCGTCCTCGCCCTGACATTGGCGGTGGCGTTGCACGAGCGTCGGCGCCTCGTTGCTGATCTGACCGGCGGTACGTTGCTTCTAGGTGTGGTTTTCGGGGCGGCGGCGGCTGATCGAACCTGGGGGGTGCTCATGCTCGCCCTGTTGCTCTATGGAGGGTTTCCGTGGTTGCTGCGGGCGTGCGCGCCGCTCGCCGGGCGCGGGCTGGTGGTCCAGAGGGGATGGCTTTGGTTGCTTCTTCTCCTGATCTCTACCTCGTTTATGCGCACGCACAAGAGCGACTATGAGGCGGGGCGTCACAATCTCTTTTCCGCCCAAGATCAGTTGATCCGCGACTTTGCAGAAGGCGTGAATAGCCTGCGGACCGGCGACCGGGCGGGTGGACAGCCTGCGGCACCAATCCTTGTCGCCAGCTCGTGGCCCGCACGTACCTCGATCGCTTGCAAATGCGATGGGCTGCCTTTGCCTCCGGTGGCGAAAGATCCGGACAGCCAACTGGCCATGATGCGCGGCGTTTCGTACCTGATTCTCGCTGACAGTACCGACAATCGCGCTTTGGCGAACAATTTTGCACAGCTTGGGCCGCGCGTGGAAGTGCTGTCCAGGCAGCCCGGCGGCGTCGTCTTGCACTTCAAGCCGCTCTGAGCACACCCCTTGTAGGGCGACATCACCGCCTGCATCACATCCCTTTGGCAGGCCGTCCTCTCCGCCGCCGGGTGTGAGCCGGAGCCAGTGCCGGGCTTTTGCCATGCTGTCGCCCACGTGTTAGCTTTAAAACTTGGTGTCACGCGTTGCGCGAACCGCACGACTGACGGGAAAAGATCACTGTACCGATTGCAGGAGACGACGATGAACGTGGGTTATATGATAATTCCGGTGATTCTTTTCGTTAGCGGCATTTTTGTTTCTGCGGCTCTCTTTAGCCTCGGAATGAAGCAGGTTGAGAGATTTAAGGAATAAGCGAGCGGCACAGACCCGCCTCTGTGTTTTCGGCGCGGGTCTGGTGTGGGCCAGCCCGCTGCGGTCCCGAGGTGTTGAACTGCGGCGATCTTGAGGTACCTGAGTACCGGTCGTGGGCCGGCGGTGGGGCCCAACCCTCTCAAATTTATGTCTAAAGTATCTCCTGCCGATGGCTCCTACCATGGAAGCCTGGTCAGGTTCCTGCTGATCTCTGCACTCTCGCTGTTCATCGGCGCGATGCACGGTATGTTGCAGGTTCTGCCGCCGATCAGGGCCTGGCTCGACTCGATTGGCAGCCCCTTTGGGGGTCCTGGGCACATGATCGATCCGCTTGCGCATGCCCACATCAATCTGGTTGGTGGCGTGGTCATGTTGGTCATGGGCGTCACCTACTATCTGCTGCCGATTCTCAGCGGCCGCGCAATTTACTCCCTGCGTCTGGTACGGCACTCCTTCTGGTTGATGACCCTGGGGGTGTTCAGTTTTTACGCGGTGCTGATGGTTTTCGGCATTTGGGAGGGGAACTTGATGTTCCAGGATCGCATGGCCTTGACGGCTGTCCACCGTTGGTACGGTACGCTGGTCGTTGTCGCATCGATAGTCATGGCGGCCGGATTCATGGTCTACTTCGCCAACGTCGCGCTCACCATTTTGTCCCGGCTCCCCGCCAGCGACGAGGTTTGAACGCTCAGGGGAAAGCGTAGCACCGTTTCGTTGCCTTCCGCGCGGATCCACACCTGCAGCACTGAATGCTCTCCCGCGTCGACTCTAGTCGCGCGGCGATAGACACCCACGTGACCGTCCTCGATGGCCGGCTTCCATGGATCCGCATCTGAAGTGCGCAGGTCCACCCGGCAATCCCAGGCCGGCAGCCCGCGACTTCTATTGACGAACACCAGCAGCTCTTTCATCGCGGGGATCGGGGCATAGCTGCGCGATTCCACGTGAATCTGCAAGTCGCGCCAATTCTCGGTGGGCGAGACCTGCGTGCCCCTACTACAGGCGAACAAAGCCAGCATGAGAGCGGGCAGCGCGACGCGCCCGGCGCCGATCGGCCGGCTGCGTAGCAGTTCAGTGATCATCCTCGGGCTTTTCCTTCTCGGGGTCCGAGTCCAATCGACCAGCCTTGGATGAACCGTACATGCGCACCATGTACCAGACGAAGGAGCCGGCAATAGCCATGTAGACAATGGCCACCAGGAAGCCCCAGTCTATCCAGGGGCGCTCGTCGCCGGGGCGAAGTCCCCAAAATGGAAAGCTCAACCCGATTCCAACCAGGACGACCACCGCCGCGACGGCAAAGAACCAGTAGGGCACAGACTTCTGTGACTCCGGGATTTTTTCCACCAGCTCCCAATCTTCCAGGCCACGTTTGGATTTGCGATCTTCATCGGATTCATAGCCAAAGTGCTCTGCGTCCGCTTTTCCCCACTGCGGCTCCACCGAGCCCAGCGAAGTGGTGGGTTTGTTCTGCTCGTCCATCGTGTTGCACCCCCTATTCTGACAGATGCTGTATCGGAAACCGGGTGTGCCAGCCGGCCGCGGTCACTTCCACGGCAAAGGCGTGCACCCCGTGTGGCAGCCTGTCGGACAGCGACAGCAGGACGGATTCATGTCCCGCAGAGGGCAGGCTGACTTCTGTTGCCCCCAACTTGTAATCCGCCGCAGCCAGCCCGGTCACGCGCACCAGCACTTGGCTGGCGTGGTAGAGCTTGTTCGATATTGCAATGCGGTAGTCACGATTACCCTGATACTGCTGCACTTCAGCACGGTAGACCACAACATGGAGCGGCTCCCAGGTTCGCAAGCCCCAGAGGAACAGACAGGCGCCGAGCGCGCTCAGCACCAGCATCCATTTGCTGCGTGCAGCCAGCGAGGTCGCGTTGTCACGGAAGCGCGACCGGGCTTCTGATTGCGCTTTGCGCTCGCCGAACTCAAAGGTCAGCAGTCCCGGTTTCCCCGATTTGTGGTGCATGCGATTGCATGCATCGACGCATTCGCCGCAATTGATGCAGCTGTCATAGGTCTCTGTCTTGCGTGGATCGATTTCGATGAAGCACGCGCTCACGCAATAGCTGCATTTATTGCAACTGTCCGCGCGGCTGGCGTCGTAGCGGACATGCAGGGTCTCGCGGGTACGGAAGCTGTGCTGCCAAACCCGGTAGACACAGGCGAAGCGACACCAGAAGTGGCGGATAAAGGCGACATCCAGCAGGATGATCAGGACGAAGACAAAATAGATATAGTGCAGGGAAGCTGCGAGGTGCGGATCCACGTGCCAGGTCACGAAGGACCATACGGTTGCCGGAGGGTAGAAGTAAAACAGTGGCACCAGGGCAACTACCAGCGAGGCGCTGAGCAGCGATAAGCCGAGCAGGATCCAGTTGAGCAGCTTGTCCTTTGTTGCGGCAACAATCGGGGCGGTGCCATCCAGACTCACCTTGGCGCGTCTGCCGAGGAGCTTGCGAGTCATGTAATTTGCCCATTCCGACAGGATGTTCTGCGGACAGACCCAGCCACAGAATACTGTCCCGGCACTTGAATACAGCATGATCAAGGCGCTGGCCAGCAGGATCCACAGCCCTGCAATCAGAAAGAAATCAGCAAACCATATCTGGCGGTCGAGCACGACCAAAGCGCCGGCGCTGGGGTCTATGCGCATCAGACCCGTGGCGGGCACCAGGATTGCCAGGGCGAACGAGATCGCCTGTACTAGGCGCCGCCGGCCGTGATAGCGCACGGAATTCGCACGGGTGGGATTGGCGCTGGAGGGAAATCCTGCCGGAGCAGTCGCGCCAGGCGCTAGTGCAGAGGTACTTGCGAGCTTGATAATTTGCATTCGCGGGCACACCTCTCGGCTAAATTGCGCTGGCTGCGAGACGTCGTTTGAATCGGCCACCGGCCCGCAGAGAGCTCAACGACGGGGGCGCGCTCAAACCGCAGGATACGGCTTGCGTCCCAGTGCACGGCAAGCAGCTTATAGCATATTCATCCCTTCCCCCCGCTGAATTTGCGGCGTACATTCGCAATTGGGCCGGAGATTGACAAGCGAGCGTATGCGCTCAGATAATTTGGCACGCTCGTGGGTCCGGGCGGGGTTTGTTTACAAGCAGACAATCGATTAAAGGGGTTGATTTAAATGGATAATCAAGCGAAACATTCGCGTCGCCAAGTACTTATGGTTGGTGTTACGGCGCTCGCTGCAGTTCCACTTGCCGGATTTTCCAGCAGGGCCTCTGCGACGCAGAATGCGTCAGTTCGGGCGGCCCTGAAATTTCAGGGAACACCCAGCGGCGACAAGCAGTGCTCCAAGTGCGTCAATTTCATCCCTAATAAGGATAAGCCGGGGAACGACGAGGCTGTGAATGGTTGCAAGCTGTATCCCGGCGATACAGAGATTCCGCCAAAGGGCTACTGCATAGGCTTTGTGGCGAAGCCTGCAACTGCCGGCTGATGTAGCAGGCCGGCTTGTTTCCGGGACGATTCGGTGGCCGGCGCAGCGGCGCCAATCGGATCGGGGATAATCCTGCTGAAGACCGGCGAGGAAGCGCTGGCCTGTGAAGCCGGTGTTGTCTTACGATTGCGTCGACTTCCCAGGCCATGCCTAGGGGTGGGGCGGCTGTCGGAGTGGCGTTATTCTACGAAAGAGACCTTTGAGAGAAGCGCATAACTACAACAGCAATAAGCGGAGGGTCCTTGGCATGACCAGGCGCGTATTTTTTCGCGGTTGGATGTACGCGGCGATGGTCATTCCCCTCGCTCTCGCTGCCTACACCGCGTTCGCGGACCCCTTTGAACCGGGTGGACCCATCGGCAGCCAGACTTCTGATGGTTATTTCGCGCTTGGGCCCGTCGTGACACAGCCCATCGAGTTTCCCCATTACATCCATGCCGGACCGAGGGAAAAAGGCGGGATGGAAATAGACTGCATGTACTGTCATACGTATGCCAGGCGCAGCGCGGTTGCCGGGATTCCACGCCTCGACAAATGCATCGGCTGTCATCAGAGTATCGAATCCGTCAAGGACAAGCCGCGCATCAAAATACTGCTCGATTACTGGGCGAAGCAGCAAGCTATTCCCTGGAAAAAGGTGCATGACCTGCCGGACTTCGTGCGTTTCAATCATGAGCGCCATATCCAGCGCTTCATATTCAAGCAGGAGCGCCCGACGCGGGAAGTCTGCGGATACTGCCACGGCGACGTGGCTTCAATGACCACTGCGCGCCGCGTCAAGGCCCTATCGATGGGGTGGTGCGTCAGCTGCCACGAAAAGGATCACAAGATTGACGCGGTCAGTGATAAGACCAGTCACGGGCCAAGCGACTGTTGGCAATGTCACAAATAGGCTGTGATATGATCGTGACGTTAGGCATGCTCGTGAGATCAGTGGGGGGATCGTGAGCGAAAGTGGCATCAACCGCCGGGATTTCTTGACTGTCCTCGGTCTTGGCGGAACCACGATGGTGCTGAGCGGTTGCGGCAACACTTCCATTGAATCAGGCGCCGAGCTGGTCGAATCCTATGTGCAGCCGGAAAATTTCGTGGTGCCTGGCGTCGGCGTCTATTACGCGTCAACTTGCACGCAATGTCCTTCGGCCTGCGGCGTCATGGGGCGGGTCAGGGAAGGGCGCATCCTCAAGCTGGAAGGCAACCCGCAATCGAGCATCAGCGGTGGAAGAATCTGCAGCCTGGGGCAGGCCGCGGTACAGCAACACTACAGTCCCGATAGATTGACCAAACCGATGGTCAGGGAAAACGGTTCACTGCAACCGACTACCTGGGAAAACGCGCTGGCCTTGCTGAGTGCAAAGCTTGCTCCCGCCGGTGGGACGGGTCGGCAGGTTTGGCTGACCGGACCGATGAGTGGCCACCAGCAAATCCTGTTGCGCAATCTGGTTGATGTCAGCGTTGCGACGGATCATGTGGTTTACGATGCTCTGTCGACCGCAGTCGAGACATCGGTCAATCGCAAACTGTTTGGTGTCGATCAGCCCGTCGCTTTGATAGACAAGGCGGGCCTGATCCTGTCATTCGGCAGTGATTTTCTCGGCGCCGGCGACTCGCCGATCAGCGCAGCGCGTCAGTATGCAAGGTTTCGCAAGGCCGCCCGCCGTGGTCTGCTGGTGCAAATCGAACCAAAGATGACCCTGACCGGTGCCAACGCTGATCGATGGGTGCCCATTGAGCCGGGAACAGAAGGGGTGTTCGCTCTGGGTCTTGCACGTGAGCTGCTGCAGCGCAAGGAGTACGTCGGCAATTTTTCTCCCGAACTGATCGCGGCTGTTGAGCCTTACGAGAAGGACAAGGTGAGCCGGATCACCGGAGTGCGGGCCGATTTGATTCCGCTGCTGGCCGCCATGCTATGGGAGCATACGCCGAGCCTGGTGCTCGCCGGTCGCTACCCACAAGGGCATGCACACGGATCGCGCAACACGGCCGCGATCGCGCTGCTGAACGTCGTGCTCCAGAACCAGGGGAAAACGCTGCTGCGTGGCGCCGAGTTGCCGTTTCCACAGATGGCACCGACTGCTGGCGATTTCAAGTCGCTGGCGGAGCTCAACAAGCTGATGTCTGCCGGCCAGTACCGGTCTATATTGATTTACAAGACCAACCCGGTCTACAGCACGCCAGCCTTCATGCAATTTGCCGAGAACCTGCAGAAGGTTCCATTCAAGGCGGCATGGGTCACGGAGCTGGATGAAACGGCCATGCAGTGCGACGTGGTGCTGCCGCTGATATCACCACTGGAAGATTTTGGCACCCACGTTGCGGCCTCTCAACCTGATGGGTTTGAGATCTCCATCCAGCAGCCGCTGATGGGAAAGTTGTACCCAGACACTCGTTCGTTCGGCGATGTCCTGCTCGATCTGCTGAAGCAGACCAAACCAGACAGCTACAAGGCCTTCCCGGATTACTACGCCTACCTCAAGAGCGCGGTCATCAATGCCAAATCCGCTTTCGATCCCCAGGCTGACGGCGAGGAGTTTTGGGAAAACGCCCTGAGCAGTGGGGTTCTACGTCGACCGGCACCATTGCTGCCATTGTCTGCGATGGAAATCAAACCGGAGATGTTCGAGCAACCCGCGCCGAGTAGCATCGACGTCAAGTACCCCTTCAGCCTGATCCCGTCCGTGAGGCCAAGCTTCCGTGATGGCCGTCCGGCGAATCTGCCCTGGCTGCAGGAGTCCCCGGACACTCTGACTACCGTAGTCTGGGATTCCTGGGCCGAGCTGCATCCCAGCACTGCCAACGCCATGCAGGTGCGCGAAGGCGATGTGCTGATCATTGAGTCCGCACACGGCTCCATTCAAGCCAAAGCCTACCTGATGCCCGGAATACACCCGAATTCGGTTGCGGTTCCGATCGGTCAGGGTCATGAGTCTTATGGTCGCTATGCCACTAACGTCGGCGTCAATCCGCTGAAGATCCTCGATCCGGTATTTGATCAGGAGACCGGCGAGCTTGCGATCTACGCCACCAAGGTCGCCATCAGCAAGACCGATCGGAACGAACTCATCAGCAAAGACGAAGGAGCGACCAACCTGCAGCAGGGCAGGAAGCTGGTCGCGACGCTCGCGGCCGATCGCGTGGATCTTGCCAAGGAGACGCCAATTGTCATTCGATAACCTGTTTTCCAACTGGTCGAAACTTCGGGTCAAGCGCCCGCAGCCGGACCAGTACAAGGAAGCACCCTACAAATGGGCCATGGTCATCGATCTTGATGCCTGCACCGGCTGCAATGCCTGTACCGTGGCCTGCTATGCGGAAAACAATCTGCCCGTGGTTGGCAAGGAGCGCTTCCTCAAAGGTCAGGCGATGCACTGGCTGCGCATTGAGCGTTACTGGGGCGAAGGCACGGAGTTTAAGCAGGAATTTCCGGAACAGGGCGCGCAGTTTCTGCCGATGATGTGTCAGCAGTGCGAGGCAGCCCCTTGTGAGATTGTTTGCCCGGTTGGCGCCACCCACCATACGCCGGATGGATTGAACTCCCAGGTCTACAATCGCTGCATTGGCTCGCGTTATTGTTCGGCGAACTGTCCCTACAAGGTGCGGTATTTTAACTGGTTCAACTATCCGGAGAGCGCGTGGCCCAGCCCGCTGGAACAACAATTGAATCCGGATGTTACCGTGCGCAGCAAGGGCGTCATGGAAAAATGCACGTTTTGCGTGCAGCGCCTCAACGAGGCCAAGTCCAAGGCGCGCACCGAAGACAGGACCGTGCGGGATGGTGAGGTCGTCACGGCCTGCGCCCAGGCTTGCCCGACCTCGGCCATTCACTTTGGTAATCTCGCCGATAGTTCCTCGCAGGTCGCCAAAATGTGGAAGGCTCAGCAGATGGAGTTGTCTGCCACCCCACAGGAAAAGGAGGACGAGAATCTGCGTGGCTACCGGGTTTTAGAGGACTTGCGCACCTATCCATCCGTCGTGTATCTCGAACGTCTGCGGTCTTCGGAAGTGTAAGGTGTCGCGTGACCAGGAGTTGCCCGGCTATCGGGCCAGTCAGCAGCGAGCAGTTGCAGCGTCGGGTCAATCATTGAGAAGATCGCACGCGCGCGGATCAAGCGGGAGCAGATCAAGCCCGGATCCACGCTGTGCCGAAGGGAAAACAAGGCGGTTAGACTGTAATGGTATCTGAGACACACGACGTCAGCCACGAGACAGAGGTCGCCATTGAGCGGCGCTTTGTCGCCAAGGCCAAAGATATTGATGAGGATATCCACTGGGCACAGATCAACGAGGATGTGCTGCGCAGTCTGGAGCGTCCGCGTCCGCTCTTTTGGGTGATCTTCTTCGCCTCCTTGCTGTTGTTCACGTACGGGGTATTCTGCGAGATCTATCAATATAATACCGGTCTGGGCGTCGCCGACCTCGAGAATCCGCAAGTCTGGGGGCTCTACATCGCCACCTTCATCTTCTGGATCGGCATGAGCCATTCCGGTACGCTGTTGTCAGCGATCCTGCACCTCATGCATGCTGATTGGCGCAAGCCGATCTACCGCTTTGCCGAGGCGATGACGACATTTTCGCTGATGACGGCTGGGCTGTTCGTCATAGTGCACCTTGGCAGGTTATGGCAATTCTATTACGTGTCGGCGTATCCGAACGAACGCTGGGCGTGGCCAAACTTCAGTTCTCCCCTGGTCTGGGATGCCACAGCGATCGGCACTTACCTGACGTCGTCGATCATTTTTTTGTACTTTGGCATGATCCCGGATCTGGCCATTTGCCGGGACAAAGCGACTGGGTTCCGGGGCGTCTTCTACCGGTTTCTCTCGTTGGGCTGGCTGGGTACCGACCGGCAGTGGTCCAACTTTCGCGTCACCTACCTCACGATAGCCTGCCTGCTGATTCCCCTGGCTGTCTCGGTGCACTCGATCGTGGCCACCGACTTTGCCGTTTCGCAGGCGCCGGGCTGGCATACCACTTCCTTCCCGCCTTACTTCGTCGCCGGTGCGCTGTATTCCGGCTGTGCCGCGATCATTACGCTTTTCATCATCCTGCGCTATACGTTCCGCTTCGAGCAGTACATGACGATGCCGATCCTCGAAAAGATCTGCAAGCTGACGTTCGCCATCTCCATGATATGGACCTACCTGAATCTCATCGAGTATGCGACGGTCTGGTACGGCAGCGACGTCTACCAGAAGCAGGTTTTGATTTTCAAGGCAACGGGCATGTATGCGCCATGGTGGTGGGCGATGAACATTCTCGGCTCGGTGGTGCCGTTTGCGCTGGCATTCAAAGCAGTGCGCAATCACATTCCCACCCTGATGGTTGTTTCTCTGCTGCTGAACGTGGGAATGTGGATTGAGCGCTTCATGATCCTCACACCTGCCTTTGCCCATGGCTACTATCCGTGGCTGTGGACCGGGCATTGGTGGCCAAACTGGGTCCAGATGGGTATCGTGGCCGGCAGCTTTGGCTGGTTCACGATGTTGTTCATGCTGTTCTGCAAGATCTTCCCGTCGGTTTCGATGTACGAGGTCAAGGAAATGGTCTACCACCGCCGTGAGGCCCGTAAGGACCGCGCACAGCAGGCCGGCTCAGTGCTGGGCAAAGTTCAGGTGGAAGAGTTGAGGCCATGAGCGAAAAATCCTATACCTTGGCGTTGTTCAGTGATTTCCGCGAGGCAGCCCTTGCCATCGCGGCGCTGCGGGAATCGCGCATCAAGGGATTTAAAATGACGGATGTCATCTTGAAATCCCCCATCGAGCACCCGGAGTGTGCTGCAGAACTAGGCTATCGCCCGGTCTATATACAGTTGTTCTCGCTCCTGGGCGCCGTGCTGGGAGCGAGTCTCGGATTCCTGCTGATTTCTTCGGCACAGGCAAGTTTTCTGCGGCAGCCTAGGGGTGGGTTCCCGATGGTTCCGATCCCCCCCAACATGGTCATTACCTATGAATTGTTTATCCTGACCTCGGTGTTCTTCACGGTCATTGCATGCATCGTTTTTTGGAAACTTCCAGGCCGGCGCAGCCCGCTGTACAACGTGAACATCTCCGTGGACAAGATCGGGCTGCTGGTCAAGTCAGATCTGGCCGCGGCCGCCGCTATCAAGGATATTTTTTTGAGACATCACGCGCTCGAAGTGTCGAGCAGCCCATAAATGTCATTCAATGCATATTGAAGAAATACCGGGTCATCTGGACTTACGAGCCGCGTGAAAATAACAGGATCAATTGTGGGAGCGTGGCGGCAAGAATGCATAATTTGAATCGCCATGGAACCTGGCCATCTTGAGATATAACGCATCGAATTGATCATCGGTGATCTGGATATCGGCAGGGCAAGTACGTCTCGCCCAATCCGCGCGGATTCTCAAGCCGGCTTGAGTGGTGGTGGTGTTTGCGATCAGATTGAGAATGACTTCGTGACTGATTCGGGGCCGGCTGCGCCAATGCTGGGGGGATGTGGCAAAATATGCGATGCTCGATCTTGCTCCACGGGCTGGTCTTCGGGGGAAAGTGACTGACATGGATCGGTATCCCCAAGCGGATCGCCAACTGCTGCAGCATTGCGTGCGCCGTCTGCTCTGCGCAACCGGTTACTCATGGCCGAGCTCGGCCGGAAGAGCTGAAATACCAATGAGGCGGCGAGGAGCGGCATGGTTCGCGCTCGTGTGCATCTCGCTGTTGCCTGCAGTTGCCGGCGCCTGGCCGTGGAGCCGGGACATGGCCAATCAGATCAGCATCAAACCGCAGCATGGTGAGGATGCCATCAGGCCATTTCCGCATCGCTCAGTACCGATGGCTGGCACCAAGACCCTGATCCATGTGCATGATCGCGATGGCGCCATGAAACTGGCCAACCCCAACCCGCCGACGGCCGAGTCAGTCAAGCGGGGGCGGAAATTCTTCCAGATTTTCTGCCTGCCGTGTCATGGTAAATCAGGTAAAGGCGACGGCCTGGTCGGCGCGAAGTTTCTGATCCCACCCTTTGACCTGACTGCTGATCGCGAGCAGAAGGAATTGCCCGAGGGTTATATCTACGGCACGGTAGCGTTCGGCGGTGCGTTGATGCCATCGTACGGCAATGATATGTCCCCCAGCGAGGTCTGGGATCTTGTCAATTATGTACGTCATGGGTTGGTCAGTGATGGCGTGGTCGGCAAATCGGGTCCCTGAATCTCGACAACAGGAATAGATCAGATGCCTTTTGCCAGTTGGTCTGTGGTCACGGTTGATTTCCTGGTTGTGCTCCATCTCGCCTTGGGCGGCGTTACGCTGGCGGCGCTACTGCACCTGGTCAATGCCAAGTGGCGCTATGATATCCGGTATCTCAGTGCTTCCTTCTTCGCGCTGTTTCCGCTGGCATTTTGCCTGCTGATCCTATTGTTGCTGCGCGGCTCCGCGACCTTCCCCTGGGTGGGCTCGTTTGAGCCCTTGCCAGCCTGGAATAGTCTCGGGTTTCTGGCGGCGCGCGAGATCATTGGTTTCCTTGCCATCGGTGTTTTGTACGGTCTGTTCATCAAGTTTCAGGCCGTTTCAACGCGATCCCCCGAGGAGGCGCACACTTTCCGGAACATTGCGCTGTTGATACCCTTCGCCCACGTGCTGTTCTGCACCATGATCGCCTGGGACTTTGAAATGACGTTGCTGCCAGGTTGGTCGAGCGCCATCTTTGCCATGTACCATTTCATCGGCTCCTTTGGTATGGTGCTCGCCGTGCTGGCCCTCACCGTGATGCTGCTGGCGCATTACGGCGCGCTCACAACGCCGCTGGGCGAGTACATCTTCAATTTTCTGGCGCAGCTGATGCTCGCCTTCACGGTCCTGTGGGTTTATACCTTCTTCGCCCAATACCTGATCATCTGGTACGCCAATCTGCCCGATGAGACCGGGCGCCTTTTCCAGCTACAGAACGGCCCCTTTGCCAGGCTTTTCTGGCTGTTTTTCATCCTGAGATTCGTCATCCCGTTTTCGATCCTGGTGTTTCCTTATTCGCGTAATACTCGCGGCGTGATCGCGGTCGCCGCCGTCTCCATTAGTGTTGGTTACTGGGTTGAGCGCTACACCTGGATCGCAGGTACCGCTGCGACTTCGCCGCTGCCGATGTTCTCGCTGTTCTCCATCGCTGCGTCCTTGGTGATATTTGCAACGGCTTTCTTCCTGGTGCGCGGCACCATGAAGAGATACGGACTTATCCATTGACATCGCTGCAATCGATCCGCCCGGCCGATGCTATCGAGTGCGGGCACTACCATACGGAACTGACCCAATGGCTTATTCACCCGCATTAAATACAAACGATTATCATTATTGTCTTGAGCCAATTTCTGAGCCGATGTATCGTTCGACAAATGATCGAACACGATCCGCGCAAAATCTATTGATCAGAACCTCTACAGCATTGCATTAACTGCCGGTTTCGATTAAAAACACGTATGGCCTAACGAATATGATATATGGCCGATAATGACCTGAAGAGTATTGCTTATGAGGGGAAGAATTCATGATTTCACGTTGCGAAAACCTCGGCCCGACAGGCTGTTAGGTGGATAGTGTGCCTGTCTGGAACAGGAGGGAGCGTTCGACAGTCTGTGCATTGGTGCGCCAGCGTAAATCACGCCCCCCACTGTTAATTTAAGTCTGCTCCAAGGGATCAGGGCTTTTTCGGTTTGAAGCGAGGAAGAGACAGATGTTCAAATACCTGTTAGCTAAGAACGAGGATATCCCGCCGGGTTCTGCCGCGGTTTACTTCGGCTTCTCAGCCATCATCTGGTTTGTGATCGGGACTGGCCTGGGGGCGTTCAATGCCGCCAAATTAGCCTTTCCGGATTTTGTCTATGGTCTGGAGTTCGTATCGTTCGGTCACATGCGCCAGGTGCATGTGCACGCGGTCATCTTCGGCTGGATCTCCATGGCTTTCGCCATGGCCATGATGTACATCACGCCGGCATTGGGCAACTCCAGGTTGTGGTCGGAGAAGTTGGGACTCTGGAACTGTTTCCTCTGGAACATCGGCCTGTCCCTCGGTCTGACGCTGCTATGGGCTGGCATGACCTCGGGGCGCGAGTACTCCGATTTCCCCTGGTTCATCGATATCTACATTGCCCTGTTCATGGCGCTCCCTCTCGGTCTCAATGTCTGGATGACCATCATCAATCGCCGCACGCAGGGGATCTACACCACCAATTGGTTCTTCGCTGCATCCAGTTTCATGCTGATTATCGTTTTCCTAGTCGGCAATCTGCCGGAATACTTCCACCTGACCGGGCTGACCGAGGCCTACCTGACCTGGTGGTTCGCACACAATGTGCTGGGACTGTGGATTACCCCGGTGGCCGCTGGCATCGCGTACTACACGATCCCTAAGGTGACCGGTAATCCGCTTTACTCCCACCGCATCGGCCACCTGCATTTCTGGTCCATTGTCGTGTTCTACTCGACGCCGGCGGCGCATCATCTGATGGCCGCTCCGCTGCCCGAGTGGCTGAAGTCCTTCGCCTCGGTGGAAGGCGTTTTGATCCTGGTACCGGCGATTGCCTTCGTCTCCAACATCCTGCTGACGATGGAAGGCAAATGGAACATGTTTGTTGAGAATCTGGAGGTCCGGTTCACTGTAACGGGTGCTCTGTTGGCCATTCCGCTGAATATGCAGGGCGGGTTCCAGCAGACGCGTGCGATCAACTGGTATATTCACGGCACCGGCTGGATCGTGGCGCACGCGCACCTGGCACTGCTCGGATTTTCAACGTTCATGGAAATCGCTGCCGTCTACCTCGGCCTGCAGACGATCCTGAAGCGTAAGCTCTACTCGCTCACGCTGGGCAACGTCCACTACTGGACTTTGCTGATTGGCTTCACCGTCTACTGGGTGTCAATGACGATCGCTGGTCTCATTCAGGGCGCCGGCAAAATCTATGAGGTTCCCTATATCGATGTGGTGATCGCTGAACACCCGTACATGATTGCCCGCTGGCTCGGAGGGTCGTTGGTGTTCCTCGGCAACCTTGTCTGGCTGTATAACATGTGGATGACGACGCGCCTCGGCACTGTGGTTCCGAAGGGTCGCATGCCCCACGAACTGGCCTACGAACGCTAGTTCCTGCTAGGCCGCGCCACCTGTGACGGGAGACAACGATGAACTTTAGAGAGTATAAAATCGGCGCTCGCATGTTTGCCCTGGCTCTCGGTGGCTCCATGTGCATCACACTGTTGCTGCCTAGCGTGGAGATCGCGAACGTTGATGCCACCAATGTCTCGATGGACAAACAGTTGGCATCGGGCTATGAGACCGGCTGGAGCGTCTACGATCCCCTGCTGCTCGGTTGGCACAAGCCCACCAAGGTGCTCCTCAAAGCTGACCCGAAGACGGGGCAGCTCATGGAACCGACCTACGTCTATGTCTACGAGAAGGGCACACCCTTTCCGGGCGGCGTCATGCACCCGGACAATCTCGGCGCACACGCCAGGAAGCTCAGCGTCGAAATCGGTCGAATCGGTGAAGCTCGAAAGTCCGACGGTGCGGTCTTTCTGGTCAAGAGTGATGATCAGAACCGCTACTACATAGAGGACGCCACTGCCACAAAGGGGTGGAGTCCGGATGCCGTGCTTCGAGCTGCTGGGGACGAGAACATAGCGCACCCCGGAGCAGGCAAGACGTTGTTCGTACGTGAGGGCTGCTGGTGGTGCCATACACTGCTGCCTGAGCAAACCCAGGACTGGCAGGTCTTCGGTGCCCCCCCGATGCTGGGCGATTTCAATGGTGAGTCGCCGACAGCCTTCGGTTCCGACCGCAAGGCACCGGACCTGTTGCACGTGGGCTCACGCAATTCCTCCAGGGAATGGATGATGTTGCATTTCTTCAATCCCAGGCTGGTTCAGCCGCATTCCATCATGCCGCGCTTTGACTACCTTTGGGGAGTGCTCGATGCCAACGGGCAAAAGATCGACTATGCCAAATGGAATGAAGAGTATAATGCGTACCGCGCCGGCAAGCGGGATGTACCGCCAGACGTGCCGACCTACGCGCCCAACAGTGAGATACGTGCACTGATCGATTTCATGCTGAACATGAAATAATCCAGCGCAGAACACCGGAGACAAAGCGATGGCTTGGACCTTTAACACACCGATGGTGACGATGAGCGACACTGCCACTGTCGAAAAAGCCGAAAACCTGTGGGAACGGGAAACTTTGGGCGGACTCACGGAGGACAATAATCCCATTCCGCTCCCGGTGATTTGGCTGGTCGTTCTAACCACATTTACCGCCTTCGCCATTACCTTGCCGCTCTGGGGGCAGCGGCCGACGGCGGCCCTGTACGCGCCCTACGTGAACTCCATGGACAATCCCGAAGTACTGGCAGCCAAGGACGACGTGGCTGCAATGCAGGTGCTCGTTGCCATGAACAAGGGCACGAGCAACGATGCCCTGCTGGCGCGCCATCCGCTGACCATGGATGATTTACGCCTCATCAAAGCTCAGATTCAGGCCCTGCAGGCGGACAAAAACATCGATCTTCGCGACTACACGGTGGTCGGCGCCAACGTCGTTCTGGCAAATTTTGAGGGCAATTGGCGTGCTGACGGAACGCGGGTTCGCCAGCAGCCCTTTTGGGACAAGGGCTACAACATCGATGTGTTCTATCTCCCGGCGTTTTTCATAGGCGTGTTCCTGGTCGTGAAGCGGCTGCCGCCCGCTACGTGGGTACCCCGCCACGGCGTTGACGGTCACTGATAATCGCCGGTTTCATTCGCCCTGGAGGCTAAGCGAAATGATTGATTTAGATTACGGTCCACTGGCGCTCTTGCTGCCCGTCGGCCTTGCGTTTATCGCCCCCTTTGTGTACAGCTTCTTTGTCGATAGGTATGATAAAAAGACTCCGCAGATCAAAGGGTAGTTTTCCTATATGATGCTCCTGGCGGCAAGCGTGTCACTCGCGCAAGCCGCCCTGAGTGGGGTGCCGGCGGCGGTGGGGCTGGGCGTTGATCTCAGCATCGAGGGAATGCGCAGCAAGCATTTCGGTACCGGTGTTTTCTTCATGCTGCTGGTCGGGATCGTCGTGTTTACCGGGATTATCTTTGCGGTAATGCATGGTACACGGTCGCAGAAGGTCACCCGAACGGGCGAAAAGGTGATGTTCGGCGCCATTTTCCTTGGGGTCGTGGCTGCGGTGGTTTTTGCTTGCTTGCAGATGTTATCCGGTGTTCTATTCTAGCTGCCGGGGATGGTATCGGATGGGGGTGATCGACTATGGATATTCTAGATTCACTCGGTGACGGATGGAGTATCTACCTATGGCTGATCGTCGGCGCCATGATCATCCTCGCCAGTATCTACGGCATCCTCTGGGCGTGGCACAACGAACAGTTTGACGAGGACATCAAATACCTGGTCTTCACCGAAACCGATCAGGACAAGATGACTCCTGACGAGTACAGCCACAGCCGCAAGGTGTTGGCGGCACAAATGGCCAGCCGGGACAGGCATCTGCAGCTTCAAGCGGAGCAGCACCGACCAGCGCCATGAAGCGTGGCCGCCATGAAGCGTGGCGAATTTGAAGCGTGGCGAAGTTCTGATACTGGCAACCATCGGAGTGGTCGTTGTCGGCCTGATGGCGCGCAACGTGATCCGCCTGCGCTCGGAGCGCGAGCCTGACAGGGGCATCCCCTTCTACAGTACCGCCGCTCCGACATTGACCCGCCAAGCCGGGGACTTATACCGCAGCGAGAATTGCCGCCAATGCCATTCACTGTGGACGGTGCGTAGTGCGTTTGAGTCGGTACCTGCGCCTGCGCTCGATGGCATCGGCTCGCTGCGAAGTGAGGAATGGTTTTACCGCTATTTCTCGGCCCCAAATCCCCAAAGCATTCTGCCCAGTCGCCTGAAGTTGGAGTACCGGATGCCCTCTCTAGCAGGGCTGCCAGACACTGAGCGACGCGCTCTCGCGCAATACATGGCGAGCCTCAAAGTGAAAGACTGGTACCTGGAGAGCACGCGTATCGCCGAGTATGAAAAGCTCACCGGGAAGGCGTATTCTGACTCCCATGCGGAAAAGTAATTCCCAGCGTCTGTACCGCGGTGCGGGGGCGCTGATTCTGGCGTCGGTATTCAACCACTTCGCCGACCGGATTCTTGGGATCAAGATTGAGGCGTTTTCCGGGAATGTTCTGCAGTATTTCAGCCCACTCTGGGTCCTGGACATGTTTCTCGTGCCGTTTCTGGCCGGAGTCCTGGTGTCGGCGATCTACGGCTTCGGTGGCAAGTGGTTGTCTTACTTCCCGCCGCTGTTCGTGCGGGCGCTCAGCTACATCGAAATTGCCCATATCACCGGCGTGCCGCCGGGAACCGTACTGATCCCGCTGGGTTGGTGGGGGTTTTTCGTCATCCTGACCATTGAGTCGTCCGCGCTCGGTGGCGTGATCGGCGAGGTCATGATCAAGCGCACCTACGGGCGTACTGCTCCTCAGAAGGCCGTCGCTAAGCAGGCCGGACCGAATCAGCGCTAGAGGTCTGGAGCATGGCACTGGTGCCGACGTATCGCCCGGCCGGGCTGTCGGATAGGGAAAGGCGGCATCGTCGCCGCTACCTATCGATTACGTTGCTGACTTGTCTGGTGCTGGTCATGGTAGGCAGCACGATTCACGTCGTCATGCTGGGGGCGCTGCGCTTAGGCGACATGCGCAAGCTGGCAACCTACGATCTGACGGAAGAAAGTGCCCGCGAGCGTGCTGCCGGCGAGGACATCACGCTGCAGGAAAACCACGAAGCCGGACGCACCGCGACATCCGGCTACACGGTCACAGAGGCACAGCGATTGCTCAGCCGCGAACAGTGGGAGGAACTCGATAGTATGATTCGCGTCCCGGCCGGCCCCTTCGTCATGGGCACGGACCTGGAGCGGGCCGATGCACAGGACAAGCCACAGCACAAGGTTTCCCTGCCAGCGTTTTACCTGGACAAGTATCTGGTGACCAACGCCCAATACGCGCGCTTCGTCGCCGCTACCCAGCGACGACCCCCGCTCAACTGGAAAGGCGGGCGCGTTCCCCAGGGCGAGCTGCTGAACCCGGTCACGATGGTAACCTGGAGTGACGCCGCCGCCTACGCCGAATGGGCGGGCAAGCGTTTGCCGCACGAAGCTGAGTTCGAAAAGGCCGGCCGTGGTACCGACGGGCGACGTTGGCCGTGGGGCGACAAGATGGATCCGAGCCGCTTGAATACCTACTACAACGTCGGATCGTCGACCAATGTGACGGCTTATCCGCAGGGTGCAAGCGTTTACGGTGCCTACGACCTGGCCGGGAATGTCGACGAGTGGATGGCAGATGATTTGCTGCCCTACCAGGGCTCAAAGGTGCCGCGAGACCTGCTCCGCGGGAAGGTTGCGGTGGCTGCGGATGCGGATGCGGATGCAGCAGATGCAGCAGATGCAGCAGATGCAGCAGATCACACGGCGGGGCCCGCCGCAGAGCAACCGGAGAGCAGGTACTACAAGGTACTGCGTGGTGGCTCCTGGAAAGGCGATCCATTCTCGACCTCGCTGTATCACCGTGACTTTGCCTTTGGCAACCACGCTGCGGATTTTTACGGCTTTCGTTGCGCGAGCAATGTTGCCAGATCGGTGAGGGCGCCATGATGAAACGACTTGTATCCCTGGTTGGGTTCGCGCTGATGGCGCTACGTGCCAATACCAGCCTCGCGGTCGACAGCTACCGGTATCTGCACGTCAGTATTGCAACGCCCTGGATGATTTTTCTGTTTCTCCTGGTAGCAGTCTTTGTGCCATTCATCCTGATGCTGGTATTGATGTGGCGGCGCCCAGGGCACAAACCGACCGACCCCACCACCTCCGCCCGAAAATTCGAACGATGACTCGCTGGTTACAGCCGCTGGTGCTGTTAAGTTTCCTGAGCTGTGCGCACTTGCCGGTGTGCCTGGCGGAGGCAGAGCCACCCACCACCGCGACCGGCCCGCAGATCCTGGAAGAATTTGGACGCCAGCAGCCGCAGCGTGCCGCACGCTCGACCACCATCGCCGAGCATGAAAGGCAAGTCATCATGTTCAGCATCGGGGCCGCGCTCTTGCTGCTGTTGCTGAGTACCGCGTCGGTCGGTATTGCTGTGGCGGTGTTCGGTAAGCCGATATTCCTGCTGCACATGATTCTTGCCGGTTTGACGGTCACCTTGGCCTTGGTGCATGTGATCGTCGGTGTGGTCTGGTTCTTTCCGTTCTGACCCACTAATGTCTGGTGGTCCCGCGAGGGGCGATGATCGGCCAACGGTGTCGAGTGGGGGAGCACTGGCGCTGACCCTGCTGAGCGCGGCATCCGGGGTGACCGGCGTCGCCTACGAGGTCCTCTGGACCCGCATGGTGGGGCTGCAATTTGGTGTGAGCACGTTTGCGGTTGTCGTTACGGTGACGGCGATCATGCTGGGGCTCGCGTGCGGCAGTGCCGCCATGGCCGAGCGCACCGCGCAATGCGCCAGACCGTTGCGGCTGCTCGCGCTGCTGGAAGCTGGCATTGCGCTGTTTGCCCTGCTGTTGCCGTGGGGCATCCACCTGTGGACCCCCCTCATCGATGCGGCTGCCGGCTACTTTTCGCCCCCGCAATGGCGCGCGCTGCTGGCGCTGGCCTCGCTGCTGCTGTTGACGCTGCCGGCGGCGGCGATGGGCGCCGCATTTCCATTGCTTCTGGAGGCCTGGAAGCAGGTTGGCCGAAACATCGGGACAGCCTATGGAAGCAATACGCTGGGAGCCGGTGCTGGCGCGCTGTTACCCCTGCTGCTCTTGCCCAGCATGGGTTGGAGCAATGCGATGCGCGGTGTGGCCTTGCTGGGTCTGACGGTCGCTGCGGGCCTCTTGTGTCTGGATCGGCCAAGGCGATCCCGTGTCCAATCTGCGAGCGAGCCAGTCCCATCACCCGCGCTGCTCCTGAACTACGGCATCATCGGTGCCGCCAGCCTGCTGCTGGAAATGGCGTGGATGCGGCTGTTCAGCCTGGCGATGCTGCGCACGGAATATGTACTGGCGCTGATCCTGGCGGTCATGTTGTTCGGCATGGGACTTGGCAGTCTGCTCGCATCCAGGCGCCCCGACTCCCGAATGATGGGATGCTTGCCCTGGTGTGCTTCTGGCTGCGCCATCGCCAGCTTATGGCTGCTGCCCAAGGTCTCGGGTTGGCTGGAGCAGGCAAACTTCGACTCGCTGGGTGTGGCCATGCTGATTCAGGGACTGCTACTGGCGGCGCTAACGCTGCCCGTGACCCTCTCTTTGGGTGCCTGGTTGCCCGTGTTGTCCCGCCGGTTCAGCGTCAACGGTAGCTGGCTCTACGCCGCCAACTCGCTGGGAGCCGCGCTCGGAGGACTGCTCTACGTCGTACTGATTCCACGAATCGGCAGTTCCGGTGCGCTGGCACTGGCCGCATTGCTATTGCTGCTGCCGGGACTGATCCTTGAGCGCTCCCGCCGCGCCTGGCTGGGCGTGCCATTGGTCGCCGCCGCGGCCTGGTCCGTGGCCGTCCTGCCGCCGGTAAGGGATCTGCTGCCGCATGCCATGGCGGGCAGCAAGGACCTGTATCGTTATGAAGATGCGATCGCGATCACCCAGGTGGTCGAGCAGAGCGACGGGCAACGCGTGATGCTGACGGATCTGCGCCGGGTGGATGCCTCGAGCGAACCGACCGCGGTCTTCGTGCAAGCCAATCAGGCTCGCCTGCCGCTGCTGCTGCATGCCAACCCGCGCTCGGTGCTGTTTCTGGGAATGGGCACCGGTATTTCACTGGCAGGCTCGCTGCCTTTTCCCGCCCTGCAGCGCAGCGCGGTGGAGTTATCCGCAGGTAGCATCGAGGCGGCCGCTCGCTGGTTCACGCCCAGCAATCAAGGCGCACTACAGGAGACTGTGGTCTATCAGGATGATGCTCGTCACTTCCTGAGCGCCACACACAAAACTTACGATGTGATCATCGGCGACTTGTTTCACCCGGATCTGGCAGGTGTCGGTTCCATGTTGTCGGTGGAGCAGTTCGAGCGGGTTCGAGCGCGACTCGCTGAAGAGGGGCTGTTTGTACAATGGCTGGCGCTCAACCAGTTCGACCCAGGCACATTGGCCATCGTGCTGCGCAGCTTCCGGCAGGTGTTCCCGAAAGCCCAGCTGTTCCTCGATGGCATGCATCTGGCACTGGTCGGGCCGAGACGGCAGTGGCAGGGGGCCCCGGCGCTGATTGCCCACCTGAATCTGCTAACCGCGCAGCAGAGTACGCAGGTCACCGCCTCGGAAGGCGAAAGCGCGTGGCTGGGACGCTACTGGGGGCCAATAGAGGAGAGTTCCGGGGCCACACAGCACGAATGGGCGCCGGTCATCGAATTCCTGCTGCCACGCCTGCACTATGGTCCGGGCGCCGGCGTCGCCCCGCTGTTGCAATGGCTGTTGGCGCGGCGGCCGAGCGTCGAACAAGCGGCCACGCTACTTCAGGTTCCGCCACAGAAGCGAGAGGGTTTCAGGCGCGCCTACATTGGCACTGAACTGCTGGTGCGAAGCGAACTGGCAGGCTGGCAGGGCTCGGCGCTGGAGGCCGACCAGCTGCTGAGGCTGGCTTACGAGGCAGACCCGCAGGATCGCTGGATTGACTACGCGGTGTCCGACCGGCTGCTGGCGAATCTCGGTGCCGCTCCTGAGCGCGGCCTCAGCCGCCAGGAATTGCTGCAGAAAATTATCGCTATCAATCCCTGGTCTGTGGAGGCCTGGCGGGCGCTGTGGCTCGAGCAGCGTGCCCATGGGGACGCCGCTGCAGCAGCCAGCCGCGCCCGTATTCTCGAATTGAGTCCGCTGGAGCGCGCTGCCGGACCAGCGGGGAATTGACCTAATCTATAGTGACCCACGCCGTCCATTGCATCGATCAATGCCCTCTAGAGTAGAGTCGATGCGAGCAAGCGGGGTGTGTGGTTTTGATGACCTATCTAGCCTGAATTCAGGTGTTGCCGAGGCTGGCAAATGCAAAGAAAATCGATACCGTCTCGTGCATTTTGGATAATCATCGTTGGTGGCATGGTGACCGGCATGGGAAATGGCAGCGTATTTGGCGCCGCCATGATGTGTTTCCTGG
>ODAK010000334.1_pt1 | contig 54426 bp, 44 predicted proteins | sample 1539591 | NCBI WGS metagenome assembly ODAK01 (sample SAMEA3539303, study PRJEB22396) | soil metagenome | biome: tundra; feature: field; material: soil | place: USA | collected 2010-05 | depth 0.15 m
GCGAAAGACGCGCGTCGCTTCGTTCGCATCCCGCGCAGTTGACCGCCCTGTCGAAGGGTCGTGTCGAGCGCGCGATTCAGGACGTCCGCGACAACTTCTTCGCCGCTCGCGACTTCGCCTCCGTCGCCGACCTCAACGTCCAGGCCATGGCCTGGTGCCGCGAAATCGCCCTCGAACGAAGGGTCCCCGATCAGAAGCACAAGACCGTGCAGGAGGCCTTCGCCGAGGACAAGGCGGTCATGATTCCCCTCGCAGAGGATGAGTTTCCTGTCGAAGAGTGCCTCGAAGTGCGGGTCGGAAAGACCCCGTATCTCCGCTTCGACAAGAACGACTACAGCGTGCCTCACACCCACGTGCAGCGGAATCTCTCCGTCATCGCCAGCGACGAACGCGTGCGCATCGTCGACCCCGAGACGCCCGACGTGGTGCTCGCCGACCATCCACGCACCTTCGACCGCGATCAGCGCGTCGAACAGGAGGGCCACGTGCGTGCGCTCGTAGAGGAGAAAACCTGGGCGCCGCGACGCGAGCCGTGTTCGAGTCGGAGACCTTGATCGATCCGAAAGTCCGCGGCGTCTCCTTAAATGCCCGCGGCGCTTCGTCGGGCTCCGCGCGCAATCGCACCGCCGCATGTCGATTTTGCGAAGCACCTAGCGTGCGCTGATCGATGAACGGAGGTGCCGTCGCGAGCGCAACCCGACCGGTCCGAGAGCCACGCGGCGAGCACGCCGGACGAACGTTCTCTCGCTTCGTGGACCGGCGAGACCCTCGGACATGCGGAGGAGCGTCATGAGAAATGAGCGAGTCAGGCTTCAGCCCTACGTCGATGCGCCTTTGGCCAAACAGCTCGCTGCCTACGGCGCGGCGACGGGCATGACGACCAGCTTCGTCGTCCAAGCCGCCCTTCGCCAATATCTCGATCGCACCGACGACAAGATGCTGCTCCTGCAGCGACTCAACCGGCTCGGTCGGGCGTGGGAGCGCACCCAACGCGACCTCGAGATCCACATGGAGGCGTTCGCCATCTACGTGAAGCTCTGGTTCGCGCACACTCCGCACATCCCCGACAACGCGAAGGACTCCGCCCGCCGGGAAGCCGAGAGCCGCTTCGCACAATTCCAGGAGTACCTCGTCGAACAAGTCCAGAGCGGGAGCCGCTTCGTCGACGATCTGCCGCGCGAAGTCATCGCGGACGAGGCCGAGCTCTCCAAGATGGCCAGCGAGGCGTCCGCGGCTCCGGCGGGTGGCGAGGCTCCTTCGGGGAAGCGCGATGAGGAGTAAGCGTTTGGCCGGGAAACGAGGGCTTTCGAAGGCGCTCGCGTCGACGACCCACCTCGACGGGTCCGCACACCGCGTGAAGCCGCCCATTCCTCCTCCTCCCACCGCTCGTTCGTTCTTGCCCCGTGCTCGCGGCAAGCTCTCGGCGGCGAAGAGCGCAAACGCGCGATCGCGGCATACTTCGATACCGAGGGACACGCGGTCTGCGTGCCGTTCGCGTGGATCCCAAGCGCGCTTCGCCGTCGCCGAGCTCGACCCGAGCGAACTGCTGCAACTCGAGGGCGTGGATTGCATCGCCGAGCCCGCCCGTAAGTCGTACGGGGCGCCCGCCGCGAAAGGGACGTCGGGCAAATGAAACGCAGCGCCCGGCCGCTCGTCGGCGCCTCTGGGGTCGTGGCGCTTGCTGTTCGTGCCGAGGGCGCTCCACCCTCGCCGCAGGTTGCCGACCCGAGCCGTGCCGAGGGCCCCGAGCCTCGGGAGCTGACGGGCGCCGTCCTTCAAGCTCTCGCGCCTGCCATCGCTCGAGGCCTCGGCTTCGACCTGCAGGCTGCCGTTCGGGGGCGCTACGTCCGGCTCCTTGCGCTCCATGCGCTTGACGGCCGGCCGCTCCCGTCCGACTGGGCCATTCCCATCCTACCCGACGAGGTGGTGGTGGCGTGCGCTCCGCTGAGGTCGCCGCTGTCGGGGGTCGCGGCGCTCGTCGTGCGGGGCGCTGTCTTGCCGCGGCCGAAGCTCGACTGCCGGAACGCGAGCGCATCGCCCGCGCGCTGGCCGACGCGCTGCTCGCCGAGCTGGAACGGGGCACAACGTGAACACGATCGGAGCGGCCCCGCGGTACGCTGCGGCGGCGCCAACACTCAGCGGTGCCGACATGCACCGGGAGTCGAACCGAGACGTCTTACCGCAGACGCGAGAGGAGCATCCGCACATGAGAGCCGCGGTCTACGTTCGACTGAGCAAGGAAGACCGGCAAGGGGCCCGCTCGGGAATCGAGTCGTGCCTCGTGCAGCAGAAGAACGCCGAGCGTGCCATCGAGTCGCAGGCCTGGCACCTCGCCGCCGATCGCGTCTTCGTCGACGACGACGAGAGCGGCGCAGAGATTCTGCGCCGTCCCCAGCTTCAGGCCATGCTTCTGGCCGCCGAGCGCCGCGCCTTCGACGTGATCGTCTTGCGCGACTTGGCTCGCCTCGCGCGCGACGCCGCGAGGCAAGCGGCGCTGCTCGTTCAGCTCAAGGACGCCGGCGTCGAGGTGTGGAGCTACACCGACCGCGCGTTCGTGCAGCTCGACGGCTACGGCTACCTGCTGACCGCCGTCAAAGGCGTGGTCGCCGAACAGGAGCGCGCGAAAGCCGCGCAGCGCATCCGGGAGGGCTTGCGGTTTCGCGTTCAGGCGGGCCGGCGAGCGACCCCGGCGCCCTTCGGGTACCGCAGCATCCGCGACGCGAACGGCGCCGCGCACTGGCAGATCGACGACGCGCGCGCCGCGGTCGTCGTGCGCATAGGCGAGACGTTTGTCGAACGCAGTGGCTCCTTTCACGCCACCGCCGTAGCCCTCAACGGTGCCGGCGTTCCCTCTCCAGGTGGCAGCACCTGGAGCCCGCAGACCGTCAAGAACGTCCTCACCCATCCGCTCTACAGGGGCGAATACCGCCATGGCGCCATGCGCACGGTTGCGCGAGGCGGCACGCTGGTGCGCGTACGCGCGCCCGAGGCGGAGGTGCTGCGCATCGCCCATCCGGAGCTTCGGATCTGGCCCGCTGCGCTGCTCGCGCAGATCGACGCCGCTCTCGCGCGGCCGCGCAGGAAGGCCTGGGGCGTGGCCACGCCGCGGCATCTGGCTTCCTCGTTTCTCCGGTGCGCGGTCTGCGGCTCGAGCCTCGTCGTCTCGGGCACCAAGAGCCGCAACAATCTCTCGTACGTCTGCGACAAGCATCGCATGCACGGGCGCTCGGCCTGCCGCGGCATCGGCTACCGTGCAGAGCACGCGGTCGACGCGGCCTTGCTTCGCGCGGTCGCGCCATTCATCGACGGGGACGTCGCGCAGCGCGCGCTGGGTCTGCTCAAAGACCGCCTCGAAGCGCAAGCCAAAGACCATGGTCGCGAATCCGCAAGCGAGCGAGTCCGGCGAGACCTTGATGCTGCGCAGCGCAAGTCCAGGAACCTGGCCGACGCCATCGCGCGCGGCGGCGAGATGGACGCGCTCCTTGTCGCGTTGCGAGAGGAGACCGGCCGCATCGACGGCCTCAGAGCCGACCTCGAGCGCGTTAGCCATGCAGCTCCCGTGGCCATTGACCCGCAACGCATCCTCGCCACGGCGCGCAAGCGCCTCGCCGCCTTCTCGAAGCTTCTGCGCCGCGGGGGCGTCGAGGCCCGGCCGGTCGTCGCGGCCGTCCTCGGTAGCGAGCGGCTCGTCGCCACGCCCATCGAGGTCAAGGGCTCGCGGCGCTGGCAGCTCGCAGGGCAAATCTCCGCCGGATACCTGATGTCCCACGTCGTAAAGGAAGCCTCTGGTTCTTGCCCATCGTGTGGCGTGCCTCGCGCGTCGCCGCGCGCTTCGCGACCGCGACGGCGGTCGCCTCGGCGGTCATGGGGCTCCGCGGCTTCGGGGGCGTGAGGCCGAAGTCTGCGAGCGCGTCCGCGGCGTCACCGAATGCACCCCGGACGACCGTCTCGAACGCGCGGATGACCGCGAGCTGAGAAGGCGCCGCCACGCGCTCGGCCTGGATGCGCGCCGCCAGGGCGGCTCGCTGCGTCGCGATCGCGTCCTTGTTGTCGACGAACCGTTGCATGATCTCCGTCAGCTCGGTGACCGTGATGGTCGCGCCGCCCACCCGCAGCAGCTCGCTGGGCGTGAAGTGCTTGTTCGCGCCGCTGATGAGCTGCCTCACGTCCGCGCAGGCCTCCCGGATCTTGGAGAAATCGTCCGGTGGGGCTGTCAATTGTTCGGGCCCGCGGCGGGCGCGCGTCCCTGACGCCGACGAGGCGAGTCCTGAGGGGACCGCGGTCGCCTCTGAGGGGAGCGGATCGACGCGTCGGCGACAGGCGGCGGGGCCTGAGTCCCAGGGACCGGCGCGGGAGCGAGATACGCGGACGCGCGACGGACAAGGATCGACGCGTCGGCCGCCCGCGCCGGGTCCCGAGGGCCAGGGACCGCGTCATCCACGGGACGCCTGGAGCCCCGCGCGTCGGGAGGGCGCGGCTCTGCGAGGCGCGGGCGGACCCGTGTGGGACGCGCGCGCCCGCGTGCGAGCCGAGCCGCTTCGTAGAAGACGTGGACCAGGACGCCCGCCACGGCGGGCCCCTAGCGTCAGCGACCGCGTGCGGCCTGGGACTCGATGGCCGTGGCGGGGGAGCGGCGGCGGGAGGCATAGCGAACGAGCAGGCCGATGAGGGCGGCGTAGTCGATTCCCACGGCGGCGGCGGCGCGGGCCATTCCGGCGCCGGTGGACAGGTCGCAGTTGGGGTTCACGTCGACGACGTACGGTATCCCCGAGGGGGCGAGGCGAACGTCGACGCGGCCATAGTCGCGCACGCCGACGGCGCGAAAGGCCTCGGCGGCGGCCCGGCGAACCCGGGCGGCGACGGAGTTGGCCAGGAGGGGATGGAGCACCGGCACGGTGCCGAGGTCGTCGACGGAGCCTGCCGTCCACTTGGCGTCGTACGAGACGATGCGCGGCACATCCGGTGGCAGAGCGCCGAAGTCGATCTCGCTGAGAGGCAGGACGCGAGGGGTAGGATGCCCGATGAGCGCGACGTTGAGCTCGCGCCCGTCGATGAACTCTTCGACGAGACTGGGCTGGCGGAAGGTGGTCACGACGGCCTCGACCGCGCGCGAAAGCTGGTCTCGGTCGTGAACGACGCTGGTCCGCCAGATCCCGACGGAGCCGTCTTCGCGCACCGGCTTGACGATCAGGGGGAAGGGCAGGTCGCACGGGTCGCCCGCCCTCGCGAGCACCCGCCCTCGCGGCGTGGGGATGTCCGCCGCCTCGAGGCGCTGCTTCACCCGGTCCTTGCGGAGGGCGAAGCTGAGCACCTCGGGAGGCGATCCGGTGAACGGGATCCCGAGTAGCTCGAGGAGCAGGGGAACGGCGCTCTCGAGGCGCGCGTCGCCACAGAGGGATTCGCAGAGGTTGAAGGCGCAGTCGGTTTCGAGGTCCGCCAGCCGTGCTCTCAGGGCGGCGAGGTCGCCGTCGACGCCGATGAGATGGGCATCGTGCCCCGCATCGTTGAGGATCGCTCCGACCCCGGCGGCGACTTCACCGACCTGTGCGCGCGCGGCCCACGCCGGGTCGTCTGCCGCGCACGCGTCTTCGTAGTCGACGTTGTAGAGAACGGCCACGCGCTTGCCGCGGCTTCGTCTGGGGGTCCGCCGCTCCGGCGTCGCCTGCGCCGGAGAGGACCCTGGCGGCTGATCGACCGTCATGTGCCTTTCCATGGGGTCTCGCCCGAGTCGCTCTGGGCGCCGGAGGAGAGGCTGAACGAGAGCCCTGACCAGAACCCGGGGCAGAGCTCCGAGGAGAGCTCGGACGAGAGCTCGGACGAGAGCTCGGACGAGAGAGTGGATGACAACACGCGCCCTATTGCTCGAATCTACCGATGTCGCGATCAGGGTCAAGACGAGATCGCGCTCAATCGAACAATGGCCGACGCCGATCGCGACGCACGCTCGCAACCGTCCCCACCAGGGCTGGCCCCGCCGGGGCTCGCGTCCCCATCAGGGCTGGCCCCGCCGGGGCTCGGCCCGCGCGCCGCGGCTCCGGTCGACCCGCCGGGACGATCGAGTCCCTCGCAGAACGGGCGCGCGCCCGGTAACGGGTCTGCGCCCGGCTTGGCGCTCGGCTTCGCGCGCGGGTCCCTTGCCGTCTTTCTCAAGGACCTCCGCATCGAAGTGGCGACCCGCGAAATCGTGACGACTGCGGCGTTCTTTGCCGCGCTCGTGGCGATCTTGGCGAGCGTGGCGTTCGCTACGGGCCCCCAGACGACGACGCGAGTCGCCCCGGGCGCGCTCTGGCTCGCGGTCGTGTTCTCGTCGATCCTCGCGCTCGGACGGACCTGGCAGCGGGAGCGGGAAGAGTCGGCCCTCGTGGGCCTGCTCGTCTCGCCCATCCCGCGGGCGGCCATCTGGTGCGGCAAGGCCGCCGGGGTGCTCGTCTTCATCCTGGCGGTCGAGGCCGTCGTGGTGCCCCTCGTGGCGCTCCTCTTTCACGTCGACCTTCCGCCCATCGCCGGACCGCTCGCCATGGTCATGGTCCTCGGCTCGATCGGCGTGGCCGCGACCGGAACGCTCTTCGGCGCCATGACCGTGCGCACCCGGGCGCGGGAGCTCCTGCTCGCGAGCGTTCTCTTTCCGCTGCTGTCTCCGGCGCTCGTCTCGAGCGTGGCGGCGACCCGCGAGATCTTTTACGCGGTCACGAGCGGCCAGGCTGTGGACCTCGCAGAGCTCCGCGACTGGTTCTTCTTGCTCGGAGTCTTCGACGCGGTCGCGATCGCGGGGGGGATGGCGATGTTCGGGGCCCTCGTCGAAGACTGACGGCGCTAGCGCCGGTCCGCCGAACGCGCCGCGGCGAGCCCGTCAGACCTCCGCCGCCAGATCGCGAGCGGCCTTGGCGATGGCCTCGGGCTCGAGGGCCGTCCCGACGGCTTCGCCGATGGCAAAGACCCCCTCGCGAATGCGCCCGCCCCGGCCCGCGCGAACGACGAACCCCCGGACCTCGTGCGAGAGCTGCGCCCCGGCTTGCGAGCTGAGCTCGTATGCCGGAGCACCGGGGGCGTCGATGAGCAACGCGTCGCACGGGATACGCCGCTCGCCGCTCGCGCCTCCGCTCGCGCCTCCCTCTGCGCCCGCGAACGTGACCGCCTTGATCCGCGAGCTCCCGGATGCGCGACGTGGCGCGCCGCGAACCACGAGCGCCTCGGGCTGGGCGGCTGCGTACGCCCTGCCGTAGGGGCCACCGCCATCGATGCACGCGATGACGACCCTGGCGCCGACCACGACGCGGTGCGCGAGCAACCGACATCCCGCCCGCGCGCTCAGGACGCCGGGGACGTCGTTTCCCTCGAACGCGACCCCACCGTCGTGGGCCCCGGGGGCCAGCACCAGCGTGCGCGCTCGGACGACCTCGACGCGAACTCCGGCGTCCCGTCTTTCGCCGGGTCCGTCGTCGGCTTCCCTCGCGAGGAGCACATCGTCGCCGTAGACGCCTGCCGCGGTCGTTCGAAGGGACAGGCGCACCCGCCCCCGGGCGAGGACGCCGGCGAATGCCGTCATCGACGACCGCCAGCGACCGGGGGCCACGCCCTCGAGGACGCGAGCGGCGCCGCCCCATGCGAGGTCGTCGTCCACCACCTCGACCTCGCGCCCGCGGGCGGCGAGCGCCGTGGCTGCCCCCATGCCTGCTGGGCCCGCGCCCACCACGAGCACGTCGACTTCGCGTCGCCGGGCCGCCCGGGGCGGGACAACGGCGTCTGGAAGGCGCCCGATGCCCGCCACGCGTCGGGCGAACCCCTGAAACACCCTCTGCAACCCCGGTACGCCCGCGAGGAGCTCGTGGTGGTTCATGCCCTCGGGAAAGAACCAGTCGGCGACGCGAAGGAGGTCGGTGTCCTTGGAGCCAACGACATTCTGGGTCTCGATGCGCAACCCCTCGCGGCACGGGATCCGGCACGTCATCACGTTGGGCACGCCGTCGACGCGCGCGAGGCACCCGTCGCAGGCCGCCCGGAAGCACGCCGGTCCCCGGGGGCGGTGAAACTTCGGGCTCCTCGCGAGCGCGAGCTGGCCGGCAGCGACGAGGGCCACGGCTGCCGGCTCTCCGCGCTCGGCTACGACCGGGTCGCCGTCGAGGTGAATGGTGACGGGATCGCGCGGGGCGGCGAGGCGAGTCATGGTGCCGGAAACGCGGAGGCAACACGCTAGCGCAATCGACCGTGTATGGTCCGCCTCGCAGGCGTGGCGTTCCAGATCTTCCGAACGAAGTCGATCGACGCGGTCCTCGCCCAGGCGCACCGCCACGGCGGCGATGGCAGCGGCGAGGGCGGCGCGACCGGGGCGTCCCTCAAGAAGGTGCTAGGCCCCTGGAGCCTCATGGCGCTGGGCGTGGGCGCCATCATCGGGACCGGCATCTTCGCGACGATCGGCACGGCGTCGGCCGGCGACGCCAGTCGCCCGGGAGCCGGCCCCGCGCTGATGGCGTCGTTCGTGCTGACTGCCGTGGTCTGCAGCTTCACCGCGCTCTGCTACGCCGAGTTCGCCTCGATGGTCCCCGTGGCGGGGAGCGCATACACGTACGCCTATGCCACGCTCGGCGAGCTGGCGGCGTGGATCATAGGGTGGGACCTGCTCCTCGAGTACGCGATCGGCAACACGGCGGTCGCCATCTCGTGGGCCGGCTACGCCGACGCCTTCCTTCGAGGCCTCGGCGTGCAGCTCCCGCGCTGGCTCGTCATTGACTATCGCACGGCGTCGGCCGCGCCCGCGATCCTCGCCGGGGCGCCGCACGTCTTCGGCGTACCCATCGTCTTCAACGCCCTGGCGGCAGGCATCGTCGCGCTCGTCACGATCGTCCTGGTCTGGGGCGTCAAGGAATCGGCGCGCGTCAACGGCGTCATGGTCGGCGTGAAGCTCGTGGTGCTCGCGTTCTTCGTGCTGGCCTGCACGCGGTACGTTCGTCCCGAAAACTGGCACCCCTTCGCTCCGAACGGCTTCGCCGGCATCGGCGCCGGCGCGGCCGTCATCTTCTTCGCGTACATCGGCTTCGACGCCGTCTCGACCTGCGCCGAAGAGTGCCGCGATCCCGGGCGCGACATGCCGATCGGCATCCTCGGCTCGCTCGCGCTGTGCACGGTCATCTACGTCGTCGTGGCGGCCGTCTTCACCGGCCTCGTCCCCTATGCGGCCCTCCTGCGCCTCGACCCCGCCCGCCGCGCCGAGTCGCTCGCGGTGGCCATGGAATACGTCGCGATGCCCGGCTGGGCCATCGGGGTGGTGGCGCTCGGGTCGGTGGTCGCGCAGACCGCCGTGCTCCTCGTCTTCCAGCTCGGTCAGCCCCGCATCCTCTTCGCGATGGCGCGCGACGGCTTGCTCCCGCCGGTCTTCGCGCGCGTTCACCCTCGCTTCGGCACGCCTCACGTCTCGACCATCGTGACGGGGGTCCTCGTCGGCGTCGTGAGCGCCGTGGCGAGCATCGACGAGATGGTCGACCTCACGAACATCGGGACTCTCTTCGCGTTTATGCTCGTCTGCGCCGGCATCGCGATCATGCGCTTCCGGGATCCCGCGCGCCGCCGGCCGTTCCGCGTCCCGTTCGGCCCGCTGCCCGTGCCGATCCTGGGCTTCGCCTCGTGCGCGTTCCTCGTCGCCTACCTGCCGCCCTCGTCCTGGATGCGCTTCTTCGGCTGGCTCATCGCGGGCCTGGTCCTCTATGCGGCATACGGCTTCCGGCGGTCACTGCAGCACACTTCCGGTCGGAGAGATTAGCCGCAGAGGGCGCAGAGGGCGCAGGAGGGGAGCGGGGCGTGGACGCGCTGGGGTCACGCGAGCAGGAGGCCTGGATCTCCAGTGGAGACAAGGCGGCGCCTGGTTCGAGGGACGGCCGCATTTGGATCGAGGGACACGCGCGTGGCCATCACGGGATGTGCGGACTTCCATCGAGGGATATGGGTCACCCTCTGCGCCCTCTGCGGCCAATCTCCCCTCTCCTTCCGAGCCGCACCTACCGTTCATGAGCGATATCTTCGGCCAGGGCGGTCCAGGCGCGGGGCCGGACGGCGGCGCGCGGCGGCGCGTCGGGGCCGTGCACCCGGCTGTCGTAGATGGCGAGCCAGAACTCCTGCGTGGGGCGTTCGACGAGCCAGTCGGTCGCGTGGAGGTCGAGCCCGAGCGCGCACACGACGATGGGCTTTCGCTCCGCGACCGCCCGGAGGCGATCCATGACGCCGGCGAGCACGTCGCCCGTGAACGGCAGATACATGAAGAACACGGTGGCGTCGTCGAGGTTGGCGTTGAGCGCGTCGCCGTCGGCGAACGCCACGTCGAGGGCCAGGTCGTGTGCGCGCTCGCGTGCCCGCGCGGCGAGCTCCGGCTGCACCTCGACGCCTCGCGCTCGCGCGCCCGTGAGCAAATGCACGGCCATGACGACCTTGCCCAGGCCCGAGCCCAGGTCGACGAACACGTCGTCCGGGCCGATCGGCGCGTCGAGGACGGTGCGCACGATCGCCGAGATCCCGCTCGGCATGTACCCCATTCGTCCCTCGCCGAGAGGTCGCTGGGGCGGCGAGTCGTCGATGCCGAGGAGCTGCTCGAAGGCCGCGTCGCGCTCGCTGACCGGGAGCTCCCTCAGCCAAGCGAGCATGGCGGCGCCTCGCAGGCCCCCTCGCCGAGCTTTCGAGCGGAGCTCGAGCGTCACGGCTTTCGGTAAATGCTCACGATGGGCACTCCGTCGTGCGCGACGACGTAAACGGGGTTTACGGTTCCCAGCGCGGTCCAGATTGAATAGTCGACTTCGCTCATGTGAAGCTCGTGCTGAACGAGCGCGAACTGTGCCTCGTGGGGAGCGCCGGCGCCGCGAAGATCGCCGCGCACGCGCCCTTCTTCTTGCATGCGGCCCCAAGCGTCCCAAGTGGTGTCATCGAAAAAGACGGTCGCCCCCCGAGGAGCCTTCGCGTTCAGGTACTCGGCGGCCGCGTCTTGCGTCGTATAGCCCCAGAACTGCCGGTTCAGGCCGAGCGTTGCTCCGCCCGCCGTGCCTCCCACGATCGGCACGTACGACGATAGACCGAACGGGTGCGAATGCACGGTGATCGCGAGCGGCGCGGCGATCACGGTCAGGACGAGCACGCCTTCGGCCCATCGCGCCCGCGCGCCGGCGAGGTCTGGAAGCGCGCGGCGCATCGCGAGCACGATCCGGTCGAACCCGTGGCCCGCGAAGAGCGCGAGCGCCGGATACGCCGGGAGCCAGTGCTTCGTTCCGCCGAAGATGGGCGTCTTGGGCAGAAAGAACGGCCCGATCGCGACCGCGAACGAGAGCGCGAGGAGCAGGTCGGTCTCACGTCGATCGCGCGGCGGTCGTTCGGCGCGCTCGTTGTCGCCGCCCGCATCGCCAGCGGGACGATTGCCGGACGACCCCTTGCTGCCGAGCGATCGCGCCCACGCGACCAGACGGCGGACAGTGACGGCGACGCGATCGGTCGCGCCCACGGCGAACAGCACGAGCGTCACCGTGGGCACTGTCGCCAGCACCATGACGGGCAAGTAGCTCTTGGGTGAGGGCGGACCGAAGTAGTTCCGGCCCAGAAACTCGATGTTGTAGTACTCGTGATTCAGGTGGAATTCGACCCACCACTCGATGCGCGCCAGCGTGTCGTTCCAGAGGTAGGGCCACAACGCCAGGAACACGATCGGGCCGAGCACCGCCATCGAAACGAGGCTCGTGGGGATCGAGACGCGCCCCGCCCGCAGGGCGTGGACGATCTCGCGGCGCTGAACGAAGAGCGCGTGCGGAACGAGCACTGCCGGAAGGATCCACGCATTGTGTTTCGTTTCGAGCGCGAGGCCGAAGACGAGCCCCGCGGCGATGGCCCAGCCCAGGCTCCGCGTCTCCTGCGCCCGCCAGTGAACGTAGACGCACAGGATCCACATCGTCATGATGGGCACGTCGAAGCAGGCGAGGTGGGCGTGGAAGAACACGCGCGGCATCAACCCGAGCAACGCCGCCGCCACCAGCCCCGCCCGCCGGCTGAAGGCGCGGGCCCCGAAGAGGTAGGTGATCCACAGGCCCCCGCCCGCGACGGCCATCGCGGGGATCCGGTAGGCGGTGCTCGCGTCGGAGACGACGTGCCACTGCTCGTGAAGGAACCACCACGAGAGCCCGAAGAGCGTCTTCATGAGCGCCGGGTGCTCGTGATTGTAAGACCAGGCGCTGTCGATGGCGCCTTGCTTCAGCGCGTCTTGCCCGTGCTCCCAGAGGGCGTGGAGCCAGGTGACGTAGTCCGTACCGGCACGGAAATAGACGCCCTCGTCGCGCGGAAAGCCAAGCGAGCGTGCGGTCAGCCCGAGCCAGATCGCGTAGACGAGCGCCACCGCGGCGCCGATCGCGTGGTCTCGCCAGCCGATGCGTCGCGGGAGCTCGAAGAGCGAGCGGAGCGGGGGGCGCGTGCGGCGCGTGCGGCGCGTGCGGCGCGTCACTGCGTGTCCGCCTCGAAGCAGTACACGCGGCGGTCGCCGGAGGGCGACTCGATTTCGGCGACCACGTCGGCTCGGCCGGTCGCGCTGGTCGAGTTCAGCAGCGAGCTCGTGTCGAACTCGAAAGGCTTCCAGCCGTCGCCGTCGTTGTGAACGACGCTCCCTACGACCGTGTCGCCGACCTTGAAGGTAAGGGTGACGGGAGCGCCCGTTCGGTTGCGCTCCGCCTCGACGTAGATCCCGTGGTGCCCGTGCAACGTGCGACCGAGACGGACGCCCAGGAACCGCACCCGGAGAACGCTCTTGCCGCCCTGGGGAGGAGCATAGATGCAGCGGCGCGGACGGTACGCCAGGTCGGCGGCCACGCTCGCGGCGACGAAGCCCCCGTTCGGGCAAGCGAAGCGATCGCCCGGCACCGCCGGGCCCGCGCCGAGACCCCCGCTCACCGGCGACCCGTGCGCGAACGCGCATTCGGTAGCGTGGTCGCCGTCGAGCCGGGAGACCTGCATCCGCTGCGGGCCGACGAACGCGACGAGGTCGTCGAGCACGTGCACGGGGCTCGGGTTCTCGAGGGTCGCGACCGTCACCCTGCCGAAGGAGCGCTCTTCGGTGCGTCGCCAGCCGTCGAGCGTCGGGTCGTGCGCGCCGTGGATCGAGACCTCGAACGCCCTCGGGAAGCGCGACTCGTCGGGCCGGGCCTCGCGCTGCAAGGTCGCGACGTCGGGGCCGAACTCTTGCCGGCCTATGGGATCGACCCACCTCGGCGCGAACGTCACGAGGTCGTCCGGCTGGCTGGCCCCCACGACGAAGTCGCGCGCGCTCTTCCAGTCGCTCTCGTGAACGACCGAATGGGCCTGCACGAGATGGGCCCCGAGCTCGAGGAGGCCGACGGCAGGCACGGCCGCGAACGCCCACCGTTTACAATGGGCTCTCCAGTGGGCCTTCCATTGCGTCTTCCCCCGCGGTTCCTGCCGCGCGCGTTCGCCTTGCGACGGTCGGCTCGCGGGCGGCTCCTCGCGCGGCGTGGTCGAAGCGGTCGAAACCGGCTCTGTTTCCGTGCGCTTGTGATCGTCGCCGTCCAAGGCGCGCAGAGCTTACACGCCGGCTTTCCCTTCGTCACGGTCGCCGCTTCATGGTACTTCGGGGCGCCGTGCGTCTGCCCGCCGTACGACCGAGCACGATCTTCTACGGATGCGTGGCGGTGCTGGCTTCGGCGCCGGCGTGGATCGTCGAGCATCCGCCCCTCGAGGATCTGCCGTTTCACATGGCGACGCTCCGCGCGATCCACAGCTACTCGGATCCCGCGTACGGCTTCGGCGCCGACTTCTTCCTCAACCTCTTTCACACGCAGTACGCGCTCTACTACGTCGTCGGCTCGGCCCTGGCGTACGTCTTCGGGGTCACGGGCGCGACCATCGCGCTCATGAGCGCGTACCTGGGCGGCACCGTCCTGGCGCTTCGCGCCCTGCTCGCGGCGATCGGCAAAGACGAGCGGCTGACGCTCTTCGTCCTGCCGCTCCTCGTGAACGTGATGTTCCTCTACGGTCTCTTGCCGTTCGTGTGCGGCATCCCGCTGATGCTCGTCGGGCTCGCGGCCACCGTGCGATATCACGAGCGTCCGTCGCGGGGCGCGGGCGTGGGGCTCGCGGCGCTCGCGGTCGCGCTCTTCTACGCCCACGTCGTGCCCTACGCGCTCTTCGGCGTCGGTTACGCCGCCCTCTTCCCCTGGAAGCGACCCTCGCGATGGCTCTCGGCCGCGCTCCCGGTCGCGCCCTCGCTCCTGGCCGTCGTCGGCTGGGTGGCCCTGTCGTCGCAGGGCCAGGAGTCCGCCGGAGCCCTCGAGGCCGCGCTCCGTCACCCGCCGTACGTGGACGCGATGGCGCGCCTGCCGCAGTGGTCGATCGACGTCTTTCGCGACACGACCGACGAGTGGCACATCCTGGCTCTGGCCATCGTGGTGTTGCTCTCGGTCGGCCTCGCGCAGGGCGATCGAGATCACGCGAAGCCGGCGGCCCGGGCGCTCGTCGTCATCCCGATCGTGTGTCTCGTTCTCTATTTCACGACCGGCGACATGCTGGGCGACGTGTGGCTCTTCTCCCAGCGGTTCCCGGTCCCCGCGATGATCTCGGCGATCCCGCTGCTCCGTATGCCGACGGGCGCGCGCGGAGTGGTCGTCTCGGCGCTGGCGCTCTGGGTCGGCGCGTCGTCCATCGTGAACGATTGCACGCACTTCATTCGCTTCGAGCGCGAGGAGGTCGGCGACTTCGACGAAGCCATCGAGAAGATGGCGCCGCGGAGCCGCGTCGCGGCCCTCATCTACGACAAGTCGTCTTCCATCGTGAACGACGTGCCGTTCCTGCATTTCGGATCGTACTACCAGTCGCAGAAGGGGGGCGTGATCCAGTTCTCGAACTCGGGCGCCCTCTACTGGCCGGTGCGCTTCCGGCCCGGTCACTACCCACCGCCCGGTACGCGCCCGCGCCTCCGCTGGGAGTGGATGCCCGAGCAAGTGTCGATTCAGGAGCTCTATCCGTACTACGACTACGTGCTGACGCGCGGCAGGAACTTCTCGCCGCCGCCTGGAACGTTCCATCTCGCCTGGTCGGGCGATCGCTGGGCGGTCTATGCGCGCGACGGCCGGTGACGCGTTTACTTCAGGATCATCGTCGAGCGCCCGGTGCGGCAGAAGAGGCCCGCGAAAATAGGCGCGAGCGCGGGAATGGCGCGAACGAGAGGCGCCGCGGTGTGCAAGGAATCTTGCTCGGGGCGCCTCGTCAAGCATCGAGCGCGTGCGTCCGACCGGTGCGCTGATCCTCGAGCTCGCCCGACTCGACTTCGTCCACCCGGGCTTCGTACGCGCGGGGTTCTGCTAGATCACGTGGGGCGGCTTGGAGCAGGTCCTCTCGACGTTCGAGACGCTCGTGCTGGGGCCCTGACGACGACACGCGAACCTCGGCCGTCGCTGCCCCTTCGCGCCATCAGCGCGCGCTCAGCGCGCGCGATCGTACGGAGGTTGTGCCCTCCGTCGTTTCTACGCGCGCCCTTCGTTCAAGGTAACTTCGTGAACGTGGTCGTGGCGGGCATGCCGAGGCCAAAGCCTGGAGAAAAAGACAATGTCGTCGAGGTCACGGCATAGGTCACTGTCATCGCCGGAATCAGGCCCTGAGATCTGTAGGATGTGATGCCGTCCGCCGTCATTGGCACCCCGGCGCCGACGTCCGAAGCGTCCTCGCATCCCAGGATGGCGTTCGCCGTGCCATCCGTGAATGTCATCGTCAGGGTGTTCGTGCCGGCTGGGTCGGTCTCGGTATACGTCCCGAGGTAGGTGTCCGTCGTGGTGCACCCGCGGGCAGAATCGTTGGTATGACCGGCTGGCGTGGTCGCAGGAGCTACTTGCTCCACGATGATACACGTCTTGTCAGAGTTGAAAGTGATAGCGAGGGTCACCTGCGCGGGGACTTTTCCGCTGTAGGTCCAGGTGCCTAGCAGCCGATCCGCACCGCCCCCCTCTCCGGCAGCGTCACCGCCGCCTGTCGAACCGATGCTGCTGCCGCCGCCCTCTGCACTCGTCGAACTGCCCGCCCCAGAGTTGGTCGCGCTCGAGCTGGCCGCACTGCCCGTCGTGCCGTCCTGGCCGCCGCCGTGACCGTCGGAACTGGTAGTCCCGTTCGCCCGCAGGCCAGAGCAGGCAGCGACCAAAGATCCGGCGAGAACAAGACCGATTGTCCCTTTCGCAGTGCGCTTCATGAAGAGATCTCCGCGTGTCCCTCGACGGGGAATCGTTGCGGTCCCGAGCGTCCCGCGCTGGTCTCCATGTTCGCCCTTCCGGAGCAAGCCGTGTGCCGCGGTTTCATACACACGAACGCTCCTTCCTTCTGCTTGCGGAGTTGCCATTGGCGGCGAAGAGAGAACGAATTCCTTCCTGGCGGTGGTTCCTCCGGCGCGTCGGCTCGAGTCCGAAGTCAGGATGGCGGAGGCCGTAACCGGTCGCGGGAACACTGGTAACACCCAGGTAACACCCCTGACCGCGCGTAGCGTTCCGCCGTGCCCCGTCTCGGCGTCGCTCGCCGGCGTTCGCCTACGAAATGCGGCGGCAGCGTGGGCGCGCGCAACGCAAGAGGTGGGCACGGTTGTTGCGAAGGGCCCGGCGCGACCACCGACGACCGGGCATCGCGCCTTCTGACACGAAGCCAGGAGCCGTCGGACACTTCATCAGGAAGGGATTGGTTGAGGCCTAGTTCCTAGTAGGTCGAATGGCCCATTGCAGTTCGCCCACGTCTCCAGAAAACGGGAGTCACATTCATGATCTCAATTCGACGCTATTCGAATTTTTTCCTCACGCCCCTCTTGGTGCTGGCAAGCTGCTCGAGCGGCCCCACGGAAGATCCTGCATCCTCGACTGCAGAAGCACTCTCCGCGAACGCGGCGACCCAGGCCACTTCCTCGGCGAGTCCTGCGCCTGCACACAAAGAGTGGCACCGGGCGATGTCGAAAACGCGCTCTTCGTCGAAGGACGGGTGCTTTCAAGCCACTTACCCGAGCACGACCTGGGTCGAGGTTCCGTGCACGAAGGCCCCGGACTACCCGCTCATCCCCGCACAAGGGGGCGCTCGCGCCGCGGGCGCCCCCGAGACGGTGGGCAACAACTCGGGCGACTCCACGTCTATCGCTTCGGGGACGATTTCCTGGTCGGAAGGTTCGTTCCCCAGCGTCATCGGCGTGAACAGCGAGAAGGCCAACGGCGTCGCCAACACCTATTCGCTCCAGCTGAACACGAACAAGTTCAACACCTCGGCCTGCAACGGGCACTCGGGCTGCCAGGGCTGGGAGCAGTTCGTCTTCGAAGGAACGGGGGGTGGATTCATTCAGTACTGGCTCATCGGCTACGGCGGCACCTGCCCGTCGGGGTGGACGAACAATGGTGCCCCGGCCGGAGACTGCTACCGGAACTCCGGCACCTCTGCTCCCGTTCCGGCCCAGGCGATCACGAACCTGGCCAACCTCTCGGTGTTGGGTTCGGCCGGTAGCTCGGACATGCTCACGATCGCGGTAGGAAACGTGGTCTACATGATCTCCCAGGCTAGCGTCCTGGGCCTGAACGCGGGCGGGTGGACGACTTCCGAGTTCAACGTCTTCGGGGACTCCGGTGGCGACCAAGCCGTCTTCCAAGACCCCGGCACGACGATCGTCGTGCAGACCTTGACCGAGAGCGTCACACCGACGGAAAACGCGCCGCAGTGCGGGACCAGCAGCTTCACCGGCGAAACGAACAACCTGACCTTGGTCCCGGGTTCCTGCTGCGCCATCGGCGGCGTCTCGCCGGGAATCCAGTTCGAGGAGAGCAACGGTTCGCCGGCGGCCCAGTCTTGCCAGCTCGTGGCGCTCCCCGATCCCGCTTGGTCGTCGGTCGGTCACCCGTTTGACGCCGTTCGGACGGGGACGGACACCGATGGGGCGACCTTCTTTTCATGCCGCGCCAATTATCAGGGTAGCCTTCAAGTTGGTAAGACGCGCGGCAGCTGGCAATCCTGCGACATCAGCTTTGGCGGTCAGGAGGTCTTTCTCAAACCCTACGAGTCGCTCGTGGGCCCTTGGACCGACGGGAGCGGCGACACGATGTCCAGCAACGCGCTGGCGTTCGGTACGGACGGCAGCGGAGGACCGCCGTTGTATCCCTGCCGGGCATACCTGAACGGCAATGGGTATCAGTTGGGCAAAGTCCGGCCAGGTCTCGGGGGCTGCTATATCCCCTACGGAGGCTCGGAGCAGATAGCCACCCGCTATCAAGTGCTGACGGGGGAACTCGCGTTGGTCACGCAGGGCTTCAGCAATGCAACCCCGCCTTCCAACGCGTTGGTGGGCGGCTACGACACGGACAACGCGCCGTTCTACGTCTGCCAAGCCGTGTTCAATGGCGGGTACGTTCCCGGCAAGACCCGCTCGAGCTGGCATAGCTGCGACGTGAGCTGGGGCGGGTCAGAGCACTTCGTCTCGAGCTACAATGTGCTGGTGCCGTTTTTCAAGGCTGCTCCGGGCACGATCTTCCAGGCCGGGCTCGATACGAACGGGAGTCCGCTTGGCATTTGCCACGCCAGCTACCAAAACAGCCAGCAGGTCGGCAAGTACCTGAGCTACGGCGCTTGCAACTTCGGCTTCGGGGGTCACGAGGTGTCGCTCAATTCGGGGTACCAGGTGCTCTCGTTCTGAGCCGCTTCGGGTCTGGAATGAATGGTCGTTGACCTACTCTGAGGTCCACGGGGGCGGCAACCGGGATGGTTGCCGCCCCGGTTCATTTCGGCGGAACCGTCCGGGTGCTCCGGTGTTGATCGGGAGGAGATGCCTCGGTCGGCATGGAACGAATGCCGAGACGTTACCCGACGGGGTGTCGTGTGGGAACGGCGCTCACGCGGCCCGATCGATGGTCCCACTCTCGTAGCCTTCGCGAGACGCCGTGATCGAATACACCCGGCTCGTCGATCGAGCCGAGATACAGCAACGCCAACGGCATCGAGTTCACGCGATCGCGTCCGCACCGAAAAAACGATCGGGCACGGGTAGAGCAGAAGAACGGGGCGGTCGTCCGGCGACTTGCAGGCTACGGACGATTCGAAGGCACGCCCACCCGATGACGCCGACGGTGGATCCTGATGCAGTCACATGTGAACGGCTTACGCTAGCTTAAGCTAAGCTAGAGCGGCCCGATGACGAGCGTCTCGAACTGAGGGACCACCTGCTCGACGCCTCCCCAGGTGACGTCGCAGGCGCCCTGGCGCACGACGCCCGGGTCGACGCCGGCCCCATACGAGGCGCGACAGGCGACGAGGGGGGTCGGGCCCGCGTAGCCTGGCGCGAAGGACCCGGGCACGGGGACTCCCGCGGAAGCGCTCTGCCACGAAGACGAGCCCGAGACCTGGAGCAGCTTATAGACGAGTGGCCACGCCTCGCCCCCATTGGCGTCGTACGAGCAGCCACCTTCCGCCCAGAATTTGCCTGGAATCTGCTGCCCTGCCATCCACACCAAACAAATGCCGAACGAGCGCGTCCGCATGTTACCAGCCGTGTCCGTAACCACTTCGGATCCTGCTTCGAAAAATGTCGCAGGCAGCGGGTCGCGTTCCTCGGGCGGGTCTTCGAGCAGTTCCGATTCACGAGACCAGCTGTACGGGCCCGATGTCGACGGCGGCGCGACGCCCTGGATCATCGACTCGTCGCGTAGCCAGAGCATCTGCTCCAGCCAGCTTCCCTCGGCCGCGGAAAACGTCGTGTGGAACGAGAGGAGCGAGGACGCGGGTTGATAGAGGCTACCCATGACGAGCGCACCACTGTGGGCGAAGGCGGGGGCGCCGAGGTCGCTGGAGACTGGCGCGAGCGAGCCCACCACGTCGAGTTGCAGGCTCGAGTCATCAACGAGGGTCGCTCCGCCGCCCTGCGCGCGACGTACGACGCTCGTTGGATTCTCGATCCTCCAGCTTGCCGTCATCATGGTTCCCGTACCGCTCCGGAGCACCTGAGCTGCGGGTATGCCCGAGTGCCATCCGAAGGGCGACGCAATGCCGTCTGTCGACGTCATGGTGAGCATCGGAGCCCCGATCGACGATGGTTCCGGCTGGTCGCTTGCGACGGCGAGCAGCAGCGCGGCCTGTCCTCCGGGACTGCGGTGGACGCTTTGTACCGCGTAGACGATCGTTCTATCGGCGTGAAGAAGGGCGTCGCCCGTCGGGTTCAACGCGAACCGCGTTTGCGACGTGGCGCTGGCCAGGCAGTTTACGGAGGTGAGCACGGTTCGCGGGCCAACCAGGACTCCGGTGCACGACAGGGTGAGTGCGGCGAGGCGCTCGTTGGAGTGGTCCGTGACGCTGGCGCTCGTGACATTCACGGGCGTCGAGACGCCCGTGACGAAGCCAACCGCAGGGAAGGTGATGTCAGCCATGCCCTGAAGATCACTTGCCTCGGGGGCCTCAGAAAGGAGGCCCGCATCCCCTGCATCGACGACGTCCACGTCATTCGGGGTGGGCGGCGTCGAAGCGTCGACCGCCGCACCGGCGGCGTCGGTAGGTCCCGACGACATCCAAGCGCCGCCTTCCGCGGGCCAACCGTCGCGCGGAGACCCCAAGCCGAGAAGGTCGCCGCATGCGACTGCCGCGGACGTGAGCACGACGGACGTGGCGATCGTCGCAAGGATGCGGTTCACAGCTCTCCTTCCATTGTCAGGCCCCTGGTCGTCCCCAGCGTTGGCACGACTCGAATGTGCGGGGACCGTGACAGGAGGGCCCACGTGACTCCCGCCAAGACTGCGCATGAACCGGCCGCGATCTCGACCGTCGCCATCGTCGACCACGATCGCGCGTCGTGATCAGCGGCGAGACCCGTCGGATCACAGTAGCGTGACGAACAGTGGTCGTTGCGCGTGCGCGTGGTTTCGACAGCAAGCCACCCTGACCCTAGGCCGACCCCAACCGCCACGGTTCCGAGGACCATGAAGGAAAGTGGGATCACCCCCAGCCGGACGGTGCCTGGCCTCGGCGCAAGGACCGACGCCTCCCGCGCCTGACTGTTCGCACTCGACGGCACGGGTGCGACAAGATCCTGACGCGTGTCCGGCGACGCTGTGTCTGTCTTCGCCGCCCCATCATCGCGTTCGAGCGACCTCAGCGAGGCGGTCACGCGAGTGACGACGCCCGCCGCGATGGCTGCTTCGCCTTGGAACGAGCTGTAACCGGCCGCTTCGACCACGAACAGGCGAGGACCAGTGGATATCCGCGTCGGGACGCCGGCTGCGAGGGTCGCGTGACCGTCGACGATCACCCGGGCCTCGGCAGGAGTCGCATCGACTTCTAGCCATCCGAGATGCATGGCTACCGTCGCCATCGCTCCCTCGATCGCCGTTCGATGCTTCCGAATCCACGGGTCATGCGTGGCTGCGAGTGCTAGCGTCAGATTGACTTCCGCTTCCGACCAGCGTGAAAGCGCCTGCTGTGCGAGACCGATCTGGGCGGTCGCGCACGGAGAGGGCTCGATTTGACTCGCGGCTTCGAAGCTCGCCAGAGCTTCCTCATTTCGATGTTCGCGACGTAGCGCGATCCCTCTCCGTAGGAGTTCGGTAGCGGTGGCATCGCCGGCTCGGCACGGCGCGACGTTCGCGATGACGAAGGCGGCGACGAGCGCCAGTCGCGTGCGCACCTTCATGGATCGAGGTCGAGTATCGGTGCGTCTTCTACGTGCGCACTCCGGACGGAGTTCGCCAAACGCGCTTGGTGCGGACGTTCGCGTCTGGCCGCGGGCGGCGACGCCACCACGACGGTCGATGGCAACACGGCGGGCGGCGTAGGCGCCGGCGCTAGATCCATGGCGAGCGTCTCGCGAACGGGACTCGCAGATACAGCCAACTGATCCGTGGCCGACTGGCTCTTTGCCGCGGCCTGCAGGAGAGAATGCGCGCTCTTGCGTGCACTCATGATGAAGATCACCGAGATAGCCGCGGCGGTCGTCAGCGAAACCGCCAACCGGCCCGGCAACGCCTTCCAAGGACCTGGCGCGACCGTGAGCGCTACAGGCGCGATGGCACCCGCCGAGGAGCCATCCGCTGCGAAGATCGACAGCTCTTTGGCGAGACGAGGCATCGACGGGAATCGATCCGCCGGGTCGCGGCTCATCGCTCTCAGGACCAGCGAGTCCCATGCCGGCGTGAGCGCACCGTTGTGCGAGCTCGGTGGCAAGACGCGGTTCGTCGCGATGGCGTGCATGAGCGCGTACGGGCTGTTGCCCGCGAACGGTCGACGACCGGTCGAGGACTCATAGAGCATGACGCCGAGAGCATATTGGTCGCTTCGCGCGTCTGCGCTGCGGGGTGTGCGCAGTACTTCCGGTGACACGTATGCTGGAGTGCCGAGCAGAGCATCGCTCGTCGTGAGCGCCGGATCGCATTCCGAACGAGAAACGCCGAAATCCGTCACGATGGGCCACGGCCCACCCGGACGGTCCGTCGCCAGCAGGACGTTCGATGGCTTCAAGTCACGATGCAGTATCTTCGCCGCGTGCAGCGCAGCGACCGCCTCGGCGACTGGCAGAAGGACGGCCGCTGTCTCTGCGCCTGTGAGCGGGCCACGGCTCGAGAGATACTCCGCGAACGTCTGCCCTTCGATGAACTCCATGACCAGGTAGCAGAGTCCGCGCTCGGCTCCGCAGTCGAAGACGTTGATGATGTGCGGGTGCCTCACGTGGGCCGCCGAGCGAGCCTCCCTGAAGAAGCGGGCGAGGGAGCGCTCGTCGGTCGCAATATTGGCGTTCAGTACCTTGAGCGCCACGCGGCGCTCCAAGGTGGAGTGCGAGGCCTCGTAGACCTCGCCCATTCCACCGCGCCCGATCAGCCGGCGCACCACATAGTTTCCGCAAACATCGCCCGATCGCAGCCGCATCTCAGGCCCCCACTGCCGAACCGATCGATAGCCTGACGGAAGTTTTTACGTCATGAACGTAGTTTCGTCAATCGACGACGGATGCACGCTACGATCGTGGTCGTGATGCACCCGGACGACGCGACCCACGACGACAGCGCGAACGAATGCCGCGACGCTGATCAATTCTCTAGGCCGTTCTTGGTCGTGGCGTTCGAATGCGGGCGGCCGCTTGCTGGAGCGACAAGAGTCGATCTCGAGGGTGTGGAGCGGGTGCTGATTGGACGAGGCGAGCAGCGTTCGTTCGCGCGCAGTTCCGATCCCGGCCCCGTCACGCTCAATGGGCAAGTTCCGGGCCGTTCCATGTCAGGGTCGCATGCACGCCTGGTTCGAAACGGCAGCCAGTGGGCCATCGACGATCTGGGAAGCACCAACGGCATTTTCGTGAACGGCGCCCGCACACGGCGGGCCGTGATCAGCGAGCAGGACGTCATCGAGGTCGGTCATACGATCCTCTTGCTCCGGAGCGCGGTCGCGCGACCGGTTCCAGACGCGCACGAAGACGTCCAGGGCCCCGATGCCATGCCTGTCACTCTGAACGCCGACTTCGCGCGCCGGCTGCTGGCTCTCGAGCGCTTGGCCCCGTCGATGGTACCGGTCCTCATTCTCGGAGAGTCCGGGGTCGGCAAGGAGGTCGTCGCAAGAGCACTCCACGCCGCCTCGAACCGGAAGGGGCTGTTCGTCGGCGTCAATTGCGGCGCCATCCCCGAGTCACTGGTGGAGAGTCAGCTGTTCGGTCACGTCCGGGGAGCCTTTTCAGGGGCGGTTAGAGACGAGCCCGGCTTCGTGCGGAGCGCTGATAGGGGAACGCTGTTCCTCGACGAGATAGCCGACCTTCCTCGTGCGTCGCAGGCGGCCTTACTGCGAGTGCTTCAAGAGCGCGAGGTCATACCCATCGGGACGACGCGACCCGTCAAGGTCGACCTTCGCTTCGTGGCGGCGACGCACCAGTCCCTGGCTACCCTCGTGGCAAGAGGATCCTTCCGTCATGATCTATTCGCGCGCCTCGCCGGGTACACGCTGACGGTGTGTCCGCTCCGCGAACGCAAGGAAGACATCGGGATGCTCGTTCCGTCGATCTTGCGGAAGCTCGATGCCGAGCGAGCGCCACGGGTGACGTTCACGCCGGCCGCGGGGCGCGCGCTCTTCGCGCACGATTGGCCGTTCAATGTGCGTGAACTCGAGCACGCTCTGGCCGCCGCCATGGTACTCGCACCCGATCTCCGTATCGACGCGAACCATCTGGGGGCGAGTGTGCTCGGAGAGATCGAGATGACCGATGCGCCCTCGGACCGAGAACCGCCGGGCGCCGACGACCCGATTCGGCTGCAACTCCTCGAGCAGCTGGCGATGCACGGCGGCCACGTCCCCACGGTCGCGCGAGCCATGGGCAAGGCGCGAATGCAGGTGCACCGGTGGCTCAAACGCTACGGAATCGACCCGGGCGCCTACCGTCGCCGAGACCTGTCTTGAAGAAGTCTTCTGCTCGGTGGTAATCGCTCTCTCCGGTGAACTATCCGTACACCTCGCAGCCGTTCGACGCGTTCGTGGTGGCGCAGACGTCGGCGGGGCTCGTTCTCGGCGCGACCGTGCTCGGGCGGCGCATTCGCCCCTGGCCCGCGGTGCCGTTCTTCCTGGCCGCCATCGCTCTCGCCACGGTCTTGCCCACGGAGGCCGAGTTCCTTCGAGGCCTGGGGTTTACGCTCAAGCCTGAGCACGCGAAGACCGTGCTCAAGCTCGCGGCGGCGATGGCCACGGTCGGCGCGCTGCTCACGCGGCAGCGGTGGCTCGCAGTGCTCGCGGTTCTCGGCCAGGCCGCGCTCTGGCCGATTACGAATTACATTCAAGACAGCGATCCAGATCTCGCGGTCGCGCACCTCGCGTGGATCGGCTTGCTCGTCGGCGCCTACCGGCCGAGAGCGCACTCGCGCGCGCCGGGGCTCGAGCCGGCGCCCGAGCCGGCGTCCGTGCCCGTGCTCGACCTCCTTCGCGGCTTCTGGATCGACGACGCGGTCATCGGCGTCGTCGCCACCGTCGCGGCGAGCGTCGTCTGCTGGCTCGTCTTGCATGGTCGCACCGACAGCGCCGACGAATGGGCCAACACCTACCAAGCCGCGCTCTTCGCCCGGCTCCACGCATACGGGGCGGTCCCGCACTGCTCCGAAGCGCTGCGGAGCTTCTACGTCTTTCAGTACATGGGGCGCTCGTTCTCTCAATACACGCCGGGCTGGCCCTACTTCATGGTGCCGTTCACTGTGCTGCACGTTCCGTGGCTCGCGGGACCGGCCTCGCTCGGCGTTCTCGCCATGGGCGTCGCGCGCCTCGGCCGGCGCGCGGCGGCCGGCTTCGCGAAGGGAAACGAGGCTCCTCCGGTCGCGCTGGTGCGCGTCACCGGGCGCTTCGCGGCGCTCGTGCTGATCACGAGCTCCACGGTCCTCATCAACGGCGGCTCGCGCTATCCGCACATCTTCGTGGCCGCGATGTTCGCCTGGGCTCTCGAGGCGCTCTGCGTCGTCGCGGACCGCGCGCTGCCCGTCATCGACCAGCGGCGCTGGGGCGCGGTCCTCGGCGCCAGCCTCGCCCTCCTCGTCTCGGCCCGGCCTCCCGATGGTGCGACGCTCGGCTTCGGTCTCTTTCTCTACTTCGCCTACGCCTTCGCTCGGCGGCGCATCCGGTGGCAAGCCATCGGCCTGGCCGCCGCGCTGTTCGCCCTCATCGGCGGCGTCACACTCGTCGTGCTCCGGCTGCAGCTCGGCGTCTGGTTCACGACGGCCTACTCGCTCACCGACGTCATCTATCCGTGGACCAAGGTCTCCTGGAGCGTGCCCAAGTCCAGCGAGTTCCGCTGGGGCCTTCCGCTCGCGGCAGGGTCGTATTGCTGGTGGCCTTGCTCGCCGGCGGTCGGCATGGCGGGCATCGCACTTCTGCAGGGGCGCGCGCGCCGGCTGGGTTTCGTCTTCTTCACGAGCGCGCTGCCGCTCTTGACGATGTACACGCTCCTCGAGCTCGGGCGCGGTTTCGACTTCGGTTACGGGCCCCGCTACGCGCTGGCGTTGATCGTCCCCATGGCCGTCGGAACCGGCGTGGTGTTCGGGCGGCTATGGGCGCTCGCGACGGACCCATCCCTCGTGGCCGAAGCGCACACCCGGTTCGGCGGCGCGCTCGCCGCCGGGGGCCCGATCGCCGTGGCCCTGTCGATCGCCGGGCTCGGAGTGATCCGGCTCGCGGCGCTCATGTATCCGCACACTTATGCCGACGTGCACGAGCACAACCGCCTGCACGACGCGATCGACACCACGGCGCCCAAGCACGCGGTCATCATGGCCGGGGCCGGCCTCAACATGACCGACCCCATGGACCTGACGGAGAACCTGCCGCTCGATCTCTATCCGGATCAAGACGTCATCGTCGCGATCGATCGCGGGCCCGACGAGACGCGATGCGTCCAGGAGAAATACCGCGGGCGCACGTTCTACCGGGCCATTCCCGGTGATCCGGCGCGGATCGTCCGGTACTGACGCCCGAACGTCGGCCTCCGCGGGATCAGGCTCCCTTGGTTCCCCACACATAGTACTGCGCGCCGAGGGGCACCGACCGAAGATACCGCTCGCTCCACCGGAGGCGTTTGAGCTGCTTCGGATAGAACACGTAGTACTTCGGCGCGCGCGCGGTGAGGAGCGCGCTCCGCACGAGGCGGCGCAGGTACCACGGGAGGAGCATCTTCGTTCCGGCGTCGAACGGGTTCTGCCGCATCGCGCGCACCGAGAGGGGGTTCAGCGGGTTGTTCTCGAACACGAAGAGGTGGCCCCCCGGCCGCAAGACGCGCCGGAGCTCGGCGAACACCGCCGGGTGCTTGCCGTGATCGATGTGGTGAAACGTGCCGTTCGAATAGACGAGATCGAACGCGCCGTCTTCGAACGGCAGGCGCTCGCTCTTGGAGAAATGGAACGTCACGTCTCGCAGCCCCATCGAGTCGGCCGCCTTGACGCTCTCGGCCGAGGCGTCGACGCCGTGAATCGACGCCGCGGGAAAGCGGTCGCGCAGGATCTTCTCGGTCGCGCCGATGCCGCACCCGAAGTCGAGAATGCGGAGAGGCGCGCCCGCGCCGGTCGCGGCGAGCTCGCCCGCCAGAGTGTCGACGCGGAGCTCGATGAAGTACTCGAACGTCTCGCCGGTCAGGGCGGCGCCGCGATCGATGATCGCCTTGTAGTCCTGGACGTACGAGTCGAACTCCGAGGGCATCGGGCGCCCAGCCTAGCAAGCACGGCGGCCCCACGCGACGCGTGAGCCGAGAATGGCCGCATGGGCGCAGAGAGCGCAAAGAAGAGGGGGTGCGAAGACTCTCGGTCTTCGCACTCGATCTCTGCGTTCTCAGCGGCTCTGCGGCTTCTCGCTCTCGCCCCGGGTTCCGGAGTTCGCGTCGTCGAAATTCAGCAGCTTGGCGACCACGAACTGCGGCCGCTGTTTCACCTCGTCGAACATCTTTCCGACGTACTCGGCGATGAACGACAGGCTGAGCAGGTTGATCGCGCCGAGGAAGAGACTCGTCACGATGATCGTCGCGAACCCCTGGGGGATCTCCGGGTGCAGGATGCGCCCGATGACCTGCGCGACGATGCCCAGCACCGCCAGAAACGAGACCGCGAGCGCCCCGAGCGAGATCATCTCGAGAGGGACCTGAGAGAACGAGAAGATCCCTTTCTTGGCCCACCGGAGGTTGGCGAGTAGGCTGTTCGTCGAGCGCCCGAACATTCGCTCGGGCCGCACGTAGGGCACGCCGGTCTGCCGGAAGCCGACCCACGCCCGCAGCCCCCTCACGAAGCGGTCGCGCTCGGGCAGCTGATTGAGCGCGTTCATGACCTTGCGATCGATCAGGGAGAAATCGCCGGCGTCGAGCGGGACGCGGATGTTCGCCATGCTCTGGAAGAGGCGGTAAAAGCCCTTGTAGCCGAACTCCCAGAGCCACGGCATCTCGCGCTTGATCCTGACGCCGTAGACGACGTCGTAGCCCTCGAGCCACTTCGCGTGGAACGGTTCGATGAGCTCGGGCGGGTCCTGCAGGTCCCCGTCGAGGAGGACGCACGCGTCGCCCGTGGCGAGCTTCATCCCGCTGGTGAACGCGTTCTGAGAGCCGAAATTGCGGCTGTGGGTGATGGCCTTGATGTGGCGGTCGCCGGCGGCCAGCCGCTCGAGGACGTCTTGCGTCTCGTCGGGGCTGCCGTCGTTGACGAAGATGATCTCGTAGTCGACGGCGAGCTTCTCGAAGGTCGCCCGCAGCCGCTCCGCCATGATCGGGATCGCCTGCTCGTCCTTGTAACAGGCGATGATCGCGGAGATGCGCTTCGCGGCCACGGTCATGACGGGGCGGCCAGGGGCGCGACCTCGCGCACGGTGGCCACGAGGGCCTCCGGCGTCAGCTTGCATTGCTGCATGTGGAACCGCGGGCTCCCGTAGCGCTGGGCGGGATCGTACGAAGCGCTCAGGATGCGGAGCGACGCGAGCCCGGGAACGGCGGCGGCGAACGACTCGCCGATGCCTCCCTCGCGGTAGTGCTCTTCGACGAAGACGACGCTCCGCGTCTCGGCGATGCTCGCGGCGAGCAGCGCGTCTTTCCGCAGGTCGAGCGGGAAGCGCGCGAGGCCGAAGACGTCGACGTTCATCTGGTCGAGGCGGTGGTTCGCGAGCGCGTGCAGCGCGACGTGCACGCCGTGCCCCGCGCCGATGATGGTGACCCCCGGCGTCCGGCGCGACGAGCGCGCGAAGTAGTGTCGCGTGAGCGTCTCGGGATGCTCGTGCAGCGCGGGCCGCGCCGTGTCGTAGGCCGAGATGGCCAGGCGGATGTACGACGGGCCCGCGAGCGCCGCCATCTTCGCGACGGCCACGGTCACGTGATCGTTGGCGCACGGGAAGAAGAGCTGCATGTTGGGCAGCGCCTTCAAGACCGCCAGGTCTTCGAGCGCGTGGTGGGTCGAGCCCATGACGCCGTACGTGAAGCCCCCGCCGTTGCCGGCGATGCGAACCGGCAGATCGTGAAGGCAGATGTCGTTGCGGATCTGCTCGAGGCACCGGTAGGTCGCGAAGGGCGCGATCGAATAGACCCAGGGGCGGAGACCGGTCAGCGCGGCGCCCGCCGCCACGCCCATCATGTTCTGCTCGGCGACGCCGGCGTTGAGGAAACGCTTGCCGGCGCTCGCCGCCAGTTCCTCGAGCGCGTTGAAGCCGAGGTCTCCGGTGATGAACATGCTCCCGGCGTCGCGGGCGAGCACGTCGGACACGGCACGAACGAAGGGGACCCTCATCGGCCGGCTCTTCCGCCGGGGTCGGCGTCGCTGATGTTGTCGGCGCTCTCGCCCCCGCCGAGGCCGTCGAGCGCCTCGAGGTACTGCGCCTCGCTCATGGGCAGATAGTGCCACTCGAGCTTGTCTTCCATGAACCGCACGCCCTTGCCCTTGATCGTGCGGGCGACGATGCAGTGGGGCCGGCCGTCGCCCGGCCCGTCGAGCGCGGCGCGGATCTGGGCGACGTCGTGGCCGTCGATCTCCGAAGTTCGGAAGCCGAACGCATCCCACTTCTTCGGCAAGGGCTCGAGAGTCATCACGTCTTCGGTGCGACCGAACCCTTGCAGGCCGTTCGCGTCGATGATCACGGTCAGGTTGTCGAGGCGGTGGTGCGCCGCGAACAGCGCCGCTTCCCAGATCGACCCTTCGTCGCACTCGCCGTCGGACACGAGGCAGGCCACTCGCGTGCCGCTCGCGTGGACGTGCTTGTGGGCATACGCCATTCCTGCCGCGATGGGGAAGCCGTGACCCAGTGAGCCCGTCGCGGCTGGAATGGCAGGGAACGCCCGCGCCGCCGGGTGGGCGGGCAGGAGAGTCCCGTCTTTGTAATACGTGGCGAACTCTTCGTCCGTGAGGAGGCCGTAGTGGTGCAGCGTCGCGTAGAGCGACGAGGCCCCGTGCCCCTTGCTGAGAATGAAGAGATCTTCCGGGCGCAGCCAGTTACCGTAAACGGACGTCAAGACGTCGATGTCCGACAGACCAGTGCCGAGGTGCCCGGCTTTCGCCTCGTAGTGCATCTTCAGGAACTTGCGGCGAATCGACCGAGCGTCGTCCGCGAGTTCGGAGAGCGTCCTCGGGGTCATGACTTTGCCGGAGCGATGGCGCTCTTCTGACCTTCCCGTACGAGCTCCGGATTGGCCTCGATCCACCGCATCGTTGCCTTCAGGCCGTCGACCAGGGGCGTCTTCGCCGCCCAGCCGAGCTCGACCTCGGCCTTGCGCGGATCGCTGTACCAGTCCGTGTGGTCCCAGTGCCTGTCGGGCATGCTCCCCCAATCCGGGCTCTTCGCGATACCGAACGCCGCCCGCCCGACCGCGACCAGCTCCTCGAGGGTGACGCGCGCCCCGGCGCCCACGTTGTAGATCTCGCCCGGCCTCAGGCGATCGGCCCGCTCGATCACGGCGGCAAAGGCTCGAGACACGTCGTCGACGAAGACGAAGTCCCGCGAGATCTTCGGATTGACGAGCGGCGGTAACTCCTTGTCCCTCGCCTTCAGGAGCAGCTTCGGCATCAGGCGTGAGAAATCTTCGAACGGCCCGTAAACCGAGTAGAGCCGCAAGACCCAGCCGGGGACTCCGTACTTGGTCGCGTAGCACTGCACGAGCGCGGTGGTCGCCACCTTCGAGACGGCATAGTCGCTGTCGGGCGTGGTCGGCGCGTCCTCGCGTGGTGCGGCGCAGTTCATTCCGTATTCCGACGAGCTGCCCGCCTGGACGAACGCGCGACACGATCGGGTCTCGCGGAGCGCTTCGAGCATGTAGCGGACCGCGTCGAAATTGACCCGATAGATGCGGTTGGCCTCTGTCTGGCTGGAATACGCGCCGTACGCTGCGCAGTTGAGGAGCGCTACCGGACGCGTCTCCCGGATGAACGCCTTGACGTCCGCCTCGTTGCAAAGGTCGAGTTTGACGAGCTCGGAGCCGGGGACGTTGCGCGTGCGCCAGTCGACGCCCGCAGGGCCTTCGATCCCGATCACGCGCGCCCCCGTGGCGGCGAAGTGGCGGAGCAGATTGGCCCCGACGAACCCCGACGCGCCCGTGATGACGATCGGCATGAGCACCGGCCGACGCTCCTCAGGCATGGGAAGCTAAGTAGGCGAAAAGGTTCATTAGTTCAGGGAGTTTAGCGCGCGCCTCGGTCATGCGTCAACGCGCGCCGGACGGCAATGGGTGATGTTCGGGCAGCCGGTGGGACACGCTTCCAGTGGGGGCGCGACTCGGATTGTCCGCGCGAGATGGTAGCTTACCGCGGAGAGAGCCATGGCGACGCGTCTGACCGGTGCGAGGCGTCGAAACAACCTGGCGTGGGGGGGGAGCGGGGGCCGCGAGAAGTGGAAGCCTCCCCCGCTCGAGGCCCCTCGTACGGCGACGCAGCGTTGGGCGCAAGCCTTGCGACGGTATTTCGATCTGCAGGCGGGTTCGGTCTGGAACGATATTTCCGAGCTCGTTGCCGAGCACCTCCCGGATCAGCGGAGGAAGGTCGTCGACGTCGGGTGCGGAGCGCAGCCTTACCGCTCGCTCCTGCCGGGCCACGTCGAGTACGTGGGTATCGACATCGCCGAAGCTGGCGCGCGGTTCGGATACGAGGCGCCGGATACGGTCTACTTCGACGGCGTGACCTGGCCGACACAAGCGGAGAACGCGGACCTGCTCCTCTGCACCGAGGCGCTCGAGCACGTGCTCGACCCGGCCGCTTTTCTCGCGGAGGCGTTCCGGTGTCTCCGGCCCGGAGGGACGCTCCTGGCAACCGTTCCGTTTGCGGCGCGGTGGCACTTCATTCCGTTCGACTACTGGCGCTTCACTCCATCGGGCCTCGAGCGCTTGCTCGAGGCGGCGGGCTTTTGCGACGTGAACGTCTGGGCGCGAGGGAACGCGCTCACGGTGGCCTGTTACAAGGGCATGGCGCTCTTTCTCCCGCTCCTCTTCCCGCAGAGCGCGAAGCCCGCCGAAGCCTGGCTGCGCAGAGCCGCGGGCGCCCCGCTGCTGCCCTTCTTCGTCACCTTGTCCGTGGTCGCCAACGTCTCGCTTCGCGCCGAAGGCGGCGACGACTGCCTCGGGTACACGATCATGGCCGCGCGCCCGGCCGTGTAGCTCTCAGGCCGGCTTGTAGCCGACGGCCGCCAGGTTGCCGACGGGCGCCGCGAGCAGCGTTCGTCCGAGGCGCGAGCCCTCGAGCCACCTCAGAACGGCGGCCTTCATCGAAGCGGGCAAGGGGGCGAGCTTGGCCCAGTAGTGGAGCGGGTATCGGTTCACCACCACGCGGACCTCGACGCCGGTGAAGCCGGCTCTCTCGAGCGTCTTCCGGATGCTCCTGGGCGAGAAGAGCTGCAGGTGCTCGATATCGAAGATGGGCGACTTCAGTCCCATGACGCGCGCGGACAGCGCGCGGTGATTGTGGCAAACGAGGAAGATCGCGCCCCCGCCGCGGAGGAGCCGGTGAGCGTCGCGACAGAGGCCCAGCGGATCGTCGACGTGCTCCATGGTCTGGAAGCAGGTCACCAGCTGGAAGCGCCCGGCTTCGAACTCCGACGCGCGGAACGGACCGAGGCGAATCAGGCCCTTGACCCTCGGGGATGCGACCGCAACCGGGGCCGCGGACGGCTCCACCCCGACGACGTCGGTGAAGCCTTGCTCGAGGAGTCGCTGCAAGAAGGCGCCGTCGCCCGTGCCGATGTCGAGGGCCCCTCGGCGATCGGGGGTGCGCACGAAGCGGCGCAAGAAGTCGCCGTAGGTCAGGCTCGCCAGACGCGACTCCTCCGACGCGCCGAACGACGCGTCACGGTAGGCGCTCTCGAGGAACTCTCGCGTCGGAACGGGGCTCGAATAGAGCAGCTCGCACTCTTCGCACTCGACGATCCGGTGGTGCAGGTTCTCGGGTGCCTTGCGCGAAGAGAAGGCGAAGCGGGTCAGCGACTCCGGGATGACGCTCGCCTCGGCGAAGACGCGCGTCTCGCGGCTCGAGCCGCAGACCGGGCAGCTGCGCGCCACGAGAACGCCGCCCTGGAACGTAGTCGGCCCGCGAGGCGTGGTTTCAGGAAGAGCGACCATAGGATCGAATCCGAGTGAGCAGGCGCGCTTGTGGGGCGCTGTCACGCGCGGATGCAAGCAGACGCGCGGGGGTCGGTCAAGGTCGCCCTTGCGAGCCCGTTCCGCATGGGGCAGAGTCCGCCCGCCGTGCCCGAACCGACGCCGATTCGGCGGCCAAAGCTCGACCTCGAGAGCGCGGCGCGGTGGCTCGCGCCGGCGTCGTTGCGATCCACCGGCGCCGCCGGAATTCGCCTCGGGCGATACGCGCTCTGCCTCGCGATCCCGTGCTGGGTGTTCTGGCGTCTCAGCATTCCCATGCTCCAGACCGCGCTGGGATTCGACGAGCAAGTCTTCGTGTGGACGGGCTGGTCCGTCTTGAAGGGCCTCGCGCCCTACAAGGATTTCATGGAGTGGAAGCCACCGCTCGCGTTCCTTTCGCACGCGCTCGCGCTCGAGCTCTTCGGCTTTCACGGTTACCATTTTCGCTATTTCTTCGGGTTTCTCTCGATTGCGTCGATCGGCGCGCTCCTGGTGTCGCTGGTACGGCGCGGCTGCGACGTCGTGATCTGCTCGGCCCTGGGCCTGGCCATGGTCTTCCTGTTTCTCTATCCCGGCCTTCACGAGGCCTACGTGGCCGACACGGAGGCGATCGGTCTCTCGTATTACTATTTCGGCATCGCCGCTCTCATCGCGAGCACGAGGCACCGAGCGGCAGCGGAGATCGCGGGCGGCATCTTCTTCACGTGCTGCGTCCTCTCCAAGGAGCCCTTCGCCTTCGTCGTGATCGCGACGTGGGCGGGATGCTATTTCGTCGTCAATCCGCGGTTCTCCCTGCCCACGGCGCGCCACTTCGGCACGTACACCACGCTCGGCGTGGCCATCGCGGTGGCGGTCCTGTGCCTCTACATGGTCCCGACCGGGTCGATGGCCGCTTACGTCGCGCTCGTTCGACGCTACACCGCGATGTTCCGGGATCCGAAGAGCGGGTACTGCGCGGTGCTGGGCATGTTCCAGCCAACGGGTCGCTTCTGGGACGATCTGCCGGCGCAGTGGCAGCGGATGCACGAGCAGTTCTTCAACCCGAAGACGCTCGGATGGTCGGCCCCGTTCGTGGCGGCGACCGTGGTGTTCGTACCCAGGCGCTCGCCGGCGTTGTTCGCGTGCGCGCTCCTGGCGATCGCCGGATCGCTCTACGGAGTGACGGCGACCAATTGCTACTTTCCGCACTACTACGTGCTCGGCGAGAGTGGCGTCGTCTTCTTCCTCGTCGTCGGAGTCGACGCGCTCGGGAGCCGGCTCTCGCGCGCGCCCGCCAGCGTGCGACTCTGGGTCCAGTCGGTGATGTTCCTGACGATGGCAATGACCGTCTGGCCGGGCGTCGACGCCGCCTCGGAGGCGGCCTTCAAGGACCCTCCCCCTTACCCCGATCCGGTTCCGGGCGCGCTCGCGTTCGTCCGGGAGCACAGCGTCGCCGCCGACAGGATCTTCACGACCGGCCCGGCTGGGTTCTACGTGGCGACCGATCGGCGGCCCGCGACGTCGGGAGCGCCCATCGTCGACGAGCTTTTACCCGCGATGCCGGGCAAGACTGACGCCGAGAAGCTGCGGCCCCTCTACGACCAGCTCGTCAGCGGGCGACCCAAGATCGTCTTTCTCGATCCGGAGCTTCACGGCGCGATTCGCGTCACGCCCGACCGGAAGCGTCGGTACATGGCCGGCGCCATCATGCCCTTCCTGACGGAGTACAAGTACGTCAAGACCGGCGAGTATTTCTACGAACGCCCGTGACCGGAACGGGTCGCGCTCCCGGTCGAGGGCGCGTCGCTACCCGCCGAACACTTCACGCGCGACCTCGGCGACGGCGAGGCGCACGGCGTCGTCCGACGAGTGACGCACCCGGAACCCCAGCTTGGCCAGCTTGTCGGGCTTCACGAGCGAGCGCGGTACGTCGCCGGGCCAACCCTGAGGCGTGGTGCCGTACTCGATTTGCGCCGAGGGGTTGGGCGACTGGGCCACGCAGAGCTCGGCGATTCGCTTCACGCTGGTCGAGTCGGGCGGGGCCAGGTTGTAGGTCGCGGGGCGCTCGCCGGTCGCGTGGTCGAGCACGAAGAGCAGCCCGGCCGTGCAATCGGTCACGTGCAGGTAAGGCTTGGCCTGCCGGCCGTCGCCCAGCACCTCGAGGCGACCGGGCGTGGCCTTGAGCTTCATGCAGAAATCGAGGATGGCGCCATGCGTGCCGCGCGGGCCGACGACGTTCCCGAAGCGGCAGATGTAGCCCTCGAGCCCGAAGCACTCGACGAACGCGGCGATCATGGCCTCGCCGGCGAACTTGCTGGCGCCGTAGAGCGAGATCGGCAGGCTCCCGAGGTCGCCCTCGCCGCAGGCCTCGGCCACGTTGCCGTAGACCGTGCCGCTCGACGAGAACACGAACTTCTTCACGCCGTTGACCCGGGCCGCTTCGAGCGCGTTGTAGGTCGCGATCGTGCCCTGCTCGAGATCGAGCCGCGTGCGCTCGAGGCCCCAGCGGGCCTCGGGGTTCGCGGCGAGGTGGAAGATGACGTCGTGATCGCGCAGGGCCGCCGTCAACCGCGGAAGATCGAGCGCGTCACCCTCGACGAGCGTGGCGCGGCCGCTCGCGAGGTGCGCGCCGATGAACGCGGGCTTTCCGACGCTCAGGTCGTCGTAGACCGTCACCGGGCCGCGCTCGACCAGTCGATCGACCAGATGGCTCCCGATGAAGCCGGCACCCCCGACGACGAAAGACCTCACGGTCCCGGGTTCTTAGCACGCTCGAACCCCGCCGGGACGAATCGGCCTCACTTGCGCCAGACGACGACCGCGGTCGAGTGGAGGAGCAGCGCGAAGGTGAAGGTCACGAAGCCGGCAATCGTGAAAAACAACCCCGTCACACCCAGGTGGTTCACGTACACGGCCGCCGGATCGTCGAGGCGTAGCCCGTGCGTGATGTAGTAGACGAGCAGCCAGCCCGTGAGCGCGAGGCCCGTGGCGAAGATGCCAGCGGCGGCCAGCACGGTGCGCGTATAGGGGAACCGCGCGAACCAGCGCTTCGTGGTCTCGCCCGAGTAGTCGAAGAAGATCTGGGCGAGAATGCCGAGGTAGACGCACTGCAAACCGAGCGTTGCGAGCGTGAGCCCGAGGAGCATCCAGTGCAGCGAGAACGTGATCGGGCCCAGGGTGAGCGGCCCGAGCGACAGGGGCAGCATCAGCGCCGCGCCGACCGTCGCGAGGAGGAGCCCGGGCCGGTAGAGGAAGAACGCAGCGCCGTAGGTGAACATCGCGCGCAGGTTGATCCACGCGGCCGACCACGGCGAAAACCAGCCCGACCGCTTGTGGTGGCTCGTCCGGCCTTCCTGGTCCTTCAGGAACCGGATGGGCACCTCTTCGGTGCGAAGCCTCATGTGAACCGACTTGAGCACCATCTCGGACGCGTACTCCCACGACTGTGACCGCAGGCCCATCCGCTCGAGAGCCGAACGCGTGATGCCGCGCATGCCGCAGTGAATGTCCGAGAAGTGGCTCGAGAAGATGACGTTGAGGACCCACGTCGTCACCGGCGTGCCCAGGTACCGATGCAGCGCCGGCATCGAGCCTGGCTCGATGTAGCCGCGGAAGCGCGAGCCCATGATGAACTCGGCGCCGCCGTGGAATTTCTCGACGAAGGGCTCGAGCTCGCGAAAGTCGTAGGTGCAGTCGCAGTCACCGAGGATGACGTATTTGCCGCGAATGAACGGCAAGCTGTCGATGTACGCGCGGCCGAGACCCAGCTTCGGCGCCTTGAGCACCCGGGCGCCGCCGGCGAGCGCGAGCTCCGCGGTCCGGTCCGTGGAGCTGTCGACGATGAGAATCTCGCCCCGCACGCCCGCGCGACGCATGCCCTCTTTGCACCAGCCGATGAACATCGGCATCGTGAGCTGCTCGTTGAGCGCGGGGATGACGATCGAGAACTCGGGGTTCTCGACGTCGTCGTCCGGAACAAGTAGCTCGAGCTCCGGATCGAGACTCGATGGCATTCCGGAGACCCGCGCAAGCGCGGCGCTCATCGGCGCCATGCTCGCAGATTCCCTTGCCAAGATCGAGCGGCGGCGTCGCGGAACGAGCCCGTCTCGACGCTCGCCGTACGGAAGTACGCCTCCGCGCGGGCGACCGCCGAGCCGGACCCGTTCCGCTTAGCCGTCGCTCGATCTTGCCCCGAGTGGCACCGGGAGCCCTCGCGACAGACTCGGTCCCGGATGGGGAGCTTCCCGCTCGCGACAGACTCAAGTCCCGGATGGGGAGCTCGAGGGGAGCTTCCGGCTCCCCTCGACCTCAATCAAAAATGGAGCTCGAGGGGAGCTTCCGGCTCCCCTCGACCTCAATCAAAAATGGAGCTCGAGGGGAGCTTCCGGCTCCCCTCGACCTCAATCAAAAATGGAGCTCGAGGGGAGCTTCCGGCTCCCCTCGACCTCAATCAAATGGAGCTGTTGAGCGGATCGTACTTGTTGCCGCCCGTCGTGAAGGTCGTCGACTTGGCCTTCGAGGAGCCGCCGCCGCTGTGCGCCGCGCCGCCGCCAGTGTGGCGAGTCTTCGATTTCTGATCGCGGGTCTTGTCGGCTGCGACGAGCTTCGCCTTGGTGTCTTCGTTGAGGCGGGTCGTGAACTGCGGATTCAACGGCGAGCCCTCGGCGGCCGCCGCGTTGGGCGCCGGGGCCGCCGCTACGGGGGCGGGGGCCGCGGGGGGAGGAGGGGCCGCGGGCGGGGGCGCCGCGACGACCGGGTCGGCAGCGGGCGGAGGCGGCGTCAGCGCCGCGGCGGCCGCGACGTTCTGGAGCTCGCTGCCGCCACCCAGACCAAGGCTCGCGAGGCTGACGTGCCCGCGGCTCGCGGCGACGCTGCCGCCACCGGCGACTGCGAACAACGCGAGCACGGCGACGAACCACCCTTTGCGCGACTTGCGACGGAAGGGCATGTCGTAGTCGGCGGCGTCGCCGAGGTCCATGCTCATCGGCCGGAGGCTGTTGGCCGCGTACGAGGGCGGCGTCGCCGAAACGCGAGGTGCGGCGTAGGCCGCTACCGGTGCCGCGTAAGCTGCCTGCACGACGGGCGCGGGGGCCCGGACCGGGGCTGGCGCCACGTCTTGCGGCACCGGATCAGGAGCGGCCGGCTCATCGTCGAGGCCGGCCAGATCGCCGAGCTTGCTCCACTGCGTGGCGCCTGCGGCGAGCACCATGGTGCCCTCGTCGATGTGGCCCGCCTGAAATGCGCCATCGAGCTGATCGAGGGTCACTCGGTGCACGTCGCCGTTCGCGAGCTTCACATACCAGAGTTCTTCACTCATGACGCAGGCGCCTCCGAGGTTTCAGGGGATTGGTGAAGAATGGCAAACGCTCAGGACGGTCGCACGCGCTGAGCGCAAGAAAATGGCGTCTCAACAGTGTGTATGGAATCGTCTCTCGACACTGGAACCGTAGGCTTCCTTTGCTACTGGAATCGCGCGCCACATCATCACACACGTTCCCTCGCCGCTCTCGCTCTCGCTCTCGCTCTTGCTCGCTTGCTCGCTTGCTCGCTTGCTTGCTCGCTTGCTTGCTTGCTCGCTTGCTCGCTCGCGCTCGCGCGAGAGCGAGAGCGAGAGCGAGAGCGAGAAGCGAGAAGCGAGAAGCGAGAAGCGAGAAGCGAGAAGCGAGTTTTCGTTCGGTTCGCGCGTCCGCGCCGCCAACTCCCGGGCAGCTCCCGTGAGCTCCTCAATCTTATCAACGGGCCTCCGTTCGCGGTCGATGGGGGGGCATGCCGAAGCCACTCTCGAGCGCCGCCTTTGCGGCGTACATGTCGTGCGCCGCATGCGGGTTGCCCGAGGGCGCCCACGAGCCGCCGGACGACGGTCGTTTCTCGCCCTCGCCGACCGCGACCGCGACTGCACTCACCCCATTCTCCCCGTCGGTCACGCGCGGGGTCGATGGCGGCGCGGCGGCCGGAGCGGGACCGTTCGTTCCTTATGTGCCGGGTCCGCCCGTCGCCGGGGCGATCGGCCCGGACGGCGGAGATCTCTCTCGCCTTCTCTTTGCCGTGGTCGGCGATACGCGACCTGCGACGGTAGACGACACGAGCGGCTACCCCGCCGCGATCGTGGCGACGATCTTCGCGGGCATCGCCGCGCTTCGGCCCTCGCCGCCGATGGTGGTCTCGACCGGAGATTACGTCTTCGCGTCAGCGTCTCGGGCGTCGGCGATCAGCCAGGCTGCGCCCCAGTTCGACATCTACCTGCAGGCTCGCGCGCGGTTCGCGGGCGCGCTCTTTCCCGCGATGGGCAACCACGAATGCACCGGCGCCACGAGCTCGAACTGCGGCGCCGGCGCGGCTGACGGCGAACCGGCGACGTACGCCGCGTTCGTCGACAAGATGCTCGCGCCCATCGGTCAGGCCGCTCCTTACTACGCGATCGACGTCGCCGCGCAGGACGCGGCCTGGACCGCGAAGTTCGTCTTCGTGGCTGCGAACGCGTGGTCGACCGCGCAAGAGGCGTGGCTCGAGTCGGTGATGGCGCGGCCGTCGACTTACACGTTCGTCATTCGCCACGAGCCGGCGACGGCGGACACGGCGCCGGGCGTGGCGCCGTCGGAAGCCGTGATGGCGCGGCACCCGTACACGCTCGCGATCGTCGGCCACAGCCACACGTACCGGCACGACAGCGCCCGTCCGCGCGAAGTGCTCATCGGCAATGGCGGCGCGCCGCTCTCGAGCAAAGACTACGGCTTCGGCGTCTTCAGCCAGCGGTCCGACGGGGTCATCGACGTCGACATGCTCGACTGGCAGACGCGCCGTGCCGACGCGTCGTTTCACTTCGCCGTGCGGCCCGACGGCGCCGCGACCCCGTGACCTTCACCGGACCTGCGCCAGCGCGTTGACCAGGCGGTCGGGCGGAACGAACTCGGTGAAGCGGAACGCTTCTTTGCCGTCGTTGCCGAAGAGGAGCACCACGGGCAGGCCCTCGTTCACTCCGTACTTCTTCCGGACGCGAGCGACCTCGGGGTCGTCGTCGTCGGTCGCGTCGACGTGAAGGGCCACGAAGCGCGAGCCCTCGGCGCGAACGCGCGGATCGGGGAAGGTCTTGGCGTCGAGCTCTTTGCAGGCGCCGCACCAGCTCGCGCCGAAGTCGACCAGCAGAGGCTTGTGCTCCGACTCGGCGCGCGCCCGCGCGGCCGACTCGCTCGACTCCCACTTCAGCTCCTTCGTCGGGGTGCCATCCATGGCCGCCGCGTCGGGGACAATCGCCGCGTTCGACGTCTGCCACCAGGTAGCGACCAGGAAGAGGCCGGCGATCGCCGGGACCACCGAGGCGAGCTTGGTCGGCCGCGAGAGGTGCGCGATGCGCGATTTGCGCTTCTCGCCGGCCACGTGGATGCCCGCGAGAACGAGGCCCGCCGCGAGGAGAACGGCCCCTACGACGCCGAGGACCGGCCCGGGGTGCACCCAGTGCTCCAGCGTCTCCCTGGGCAGCGCGTCGCGGATGTAAGCGAGCGCCATGTACGCGAGGCACACGCCGCCGACCCACTTGATCCCCATCATCCACGCGCCGGCCTTCGGGAGGTTCACGGCGAAGGCGCCGACCGCGAAGAAGAGCGTGCCGAGCCCGAGCCCGTAGAGCGCCATCGCCGCCGAGCCGAGCGCCGCGTTGCGCGTGGTCGCGATCCAGCCGAGCAGCCCGAAGAGGAACGGGCCGACGCAAGGCGCCGCAACGAGACCGCACACGAGGCCGAGCAGGAACGCCCCGCGATAGCCGGTTCCGCCGACGCTCGACAGACGATTGTTCAGGCTCTCGGGGAGCGCGATCTCGAACGCACCGAAGAGGGAGGCGGCGAGCGAGAAGAAGACAACGGCGATACCGCCGACCACCCATGGATTGCCGAGCGCGCTGCCGAAGCCCTTGCCCGTCATGGCGGAGGCAACGCCCATCGGCGCGAAGAGGCAAACGATGCCCGCCACGAACACCGCCGAGAGCATGATTCCCTGAAGGCGGCTCTTGGCCTCCTTGGCGCCGAAGACCGAGACCGTGATCGCGATCATGGGATAGACGCAGGGCGTCAGGCTCGTCGCGAGGCCGAACACGTAGCTCGCGGCGAGCGCGAAGAAGGCGCCGTGCGACAGCGCGCGCTGGAACGCGCCGGTGTCGGAGCCGCCGTCGGCCGCGTGCGCCGCTCCCGGCGCGATCAGCAGCGCCACGAACAGCACGCCCAGGAAGAGCGCCGGGACGACATATGTGCGAGAAGTTTTCCGGTGCATTCGAATAGTTCCAGTGTGCGCGGCGCCTCTCATCATCTTACCAAAAAGAAGCGAGTGGGCCGCCGCGCTCTATGAGTTCGTCGGTGAGCTCGTCGGTGAGCTCGTCGTACGCGTGGGTGCCGCGAGCGAATTGCGATCAGGCAGCTCGTCGAGAAGACTGTATGGCACTACGGGACCATGGTCGATCCGGTTACACTGATCGTCCTCGTTGCCGCCGGGGAGGTCGCGGGCCCTACGGCGTCCGCGATGGTCCGCGCGACGCACGATGCCCTTGGCGGCGCGACGGTCGATGTCCGTGAGACCCGCGGCCAGCCCACGGACGAGGCAGCCCTTGCAGCCGAGGGGACGTTCCATCCGGACGCGGTGGTGGAGCTCATCTGGGACGAAGTGGACCGTCGACGGGTGACGCTCCGCGTCCACATGGTACGAACGCAGCGCTGGCTCGAGCGCTCGATGACGTACCTCGCGTCCGATCCCATCGCGGAGCGCGGACGAACCCTCGGGCTGGCGATCGCTTCGATCCTCCCCGAGATCGCCGGGGAGGTCGCGCCCGGGCCTGCGTCGGCGTCTGCGCCCGGGCCTGCGTCCCCGTCCGCGCCTTCGTCCGCGCCCGGGCCTTCGTCCGCGCCCAGGCCTGCTGCGTCCGCGCCCAGGCCTGCGTCCGCGTCCGCGTCCCCGTCCGCGCCTTCGTCCGCGTCCGGGCCTGCGTCCGCGTCCTCATCGGTACCTCCACCGGCGTCGGCGTCCGCGCCTGAGCCCGCTGAGTACGGCGGGCGGGACGATGACGCGACGTCGTCTCGGGCATGGCTTCGGCGGCCGCGTGTCGAAGTCGCGGTTCTTGCGATCGGTGCCGCCGAGATCGGCGGAACCAGCGCGATCGGGGGTGGCGTCGCCGTCGACTGGTTCCCCGTACCCTCCATTTCGCTTCGATTGGGCGCGAGCGAGCGGTCCGGAAGCCTCGACGCCGCCGAGGCAAGCCTCCTCGCGTTCACCGCCGCTTCGGGCGTCGCGTTTCATCCCTGGCGGGCCTCGCGGTCTCGCCCGATCGACCTGTCGGTCCGCGGGGACTACCTGCTCGTCCGTCAATCGGCGACCCACTTCGACTCCGACGACCCGAGCCCAGCGACCCAATCACGCTGGCTGTCGGGCGTCGATGCGTTCGTCGACGCCGGCTGGCTTTTCTCGTCCGACGTCGCCGCGGTCGTGGGGCTGGGCCTCGAAGACGTGCTGGCCGCCACGTACGTGAACGTGAGGCAGGTCCGGAAGGCCACGATCCCGCCGGTTCGCGTCGTTGCCGAGTTCGGGGTGTGCCTCCGCTTCTGATCCTGCCTGATTCGGACGCCCTCGGGGTACCCTGACGTTGGGATGTCCGTCAAGAATGCGTCGCTGGCGGCCAACAAGTTGTGGCTCGTTCCGAGCCCCGCTCCGGGTGCGCGACCGGGTCCCCGAGGGCATGCAGCCCTCGCGTTCGACGACAGCGAGCTCCTGGCGGCGGTCCGGCGCGGCGATCCGACCGCGGCCACCGCGCTCCACGATCGATTGCGACCCCAGGTCGACCGCGTGGTTCGCCGGCTGCTCGGGGCGCGCGATCCCGACCTGGGAGACGTGGCCCAGCTCGCGATGATCGCCATCATCGACACCGTGGGGACCTTTCGCGGCGAGTCGTCGCTCGATTCGTGGACGAGCGCGGTCGCCGCGCACATGGTCTACAAGCACATTCGCCGTCGCAAGACCGAGCGACGCCTCTTCGGCGCGCTCGACGCGGAGCTGCTGGCCGGGACCCGGTCACCCTCGCGTACGGGTCGCGAGGTCATGATGCGAGACGTCATCGCCCGCGTCGTCGTGCACCTCGAAGGCATCGAAGAGAGCAAGGCGTGGGCGTTCGTGCTCCACGACGTCTGCGGCTACGACGTCCGCGAGATCGCCAAGATCACGGGCTCGACGGAGTCGGCCGCGCAGACGCGCCTCGTGCGCGGTCGCCGCGAAGTGCACGAGCGCATCGCTGACGATCCCGAGCTCGTCGACCTGCTCGAATCCATGGAGGGCCACTCGTGACCAACCCGCGGTACGCGCAGCTCGCGAGCAAGGCTCTCGGTGAGCTCGACCCTGCGTCGCCCCCCGCGCCGGAGCCCGGCGACAGGGCGCGCACCATCGTCGCGCTCACGCGTCGTCTGGCCGCCCGAGGCCGCCGGCGGCGACGGCTCCAGTGGGCGGCAGCGTGCGGCTCGGTCGCCGCGGTCGCGTTTGCCGTCGTCGGCGCGATGCAGCTCGCGCACCGCTCCGCCCCGATCGCGGCCTTGACCGCGCCGGCAGCGGTGGCCGGACCGCAGATCGTCGCGCACCCCGTCGGTGGGGGCTCGAGCGTCGTCGTCTCGGGCGCGCAGGCCCACCTCGAGCCCCTCGACGACGGCCGGGCGCTCGCTGCGGGGAGCCGCGTCGTCACGCCCGCCGACGGGAGCGCGACGCTCTCGTTTTCCAGCGGCACGAGCGCGTTCCTCCACGAGGGCACCGACATGACCCTCGCCGCGGAGGGCGCAGCGCAGGTGATGCGCCTCGAGGTGGGAGCGATCGATCTGCACGTCGCCAAGCTGACCCCCGGCGAGCGCTTCATCGTCGACACGCCGGACAGCGAAGTCGAGGTGCGCGGCACGCGGTTCCGCGTCTCGGTGGTCCCGTCCGAAGCCGGATGCGGGGCAGGAGCTCAGACCCGCGTCGCGGTGACCGAAGGCGTGGTCGTCGTTCGGCACGCGGGCGTCGAGGATCGGATCGTCGCGGGAGGACAGTGGCCTGCGGGCTGCACGCGCAGCGCGCCGAGTCCCGTCGCGGCGCGCCGGGCAGTCCCGCACTCGAGCGCCGCGCAGGGGCTTTCAGCCGGGTCCGCCGGGTCAACGCTGGCCGACCAGAACGATCTCTTCACTTCGGCCATGTCCGCCAAGCGCCGCGGCGACGGGCGTACCGCGCTCGCCGGCTTCGATCGATTCCTGCTGGACTATCCGAACAGTCCGCTGGCCGAGAGCGCCGTGGTCGAGCGGATGCGTCTCTTGCACGCCACGGCGCCCGCGCGGTGCCGGGCCGCGGCGAGCGATTACCTCGCGCAGCACCCCAATGGCTTCGCGCACACCGAGGCGGAGGTCATCCTCGCGGAGACCCGGTGAATCGCGCGCGTGCCGGCCGATGCCTCGCCTTCGCGCTCGCCACAAGTGCGGCGGGAGCGTCCGGAGCGTGCGGCCCCCAAAACTGGTACTTCGACGGCGACGCGGCGGTCGGCCCGCTCGACGCCAACCTCGGGCCCGATATCGAGACGACGGACGCCGCGAACGATACCCCCGAGACAGGTCCGGGCGACGTGGCCGTCGTCGAAAGCGGCTCCGACGCGTCGAGCGCCCCAGACGTCTCCCAGACCTGCTCGGTCGACGGCGACTGCGCGGGGGACGCCACCGTCTGCGACCCGTCGACGGGCGAGTGCTGCAGCAGCGACGGAGACTGCTCCGACGCGTCTGCGGGGCCGGCTTGCGACATGTCTTCGGGCCGTTGCGTCACGTGCACTTCGGACCGCCAGTGTTCGAGTCCGCTCGCGCGCTGCGACTCGACAGCGCACGCGTGCGTGCGCTGCCTGACGAGCGCCGACTGCGGGCGAGAGGCCACCTGCACCCCGGCGACGCACGTCTGCACTCCGATCATGTGACTATCACCTCGACTCTCGGCAACAATCTCGGCAACAAGAAGTCGGCAAGAGGCTACCCGATGCGTTCAATCACCAAGGTCACAGCTGCAGTTCTCGTCGCCAGCGCCGCTTCGTGCGGCGGGTCTCCGGAAAGGGGGTCGAAGTCGGCCGCCGACACGGGCGGTCTGGTCGGAAATCCCGCTCCCGACTTTCAGGTGAAGACCGTCACCGGCAGCAAGGCCACCGTCTCGCTGAAGAGCCTCCACGGTCAGGTCGTGCTGCTCGACTTCTGGGGCACCTTCTGCGAGCCTTGCAAGAAGTCTTTCCCCAAGCTCGAGGCGCTGCAGCGCAAGTATGCGGGAAGCGGGCTTCGCGTCGTGGGCATCAGCGAAGACGAAGACGAAGACAAGGACAAGATCCCCGGCTTCGCCGACACCTACGGCGCGAAGTTCGCCGTGGGCTGGGATGCTGACAAGGCCATCGCGCGGAAGTACAAGCCCGAGACCATGCCTTCGTCTTTCGTCATCGACAAAGAGGGCGTCGTGCGGTTCGCCCACGTCGGCTTCCACGACGGCGAAGAAGCCGACATCGATCGCGAGATTCGCGGTCTTCTGGGCGACTGATGGCGCCTGCCGCGTCGGGATCCGTGGGCGGGTGCAGGCGGGGTGCACGAGGGCTCCGCTCCAGGGCTTGTCACGCTGGCGGCCGATCTATCCGCCGACGTTCTAACTCCATGATGGTTGCCTGTTTTCTGCGCGCTCGGGGCACGGAGGCGTTGCGAGAGCCTGATAGCCGGCCGAGTATGAGGACCCGACCATGAACCTGTCGACCCGCTCCGTCATGCTCTTTGGCGCTCTCGCCACGGTTGTCGCCTCGGGATGTGGCGGCGCCTCAGATCCGCTCGGCGGCCCCTACGGGGGAACGGGCGACATCGTCGGTCCCAACGCCGGAAACGGGAGCGAGGCGGTCGACAGCGGAGACGACGGCGCCGTCGACAATCAGGGCGGCTCGACGAGCAGCGGGGGGTCGACGCACGACGCTGGCCGGTCGAGCAGCGGGAAATCCAGCAGCGGCACCGGGAGCAGCTCGGGCACGACCAGCGGTGGTTCCAGCTCCGGCGTCACGAGTTCGTCGAGCTCGGGTGTCACGTCGAGCTCGGGTGTCACGTCGAGCTCCGGGTCCAGCGGCTCGAGCAGCAGCGGATCGAGCAGCGGAACCACGGCCGCCGGTCCGACGTTTACGATGCTCTTCACGACCTACCTGGCGAACGGGACCGTCGGCAACTGCACTCGCTGCCATAACCAGATGAGCTCGGCCTCGGGCTCGTATTCGTGGCTCTCCGGCCTGCTATACATCAACGGCACCGGCTCCCTCCTCGCCGCGTCGGGCTCTTGCCTGAGCTGGTACGGCGGAAACATGCCGCCCGGCGGTACGCGGAGCAACGCGCAGGCCGTCGCGGATTTCAACGCATGGGCGGCAGCCGGGGCGAAGAACAACTGACCGGTTCGAAGAGCCGATTCGAGAGTCCTGCGTCGATGGTTGTCCGGATCGTCACGGCGCTGCTAGCGCTGCTCGCGGGAGCGGGCTGCACGCATGTGGCCCCCTATGAGCGAGGAAAGCTCGCTCATCCGATGATGACCGCCGACGACCTCGAAGGGCCCGCCGCGTCGCACGTGCTCGCGGTTCACGAGGGAGCGACCGGAGGCGGCTCGCTCTCCGAGAGCGGGTGCGGATGCAACTGAGGCTGCGTTCGACGCGGTCCCTCCTTGCGTCGTGGCTGGTCGTGTTCGCGACGATCGCGGCCATGACGGTCGTCCGCGGGGCGGCAGGCGCCTCGGATCCCGACGCGCCCGACCGTCCGTCCACCGAGTCGGCGACGACCACCGCGTCGACTACACCACGCGCCGACGTCAAGCGCGCCGCTCCGCTCGAAGACACGACCACCAAGCGCGCCTCGATGGAGCTCGGCGGGTACAACGACAGCGATCACGTCACCGTCGTCACCCCGTCGGTCGCCATCGGGATCGAGGACGCGAGCGGCGCCTCGCTCCACGCGACGTATCTGGTCGACGTCGTGTCCGCCGCTTCGGTGGACATCGTGTCGACGGCGTCGTCCCGATGGAAAGAGGTGCGACAGGCCGGGACCGTGAGCGGCGAGTACAAGCCGCACGACTTCGGCGTGGCCGTCGGCACCTCGGTCTCCAGCGAGCCCGACTACCTCTCCTATGGAGCCTACGCGACCGTCACCAAGGACTTCGACGAGAAGAACCTGTCGGTGTTCTTCGGCTACGGCTTCAGTCACGACACGGCCGGTCGCTGCGGCGACAACGGCGGGTGCACTCCGTTCAGCGTCTTCTCCCGCAGCTTGCAGCGGGGTTCGTTCAACGGCGGAGTGGACTTCGTCGTCGACCGCGAGTCGCTGGCCTCGATCACCGGCGACGTCGTGATCGAGAACGGGGATCAGTCCAAGCCGTACCGCTACATCCCGATGTTCGCGGCCGACGTCGCTGCGAGAATCCCCAACGGCGCGCCGATCGCGCTCGTCAACCAGGAGCGCCTCCCGGAGCGCCCCCTCGAGCAGCTCCCGCTGTCCCGCCGGCGCCTGGCGCTGACGGGACGGTACGCGCACCGCTACGACGGCTCGACGTTGCGGCTCGAGGAGCGCGTCTACGACGACTCGTGGGGGCTCGCCGCGTCGTCGTCGGACGCCCGGTGGATCTTCGACCTCGGGCGCCGGTTCGCGCTCTGGCCGCACGCGCGCTTCCACGCGCAGAACGCGGTCAGCTTCTGGCAGCGCGCCTATGTGTCGGGCCCGGCGCCGGGTTGGAACCTGCCCGAGTTTCGGACCGGCGATCGCGAGCTCGGCCCCCTCTGGACGATCGAGGGCGGCTTCGGCGTGAAGTGGTACCTCGGGAGCGACGCCGAGCCCGAGCGGTGGTCGCTGCAATGGACCGGCGACGCCATGTACACCTCGTTCCTCGACGACCTCTTCGTGACCCACCGCACCGCGATGCTCGGCGCGCTCGGGTTCGAAGGGCAGTTCTGATGACGCGGCGAGCCCTCTCCGGCGAGGTCGGAACCTCGACGCTCGTCGCCCTCGCGACGGCTCTCGCCATGGTCGGAGCGTCGAGCTGCATCGACGCATCGCATGACGACCAGGTTCAGGCGCTCGGCGGCGAGGCGCCCGGCGTCCAGAAGGGGCCCAACCACCGCCCGGGACAGCCTTGTCTCGTATGCCACGGCGGCCTCGGCCCCGCGTCGGCGCGGTTCGTCATGGCGGGAACGGTCTACGCGGTCCAGGGCGAGACGAACCCATCCAGCGGTGCACGCGTGCACATCGAGGATGCCAACGGCGCGTTCTACACGGCCATCACCAACCGGGTCGGCAACTTCTACATCACGCCGGCTCAGTGGGCGCCACCGCTCCCCGCGACGGTGCAGGTCACGCAGGGCCAGAACAGTCAGCAGATGCAGACGAACATCGGGCGCGACGGGTCCTGCGCGGCGTGTCACACGCAGTCGCCGGGTCCCACCTCGCCCGGTCCCGTATACGTCGTCGCCGGCGCGCTGCCCGAGGCCGGACCGTGAGGCGCGCGATGAGGGCGAATCGGATACGCGGGTTGGCGCAGCTGCCCGTGCTCGTGAGCGTGGGCGTCAGCGGACTCGTGAGCTTGGCCGCGCTCGGCGCTCTCGCGTTTGCTGAGGCCTCGTGCTCGTCGGTGCCCGCCGACCAGCGCATTGGCATCGACGCTCCGAGCGGCTCGGAAGACCAGTTCGGGATCGTCGGCGACTACCTCGATCATCGCTGCGGTTCGCTCGACTGCCATGGGCAACCGGGCAGAAACCTCCGGATCTGGGGCTGCGACGGCATGCGCCTCGATCCTCACGCCTTTCCGATCTGCAACGTGGCTCAGGGCGGCAGCTTCACGACGGTGGCCGAGCACCAGGCCACGTATCGCTCGCTCGTGGGGCTCGAGCCGACGGTCATGAGCGCGGTCGTCAGCGGCCACGGGGTTCACCCGGAGCTGCTGACGTTCGTGCGCAAGGCGCGCGGCCTCGAGGCCCACAAGGGCGGTACGCTCATCACGCCGGGCGACGATCAGGACGTGTGCATCTCGTCGTGGCTCGCCGGCCAGACCGACAGCACGTCGTGCGGGAACGCCCTTGGCTACCCGATGTATCCCCAGGACGCGTCGGTCGAATGACCTCGAGGACGTTGCACCTCGCGGGCGCCTGGGTGCTCGCTTCGGTCCTGATGGGCGGCACGGCGAGCGCTCTCGCTCCGGGCCGCGATGGCGACTTCGTGCACACGCCGGCCACCGAGCAGAAGGCCCACACGCCGCTGCCGATATACCTCGAATATCCCGGCGCACCGCTCGGTCGCGTCATCGTGAAGTACGCCGGCACCGGCGTGAAGACCTGGTCGCGCATCGAGATGAAGCACCTTGGCGCCGGCTGGGGAGTGTTGATCCCGTGCGGGAGCGTCACCGCCGGGACGATGCGCTACTGGATCCAGGGCTTCGACGAGAACGGCGAAGCCGCCGCGAGCTCGGGAGACCCGAAGCATCCGTTCGTGGTCCCGATCCGGGAAGAGCTGTCGAACGCGTCGAATGCGCCGCATCTGCCCGGGCGCGCGGCGCCGCAGACGTGCAGCGAGGACACCGCCCCGGCCGACGAGGCGGTCCCCGCCCCGGCCACGCCTCCGGCGGCGCGCTCCCACGCCGCACACGAAGCGGGGGAGCTCCCGGCCGAGGAGGCCGGCGAGCCCACGTTCGCGCGGTGGTGGGTCGGCGTCTCCGGCGCCGTGGATTTCCTCTCGCTCCCCTCGGGCAGTAACCTCTGCAAGCTCACGGAGGCCGGAGCGCCTGCCAACCCGTCCGGCGACTACTGCACGAACCCCGACGGGTCCGACTTTCCGGTCCGAACCGCGGGCGGGCCGGCGCAGAACACGGCGCTCGTGTCCGGGAAGGCCGGGCAGCTGACCGGGGGCCTCGCGCCGGGCGATCTGCGAGCCATGATCGCGGTCGACTACGCGGTCACTTCGTCCATCTTGATCGGTGGCCGTCTGGGATACGTCGTGAATTCGTACCCGACCAGCGGCGCGGCGGTGACGGACCACCACGCGTTCGGGGCCAAGGTTCACGTCGAGGCGAGGGCGACGTATGTCTTCGGCGACGATCCGCTCGGGCGCAGGGGCTTCGAGCCGGCCGTGTTCGCGGCGCTCGGAATCTCGGAGTTCGACGGGCACGCCGCGAGCTTCGTCACGCTCAACACGACCACCGGCCACCCGGCCGTGAACCAGCCCGTGAACGTGTGGGTCACCAACGGCCCCTGGTTCGTGGCCGTGGGCGGCGGCGCCCGATACCAGTTCTCGCAGCGCGCTGCGTTCACGGGCGCCCTGCGGGTGAACGCCGCGTTCGGCGGCACGGGGGCGCTCTTGACGTACGGCCCGGAGATCGGGTTCCAGTACGGGTTCTGAGGGCGCGGGTCAGCATCCGAAGACGCGCGCGCCCCACGAGCGTTCCGAACCCTCGCTCTCCGCGTTCTCTGCGCCTCTGCGGCCAATCTCGTCTCGCGCGAACGCGCTACTCCCCGGCGATGGTCTGCATCGCCTGATCCGCCTCGGTCTTGGCCCGCGCGGGAGCGCGGCGACGGAAGACGTGGCTCAGCTTCTGCGAGGCGTCGTCGAAGAGGGAGTACGCGACAGGGGTGGCCAGGAGCGTGAGCAGCAGCGACAGCACCTGACCGCCGACGACGACGCCCGCGGTGGCGCGGTTGAATCCCGAGCCGATGCCTCGCGACAACACCAGCGGGATCATGCCGGCGACGAACGCGGCCGTCGTCATCAGGATGGGACGCAGTCGGTCTCGGTTCGCCTGGAGGATGGCCTCGAGGCGCTCCATGCCCCCCGCCCGGAGCTGGTTGGTGTGGTCGATCTGCAGGATCGAGTTCTTCTTCACGACGCCGAAGAGGACCAGGATGCCGAGGATCGAATAGATGTCGATCGCCTGCTTGAAGATGATGACGCTGAGGAACGCGAACGGGAGCGTCAGCGGGAGCGAGAGCAAGATCGTGATCGGGTGCAGCCACGACTCGAACTGCGCCGCGAGCACGAGGTACATGAAGATGAACGAGAGCACGAGCGCCCCGATGAAGGCGGTGAAGACGCGCCCCATTTCCCGGGTCTGACCCGTCGGCGAGATCGCGTATGCCGCGGGCAGGTGCTCGCCTTCGAGGATCTTCTTGAGCGCGTCGGAGATCGCCTGATCGCCGTAGCCGGGCGCCGCGTTCGCGAGCAACGTCACCTGGCGTTCGCGGTTCAGGCGGTCGATGCGGGAGGGCCCCGTCGACTCGCGCATCTGGACCACGTCGGCGAGGGCGACGAAGCCGAGCCGCGACGACGGCACCGTGAGGAGCCGCAGGCCCTGCTGGTCGGCGCGGTACTGCGGCGCCGCTCGCACGTGCACCTCGTACTCCTCGGCGCGCTCTTCGTAGTTCGACACCCGCTCCCCCTGCACGAGGAGGCGTAGCGCGTTGGCGATGTCGCTCGGCTGCACGCCGAGATCGGCCGCGCGCGCGCGATCGATGTAGACGCCGATCTCGGGCTTGCCGACGATGAGCGACGAGTCGACGTCGACGGCGCCGGGCACCTTTCGCAGCTTGTCGGTCGCGTCCTTCGCGAGCTCTCCGAGCTTCTCGAGATCGGGGCCACGCACCGTGTACTGCGTGCGCGCTGTCGAGAAGCCGCCGCCGCCGAACATCGGCACCTCGCCGGCCGTGATGCGCAGCTCGCCCGACTGCTTGGAGATGATGTCGCGTCGCACGCGGTCCATCATGTCGTTCTGGGAGGCGTTGCGCGCGCTCGGATCGGAGAGCAGGACGTAGAGCGTCGCCAGGTTGTGGGTCTTCGACGAGTCATCGCTCACGGTCGTGACCGTCAGCTTCACCTCGGGGTAGTCCCGGATCTGCCGCGCGATGCGCTCGGCGGTCAGGCGCGTCTGGTCGAGGCTCGTGCCCTCGGGCGTGCGGACCTGCACCTGGAACCGCGCCTCGTCGTTCACGGGCAAGAAGCCCTTGTTGGCCGCCATCGCAAGCGGCGCGCACGAGCCGAGCGTGGCCCCGCAGGCCAGGACGACGACCCAGCGATGCCTCATGACGAACGCGAGCGCGTGGCCGTAAGCGCGCTCGATCGGGCGGTAGAAGCGGTCGACGATGCGCTCGCCGAGGCTCTTGGGGCCGCCGGTGTGCTTCTCGAGCCAGCGTGACGCGAGCATGGGCGTCAGCGAGAAACTGACGAGCATCGACACCGCGATGGAGAAGGCCATCGTCATGCCGAACGAGCGGAGGAACTTGCCGGGGATGCCGCCCATGAAGGCGACCGGCAAGAACACCGCGATGAGCGACAGCGTCGTCGCCATGACGGCGAGGCCGATCTCCTTGGTCGCCGAGACGGCGGCGACCATCGGGTCTTCGCGCTTCTCCTCGATGTGCCGGAAGATGTTCTCGAGGACGACGATCGCGTCGTCGATCACGATCCCGACCGCCAGCGCCAGCGCCAGCAGGGTGATCGTGTTCATGGTGTATCCGGCCCACCACATGGTCGCGAACGTCCCGATGATGCTGGTCGGGATGGCGATGGCGGCGATGATCGTGCTGCGCACGTTGCCGAGGAAGAGGAAGACGACGACGGCCGCGAGGAGCGCGCCCACGACGAGGTGCTCCTTCACGGCGTCGACGCTCGTCTTGATGACGCCCGACTCGTCGCGCACCAGCTGGATCTCGTAGCCGGCGGGCAGCGACTTCTTCAGTTCCTCGACCCGCTCCTTGGCCTCGTTCGCCACCTGCACGGTGTTGGTGCCGGACTGCTTGCGCAGGGCCAGGAGCACGGTCGGCGTGCCGTCGAGCAGCGCCGCCGAGTCGGCGTCCTCGACGCCGTCGACGACCTCACCGACGTCGCTCACGCGGATCGAATGGCCCGCCTCCTGGCGCACGACCAGGTCGCCGATCTGGGCCGGATCGGTGACGCGGCCGTGAATGCGCACGGTCAGCTCGCCGGGGCCGGTGTCGACGCGGCCGCCCGGCGTCGTCAGGTTCTGCGAAGCGATCGCGTGTTGCACGTCGACGACGGTCACGTTCGCGCCGCGCAGGCGGATCGGATCGAGGAAGACGTTCACCTGCCGCTTGCGACCGCCGATGAGCTGCACGGCTCCGACGCCGTCGATCGACTCGAGCGTCCGGCGTAGCTGCTTGTCGGCGAGCTCGGTGGCCTCGCGGATCGTGTGCCCGTTCGATCGGAGCGCGAAGTAGAGAACGGGCGACGCGTCGGGATCGAGCTTCTGGACCGTCGGCTGATCGATGTCTTTCGGCAGGTTGGGAATGGCGGCGTTCACCCGGTCGCGCACCTCCTGGGCCGCGATGTCGACGTTCTTCTCGACGAGGAACGTGATCACGACCTGGGAGACGCCCTCGGTCGTGATCGACCGCAGCTCGTCGATGCCGCTGATCGTGTTGACGGCCTCCTCGACCTTGTCGGTGATCTCGGTCTCGACGTCTTCGGGAGCGGCGCCGGGCTGCGTCGTCGTCACGACGACGATGGGGAAATCGACGTTGGGGAAGCGGTCGACGCCGAGCTGGACGTATCCCGCGATGCCCACCACGCAGATGAGGAGAATGAGGACCGACGCGAAGATCGGCCGTTTCACGCACAGCGCGGCGAGCCACTGCATGAGTCGTTACTCCACGCGTGCGCCGTCGCGCACGTCTGGCCCCGGTTGCACGACGACGTTCTCGCCCGGTCGGACGCCGCTCAGCACGGCGACGAGATCGCCCTTGGTCTCGCCGAGCCGGACCAGGCGCTCCTGGATCAGGTGATCCGCGCCGACCACGAAGAGGCGCGACGCGCTGTCGTCGCGGGCCAGCGAGTTCGACGCCACGACCGTCTTCGGCTTCTCGCCGAGCTCGAGCCGCGCGACGGCGAACATGCCCGGCCGGAGCCGCGCGCCGGAGTTCGGGACCATGGCCTCGGCGATGAGGTCGCGCGACGTCTCTCGCACGTTGGGGCTGATGTACTTGATGGCGCCGGTGAAGTGCTCGTCGCCGAACGCGGCCACGGAGAACACGACCTCGACCCCCTCGTGGATCGAGGCCAGGCTCGCCTCGGGGATCGTGAGCTCGAGCCGCAGCGGATCGGGCTGGTAGATCGAGGCCACCCGCGTGTTGCGGTCGACGTACTGGCCGACGTTGACCAGGCGCTCGCCGATGATCCCGTCGAACGGAGCGCGGATGCGCGCGTCGCCCACGAGCTTGGTGGCGCTCTGCTGCTGCGCCTCCGCCGCCGCGGCGGACCACTGCTGCGCGGTGCACTGCGACGTCTGGCGATCGAACTCCGCCCGCGAGATCGCCCCCGTGTCGAGCAGGTGCTTGACGCGCTCGCAGTCGCGCTGCGCCTGTTCGAGCTGGCTCTGCGCGAGGTGCGACTGCGCCTGGGCGG
>ODAK010000335.1_pt1 | contig 54407 bp, 44 predicted proteins | sample 1539591 | NCBI WGS metagenome assembly ODAK01 (sample SAMEA3539303, study PRJEB22396) | soil metagenome | biome: tundra; feature: field; material: soil | place: USA | collected 2010-05 | depth 0.15 m
GTGTTACGGCAGAGCAGGTAAATCGTTTTCTAGGAGAGCACAATGTCTCGTGTCGCGACCGCTTGACGACGAGAGCTAAGAGATGCGGGAACGCCAGGCAGCACTGTGATGGGCGTGGGAACCGGTCGCGAGCGGGAGTTGAGCCACCAGATGGACGTACAAGTGCTCAAGGTCGTAACTCTCGGTGAGATTCTCGTGGAGATCATGGCGGACAAACGAGGTCATGGCTTTCGCGAGCCTCTGCGACTGGTCGGGCCCTTCCCGAGCGGTGCTCCGGCGATCTTCATCGACCAAGTCGCCAAGCTCGGTCAGGCGTGCGGCATCATCGGCTGCGTCGGAGACGACGACTTCGGCCGGGTGAACCTGGATCGGCTCAGCCACGACGGCGTCGACATCAAAGCAGTCGAGGTCCATCCGGCCTATGTGACGGGCAGCGCGTTCGTCCGGTACCGCGACGACGGAAACCGCGACTTCGTGTTCAACATCAAGAACAGCGCTTGCGGTCAGTTGCGGTTGACAGAAGCTGCGTTGGAACTTCTTGGAGAGTGCGACCACCTGCATGTCTCCGGCGCGTCGCTTTCCTCTCCGCGCATGGTCGAGATGATGGCGAAGGCGATCGAGTTGGTGAAGAGCAATGGCGCTTCAGTCTCCTTCGACCCGAATATCCGCAAGGAAGTGGTGCGTGACCCGGAAGTGCGTGCGGCTCTCGAAGCGATGTTGGCCCACTGCGACACGTTCTTGCCCAGCGGCGAGGAGTTGACGCTGCTGACCAAGGCCACCACGCCAGAAGCGGCGATCTCGGAGATTCTGGGCTTGGGGGTCACTGCCATCGTCGTGAAGAACGGAGCCGAGGGGGCGACCTACCACGACGCCGATGGCAGCCGGAGCGCGCCGGGCTATCGAGTGGAAGAGTTGGACCCGACAGGCGCCGGTGACTGTTTCGGCGCCACTTTCGTCACGTGCCGACTGCAGGGCCGCAGCGTGGACGAGAGCCTCGATTACGCCAACGCCAGCGGCGCCCGGGCGGTGACCATCAGAGGCCCGATGGAAGGTACCTCGAGCTTCGCCGAACTTGACGCGTTGAGGTCAGGCACCCAGCCAGGTCGCGCGACGCGCCTCATAGACTTTGTCTCGTCCCGCGGCCGCTGTGTCGGCGGTGAGCCGGCCGGCATCACCTCGGTGTGCTCGGCGCATCCGACGGTGGTTGAAGCGGCGATGCTCCAGGCCGCCGCTGGTGGGACGACGGTGCTCATCGAGGCGACTTGCAACCAGGTCAACCACGAGGGTGGCTATACGGGTCTGACCCCGGTCGCCTTCCGCGACCGGGTGCACCGCATCGCTGACGAGGTGGGGTTCCCGCGCGAGCAGATAGTTCTTGGTGGCGATCACCTCGGCCCGAACCCGTGGCGGCACTTGCCCGCCGAAGCCGCGCTGGCACAGGCTGAGGCGATGGTGGCCGCGTATGTCGCCGCCGGGTACGAGAAGATCCACATCGACACGAGCATGGGTTGCCAAGACGAGCCTGACCACCTGCCGGACTCCGTGACGGCCGAACGCGCCGCCCGCCTCGCCGTGATCGCCGAAAGCGTGGCATCGACTGCTGGCACGGTACCTCGCTACGTAATTGGCACCGAGGTGCCGGTCCCCGGTGGCGCACTGGAAACGATCGAACATCTCGAGGTGACTCGACCTGAAGCCGTCGCCGCCACCCTGGAAGCCCATCGGCGAGCCTTCGCCGCCGCTGGAGCCGAGGCCGCCTTCGAGGCGGTGATCGCCTTGGTGGCACAGCCCGGAGTCGAGTTCGACGACAAGAACGTCGTGGTTTACGAGCCGGAGCGTGCCCGCGAGCTCAGTGCCGCGCTGGGAGAGATGCCGGGGCTGGTGTTCGAGGCGCATTCCACGGATTATCAGCCCTCAGAGAGTCTCGCCAGGCTCGTTGGCGATGGCTTTGCGATCTTGAAGGTCGGGCCCGGTCTCACTTTCGCTCTGCGCGAGGCCCTCTATGGACTCGACCAGATCGCGGCGGCGTTGTATCCCAGCTGGTCTGAGCACTCGTTGATTGCAGAGATGGAAAGGGAGATGCTCGCCAACCCCGGATACTGGCAATCGCACTATCGGGGCGATCCGGAAGAGCAACGTGTGCTCCGCCATTTCAGCTACAGCGACCGTATCCGCTACTACTGGGCGGCCTCGCCGGCGCAGGAAGCGGTCCGGCGGCTCTTGGACCGCCTGACCGGAACCAGTGTCCCGGCGCCCCTGATCAGTCAATTCCTCCCGACGCTCTATCCACGCGTGGCCGGCGGCACCCTGGATCCGACGCCCAGGACCCTGGTGCTCGAAGCCGTTCGCGATGTACTTCGTGTCTACGCGGCGGCGTGCGGTGCAACGACGTCGGTGGGACAGCTAACCGCCTCGGCAAGCGACCCTCGATGACCACGCCCACCGGCGGCCCAGTGCCACCTGCGAACGATCAAGCAAGAACCACCCAACGGCCACAGGAGATGCCATGACCAAAGAACTGACCCGGAGACGTGTCATTGTCAGCAGCACCGACATTGTCGAGGTGATCACCGAGGCCGTACCGCTACTTGAGCCCGGCGAAGCGCTGGTCGAGATGTCGGTGTCGGGGATGTGCGGTTCGGACAAGGCCGGTGTCCATGGTGAGCACGCTTTCATGAAGCCGCCCTACTACCCCGGACATGAAGTGGTCGGTGTGGTGGTAGCCGTCGCCGACGGCGTGGACACGGTTGGAGTCGGGGATCGGATCACGATCGAGCCGACCCTTCCGTGCGGTCACTGCAAGCCCTGCCTGCACCAGATGGAGAACCTCTGTGAGAACTTGCAGTTCTTCGGCTGCGGGTACAGAGAAGGCGGGATGGCCGACGTTTTCTCGGCGCCGGCTGCGCGGCTGCACAAGATCCCCAAGACCTTCAGCGACTTCCAGGCGGCGCTCATCGAGCCCTTGGCCACGCCGGTGCACGCTGTGCGGTTGGCCGGGGACTTGGCCGGCAAGACAGTGGCCATCCTCGGCGCGGGCACCATCGGCTTGCTGACCCTGATCGTCGTCCGCCGTGCCGGCGCGGCCAAGATTGTGAGCACCGACATGTTGACGCACAAGCGCGACCTGGCTCTGGCCTTGGGGGCTGACGCCGTGGTCGACGCGGGAGTTGAAGACCTGGCCGGAGTGGTTCGCGCCGAGCTGGGAGAAAGTGCCGACGTGGTCTTCGACTGCGTGGCCAACCAGGCCACGCTCGGGGAAGCAATCAAGATGGCCGTCAAAGGAGGCACCGTCGTGGTCCTAGGAGGACCGCGCAAATTCGCGTCCGTCGACCTGCCGGTGATCCAGGAGTACCAGATCCGCATCCAGGGAGCGGCCACCTACCGGTGGGAGGACTTCGACGACGCCACCAAGATCATCGCCAGCGACGATTTCGATGCCGATCGCTTCATCACCGCGACCTTCCCCCTCCCCAGAGCGGCGGAGGCCTTCGCCGCCATCGCGGCCGGTGGCGAGGTCAAGATCCTCGTCCTGGCCGACCGGGGTGACCGCTGATAAGGCCTGTCTTTGGTCTGCCCGGCTACCCCTCGTCCTAGGAGTGCCCTGATCACAAGAGAGGGTTACCCACCTGAGAGGAATACCGTCGATGGCACAGCCCGCGTCAGTCGTTGGAGCAGAGGCCGCAACGCCCTTTGGGGCAGCACGCGTCGTCGCTGTCGATCTCGGCGCCTCGAGTGGACGTGTATTCGTCGCCGAGTTCGGTGAGGAGCACTTCGAATTCACTCAGGTCCACCGGTTCTGGAACGGAGCCATCAGGGCCGGAGGCCACATCCAATGGGATGTGCTGCGCCTCTATCGTGGAGTTCTCGACGGTATCCGTGCCGCAAGTCGCATGGGACGCCTGGATTCGATCGGCATCGACTCTTGGGGCGTCGACTACGGTCTGCTTGACGCCGACGGAGAGCTGCTCGGCAATCCTGTCCACTACCGTGACGACCGCACCCGCGCCGTCGTCGACCCGGTCGTGAAGAGCGTTGGGCCCCTCGAGCTCTATCGCCGGTCTGGCATCGCAGTCGTACCCTTCAACACGATCTTCCAGCTTGTCGCTGGTCGCGACGACGCCCAGTTCACTCTGGCGCGAACCCTGCTCCTCATGCCGGATCTGCTCGGGTATTGGCTTACGGGATCTCTCGGCGCCGAGGAGACAAACGCGTCGACGACCCAGTTGCTCAGAGTCGACGGATCCGGATGGGACGCCGAGTTGATCGCAAAGCTCGGCGTCTCGCCGGGCCTCTTCCCACCGATCCGCCGGCCCGGAGAACAGCTCGGCCCGCTCGTTCCCGAGGTGCTCGCCGAGACGGGCCTCGACTACCCGGTCCCCTTCACAGCAGTCGGCTCGCACGACACCGCATCGGCGGTCATGGCTGTTCCAGCCGTTGACCGCCACTTCGCATTCATCTCCTCTGGCACATGGTCTCTTGTCGGCGTTGAGCTGGACGGGCCGGTCCTGAGCGAGGAGAGCCGCTCAGCACAGTTCACCAACGAACGAGGTGTCGACGGCTCGTTCCTCTACCACCGCAACGTGATGGGGCTCTGGCTGCTGCAAGAGTCCATGCGGACCTGGGAGCGTCTCGGCAAGACCTTCTCCCTCGAGGAACTGGTTTCTTCGGCCGGTGCCGAAGCACCTCTTCGTAGCGTCTTCGACCCCGACGATCCGGTATTCTTCCCGCCCGGCGACATCCCTGCCCGAATCACGCAGGTGTGTCACGATCTGGGCCAGCCGACTGCCGAAACACCGGCACAGGTAACGCGCTCCATCCTCGACAGCCTCGCCCTCGCATACCGGCGAACCCTGCGCTTGGCTTCCGAGCTGTCGGAAAAACGCGTCGATGTGATCCATATCGTCGGCGGCGGCGTGCACAACACCCTGCTCAGCCAACTGACCTCAGATGCGTGCGGGCTGCCGGTCGTGGCAGGCCCGATCGAGGCCGCAGCGATCGGGAACGCCCTGGTGCAGGCCCAGGCCATCGGCACTGTGGGAGCTGGCCGGTGGGCCGCCCGGGCGAGCGTCGCCAACCGGATGGAACTGCACGTCTACCAACCGTCCGAAGGTGAGGCCAGAAGGTGGGAGGGCGCAGAGGCCCGCATCACCGGGACTTGAGGCAGTCAGGTCATTCGATGTGAGACCGCTGATGCAGGTATCGGAGCGATGCCCGCAGAGAGCAGCCCGCCATCCTGTCTGACCATCACCGGCGACGACTACTTCAGTAGACCCATACCTCTTCGCCGATCGGCGCGATGTTGGCGGCCCATATCCAGTTGATCGCCTCGTTGCTCACGCGGACGCAACCATGTGAGACGGGATAAGGCGGTACGTAGGTGTCACCGTGGAGCGCGATCCCGGCTTCGGTGAAGAACCTCGGCCGCCACAGCGTGCCGAGCGAGTCGACGTCGAGGCCGTTGATCGCCCCGAAAATATGGAACACGCCCTTTGGCGTGATTGCAACAGACGTCCCGGTCTTGTCGGTGTAGGTGTAGCCACCTCCTGTAGAGGTGTTGAGCGTGTAGGCGAGCTTGCCCCCCTGGATGATCATGACGAGGTCGTCCTCGAGATCCACCTCGATCAGGTTGCCGGACGCGGGTCGCGGCTTGGGGACCACCCCGCTTGCCAGGGCGAACACGGTCCGAGTGCCGACGACACCGTCACGGCTGAGGTCGGCGGCCTTCTGCAGTGCATACACGGCCTGCTGAGTCGAGTCGCCGAAGACGCCGTTCGGCGGTCCAAGCCAGTAGCCGAGCTCGCTGAGGCGCTCCTGGAGCCTCCGGACCGAAGAACCGGAATCGCCGAATTGCAAGCCGGGCTGCACAGCGGTGTTGGTCGTCCAGACCGGCTTGTTGGCCGGTGAGTAGATGATCGCGTCACCATCGTTCTGGAGACTGAGGTAATAGCCGTTGCTGCGGACGCCCCCGCCGCTTTTCGAGCTCCAGAGAACCTGGAGACCCTGATACAGAACGAGGTTACCGTCGTTCTGCATTATGAGGTGGTCCGGGGCATCGCCTCTTGTGCCGGAGTTCCAGATGGGGTTGCTCTCCCAGTAGAGCACGAGGTTCCCGTCGGACTGCAAGGCGAGCCGGTACCGGCCGCTTGCGGAGACGAGCGCGGAGCCGTCCAAGAGGATCTCTCCCGCCTGGAGGCGAGACGGGTCAGTGGCGACCTGAGTCGTGTGGGCACCGAAGGCGTGGTGGAACGTCGTCGCACCACTGGCGGCAGGCAGAGCGAGCACAACTAGCGCGAAACCGCTAAGGGTCAGAACTCGAAACAGGGTCCGCTGCCTCGGCACTTCTCTCCGTTTCGTTCGCTTCTTGATCATGGAACCAGCGCGCACAAAGACCCTCCGGAGCTCGACATCCCTCACCGACTCGCACGCCAGTACACGCGCGCGTTCATGAGATCGTAAACGGTTCGGAGCCGGTCTGTGTCGCCCTGGCGACCATTGAAGGGGACTGGGTCGCCTGCGGGAGTCAACGGGCCAGTGCCGGAGCGTTCCCGGAGCGAGCGCCGGCTGGGACCTGGGCGTCGGGACCAGGCGACACGACGAGCGCGAGCAGCCGATCACGATTGGATCGTGAGCACGCTCGTGGCGCGATGGGACTCGACCACGGCCGTCACTCGGGACCGCCTGTGTGACGCCGCTGGCGTGGCACGCGTATGGCTGATCACGACAAACGACAAACCGCCGGTCGGATCATCATGGGCCACGATGCCACAGTTGTCGCAGGAGAAGGCCCGCCAAGCGAAATTGCACGCCTTGTGGCTCCGGGTTGCCAAGGTCGTCGCTGGCCCCGCTCAATCATGACTTGACCAGTCAAGTATTGCCCACTACCCTCCGATTGCCAAAGCGCGGTCACCGGACCCGTTGATACGCACCCAGAGAAGAAGGAGACCGCGGACATGGCCGACTGGGGTTTCGAGACCCGCCAAATCCATGCTGGAGCCGTAGCCGACCCGACCACCGGGGCGCGCGCGGTGCCGATCTACCAGACGACGAGCTACGTCTTCCGGGACACGGCGCACGCCGCGGCCCTTTTCGGGCTCTCCGAGCTCGGCAACATCTACACGCGCATCATGAACCCGACACAGGCGGTCTTTGAGGAGCGCATGGCCGCGCTCGACGGCGGCGTCGGCGCGCTCGCGGTCGCGAGCGGTCAGGCAGCCGAAACGATCGCGCTGCTCAACCTGGCCGAGAACGGCGGGCATATCGTCTCCTCAGCCTCTCTCTACGGTGGCACCTACAACCTGCTCCACTACACATTGCCGAAGCTAGGCGTCGAGGTGAGCTTCGTTGGCGATCCCGACGACGCGGACGCGTGGCGCGATTCGATCCGGCCCAACACGAAGGCGTTCTATGCCGAGACCATCGGCAACCCGAAGGGGGACGTGCTCGACTTCGAGGCTGTCTCGGCGGTCGCCCACGAACACGGCATCCCCCTCGTGGTCGACAACACCGTGGCTACGCCCTATCTGTGCCAGCCGTTCCCCCACGGAGCGGACATCGCCGTGTACTCGGCGACGAAGTTCATCGGCGGACATGGCACCTCCATCGGCGGTGTCATCGTCGACGGCGGAAAGTTCGACTATGTGAAAAGCGGTCGCTTCCCCAACTTCACCGAGCCCGACCCGAGCTACCACGGGGTCGTCTTCTCGGAGCTGCCCGAACCGCTCCGCCCGGCTCAGTACATCTTGAAGGCACGCCTCCAGTACCTGCGCGATGTCGGCGCCGCCATTGCGCCGCTCAACTCGTTCCTTTTCCTCCAGGGTCTCGAGACGCTCAGCGTCCGGATGGAGCGCCACGTCGCCAACGCCCTTGCAGTGGCCAAGTGGCTCGAGGCACGCGACGAAGTCGAGTGGGTGAACTACCCCGGGCTCGACTCGAGCGCCTGGCATGCCCGCCAGCTGCGCTACCTCCCGAAAGGTGGCGGCGCGATCCTCACCTTTGGCATCAAGGGCGGCAAGGAGGCTGGCAGTCGCTTCATCGAAGGTCTCGAGCTGTTCAGCCACCTCGCGAACGTCGGCGACGTCCGCAGCCTCGCGATCCACCCGGCAACTACCACTCACTCACAGCTCACCGAGGAAGAGCAGGCAACCACCGGCGTCACGCCCGACCTGATCCGGCTGTGCATCGGGCTCGAGACCCTCGCCGACATCCTGGCCGATCTGGACTCGGGCTTCCGATCAGCCAAGGGCGCCTGAGCTGGGCACCGTCATGATCGACGCCCCGGTCACCGGGGCCTGGCGGCCGGGAGACCCTCCCGGCCGGCGGAAATTCGCGTCGTTGTTCGGGCGCGGACGCGACCGACCCGGCGGTCTCGACCTGGAAGCCGGTGGCCACCTAAGCGAAGTCACGGTTGCCTACGAGACCTGGGGCAAGCTGAACGCGAGCACCTCAAACGCGATCCTCGTGCTGCACGCCTTGAGCGGCGACTCGCACGTGAGCGGACCGGTCGAACCTGGTCATCCGAGCCCAGGCTGGTGGGGTCCGCTCGTCGGCCCGGGTGCGCCGATCGACACGAACCGCTTCTTCGTCGTCTGCCCGAACGTCCTCGGAGGCTGTCAAGGGACCACCGGTCCGAGCTCCTGGGCGTCAGACGGAAAGCCGTACGGATCCCGGTTTCCCGTCGTGACCGTGAAGGATCAGGTCGTCGTCGAGCGCGCTCTCGCCTCTGAGCTCGGCATCGACACCTGGTACGCCGTGGCCGGTGGCTCGATGGGTGGGATGCGCTCCATCCAGTGGGCCGTGGACTTTCCCGCCAACATCGAACGGGTGGTCGTGGTCGCCACGGGCGCAGCCGCCAGCGCCGAGCAGATCGCCCTCTGCTGGCTGCAGAACCAGGCGATCCGCCTCGACCCGGACTTCCGGGGCGGCGACTACTACGACGCGGCGCGCGGGCCCGTGGCCGGCTTGGCGATCGCCCGCGGGATCGGCCACTTGAGCTACCGCAGTGAGGTGGAGCTGCAGCGGCGGTTCGGCAACAACTCCCAGGATCACGAGACGCCCCTCCACAAGGGGCGTTACGCAGTCGCGTCCTATCTCGAGCACCACGGCGAAAAGATGACCGGCCGTTTCGACGCCAACAGCTACCTCGTCCTCAGCGAGGCGATGAACCATTACGACCTCGGCCGCGGCTATGGCGGAGCCCGAGAGGCTCTCTCCCGGGTCCGGGCCCAGGTCACCATCGCCGGGATCGTCTCAGACCGCCTGTACCCTCTGCGGCTGCAATGGGAGCTGGCAGAGCTGCTCGGATGTGCGGACGATGTTCAGGTCATCGACTCGATCGTCGGCCACGACGCGTTCCTCGTGGAGCACCAAGCGATGGGAAGGGTGATCCGAGAGGCGTTCGACTCGTAGCGCTTGGGCCGGGGCGCGGCACGCGGCGGCGCCAGAGCGGTGCGTCAGGCGGACTGGAGGTCGCGGAAATTGAACGCGATGACGCCTGCGAGACCGGCGACGACACCGACGGCAAGAAGGACTCCCCCGCTCGTCCAGTCCGGGCTCACGGCCGGAGCGGCCGCCATCTGGTGGAACACCGAGCTGTCGAGCACCCAATGGTTCAGGCCTACGACCCCGCCAACGAGCTCGACGAGGAACGACCAGACGAGCACGCCATAAGTGGCAACGGTCGAGGCGCGGGGCCAGATGCCGAATACGAGTGCCCCTAGACCGAGGATGCAAACCGCAGGCGGGACGACGTTGAGCCCGGCCTGGAGCACGGTCCCAAAGCTCACCCCGCTCTGCTGGCTGGCCGCGCCGAGCCATGTGAAAACTCCGGCTACCAGTCCGCCCAGGAGGAGGACGACGGTCACGACCCCGAGCCTCCCCACGAGCCACGACCAACGCGAGACCGGACGCACGAGGAGATGATCGAGTCGTCCTTCGGCCTCTTCGGCCCTGGCGCTGCTTATCTGTCCCGAGGCCACGAACGCCACCAACACGGCCATCAACAGGAAGGCCACGCCGAGATATGCCTCGGCACCGACCGCCCCAAGTCGCGAGAACGCCCGCGTGAGGCTCGACGAGCTCGATATCGCGCTTCCCGCCGACTTCGCCACGAGTCCGAGCACGAGCCCGTACGCGGCAATGCCGACGCCCCAACCCGCGAGGGTCGGTCGCGCAAGGCGGAGGTCCAGGCCGGACGGCCCGGACAGGAGCCTCGTGTGCGGAGCCGAGCTCGCATGATCGTCAAGCATGCTGGATCCGAGGTCGCGCTCACCCGCGAGACGGACCGCAAGGAAACCCAACACGGCGATCAACCCGACGATCGGCAAGAGAGCCAGTGGATGGGGTGCCGTCAGTGGCTGGAGCTCCTCGACCCACCCGAGCGGTGACGTCCATCGGAGCCAACCGAGTCCGGTACCCGAGTCGGCGACCATGCGGAGCGCGTAGCTCACGCCGAGGGCGGCGGCGGCGTAGGCGGATGCCTGGCGGCGCGTCGCGGCGAGCTGGCTCGCAAGGGCCCCGACAGCCAGGAACATCGCGGCCGCCGCCACGACCGCAACGGCCAGAAACAGCGCTCCCGGGGCACTGATGTCGACCTTCGACGAACGCCCGACGACGACCGTGATGACGGCGCTGACGGTCCACAACACCGCGACACCGCAGGCCAGGCCGACGAGCGCCTGGGCGGCGGCGACCCTGCGCGTGGTCTGGCCGGCCAGCAGCAGCTCCCAGCGCCCGGCGTCCTCCTCGCCGCGCAGCAGCCTGGTCGCGGTGAGCAACCCCCAGACCGCTCCGACGACGGCCAGCACCGCGAGGCACTTCCACACGGTGAAACCGGCAACCGTCTGGATGTCGTGGGCGGGACCGACGAGAGCGCTCACCCCCGCGTTCGCCCCGAATTCCTTGGCCAATCCAGCTCGCTGCGCGACGGTCCTGTAGCTCGAGGCGTAAGCGAGTGCCTGGGTCGCCACGTAAAGCCCGAACACATAACCCCAGAGCACGCCGGAACGCACTGCTCGACGCGCCGTGAGCCGGAGGACCACTATCGCGGCCCCGCGCTCCCGCGATGCCACCGGGCCGACGGCGAACTCAGCTTGCATTGGCCGAGGTGTCTTCGGGCTCGCCGCTCGCTCCGTACTGCGCCAGAAAGAGCTCCTCCAAAGACGGCTCGCGGCTCAACAACTCCTGCACACCCGAGGCTATGAAGACCCTCAGCAGAGGCTCGATCGGCCCTCGCACCTGGCAACGGACAAGATGGCCCGCAACCTCGATGGAGGACACTCCGGGGACCCGGGAGAGATCGGGGGCAGGGCCGTCGAACGTCGCCTCGACCGTGAGAGCCGAGAGGTGGCGCATCTCCTCCAACGTCCCCATCTCCACCAGGTGGCCCTCGCGCAGGATCCCGATCCGGTCGCACAGCGCTTCAACTTCGCTCAAGATGTGCGAGGACAAGAAGATCGTCTGGCCTCGCTCGCGCGCCTCGTGGACGCAGTGACGAAACGCCTGTTCCATCAGTGGGTCGAGGCCGCTCGTCGGCTCGTCCAGGACGAGGAGATCGGGTCGCGTCATCAGGGCGGCAACGAGGATCAGCTTCTGACGATTCCCCTTGGAGTAGGCGCGGACCTTCTTGGAGGGGTCGAGATCGAAACGCTCGATCAGCTCTTCCCGGTAGCTGTCGTCCACTCTGCCCTGCACGCGGCCGAGCAAGTGGAGGGTTTCGGCGCCTGTGAGCGATGGCCACAGGCTCGCCTCGCCCGCTACATATGCCAGGCGCCGATGGGCTTCGACGACCTGGCGCTGACAGTCGAGCCCGAAGATCTCGGCGCGTCCGGCTGTCGGTCGGATCAACCCGAGCAGCAGGCGAATGGTGGTTGTCTTGCCCGCACCGTTGGGACCGAGGTAGCCCACTATCTCGCCTTCGGCGACCTCCAGGTCGAGGCCTTCGAGCGCGTGAACGCTGCCGTAGCGCTTGGACAGGCCCTCGGTTCGAACGGCCATCGTTCCCATCGGCGCGACCTCCTGGTCGCCCAACAACTTAGGGCTCCAAGATGCCGATGGCCGGTTGTCCGACCTAAACAGATCCCGCCAGTTTCTGCTCGGATCGCCCCGAAAGCGACGTCCGTTACGCTCGGCGCCATGATCGACCTGCACGTGCACTCGACGTGCTCCGACGGCTCGGAGACTCCCGAGAGAGTCGTCGAGCTGGCCGTAGCCGCAGGCTGCACTGCGATGGCGCTGACCGACCACGACGGTCTCGCCGGCGTCGCCCGAGCTGGAGAGCGCGCCAAGAGCCTCGGCATCGGGTTCGTGCCGGGCTGCGAGGTCTCGTGCGCGTTCTCGCCCGGGACGATGCACGCACTCGCCTACTTCGTCGAGCCCGGAGAGGGACCCCTGCAGTCCGAGCTCGAGCGGCTCCGGCGGGACAGGTCGAACCGGAACAAGCTGCTCTTGCAACGATTGAAGGATCTCGCGTTGCCGGTCACCCTAGATGAGGTCGAAGCGGCCGCCGGGAGCTCGGTCGTCGGCAAACCGCATTTCGCATCCGTCCTCGTGGCCAACGGTGCCGCGTCGAGCATTCAGGACGCCTTCGAGCGGCTGCTCGCCAAGGGGGCTCCGGGCTACGTCCCCAGAGCGCGCATCGATGCCGCGGCTTTCATCGCCGCGGCGACGGGCGCAGGAGCGGTCGCGGTGCTTGCCCATCCGCTGACGCTAGGCATCGATGCGCCGGGCCTTGACCGTGTCCTCGAGGAGCTCTCCGCCGTTGGGCTCCTCGGGATGGAGTGCTACTACGGGCGCTACTCGCCCGAGGAACGCGCGGGGCTCGCGCTGATGGCGAAACGACACGACATCGTCGCGACCGGAGGTTCTGACTTTCACGGGAGCTTCAAACCCGACCTCCTGGTCGGTACGGGGACCGGTGACCTCGACGTGCCGGACGCGGTGCTCAGCGAGCTCCTCGCCCGCAAGCCCCAATGACTGTGTTGATCGACGCGTCCCAGGTCTTCCTTGCCCATGTCGATTCATGGCAGGCGCAGGGCCGCCTACGGGAGCCCTATGGTGGCGGCACGGCGGAGTTCGCGGGATGGAAGTTGATGGCAAGTGGGCTCGGTTATTCGTACTTGAACGCCGCCTGCGTGACCGACCGGGCCCTCGCGGACATTGACGAGGCGCGGGAGTGGTATCGCTCCCGCAACCTCGCCTGGGGCACCCTGGTCCCGGCCGGCTCAGCCTGGCCGCACGGGCAACTATTGCTGACAGTACGGCTCATGGCCGTGAAAGCCGCGGCGTTCTCGAAGGCAGCGGTGCCCTCGGGGTGTGTCCTTCGGCAAGCCGGTCGCGGAGATATCGAGGTCGTGGCCGCGATCGATGCGGGCGCGTTCGGTTCCGGCGTCGCGGAGGGGCGCGCATGGTTGGAGCCTCTCTGCGTGTCCGACGGCGCGAAAGTCGCCATCGGAGAACTTGACGGCCTGCCCGTCGCGACCGGCTAGCGCTCCGATGCGACGGCGATGCCGGGCTCAGCGTGCACCTCGGCGGGATCGCTGTGCTCCCAGCTCGGCTTCGAGGAGTTCAGCGGCATCGACATCTACGACGGGCAGTGAACCGGGTGCTCGGTCATCGCTTGGTCAAGGCTGCGGCGCAGCCTGAAGTGTCTCCAGGATCGCTCGAGCCAGCTCCCGCGCCGAGGCCGGGTCGAGCTCCACTGCGACTCTGGAGCAGGCGCCGTCGTCGAGGTTGAGAAAATCGATATTCAGGCTGTGCTCGGCGGGATAGTGCGCCGGATGATCGAAGTAGACCGTGGCGCTGGAAAGCGAGAACCAGCCCTCAGGTCCCTTGCCCGACCCGCTGACGGCCAACTTCTCGGTCTGGTAAGTGCACATCGCCAGCTGCTCTCACTCGTCTCAGGAAGCCAGGTGTCGACCGAGGAACTCCCAGATCCGTTGCCAGCCGTCTTTGGCAGCCTCGGGGCGGTAGCTCGGGCGGTCGGTCGCGAAGAAGGCGTGACCGGCTCCTTCGTAGGAGTGGAACTCATAGGCCTTGCGGGCCTGTTTCAAGGCCTCTTCCAACTCGGCAACGTGCTGCGGTGACGGGTACTGGTCGTCGGCACCGAACAGGCCGAGCAGCGGACAAGAGAGATCCTTGGTCATGTGAACGATCGGGCCGATCTTGAGCGGCCCCCCCTCAGGGGGAGTTCCGACGACGAAGGCGCCGTAGCAATCCACCGCGGCGTCGAGCGGCAGGCTGCATGCGGCCAGGAAGGACTGCCTGCCTCCTGAGCAATAGCCGATCGTGGCAACGCGACCGTTCGAGGACTCGAGCGAGGTGAGAAAGCGGGACGCGCCTTGAACGTCGCCAACGAGCCGCTCGTCGGGCACTCCTCCGAGCGCCCGGACGACAGCCGCGGCGTCGTCAGGGGAGGCTCCCGGCGCTTCCCGGCTGTAGAGGTTCGGGCAGACGGCCAGATAGCCATGCGCCGCGAATTTCCGGGTGATCTCCTTCATTCCCTCGTCGTAGCCGGGCATGTGGTGGATCACCACAACGCTGCCAAAATGTCCCTCATCGAGCGGCTGGGCGAGGTAAGCCTCGATCTCGTCGCCAGCGTGGCCCGTGAGGCGGACGGTCTCCGCCCGCAGCGAGTCCGTCATGTCCGTGCCTTCCTCCCACTTTGTCGTCAATTGAAGATCTGGCTCATTGTCTCTCTTGGGCGCGGGACGAGGCCCAGGAATCAGCAGAACTCGTAATCGAGGTGGAGTTGGTGCGCGCCGTCGTGCGCAATTTCGATTCGGCCCTCGCCAGATATCCGGGCGAGATCTCCTGTCCCTGATCCCGGGACAACCGGCCATCTGGCCCATTGGCTCTCGCCCGCCATCGTCCCCACGTGCAAAACAGCGAAGCTTCCCGACCGGCCGTGCACGGATCCGGCTATCCGTTCCACTGCCACGTAGCCGGCGCCACCGTTCTCGGCACGTACCGACAACATCTCGACGGTGCTCTGAGCCTCGATGTCACCCCGGAACGTCTTGGCGATCCGGATACGGGAGTACTGGACACCGAGATCCTCCACGAAAGTGGGCTCTTCATCGAACGAGTCGAGCACGAAGGAGGACACAGCTATCGGCATACGCCAGACGCTACCAAGCCGCAACGGTTCGGCTGCGCGCGTGACGACTCCCGCAATAACGCCGGCCTGCGCGTCAGATCGAAAAATCCTCTCCCGACCACACTCCGGACTCGGACGGGCGGACATCGTGGCGGTGCGCGTGGCCCTCGACCACCATCTCCAGCTCGTCGACGCGCGCGAGCAGGGAGTGCAGGCTGGCACCGAGGAGGTCCGGCATGAACGCGGACTCGAGGTCCGGACGATCCGTGGCCAGGTGCGGCCGACTACGGGCGATGATCTGACCAGGCACGCCGACCACCACCGAGTTGGGGGGCACCGACTTGACGACCACGGCGTTGGCACCGATCCGGCTGTCGTCACCGATGGTGATCGCGCCGAGGACCTTGGCCCCGGCGCCGATCGTGACCCGGTTGCCTACGGTCGGGTGACGCTTCACCCGGTCGAGACTCGTGCCGCCGAGGGTGACACCTTGATAGATGGTCACGTCGTCACCAACTTCGGCAGTCTCACCGATGACCACGCCGATGGCGTGGTCGATGAACACGCCTTGGCCGAGCACCGCCGCCGGGTGGATGTCGACCCCTGTGAGCAGGCGCGCCAGGCTCGAGCAGCATCGCGCGAGGAGCTTGAAGTCGTGGTGCCACAACGAGTGGCAAACGCGGTGGCTCCAAACAGCGTGGACACCCGAGTAGCAGATCGCGATCTCGAACGACGAGCGCGCCGCAGGGTCGCGTTCGCGTGCCGAACGGAGATCGCGCCGCAGTGTCGCGAGCATGGTCAGTCGCTGAGACCTTCGAACAGAGCGGTGGAGAGGTAGCGCTCGCCGAACGACGGAATGATCACGACGATCAACTTGCCGGAGTTCTCGGGGCGCGCCGCCACCTGCAAAGCGGCCCAGATCGCCGCGCCTGAGGAGATGCCAACGAGCAGGCCCTCCTCGCGCGCTGCCCGGCGCGCGAGGTCGAACGCATCGGCGTTCTCGACGGTGATGATCTCGTCGATGACGTCCATATCGAGGATCGCCGGGACGAAGCCCGCGCCGATGCCCTGGATCGGATGAGGCCCCTTCTGGCCGCCCGAGAGGACCGGCGAGGCTGCCGGCTCGACCGCCACGAGCTTCACGGAGGGCTTTCGCGCCTTGAGCACCTGGCCGACGCCCGTTATGGTTCCCCCGGTGCCGACCCCGGAGACGACGATGTCGACTTCGCCGTCGGTGTCGTTCCAGATCTCCTCAGCCGTGGTGGCACGGTGGATCGCCGGGTTGGCCGGGTTCTCGAACTGTTGGGGGACGAAGTACCGCAAGTCGTTCTTGGCGAGCTCCTCGGCCTTGGCGATGGCACCTGGCATGCCTTCGGGCCCCGGCGTCAAGATGAGCTCGGCCCCGTAGGCCCTAAGCAGCGCCCGCCGCTCCTTGGACATTGTCTCGGGCATCGTGAACGCGCACTTGTAGCCACGGGCCGCGCACACCATCGCCAACGCGATCCCGGTGTTGCCGCTCGTGGGCTCGAGGATGATCGTGTCGGGCCCGATCAACCCTGCCTCCTCGGCCGCATCGATCATTGCGACACCGATGCGGTCCTTCACACTGTGAGCCGGGTTGAAGAACTCGAGCTTGGCTACAACCTTCGCCCCGCCTTCCCCAGCCAAGCGACGCAGCCGCACCAGGGGTGTGTTCCCGATGAGCTGAGTTATGTCTTCCGCGATCTTCATGCGCGTCAACCCTTTCTAGAGTCCGGTAGGACGCGTCGACATTAGATGGAGAAATCCGACTATTCAAGTCAGAGTTATCTCAATGTGGAATGTCTCTTGTATTGTGGAACGCGCGGACGCCGACTACGGTCAAAGGCACCATGGTCACGGAAGGAGCCCGCCGGACCGGGAGTCAAGCGGTAGAACGGGCGCTCGGGCTGCTGCGCTCTTTCGAGGTGGGACCGCCCGCCCGATCGTTGAGCGAGCTCGCCCAGCTCACCGGCCTCACTCCTGCCACCGCCCACCGCCTCTTGCGGGCCCTGTGCTGCGCCGAGCTGCTCGCGCACGACCCGCTGACCGAGCGCTACGGGCTTGGCGTAGCCCTTGTCCCGCTGGGCTCCAGAGCAGCTGACGCCTTGGGCATCTCAGCCGTGCGCCCCTTGCTCGAGTCGCTCGCCGCCACAAGTGGCGAGTCGGTCAACCTGGGCGTGCGCGACGGCGGCGAGGTGCTCGTACTGCTCTGTGTGCCTTCGGCTCAAAGCCTGCGCTTCGATCAGGGCGCAGGTAGACGTGTGCCCGCGTACGCCTCGGCCATGGGGAAGGTCCTACTGGCCTTCGATCCCGATCCGAACGAGGCTGTCCGGGCCGTACCAAAGCTGACCAAGCTCACGGGATCGACCATCACCTCCCGTTCGGTGCTGAGCCGCGTCCTTGAGGAGACACGCGATCGGGGCTGGGCCATCAACGACGAGGAACGCGAGCCGTCCGTGCGGACCGTCGCCGTGCCAGTACGAACTGCCGACGGCTGGGCCGTGGCGGCGGTAGCGGTTCAGGGTCCGTCGTCGCGCATGACCGACGATCAGATCAGAGAGTTGCTGCCCAGCCTCCAGGCCACGGCGACCGGTGTCTCGACGCGCCTTTCCGCGCTGCGCTCATGGGGCCCGGATCGCACGGCGGCCGATCAGCCGGGTTGACCGGCCGCGTCGACTGGCCGGGTCGGCTACGCCCGTGCGAGCGTCGCCGGCACCATGAAAAGCCCGAAGACAATGATGACCAGGCAGAGGCCGGTCGCGATGACTCGTCGCGCCCCGTGCATTCGATGCTCGCTCGGGAGGGCCCGCGCTTCGAGCACCAACAAGAAGCCGAGCACGATCGGTAGGAGGAGCGCGTTCATCACCTCGACGTCGATCACCAACCTGACGAGATTCAAGCTGAGAAGAACGATGGTCGCCCCGAGTACGTGGGCCAAGCCGTAGGTGAGGTAGAACTTGGCCGTCTTGCGATCTGGCCGTTCATTGAGAGTGTGAGTCCATCCGAAGACCTCGGAGATCCCCCAGGCGCCGGCCAACGATGCGACGAGGGCAGCGACAAGGGCGGCGCCGAGCACCGCCGTTCCAAGCAGGACCTTCGCTCCGATCGCGCCGAGGAAGGGACGCAGCGCCGAGGACATATCCGTAACGGTGTGAAGCGTTGTCCCCAGATGAGAGCGGCCGACGGTAGCCGCGAAGGTGAGCACCACGCCGATCATGATCGCCTGGGTGAGTACGGCCCCGACCGCCGTGTCGCGGCGTTCACTGGGAATATCCAGCGGCTGGAGGCCTTTGTCGAGCACCGCACCTTGCTGATAGAAGACCATCCACGGCATGATCACCGCGCCGACGTTGGCAGCCAAGAGGAACACATAGGATCTGTCGCCGAGCGGCACGTGCCCCAGACCTTGGCCGATAGCGCGAAGGCTTGGATGCGCCATCACGACGGCGGGGATGAAGACCAGTTCCGCGAGCCCAAGCGCTATCCCGATCCGCTCGGCCCGCCGATAGCTGCCGGTCATGGCGACGCCGATCAGGAACGCCGCGGCGACTGGGACCGTCAAGGCGCGGGGGACGCCGAAGAGCTCGCCGACGCCGGCGATACCGGCGTACTCGGTGAACAGGGCGCCGACACCCGATGCGAAGAGCGGCGCCGCTGCGAGCAGCGCCCATCCCCGCCCGAAATGCTCCCGGATGAGGGCCCCCTGACCCTTGTTCGTGAGGATGCCAAGGCGGACCGTCATCTCCTGCACGACGAAAAGAATCGGAATCAGCACGAGCTGGGGAAGGACCATCCGGTAACCCCACTCGGACCCGGACTGGGCGGCCGTTATCAGGCTTCCGGCGTCGGTGTCCGCGAGCATCACAACGAGGCCGGGACCCCAGACGGCCAGGATCCCGGCTACGAGCCAGCGGCGACGGGAACGGTCTTGTCGGTCGATCAGCGACGAGGCCGGGCCTTTCAAGGGCTGCGCAGCCCGGCAGGGAGTTCCGTCACCGTCCGGGCGCAGGGTGGCGGCGGCGCTTGCGGCGCCGCTCGGCGAGACTGACGGCAGCCATCATCGCGGGCCTGCTCGACGATCGCGAGCCGGGCCCAAGCGAGATTGTCCACGACCTTCAGGCTATATGGAGGCACGAGAAGACCGGGCTGCTACAAAGTGACAGGGCGGTCGTAGAGGCAAGCATGCTTCGGGTCAGTGACAACAAGCCGCTCGCTCGAGACATCAAGAAAGGTACCCACCGATGACCGTGAGCACCGTGAGCACCGTGAGCACCCCCGGCACCGTGACCCGTCCCTCGCGCAGTAGCTGGTTCCCGTGGCGCCACCCTCAACATGACCACCCGGCCCTGCAGGCAGCTCATGATGACCGTACTTTCGGAGAGCGCGTCGCCGACCACATCGCCAGTTTCGGAGGCTCGTGGCCGTTCATCTTCATCTTCCTCGGGATGATCGTGATCCTGGATAGTGGTCAACACCGTCCTGCTCCAGCACGTCATCGGCCGGCGCCCATTCGACCCCTATCCCTATATCGCGCTGAACCTGGTCTTGTCCGGCCTTGCCGGCATCCAGGCGCCGATCATCATGATGAGCCAGAACCGGGCGGCTGCCCGTGACGAGATCCTCGCCTCTCACCACTACGACGAGACTCACAAGATCGACGAGCTGCTCGGGTCGAACACCGAGCTGACCCAGCAGGTGCACGACCTTACACAGAAGATCCACCAGATGACCGAGCAGATCTCCGGGCGGATGCCTTCGAACGGGCCGGCTGCCTGACGCAGGTCATACGCACATGAACCGAGCCCTGCGGTGACGTGTAGACGGGGCGTCGGTCAACACCTACGCGCGATGCAGCCGGAACGCGGCTCCGTACTCAGGATGGTGATGAGGGACGGTCGGCAAAGCGAATACGTACGTCGGCCGCGACGGCACCTTTCTGAAGGACAAACACAGGGTTGAGGTCGATCTCGGCGATCTCCGGCAGGTCGTCGACAAGTGCGGAGACCCGGTGAAGCACTTGGCGCAGCGCGCCGACGTCGAGAGGGGGCGCCCCTCGATAACCCGTCAGCAGCCGGTAGGACCTCAGCGATTGCAGCATGTCCTCGATGTCGACGTCGGTGAGCGGTGCGATTCGGACGGCGACGTCCCCCAGCACCTCGACCAGCGTGCCACCCAGACCGACCATGACGAGCGACCCGAGCAAGGGGTCGTGGTTGACACCCACGATCATCTCCTGTCCCGACTCGATCTGCTCCTGCACGAGGAGCTCGGCGGCCACCCCGGCGATCCCGGCCGATTCCAGGTCGGCGCGAATCGCCCGCACCGCATCTGCTGCTGCAGCTGGGGTAGTCACCCCGAGCCGGAGGCCGCCGACATCGCTCTTGTGGATCGCGGCGGCGACTTTGACGGCTACCGTGCACCCGAGCTCGACCTGAGCCGCCTCGGCTTCGGCCGGGGTGCGTACGCGCACAGCTCGGACCACCGCGATGCCATACGCGCTGAGCAGCGCCTGGGCGTCGAACGCGTCCAACCAACCGTCGCTCGCGCCCCGGCCGGCCGCGGCGGCCACGAGCCGACCAACCCGGAGGGCGTCGACGTCGGGTCGAAGCACCTTGCCGGCCGGGCGACCCAGCCGGTCCTGCCATGCGACGCTCCGCCCGAGGGCGCGTGCAGCGTTCTCCGGGAACGCGAACGACGGGATGCCCGCCTCGCGAAGAGCTGGAGGCGGGCCCTCCCGATTCATGAACACCGTGACCAACGGGACGTTCCTGCTGAGCTCAGCACGCGCTTCGATGAGCTCGGTTGCCACGTCGGTGGCCCGAGTGAGCAGGGGTGTGTTGAACATGACGATCAGAGCGTCGATCTCAGGTGCAGCCCCGAGGACGCGGACCGCTTGGCCGTATTGCTGCGCGGTGGCGCTGGCGATCATGTCGACAGGGTTGGACACGCTCGCCTCCGGTGGGAGCAGGGACCGCAGACGCGCAGCGGTGAGCTCAGTGAGCTCGGGCACGACGAGCCCGTTGGTCTCGCAGGCATCTGCGGCGAGAATGCCCGGCCCGCCCCCGTTGGTCAGAACGGCCACTCGGCGTCCTGGGAACCGCCGCTGCGAGCTCAACATTGTGGCGAGGTCGAGCATCTCCTCGATGGATTCGGCGCGGATGACGCCCGCCTGGTGGAGCAAGGCGTCCACTGCCACGTCGCCGCCGGAGAGCGCTGCAGTGTGCGACGCCGCCGCTCGGCTGCCGGCTTCGGTCCGGCCTGCCTTCACCGCCACGATGGGGACCCGCCTGCCGACCCATCGGGCGATTCGGATGAACCACCGCGGGTCCTGGATCTCCTCCAGATAGAGCAGGATCAGGTCGGTGGCGGGGTCTTGGCCCCAGTAAAGGAGCAGGTCGTTGCTGGCAACGTCCGTACTGTTGCCCACCGAGACGAACGCGCCGATCCCGAGGCCACGAGTCTCCGCCGCCTCCAGCACGGCGAGCCCAATTGCGCCTGACTGGCTGAGCAGGGACGTCCTCCCTGGCCGGGGGACAGCCCTGCTGAAGGTCGCGTTGAACCGTTCTTCGGCGGTACCGCCGAGTATCCCCGTGCAGTTCGGACCGACGAGCCGCACGCCGCGCGACAGGGCCTCCTGAACGACATTGGCCTGGAGCGCAGCCCCGTCTGCGCCTGTCTCCGCGAACCCGGCTGAGATGACACACACCGCATTGACGCCGAGAGCACCGGCTTGGGCGACTACCCCGGTAACGGCGGAGGCCGGCACGCACACGACGACGAGATCGGGGACGACTGGGCAAGAGGCCAGATCCGGATAGGCGGCGATACCCTGCACCGTCGGATGTTTCTTGTTCACCGGTAGCACGACCCCGCCAAAGTGGCTGTCGACCAGGTTGCCGAAGAGCAAGCCCGCGATCGTGTTCGGATCGGCGCTGGCCCCGACCACAGCGATCGCGTGAGGGCGCAAGAACGCGTCCAGCGCGGCCCGTGCTGCGTTCGACCGGTCCCGCAGCACGGCGTCGAGGTAGGGGTCGGTCCCGGCGTCGGAGGCCTCGAGGGTGTGGACCCCGATACGGCGACTGATGCGCGAAACTTCCTCCGAGACCTCGGCGCCTGTCTCGCTCACGTCCGCGATCCCCTGTGCGGGCCTCCCACCTTTACAGTCTCCTGCAGTTGCGACCGGAGTTGTAGGGTCGAAGGGCACTCGGAGTTCTCACCCCGGGCCTCTCGTCAAGCCTGACGGCCGTGGGAGGCGTGGCAGATGAGATCGGGACCGAGCTGACCCGGGAATGCACGCGCTTGCCCTGACGCGGCTGGAGATCCTGGCCTGTGGAAAGAGTCTTTCGGCCCGGCTGAGAACGACATAAAGGCCTACCCCGCGGATGCCCGCGGGTCGAAGATAGAACAGGTGAGAAGGTCTTGTCCGGTTTGGGTGATCCAAGGAGCACCTCGCACGATGCCCGGGGCCCCGCTCTCACTGGTGACGGGCGCAGCACAGTTGCGTCCGGTTCGAGTCGTGCCGCGGCCACAAGGTTGCGGGCGCGCCCTCTAGCCAAGACAGCGTGGGTGCCGGAAACAGCTGCGTCGCAGGATGCCAGCCCCTGCAGGAGGTAACGCCATGACCAGGGTGGCCGAACGACCCAAGCCCTTCGTCGTACCGGAGTACTGCAAGGGCTGTGGGCGCTGCATCACCTCGTGCACCAAGGCTTGCATCACGATGGGTACCGAGATCAACCCTGAGACGGGGCTGATCCCGATCGTTCTCGACCTGTCGCAGTGCAACGGCTGCGGTCTCTGCTTCGATGCCTGCCCGGAGCCCTATGGTCTCCGGCCGCAAGGCGAAGAGGCGGCTTTCGAGTTGGTTGATCCCAGCACGGTTCTGGGCCCTCGCCCCTTCGACGCACCGCAGCCGGAGCCCCGGCCGGACACCTCGGTTCCATTGCCGGAGCGGGAGCCGCTCATCGTCAAGGGGACCTACGCGGCGGCGGTTGGCGCCGTCCTGGCCGGCTGCCGCCACGTCTTCGGTTACCCGATCACCCCATCGACCGAGGGCGCTGAGCTGATGGCGAGGGTGCTACCCGAGCTCGACGGAGTCTTCATCCAGGCAGTGAGCGAGGTTGCGACCGTCAACATGATGTACGGCGCCGGCGGCGCCGGGAAGCGCTGCATGACCTTCACCAGCTCTCCTGGCTTCAGCCTGATGCTGGAGGGGATCTCCTACATGATCGGGGCAGAGGTTCCTGCGGTGTTCGTGAACGTGATGCGCGGTGGGCCAGGGCTGGGCAACATCGGGCCCGAACAGGCGGACATCAAGCTGGTCTGCCGCGGCCTGGGCCACGGGAACACCCACGCGATCGTGCTGGCCCCGGCAACGCCGCAGGAAATGCTGGACATCGCGATGCTCTCGTTCGAGCTCGCGTTCAAGTACCGAAACCCTGTCGTGGTCGTCGGCGACGGTTACCTCGGTCAGATGACCGGGAAGGTGCGGCTGCCACGCCGGATGGTGGAGCCGGGGATACCCGAGTGGGCGGTTTTCGGCGATCACTCGCATCGGGGCAACCTGATCTGCTCGCTCAACCTCTCGGAGTTGGGGCTCGAGCAGCACAACGTGCACCTGAACGAGAAGTACGAACGGATGACGGCCGAAGAGCAGCGCGCCGACCTTTACCGGTGCGACGACGCCGAGATCCTCCTCGTGGCGTGCAACACACCGGCTCAGCTCGCGAAAGGCGCCATCAAGGAACTGCGGGACAAAGGTCTGAAGGTGGGCCTCTTCCGCCCCATCACGCTGTGGCCGTTCCCGATCGAGGCCCTCCGCACGCTGCTCGACCGAGTGAAGCGCCTCGTGGTTGTCGAGGCGAGCAGCGGCCAGCTGGAGGACGAGCTGCGGCTGGCACTGAGCCACGCCGATGTCCTGCCACCGCCGTTGAGCCACGTCCGTCGCATGGGTGGGATCCTCCCGTCGCAAGACGAGATCATCGAGCACGTGCTGGGTCTGGAGGAGGTGCGCTGATGTCGACTTCGGTCTTCTACCACCAGTTCGAACGCCACGCCAATGGCGAAGGGGTCAATGCTCACTCGACGACCTACTGCCCGGGCTGCGGGCACGGTCTGGCGCAGAAGTTCCTCGCTGAAGCCATCAACGAGCTCGGCGTTCAGGACCGTACCGTCCTGGTCTCGCCGGTCGGCTGCTCGGTGTTCTCGTACTACTACTTCGACGTCGGGAACACCCAGGCCCCGCACGGGCGCGCCCCGGCGGTGGCGATCGGTCACAAGACGGCGAACCCGGACTCGATCGTGATCTGTTATCAGGGAGACGGCGATCTCGCGTCGATCGGCCTGGCTGAGATCGTGAGCACTGCGCAGCTCGGGATCCCGATCACGGTCATCTTCGTCAACAACGCCATCTACGGGATGACCGGCGGCCAGATGGCTCCCACAACCCTCATCGGCCAGCGAACGACCACGACGCCGAAGGGCCGGACTCTCTTGGCCGGCCAACCGCTGAAGATGGCCGAGCTGATATCGGGTCTGGACGGACCCGTTTACGTCGAGCGGGTCGCGCTGTACGACAACAGGCGGCGAACCCACGCCAAGCGCTCCATCAAGAAAGCGCTCGAACTACAGGTAGCCGGCACCGGCTTTGCCTTCGTCGAAGTTCTCTCCGAGTGCCCGGTCCATCTCGGCCTCGAACCCGAGGCCGCTGAGGACTGGGTAAGGGACAACATGGTGCCGATCTTCCCGCTCGGCGTGAAGAAGGACACGACGGACGGGGCGGCCTTCCCGGTCATCCCGACGGCCAGGTTCGATCCTGAGGCGGCGCTGACCGCGGTGGGCGCGACCACCGAGCGCCCGCCTCGCTTCGCCGAAGAGTTCCCAACTCACATCGACCCCGAAGACATCAGCTTCAAGCTCGCGGGGTCCGGCGGTGATGGCGCCCAGACCGCAGCAATGATCCTCACCCGCAGCGCGATCAACGAAGGGTACGACTCGACGCACATCCCGAGCTATGGCCCCGAGTCTCGCGGCGGCACGTCGTACGCCGACGTCCATGTGGCCCTGAAGGAGGTGATGTCCCCGGCCGCACCACGCCCTCACGTGCTCGTGGCGTTCAACACTCCCAGCCTCGCGAAGTTCGGCCCAACCGTGCGGCCCGGTGGACTGGTCATCTACGACAGCTCGGTCATCAGCGCCCGGCCGGACGACCTCGCCACCGAGGTCAGGACGGTGCCAGTGCCGTTCACCGGCGTGGCTGCTGAGCTCGGTGCGGCACTGGTGAAGAACGTCGTCGCGCTCGGCGCCCTTCAGGGAGCGACGAAGGTCTTTCCGGAGGAGACGTTCCTCACGGCCATCCGCTCCACGCTGAAGCAGAAGTGCGCCATGATCCCGATCAACGAAGAGGCATTCAAGCTGGGAGCCAAGCTCGCCGGCGAGCAAGTCTGCTAGTCGAGATCTGCCGTCGAGCCGAGCGCCCAGCCGGAGAGCAAAGTTGAGCCGTTGCGGCTATTCGGGCGCCCGTTGATCAACGATGTGGGGAAGCGGGGCCTGATAGGCGGCATCCGCCTGCGCGACTGTGAGGATGTGATTGGCAACCAACTGGTCGAGGACTTGACCTTGGCGTTGCTTTGCGAGCGCTAAGTGCAGGAGGGGATCGTAAGACGATGGCGCTTGCGGAAGTCCGGCAAGCATGGCCGCCTCGGCCCAGTTGAGCTGGTTGGGACCAACGCCGAAGTACCCACGTGCGGCTTTCACATAGCCCCAATAGCCGTTCCCGTAGTAGACGGCGTTGAGGTACATCTCGAGGACCGTGGGCCGTGAGTAGCTCACCGAGAGCTTGAGCCCGAGCCCAACTTCCTCCAGCGTCGTGCCGAAACCGCTCCCCACGGCATAAAGCTGCTTTGCCAGTTGCTGAGCGATGGTGCTCCCGCCAGGGTCGCCACTTGTGTGCAGGGCCGTCAGCCCAGCACGTGCCGCGCCGTCGAGGACGTTCAGCAAGACGTTCCCGTAGAAGTGCTCATCTTCGACTGCGACCACTGCCTCGCCGAGCTTGACCGGCACTGGCAGCCGTCCGACTTCGCCCTTGTGCACTCTTACGATTGCCGCCACGAGTGCAGGGGCGTTGGCGACGCTCGGGAGGGACAGCTCGTATCCCAGTCCGGCGAGGACAAGCGCCGCGAACAGCCCGATCACGGCAAGGATGATCCGGCGAAGCCGGGACTTCCACCCGCGCCGTGAGCGCCTGGCAAGGGGGACGACGGTGGTCGTCTCAGCCAATCGCTCAGGGACCCCGGGGCGCTCATCGTCAAGGCTGTGCGACGGTTCTTCTTCATTCGCCATGCCTCGGACCCGAGCGCGAGGCGAGGTTTCCAACCGTGACCGGAGGTCGGCACTCTCGAGGGCGTCGCCCTCAACCATTACACGCCTCGAGCCGGACCACGGCGTCGATCCCGCCAGACGCGGTAGCGTCGAGCCACGCGGTCCCGCCAGACATCCTGGCGAGCTGAGCGACGATGGCGAGTCCGAGGCCGGTGCCCCCAGACGGGGCGTCTTCCCGCCTCCAGAACCGATCGAAAGCTCTCGTGCGGTCGGATGGACTCATGCCAGGGCCGTCATCGGTCACATGAACCTCGATGCCGTCCCCTACGCGAACAGCCAGCAGCGACACCCGTCCAGCGGCTGGCGTGGCTTCGAGCGCGTTCGCGAGGAGATTGTCGAGGACTTGCTCGAGATGACCCGGGCAGGCGAGGGCGCCCAGATCCGGACCATGCGGCCCAACAGCGGCCGGCGTTTCGCACGCGAGAGTCACTTGACGCTCCTCGGCGAGGGCGCTCCACGCCTCTGCACGGTCGCGCAGAGCAGCTCCGACATCGACCGCCTCTCTCGTTGGCCGGACACCGCCCTCGGCACGCGCGAGCGTGAGCAGTCCGTCGACGATCCTGGAAAGCCGGTCAGCTTCAGCGAGGGCAGGCGTGAGATCGGCTCGCTGTTCGGGGTCGAGTGTGCCCTCGAGGTTCTCCAGACGCAGGCGCAGCGCCGTGAGCGGAGTACGGAGCTGATGGGAGGCGTCGGCAAGGAACGCTCGCTGGGTGTGGACCAGCTCCTCCAAGCGGTCCGCCATCTCGTTGACCGTCTCGCCGAGCGCGTTGAGCTCAGCCGGGCCGCGCCCGATCGGGGCCCGCTCGGACAAACGGCCAGCACCGACCGCGGCAACAGCCGTCTCGATGCGCTCCAGCGGGCGGGTGAGAGATCTCGCGAGAATCGTCCCGAGGCCCGTTGCCACGGCGAGCACGCCGACTCCGAAGAGGCCAAGCGTGATCCAGTGGCTCCGGATACGCGCGTGGAGAACTGTCGCCGACTCGGCGACGAGGAGGACTACGTCGGGCCCGTGGGTCAAAGACGAGGCGCCACTCGAGCCCGGTGCCGTGATTGCGACGGGAAGCGCCACGTACAGGAAATCGTCGTCGGGATCGTTCGAACCCTCCTCGCCTGAGGTGTGGCCGGCGGCAGCTAACCTCGTGATCGCCTTCGTGCGGGAATCGCGCAGCTCCTCGACGGCACCGTGCCCCGCCGCCGCCAAGTCGCGCCCGGACGATACGACTGCGACGACAGCGCCGTCAGCGCGAGCGAATTGGCTGACAACGAGTTGAAGGCCGGATCGGTCGCCATGGTTCAGCCCTGCGGCAACGAGCACGGCGAGCGACGAGGCGTCGCGTTGGATCTCCGACATCGCAGTGGCTCGATCGTTACGGGCCAGGCTGAGCCCGAGCGGAACTTCGAGCGCGACGACGAGACCGAGAGCAAAGAGGAAGAAACTGGCGAGGAGCCGTCGCCTCATTGAGGAACGGCGAGCCTGAAACCAACGCCCCTGCTCGTCTCGATCCACTTAGGGTTCCCGAGCTTCTTGCGAAGAGAGGCGATGTGGACATCGACTGTCTTCGAAGTACCGTACCAATGAGGATCCCAGACCTCGGCGAGGATCTCCCGTCGAGTGACCATCGCCCCTGGATCGAGAGCGAGAAGAGCGAGCAGATCGAATTCCTTCGGAGTAAGTGGCAGTTCTTCCCCGGCCAGCAACACACGGTGTGAGCGCCGGTCGATCTCGAGCCCGCCGATCACCTGCGAACCGGGCACGGGCGACGACGACGCGCTCCGACGGCTGACTGCGCGTATGCGGGCGACGAGCTCACGGAAGCCGAACGGCTTGACGACATAATCGTCGGCTCCGAGCTCAAGGCCAACAACTCGGTCGGTCTCGTCGTCGCGTGCAGTGACGATGATGATCGGAACCGAAGAGCGTGTGCGCAGCTGCCTGCACACCTCGAAACCGCGGGCGTCGGGTAGCCCCAGGTCGAGCAACACGAGATCGGCCGGCGGTGCTGACAATGCGGCCGCGGCCGTCTGCACGAGAGTCACTTCGAAGCCTTCACGACGAAGCCCGGTTGCCAATGGCTCGCCGATGGCATTGTCGTCTTCGACCACGAGAACTTGCACTGTTCCGGTAGCTTTCCACAGGCGATCAGGATCGGGTTGTCGGGTCGTGGCGGCAGCAAGGCCACGAGCAAGATCCAGTCTCATCGGCGCCACGGGTTGGGGCGGTGATCCTTGTCGAATCTTTACCGGTTACTGGGCTCATCTTGGACGGCCACCCTCGTAGGGTCAGAGCCAACATGGCCTCGCTCACCTTTGACCCCACCTACGCCCCGCACGGAGGGAGGCATCGCCGGCAGTCCGTCATCTCCCGGCCGGGTGCTGTTCCGCGTCCCGTCGTCGCCGAGGTCGCAACGATCCTTGCCGGGCTTGGCTTCGGAGCATGCGTCGCCCTCGCCGTCACCGCTGAGAGCTGGAAACAGCTTGCGGCTCCGGGAGGCGTCACCATGTTTCTCGGCAATCTGTCGGGTCTGGCTGGCACTTACCTGGCCCTGATCATGGTGCTGCTTGTCAGCCGGGTCCCGATGATTGAACGAGTGCTCGGACAGGACAAGCTGCTCGCATCGCACCGCCGGCTCGCGCCGTGGCCCATCTCGCTCATCGTCGCGCATGCCGTGCTGCTCACCTTCGCCTACGCCGAGGCTGCACGAACCGGCGTCTGGTACCAGATCGGCGCGTTCATCAGGTCGTACCCGGACATGCTGACAGCAACGGTCGCGCTCGTCGTGATGGTCGCGATCGCGGTCACGTCCGTCTACTCGATTCGGCGACGCCTCCGCAGGGAAACCTGGTGGGCCGTCCACCTATTCATGTACCTCGCCCTTGCTCTCGCGTTCACTCACGAGATCGCGCTCGGACCATCGTTCGTGGGGCACCCTCTCACGAGGTTTGTCTGGTCTGTGCTCTGGGCCTCGACCGCTGGCTTGGTGCTCGTCTACCGATTCGGGCTGCCCTTGTTCCGGACGCTCCGACACCGCCTCGAGGTTGTAGAGATCCACCCGGAAGGACCGGGCACGGTCTCGGTCATCTGTCGTGGTAAGCACCTCGACCGCCTCGCGGTCGCAGGGGGGCAGTTCTTTGAGTGGCGCTTCCTTACCAAGGGGATGTGGTGGCAGGCCCACCCGTTCTCGCTCTCGGCGCTTCCGCGACCGCCCTTCTTGCGTCTCACGGTGAAGGGCATCGGAGACTACTCTTCGGCCGTCGCCAGGCTGCGGCCCGGTACCCGTGTCGCCATCGAAGGGCCCTATGGGGCCTTCACAACTCATGCCCGCCGCCGCTCAAAGGTTGTGCTCATCGCCGGGGGCATCGGTGTGACGGCCATCCGCTCGCTGCTCGAGGACCTCCCTCGAGACTGCGATCCAGTTGTGATCCTTCGCGCCTCGAGCGCAGAAGAGCTGGCCCTCGCATCGGAGGTGGCCGAGCTCGTCCGCCATCGGAAGGGTCGAGTTCATGAGCTCGTCGGTTCTCGCTCGGAGGTACGGACAGACCGTCTTTCCGAGCTCGTGCCGGATCTGCAGAATCGGGACGTCTACGTGTCAGGACCTGAGGAATTCGTCAATCGGGTAGTCGCGACTGTCTTGCGGCTCGGGGTCCCGAAGGACTCGGTCCACTTCGAGGTCTATTCCCTGTGAACGAGCGCGACCGATTGGCCCGAGGCCAAACAGCCACAGCGAAGGAGCTACACAGGATGAGACGTGCTCCGGCCGTCGTCGTCGCCAGCGCGGCCGGATTCGCTGGCATTGTCGCGATGCACTCGGGCAGCTCCCCTTCGATCCTGAGCGGAACCGGTCCTTCGACTCCGGTTAGCTCGTCTCCGGCGACGACAGGTCCCTCCACCATCCCCACGGGGCCACGGGCGGGTGCGGCCACGACAGCCCTCGGAACCAGCGAGCAGTACGGCTACGGCGTGCTTGCCGTGAAGGTCACCGTCCGGGGAGGTCGTATCACAGAGGTTTCCACGGCGAAGCTTCAAACTGCCGAGCAGTACTCGCAGACGCTCGCTCAACAGGTCATACCGTTGCTTCGTAACGAGGTCCTCTCGGCCCAGAGCGCCCACATCAACGGGATCTCGGGTGCCACCTACACGAGCGAGGCTTACGCCTACTCTGTCCAGTCGGCGCTCGACGTCCTCGGGGTGAAGTGATGTTGCGGGTGTGATCGTCCACGCCGAACCCGTGATGGGAACAGTGGTCTCATTCCACGTCGAACCGGGCGAATGCCCGGCCGTGCAAGCCCATGCCGCCGTCGCTGCGGCCTGCGCGAGGCTCCACGAACTAGACGACCTCTTCAGCACTTGGAAGCCGGGGAGCCCGATCAGCCGCTTCCGGGCCGGGCTCCTCCGCCTCAAAGAAGCTCCGCCCGAGATGGCTCTCGTCCTCGAACTGTGCGAGGAGGCGCGAGTGCTTTCGCTAGGTTGGTTCGATCCTTGGGCGATGCCTGGCGGCTTCGATCCGACCGGCTTGGTCAAGGGCTGGGCTACCGAGCAGGCGCTCGACATCCTGCGACTCGCCGGAGTTGAAGCCGCGATCGTCAACGGCGGCGGCGACATCGCGGTCCTCGGACTGCCCAAGAACGTGCACTCGTGGCGGATAGGGGTCCGCCATCCATGGAGGCCGGATGCCCTTGCATGCGTGCTCGAGACCGACCGCGCCGTTGCCACCTCCGGTTGCTACGAACGTGGGCCGCACCTCATCAACCCCAGGGATGGGAGGATGCTCTTCCGAACCGCCTCTGCGACCGTTGTCGGCTCGAGCCTGCCACTGTGCGATGCCCTGGCCACTGCGCTCGTGGTCGCTGACGACGACGGACCCGAGATTGCTCGTTCGCTCGAGGGTTACGAGGCTTACATCGTCGGGGTCGATGGCAAAGAGGACGCCACCGAAGGAATCGTGTTCGCAACCGAGGGCGTGAGGTGACCTCGCGTCGGACGCCCCTGACGGGCCTCGGGCCTTCATCACGATGTCAGCTCGCTGAGCGATAGGTGCCTCCGAGCGTAGAGATGAAGCCCGAGCGGCCTATGACGAATCTTTACCGACTCTTGTCAGAGGGCTGGTTCACGGGACCCCTAAGGTCGGCCGACATAGAACTGCCGAGGAGGCCGATGCAAGCCAAACCAGCGAGGAGTTGCCGGACACAGCCCGGCAGCGCGGACAACGGGGTCACGACCAGGTCCGGTTTGCGGTCGCTGGCCAGGCGGCCGCAGTGAGCCGGACTCAAGTTCACTCGTCGGCGACACGGCCCTGCGAGGACGTCACAGTGTCACCCCCGTGCCCGGCCGGGACCGGGCGGAGCCGGATGGCGGTGTGGCTGCGTGCGACCCGGCCCCGCCAGTGGACGAAGAACGTCCTCGTCTTCGCAGCTCCGACGGCCGCAGGCTCCATAACCCAGCCCGGTGTCGTCGCTCGCAGCGCCGTAGCGTTCCTCGTGTTCGTGGCAGCTTCGGCCTCGACCTACCTCGTGAACGACGTCGTCGACCGGGACAATGACCGGCTCCATCCGGTCAAGAAGAGCAGGCCGGTGGCATCGGGGCAGCTTTCAGTGAACCTGGCGCTGTCGACCGCGGTTGCTCTGGCCACGGTTGCGCTCGTCACAGCAGCCTTGGTATCTGGCGCCGCCCTTGCCGGGGTCGTCACCGCCTATCTGGTCGTCACCATGTTCTACTCGCTCACGCTGAAGCGGGTGCCCTTGGTCGAGCTGGCCTGTGTGGCAGCTGGGTTCGCCCTCCGCGCGGTTGCGGGAGGGGCCGTCGCTCACGTCACGATCTCACCGTGGTTTCTCATGGTGGCTTCGTTCGGCTCCCTGCTCATTGTCGCCGGGAAACGCAGCGTCGAGCAGGCCGTGATGAAGGACCGGGGGGAGCTGCACCGGTCGGCACTCGCCGCGTACCCGGCGGCGTTCTTGAGAAGTGTCCGCATGCTGGCGATGTCGGTGACCGTGACGACCTACTGCCTCTGGGCGTTCGAGAGAGCCGGGCGTCTCGGGCTGGGCGACCGCGCCGAGGACATCGTGTGGTTCGAGCTGTCGATCATTCCCTTCGTGCTCGCCGTCCTCGTCGTCGAGCTCGCCATCGAGCAGGGCCGCGGGGGTGAGCCCGAAGAGCTCGCTCTGAGCGACCGTGGGCTCCAGGTGCTCGGACTGGCGTGGCTCGGGTTGTTGATGTGCGGAATCTACGCATGAGTGCTCCATTCCGGCGCGAGCTCCTCACTGGTTGGGGCCGGGCTCCGGCGTCTGCCGCCACGGTGGTGCGGCCGGAGTCGGCGTCGGACCTTGCAGATCTCGTGGCCGGGGAGCGTGGCACTCTTCCGATGGTCGCTCGAGGTCTCGGGCGCTCCTATGGTGATGCTGCGCAATGCGCCGGCGGCCTGGTCCTCGACTGCACCGGCCTGAACCATGTCCTAGATCTCGACATCAGAGGGGCACGGGTGCGCGCCGAGGCCGGCGTGTCCTTTGACGAGCTCCTGAGACTGCTTGTTCCGAGGGGGCTGTTCCCTCCCGTCACGCCTGGGACGCGATTCGTCACGCTCGGCGGCGCGATCGCGAGCGACATACACGGCAAGAATCATCACCTGGACGGCACGATCAGCCGGCACTTGGACTCTTTCCGAATCGCAACTCCGAGCGGGCCCATCGAGTGCAGCCCTGAACAGCGCGGCGACGTGTTCTCGGCCACCTGCGGTGGCATGGGCCTCACCGGCATCGTCCTCGAGGCAGTCCTGCGGCTGCTGCCGATAGAGACTTCGACCGTGCTCGTGGACACGGAACGGGCAGGTGACCTCGACGCCTGCATGACCCGTCTTTCCGAGGACGAGGGCACGCACAAGTACTCGGTGGCCTGGGTGGACGGCCGAGCTGGCGGGCGCCACTTGGGACGCTCCGTGTTGACCCGGGCGAACCACGCCGTCTTGTCGGATCTTCCTGCGAACGCTCAGCATGATCCACTGCAGCTGAACCTGGGGAGGCCTTTGCGTGTCCCTGTGACGCCGCCGCTCTCGCTTCTCACTTCAGGGACAGTCGCGGCGTTCAACGAGATGTGGTACCGGCGCGCACCTCGCCACCGGACTGGCGAGCTGGTTCCCCTGGCACGTTTCTTCTACCCGCTCGACGGAATCGGAGGATGGAACCTGCTCTACGGACCACGCGGCTTCACCCAGTACCAGTTCGTCGTGCCCCTTGGTGCCGAGGCGACCGTACGCGTCGTCCTCGAGCGTCTCAGCAGAGCTCGGGCAGCCTCGTTCCTAGCGGTCCTCAAACGCTTCGGCTCCGAAGGGTCGGGTCACCTCTCGTTTCCGACGGAGGGTTGGACGCTTGCGCTGGACGTGCCTTTGGGATCTCCTGGGCTCGCTGCGCTGCTCGACGGCCTCGACGAAGTGGTCGCGTCGGCCGGAGGGCGCGTCTACCTGGCCAAGGACGGACGCGTACGGCCCGAGATGCTGGCGTCGATGTACCCGCGTCTCGCGAACTGGTTGGAGGTTCGGGAGAGTGTTGATCCCGACGGGGTGTTCAGCTCGGACCTGGCGCGTCGCGTCGGGCTCGGCCGGGCGCGACGCCCATCGACGCCCAAGGTCCGGCGGTCGTGACGAGGCCGCCCTTCAGGCGACCGCCGTCAAGTGGGAATGGTCCGGAGGAAGCGCCAGGTCTGGCTGGTCCACTCAGGGCAAGCGGGCCGACATCGTGATGAAGTCGCGTGCCCACCACGTCTCGAAGTACCGACTCGGCGGTCCCGTCATGTCGGCGAGCGGTAGCAGGTCGGTTGCGTTCGCCGGAGATGCCAGGCCGGTTGCCGTCGAAGGGGCGAAGGTGGCGAAGTTCACCCAGTCGGTGTTGATGTCCAGTTCCATCGCCCGCACTGCCCCGGCACGTACCAGGAGGTTGGCCAGGTCGGTGATGTTGAGGCTCGGTCCTCCCACGTAGACGAGGGCCCCGTCGCCAGTCACCCCGATCCCCGAGCGCGACACGTAGACCTGGTTGCCGAGAGTGTTACCCCACTTAGTCGTGTCGTTGGCATTGAGGCCGGAGACCGGCCTCCCGTTGTCGACGAGGAGACTGAGATTCTGCCTCACGGCGACCACGTCCGGGCTCATCTTGACGTCTGTTCCCCAAGCGCCCACGGTGGCGGTGCCGTTCCGGTAGATCACGAAGGACGCTGCGCCGGCGCGTAACGCAATGATCGTCTGCCCCTGGGTGTAGTAGCCACCGTTTGCATCCTGCATGCGGAATCCGGCGTTGAACGCAGCCACGAGCGAGCGAGCGGCGGCCGGCTGGATCGGAGCCGTGTATGTGTAAGGGCCACCGCCTGGGATGTAGCTACCGGAGTACAACGTTGCCGACAACAGCCTTGTGTCCAGCCAGGCGATCCCATCTACGACGCTGCTGTGGACCGCATCCGGCCGGAGGAATGTCGCGTAGACGGCCGGGCTGCCTTGCACGAGGCGGCCGATCGGCCTCCAGCTGCCCTCTCCCGCCAAGGCGGGATGGGCGAACGGCGTGAGCGGTGCCGGTACCGGAAGGTGTGCAGAAGAGTCGCGGCGAAGGCCAGTCGCGTTGACGCTGGTGTGCTGTTGCGTGGGTAGAGCCTCAGCCAAGGGTCGCCCTCCGACGGGAGGCTGGTGGTGGGAGTACCACCAATTCTCGGCCGTGTTCACGACCGAGCCGGCACCGTTGTCGCGTAACCACTCGGCGAAGCGCGCCGGAACCGAGAGCCCTAGCGCCGGGCTCGTGAGTGCGCCGCCGAGGGAGGCCCACACCGGCGTCAGGAGTACGAATAGGGTCACCGTGCCGGTAGTCAGGGGATGACGACCGGGCCAGGTGCGCCGGGAGCGCCGCAGCAGCCTGCTGCGTGCTCTCCGGGCACGGACGTAGGCGCGATGGCTTCGCCACGACGGGCGATGGACACGCCCTGTACGGGCCTCCTGCGTCCGCCTTGGGCTGGACAGTGAGGCGCCCTTGCCGCCCGGGCGTCGAGCGCGAGGGTCACGCCCAGTCGGCGCCCTTGTGCCCGCGACTTTGAGCCGTTTCGTCTCCGCGGCCTGACGATGTGGCTCAGGAGTTAGCCGATCGCTCGTCATCTCACCAAGCATGCCGGATGTACGGCCATTATCACCGGCGGCTGAAGTCCTTCTTTCCCAAGTCTTTGCCGAATCTTTTCCGAAGGTGCTGGCTCGCGGTACGGACCGCAGGGATGACGATGCGGGCGGCGGTCGTTACGCGCGGCAACACGTAGGCAATTGACAGGTGGTTCTCGGTGTCCTCCGAGCCTCGAAGCGCACGCTGGCCGGTAGTGAGCCCAAGAAGCGGCTCCAGGACAAGGGACCAGACATGAAGAACGAGGACTCCACTTGCCTTACGCTCACCAGGTCCTACCGGATCGAACCTGTTCCGGGGACGCTGGGCAATGACTCTCTTCACATGCGGCCGATCGCGGTACCGGGCGGCCTCGCCGCGCTCGTGCCCGTGGGATCCCCAGTTGATATGGCAAGACCTGCTCTTAACGACACGGCGTCGCCCATAAGAGATCGCCTTCCCGAATTGAGACACCTACGAGCAGACCTCGGAAGCGTGGCTCTTGAGTGCCACCTCGGAGCGATGCCAGCAAGGGTTCTGTCGGACAGGGGCAGCCGAGCTCGGCGAGAATGGCGAATGCGCTCGCCCCCGGCGCGCTAGAGCTCCGCCGGCGGGGCGTCCCGGGCTTGCCGAGGACCTCGAGCCCGCCCCCATGTCGTAACTTCGACTCAACGGTCGGAAAAGAATCGGCAAAGATCCGGCCAAGAAGGGCCCTGCTTGCACGCGACAGCGGGTGCGCTTCCGGCATGCTCGGCGAGATGACGGGCGACCAGGCGACCGTTGAGTCATATCAATCGCTGCGGCTCCCGGTCCCAGGAGGCCCGGCGGCGTGAACGAAGGTGGCCAAGCTGACCACAAGTGAGACACGATGGCGCGTCCTCCGTCGCGTCGACGGGGTTGAGGCCAACGCGCGGCTTACGGGATCGTCTGCGGCAGTGCTGCTCGTGCTGCTCGCCGCCGAAGGACTGACGATTCCCTTCATCCAACGGCTTCTTACCGCTCACGTCGTTATCGGCATGGTGCTCGTGCCGCCGGTTCTGGTCAAGCTTGGGTCGACTGGGTACCGATTTGTCCGTTACTACACAGGAAAACCGGCCTACGTGAAAAAGGGTCCTCCACCGGCGCTGCTCAGGTTGGTCGGCCCCTTCGTGGTCGTGCTCACCCTGGCTCTGTTCGGGAGCGGAATCGCGCTGCTGTTCGCAGCCGTCCAATGGCGCTCGGACCTCATGTTCCTCCACAAGGCGACCTTTGTGCTGTGGTTTGGCGCCATGACGATCCACGTGCTGTCGCACCTCAGTGACACAGCGAAGCTTGCCCCGCGCGACTGGTACGGGCGGACCAGGCGTGAGATCACCGGCACCAGGAGCCGTCAGTGGCTGCTCGTCGTGAGTGTGGCGCTGGGCATCCTGCTTGGGATGCTGCTCGCGGCAAGAGGAGCGTCCTTCCTCTCCCACGGTGTCGTGTCTGGCTGACGTGGGCCAAAGGGAGGCACCAGCCTCGGCCTGTTCAGATCTCCCGTCAGCCGGCGATCACCGAGAGCGGCGCTTGCAGGTTGAAAGCGTCGACCTCCACGCGTGGCGGCCCATCGACGACCAACGCCGCCCCGCACTCGGCTGTAATGGCCGCCGACTGTCCCTCGAAGAGCACGATGTCGTTCTCATTCCAGATCACGGGGACGACGAACGACCCGCTGGACGACTGCAAGGAGGCATGTACGCCCAGGGCGGGTATGCCAGCCGGTGAGACATTGCGTACCGTGACCGAAGTGTGCGCCCGGCCGGAGCGTCGGGTACACGCGGCAGTGACCGCCAGCTCGGGCGCACCAAGCCGCTCGAGCCCGCGCATGTCGGCGAACTCCGCCGTTGGCGTGTACTGCCATGTTGTGTGCTCGAGGTCGAGCAAATCGGCTTTGGTGGACAGCCAATAGACGTTCCGGCTGACGACGGCGCCATCGGCGCTCGACCTGAGGACGAGCTCGAGGAAGTACGTGCCGATGACGCCTCCGGGAGGCTCGACCGTCAGCTCAGCCACTGCCACCGTCTCGTCACTTCCCACGGGTGGAAGTTCCCGGCTGCTGGAGCCGACGACCACGCCCTCGACCGAGCGAACCTGGACTGTGGCCGCAAGTGGGCCACTGGCCATGAGCGTCCGGTTAACGACCTGTACAACCCGACTGCCGTAGTCGTACTGGATGTGAAGCGGCTCGTTCGCCTTCTTCGTCCCGAAGTAGGCACCGGACGGATCGAGATAGTGGTCCCACAGCTGCCAATTTAGACTCGGCCATGCACTGTTGAGCATCCAGTAGACGACGCCGGTCGCCGGTTCACTCCGGTGCGTGCGGCTGCCGTAAGCCTCGAACTGCGCCCGCGTTGCCTCGTAGCTGACCAGTTGCGCCTTGGCAAGGAAGTCCCGGAGACTCCTAGGCTCGCCGTAGCGAGCGGCGAGCGCCCGGTGAAGGATCTCGAGGTTGTCGAACTCCGACGGCGGCCCGGCGTGGAACTGCTTCGCCGAGGGCTGGCGCCACAAGTGCTCCATCTCTTCTGGCGAGAGCATCCGTTCAAGGCTCGTGTGGCGCGGGACGTTGTTGCCTGCGCTCGTTTCGGAGTTGAAGCCGATCGCCCCGCCTAGCTCGGGATCGCTCCGGTACCAGTACTCGGGGGGCACCCAGGAATAAGGGCCGGTCATCTTCATGCCGGAGGGCCCCGCCTCCTCGGTGCCCAGCACGGTCGCCGAGGAGATGATGGGGAGATCCCAACGCGCCCGGGCGAGGGCGTCGAGATATCCGCGGCAGGCGCGGGGCTCGGGTGGAAAATCGCTACCCAGGACGAAACCGATCACGCAGGGGTGGTTGGCGAGACTGTACGCCTCTGCCTCCATCGAGCGCGCGGCCACATCAAGGTCGTGGTCGTCCCAAGGCGTACCGCCCGTTTCGGCATGTGCCTCCCACTTGTTGCAACACTCCCAACCGGCCAGCACGAGCACGCCCGCCTCGTCTGCCATCTCGAAGAACTCCGGGTTCTCGCCCTTGCCCTCCAACCGGATCGTATTGAGCCCGACATCGAGCGTGTAGGTGAGCTCGTCGGCGATGCGCTGCGGGTCGTGGCGAAGAAACAGGTCCGGTGCCCAACCTCCCCCGCGGATCGGGATCGTTCGTCCGTTCACCACGAACCACCGCCCGCCGCCGGCAGCGATCTCGCTTCTCACCGATCGGATGCCGAACGTCGTCTCCACGCGGTCGCTGGGGCGGCCGGTCACACTGGCGAGGATCGCGAGGTCGTACAGCGGCTGATCGCCGAGACCGGCAGGCCACCAGACCGCAGGGTCTCGGAGCTCGGTCTCCACTCGGAACTGTGCCGTCCCTGCGGCGACGTCGCCGCCGACACTGACCTCTCCCTCCAACTCGATCCCACGGGTTGGTCCCGAGATCGTCGCGCGCACATCGGACACGAGCCTCTCACCGGACAGGCTGGCGGCGTCACAGGTGACCACCAGCCGTGCGGTGTCGAGCCCCTTCGAGAGCTCGGCGGTGACTCGCGGATTCGATAGGCAAACCGGGCCGGTCGTGTGGATGAGGACATCGCGCCAGATGCCCATGTTGTTGTCGGGCGGCCACTGGTTCCAGTCCACCCAACCGATCGACAGATCGGTCATCGGGCCACCCGGGTAGACGAGGTAGGCAATGGCGTTATCGCCCCTGCTAAGGAGGTGAGTGATGTCGAACGAGTTCGATGTGTAGGCACCGGCGATAACGTCGTGTCCGGCGACACGCGCGCCGTTCACCCAGAGGTCGGCCTTCGGGATGATCCCGTCAGACCGGACCGTCGTACGCGTCCCTGGCCCGGCTGTCGAGCGGAAGATCGTGCGGAACCACCAGGGCACCTCGAACATCGACCGGTCGACCTCGTCGCGCAGGCGGGTCGAGTAACTGACGTCACCGAAGAGACCGTTCTGCAGGAGCGCCGCCATGACCGTTGACCGCGGTTTGGCGTGGTACCAGCCGCTAGGCCGAAAGTCCGGCTGGGATACGGTCGCCTCATCGGTTGGATCCACAGCCGAGGACTGCACCTGCCAGGAACGGACGGCAGCAGTTACGCCCCGACCATTTGCTCTCGTAGGCAAGTGAGCCATCGCGCGGGCATCGTACTCGTCGGGGCCTTTGACGCCGACGTGTCCCAGGGCGCTGAAACGGTCGCCCGAGGCAGCGCGTTCGTGCCGCCCGAACCCATTCAGGAGCGTTCAAGAACCCGGTGCCAGGCGCGCTCCATGCCGGCTGCGAGGCACCCGTCGACGACGGCATCGTCTCCGAGGGCGCTCACACGAATCTCGGGCACGACGGGCGCGAGCATCTCGAGGGCGATTCCGACTTCGGCGGCAAAGCCAGGGGCCCGGCCAACGCCTCCTCCGAGGACAATCAAATCCGGGTCGATCACGGCGATGATCGAAGTGAGTGCCTTGGCGATGAGCGTCGCTTCCTCACGAACAATCGCCTGAGCGACTGGATCGCCCAGGGCGGCGTCAGCGAAAATGCGCCGAGCGGAGAGGCCGCCGCGAACTCCCGCCCGTTTCGCCGCCCGGACGACGGCGGAGGCAGAGGCCGCCACCTCGAAGGTCCCGCGGCGCTTGGCTTCGGCCGTGTCGACCTCGCCGTTCGAGAGCGGCAGGTAGGCGATCTCACCGGCGGCACCGTTTGCTCCTCGGTGAAGCTTGCCGTCGATGACGAGTCCCATGCCGATGCCGGTCCCGACCGATACGAAGGCGAAGGTATCTACCCCACGGCCGTGCCCGTGGTCCCGCTCGGCGAGAGCGGCGGCGTCGACGTCATTCTCGACGACCGTTGCTCGCCCGAAAAGGCGCCGGAGCTCGGTCAGCACGATCGGTTGCTCCCAGCCTGGGAGATTGCGAGCCATTGTGAGAGCGCCTCGCCCAGGGTCGTACACGCCGGGGCTCCCGATCACAGTCTGGGTGACCTTGGAGCGGGTCACACCGGCCGATGCCGCTAGGCCATCACCGAGCGCCGTCAACTCCGCCAATCGACCGTGGGTCGTCGTGGCGTGGGCTCTCTGGCTGGCTCTGGCGCGGACGGCGCCGGAAAGATCGGCGAGGGCACCGCGAACAAATTCCCGACCGATGTCGAGCCCGAGCACGTAGCCGGCCTCGGGGCGGACCTCGTAGAGCACGGCGGCAGGGCCGCGTACGCCGGTGCGGTGGCCGGCGACCCGCACGAGGCCGTCATGCTCGAGGTTGGCGAGAGCAAGTGCCACGGTCGGTTTGGAGAGCCCGGATATCCGAGCCAGCTCAGCTCGCGAGAGAGGACCGTCCTGGCGAACCTGCTCGAGCAGGAGCTGCTCGTTCATCACCCGGATGAGCTGAGGGCGAGCAGCTCGCTGACTGACGGCCCGCCGCATCAGCGGTTCGGAGTCCGACGAGGCGCTCTTACATGCATGGACATCGATGCTGCCAGATCCTTGCCGAGCAAAAAATAATAGGATACTTTACTACTAGTCTGACTCTTGGGTGACCGGGGTTGTGTCAAGGAGGCAACCGCGAACGTGAGCGCGCCAGTCGTGTTGGGTCTCGACTTTGGAGGCTCGAAGATCGCCGCCGCCGTGGCGGATTTGGCCGGCAAGCGCATCGCGGAGACAACAGTCACGACCGATCCCTCACTGGGTGCACGATGGAACCTCGACCACGGCCTCACGGCCGCACGCGTCATGCTGGACGATGTCGCACCTGGTTGTGAGCTCGCCGCTGTCGGTGCCTGCACGTTCGGCATTCCTGCTGCGCACGGAGTCGGCCTCGCCCCTGCCATCCTTGGATGGGAGGAGCTGGCGCTCGGCGATGAGCTCGCCGTGATGTTTGACGGCAGCGCTGTACGCGTGGCGACTGACGTGAAGGCAGCGGCCGCCGCCGAGGCCTCGTCGGGAGCGTTGGTAGGTCACGATCCTGCCATCTATGTGAACCTCGGGACCGGGCTCGCGGTGGCGATCGTCTGCGGAGGGCAGGTCGTCTCGGGCGTTAACGGCGCGGCCGGTGAGATCGGCTACAACCTTCGTCAGCTGAGCGACCTCGACTTCGACGAGCCCGGGCGCGTCGTGCTCGAGGAGGTCGTGAGCGGGATGGGCCTGTCGGCTTCCGGCGAGCTCCTGACGGGCCGTGCGATGACCGCTGCTGAGGTTTTCGCAGGCGAGGCAACCGACCCCAGGCTGGCGAAAGTCATGGAGCAGTTCGTTCGAGAGCTGTGCTTCCACTTGGCGAACCTGGCTGTTGCGCTCGACCCGTCGCGTATCGCCGTCGGGGGCGGGATGGTGCGCTCGTGGGAGCGGCTCGAGGCGCCCATCCGGCACGCCCTGGAGGCGACCGTGCCGTTCCCGCCGGATCTGGTAGTCGGCGCCTATCCATTCGACGCGCCCCTCGTGGGAGCGCTCAATCTGGCGCTCGCCGCCGCCAAGGGAGAAGGCGAGGCCTGTCACGGAGGCTTCGCTCTCGGCGGGCATCCCGGGCTCACCTCACGAGACGGGATCGGTCGTGACTGGCAGGCCGGGCCCACCAAAGCACTTGAAGAACAGTCACCGGCAGATCGAGCGGCGAGATGACGCCGACTCGAGAGGAACAAGCAACGCGCGCACAGCAAGGCGACAAGTAACAGAAAAGAAAAAGGATTGTGGCGGCCAGAGTGCCGCGGGAGGAACGGACATGAGACATATCGGACCCAGTCGTATTGTCGCCCTGCTTGCAGTGGCGGCACTCGCTACTGTCGCTACCGCTTACGGCAGCAGTGCGAGCACCAGCAGAACAGCTGCCAAGCCCGCTGCCACTACCTCGCTGACAATCTCCAACGAGAGTGGCACGACGTGGACCTGCGGGTTCAACCCGTACAACCCTACGGTCGATTCGCTCGCCGTCGGAACAGTCTACGAGGAGCTCACCTTCGTCAACGTCCTGAAGAGCGGCGCCACGACCCCGTGGCTGGCGTCATCCTACGCATGGAGCAACAACAACAAGACGCTGACGTTCACGATCCGCTCCGGCGTCAAGTGGTCCGACGGGAAGCCCTTCAGCGCGAAAGACGTCGTGTTCACGTTCAAGCTGCTGAAGAAGTACCCGGCTCTCGATCTGAACGCCGTCTGGTCGGTGCTATCTAGCGTCGCTCAAGTCGGTTCCAACAAGGTCGCGTTCACCTTCAGCACGTCCGCGGTGCCGTACTTCTACTACATCGCGGACCAGACGCCTATCGTCCCCGCGCACATCTGGGCGAGCGTCAAAAATCCCATTACTTACAATGACGCGACCCCGATCGGGACCGGTCCCTACACGATGGCAACGTGCTCCGCGGAAGACATCGAGTACCTCAAGAACCCCGATTACTGGCAGCCGGGCCTTCCTAAGATCGACAAGGTGTACTACCCGTCGTTCACCTCTAACGAACCGGCCAACGAACTTCTCGCGACCGGCGGCGCTCAGTGGGGAAGTCAGTTCATCCCGAACATCCAGAGCTACTACCTCTCGAAAAGCAAGAACTACCACATCTGGTTCCCGCCGGTCGCCAACGTGTCGATCTTCATCAACTTGACCAACCCCGTGCTTTCTCAGCTACCGGTCCGCGAGGCAATGGCGTACGCCATCGACCGCCCGAAGGTGTCCGAGCTCGGTGAGTACGGGTACGAGCCGGCTGCGAACCAGACCGACATCGTCAAGCCGACATTCACCAGCTGGTACGACTCGAGCGCGTCCAAGAAGTACGACGGCTACACCTACGATCCGTCCAAAGCGATGAGCATCCTCAAGAATGCTGGTTACAAGGAGAAGAACGGCGTCTTCCAGACTCCGAAAGGACCGTTGTCCTTCACGATCGACAACATCGGCGGGTATTCCGACTGGGTGGCATCCGTGTCGGTCATCGAGACCGAGTTGAAAGCCGTCGGCATCTCGATCACGCCGGACAACTTGGCGGCCAACGTCTTCTTCGCCGACCTTTACACGGGCAAGTACCAACTTGCGTACAACTCCGAGACGGGCGGCCCGTCGCCGTACTACGAGTTGCGCCAGCTGCTCTACTCGAAGAACTCGGCACCGATCGGCACGGCGGCGGCGACGAACTGGGAGCGCTACAGAAGCCCGAAGGCCGATTCCCTGATCGAGCAGTACGGGGCGACGACTAATCGCATGACCCAACAGTCGATCGTCGACCAGCTCGAGGAGGTCATGCTGAGTGACGTGCCCGTGATCCCGATGACAGAAGAGGTCGACTGGTACCAGTACGACACTGCCAACATCGGCGGCTGGGCTACGCCGTCAGACCCATACGCGCAGCCGGCCGCCTACAACTTCCCGGACATCGGGGTGATGCTGCTGCACCTCTACCCGAAGAGTTAGTCCAGTCCCATCCTGTTGACCCCCTTGTCGGAGGGAGCCCGGAAATGAGGCGTGGAGTATGAGGTTCATCTTGAGGAGGACGGGCTTCTTCCTCTTCACGATGTGGGCCGCTGTGACAGTGAACTTCGTCATCCCGCGCCTCATGCCGGGCAACCCAGCGCTCGCCATGATCGCCAGGTACAGAGGGCACATCAATGGGCAGGCGCTGAAGGCCTTAGAACTGTTGTTCGGTGTCAAAGCGCACGTGAACATAGCGTCGGAGTACTTCACGTACCTCGACAACATCGTCCACGGCCGCTTCGGAACCTCGTACACGTTCTTCCCCGAGTCGGTGAGTCACGAAGTGCTGCAGGCAATCCCCTGGACCCTGGGTCTCGTCGGTGTAACGACCATCCTGGCGTTCATTCTCGGGACACTCATCGGGCTGGTGAGCGCCTGGCGGCGGGGAGGTCTGCTCGACAGCATGCTGCCGCCCATCTTCGTGATCACGTCTGCTTTCCCGTACTTCTGGATCGCCTTGTTGTGCGTCTGGCTGTTCGGGATCAAGCTCAACTGGCTGCCCGAATTCGGTGGCTACGCCTACCAGGCCACCCCTGGGTGGCAGTGGAGCTTCATCAGCGATGTGCTCGTGCACTCAATCCTTCCGGCCACCACGATCCTTGTCACCTCTATCGGTGGCTGGATACTTACCATGAGGAACAACGTGATCAGCGTGCTCGGCGAAGACTACGTGCGCATGGCGCGGGCCAAGGGTCTCAAGCCATGGACGGTCATGTGGGGCTATGCCGGGCGCAACGCCATCCTGCCAAACCTGACGGGGTTCGCTATGTCGCTCGGCTTCGTCGTGAGCGGCGCGATTCTTGTCGAGTTCGTGTTCAACTACCCGGGCGTCGGCTGGATGCTGCTCGACGCCGTGTCCAACGAGGACTACCCGCTCATGCAGGCGCTCTTCCTCCTCATCACCCTGGCGGTGCTGACGGCCGTCCTCCTCGCCGACATCGCGACTGCGTTGCTCGACGCCCGCACCCGCGACCTGTCCTGAAAGGAGCGGGCTGAGCGTGGCAGTTCAAGCGGCACCCCGACAGCAGACCGTGGAGCCGAGCGTGTCCCGGTACCGCAGGCCGCGGGGAGGGAACCTGTGGCGCGCTGTCCGGCACAACCGTAAGGCGACGGCCGGAGCGCTGCTGCTGCTGTTCTTTCTCGCGCTGGCGATCTTCCCCGGCCAGATCGCTCCGGACAGCTACGCGTCCACCAATTTCGCACCGGCGCTTCCGCCTTCAGCTGCCCACTGGCTCGGGACGACGGCGTTCGGCCAAGACATCTTCTCCCAGCTCGTGTACGGGACGCGCGAGTCGCTCATCATCGCGTTCGCCGTCGGTGGGCTGTCGACGTTCATCTCGGTCATCGTCGGGGTGTCGGCTGCGTATCTTCGTGGTTTCGCAGACGGCGTTCTCTCACTGTTCACCGACGTACTGCTCGTGATTCCCACGTTCCCCCTCATAATCCTCATCGCCGCCTACGTTCGGAGCGCCGGCCTGCTCACCATCATCATCGTGCTCGGCTTGCTCGGATGGTCCTACGGGGCTCGCCAGCTCCGCTCTCAGGTGCTGTCGCTGCGAGACCGTGATTTCCTCGAGTCGGCACGGGTGCGCGGCGAGCGGTCCCTCTACATCATCGTCGTCGAGGTCCTGCCGACGATGACGTCGCTTATCGTGGCGAGCTTCCTCGGAGCAGCCCTCTACGCTGTGCTGACCGCGGCAGGCCTGCAATTCATCGGCCTCGGAGACCCGAACGCCCAGAGCTGGGGCACAATGCTCTACTGGGCCGAGAACAACGAGGCCCTCGGTGCTGGCATGCCGCTGTGGGCGATCATGCCCGGCGTCTGTGTAGCACTGCTCGGGGCGTCGTTTGCACTGCTCAACTACGCCTTCGACGAGATATCCAACCCGGCGCTCCGTCCGGTGCGCAAGGTGATGAAGGCTGACCTACGTGACTTGGACACCGGCACAACGCCGCACGCTGTCCCGCGTGCCAGCCGGTACAGGAGCAGCCGGCGGGAGGGACTGTGAGGCTCCGGCGACAGAAAGGCGATGCGGGTGGCGCCGACCGCACGGACGGTCTCACAGCGCCAAGTGTCTTTGGCGACCGGATGCACGACATGCCCGGTTCCTCCGCGCAAGAAACCATCCTCGAGGTCCGGAAGCTCTCGGTTGCCTACGTCACCGGCTCCGGTCTGGTGATGGCAGTTGATCGCGTCGACCTCGACCTCGGTCGCGGGGAGTTCCTCGGCGTGGTCGGGGAGTCCGGGTGTGGAAAGTCCACGCTCTTGTTCGGCATAGCTCAGTTGCTCAGCCCTCCTGCGCGGATAGTGGGCGGGAGCGTGAAGTTCCGCGGCAAGGAGATCGCCGGCCTATCCGACAAACAGCTCCGGCATATCCGCTGGAGCGAGTACTCCGTCGTCATGCAGAGCGCGATGAACGCCCTTAACCCGGTGATGACTGTCGCCGCCCAGATGCGCGATGTCTGCAAGGCGCACTCGGAGATGTCCGACCACGAGATCAGGGAGCGGTCAGAGGAAGTCCTGCGTCTCGTCTCGATCGACCCAGTCCACCTCGACAGCCACCCGCACCAACTCTCGGGTGGCATGCGGCAGCGGGCCATGATCGCGATGGCACTGCTGTTCACGCCGGACCTCGTGATCATGGACGAGCCGACGTCCGCTCTCGACGTCGTCGCCCAGCGGTCGCTCATGGTCCAGATCAAGGACCTACAGGAGCGGCTCGGCTTCGCGGTTATCTTCGTGACCCACGACATGTCGCTCGTCAGCAACTTCTCGGACCGGTTGGCCGTCATGTACGCCGGCCAGATCGCCGAGCTTGGCGACACCCGGCAGCTGTTCGACTCTCCGTTGCACCCCTACACCAAAGGCCTGCTCGAGGCGTTCCCCTCGATCAGGGGACCGAAGACACACCTGCTAGGCATTCCGGGCCAACCGCCCGATCTCGCGAAGCCACCGCCAGGGTGCCGTTTTGCGCCCCGCTGCCCGCAGATGATGTCGCACTGCCTGACGATCGAGCCGCCTCTCTATGACGTGCGTGAGGACCTCGTCCGCTGCCTGCTCTATGAGAATGGGCCGCCCAAGCCCTTGGCTGCAGCCCTCCCGGCGCCGGTGGGGAGCCAGGAGCTGGCGGAACGCCTCTCGGACCGGAGCGTCGCGGAACCAGGAGAGAGGACCAGCCAATGAGCGACCCTCTGCTGCGCACCGAGGGGCTGACACGTCATTTCCGTCTCGGAGGTCTGTTCGGCAGGCGAGTGTTGCACGCCGTCGACGACGTCAACCTGGAGATAGGCCGCCGGGAGATCGTCGCGCTCGTGGGCGAGAGCGGAAGTGGAAAAAGCACGATCGCCCGCCTGCTTGCGATGGTGTACAAGCCGACAGCTGGTGAAATCTATTTCGAGGAGCGGCCGCTCAGTCGCCTCCGCTCGCGACGGGACCAGCTCGAGTATCGCGGCAACGTCCCGATGGTCTTCCAGGACCCGTACAGCTCGATCAACCCTGCGTTCCGGATCTCCCACGGGCTGATGCGGGGGATGAAGCTGCACAGGCCGGATCTCGACCGACGCCAGCGGGTCGAGGAGGCCGAACGGATGATGACCGCCGTCGGGCTCGTGCCCGCGGACATCATGTTGCGAAAGTTCCCCTACGAGATGAGCGGAGGACAGCGGCAGCGGGTGGGTTTCGCGCAGGCACTCGCGTACCGACCGAAGTTGATCCTCGCCGACGAGCCCGTCTCCATGCTCGACGTCTCGATCCGTATCGGGTTACTCAACGTGATGACCGAGCTGCGCGAACGAGAAGACGTCTCCTTCCTTTACATCACTCACGACGTGGCAAGCGCTCGCTACATAACCGACCGGGTGGCCGTGATGTACGCCGGATACATCGTCGAGGAGGGCCCGACCGAGGACGTCCTACAGAGTCCGAAGCACCCCTACACCCAGCTACTGGTCTCCGCCGTGCCCGACCCGAAAACACCGCCGGCAGACTCCGGCTCGGCCGACGCGAGTGAACCCCCGAAAGTCGTCGATCCCAAGGAGGGCTGCCGCTTCCAACCCCGTTGCCCGTATGCAATCACCGAGTGTGAGACGATCACCCCGCGTCTGCGTTTGCTCGGCGCGGCGCACCTCGCCGCTTGCCACGTCGCCCGACCCGATCAGCAGGCAAGCCCTGCAACCGGCATCAGTTCCAGCCAGGTCGACGAATCGGACGGCTCGGCTTCGCTGTGATCATCGCGCAAGAGACTCGAGACTCATCTCCCGCTTGATTCGTCACGACACGGTCTCGGCCGTGCCAGGAGATCGTCGTTTACGAAAGGAAAGGCACTCACCATTAGCGCTGCTCTTATCCCGGTTCCCACCGCAGTCACGGTGATCGGTGGAGGTATCTCGTTACACGACGGCCTCACGATCGAGGCATCCGAGGAGGTCGCGGGTGTTGCCCGCTGGTTTCGCCGGGTAGTCGAGCATGCAACGGCTTGGCGCGTCGAGATCATCGGCGGAGCTCGGCCCTCGGAGGCGTCCAGTAACGTCATCCGCCTCGTGCTCGAGGGAGATGAGGATGGTGACGAGCGCCGATTTCCGACCGAGGGCTATCACCTGCTCGTCACCGGCAGCGCCGTCACCGTGACCGCGAGCGGGCCGGCTGGCGTCTTTTACGGCTTGCAAACGCTTCGCCAGCTCCTTCCCGACTCGTCGTGGCGGGCGGCGGTCATCGAGCCGGCGCCACCGATCGAGCTGATGGGGATCGAGGTTGCCGACGAGCCTGCCTTCGCCTGGCGAGGAGTGCACCTCGATGTCTCCCGGCACTTCATGCCGAAAGGGTTCGTGCTCAAGCTCATCGACCTGATCTCCATGCACAAGTGCAACGTGCTGCACCTCCACCTGACCGACGACCAGGGCTGGCGGATGCCGGTCGAGGCCTACCCGCGTCTTGTCGAGGTCGGGGCGTGGAGGCGGGAGTCGGCCGCGGGCCACTACCGGGAGCGGCGCTACGACGGCCGGCCGCACGGAGGCTTCTATTCGGCCGCCGACCTGCGTGAAATCGTCGCCTACGCCTCTGAACGGTTCGTCGACGTGCTCCCTGAGATCGACATGCCCGGTCATATGGTGGCGGCCATCGCGGCCTATCCCGAACTCGGTAACTCGCCCGAGCCACGCGAGGTCCTCACGACCTGGGGCATCTCGTCACACGTGCTCAACCTCGAGCCGGCGACGCTCAAGTTCTGTACCGACGTCCTCGACGAGGTGACCGATATCTTCCCCTTCGGCTACGTCCACGTGGGTGGTGACGAGTGCCCGACCATCGAGTGGCAGTCCTCCGAGAAAGCGCAGGCCTTGATGACAGCAGAGGGCTTCGAGTCAGAGCGACAACTGCAGGCGTGGTTCACAGCCCGGATCGCCCGGCACCTCTCCAGGCGGGGACGCAGGATTGTCGGTTGGGAAGAGATTCTCGAGGGCGGCGCGCCTTCCGGTGCCGTCGTAATGGCGTGGCGGGGCGAGGAGGGTGGCATCGAGGCGGTGAGCGCCGGCCACGACGTCGTCATGGCGCCGCAGCAGTGGCTCTACCTCGACTGGGCCTACGCCGACGATCCCCGAGAGCCGCTCGCCATCCGCCCGGGCACGAGCCTCGAGCGAGTCTGGTCCTATGACCCCGTGCCGGATTCCATCCCTGAGGCCCAGCGCCACCATGTTCTTGGCGTACAGTGCCAGCTCTGGACCGAGTACGTGCCGAACGCCGAGCACGCCGAGTACATGTACTTTCCACGCGTGAGCGCTTTCTCCGAGATGGCATGGCGAGGGGCTGCTGCCCGCGACCCCGGTGGGCCGCGCTCGTTCGCGGACTTCGAGAGCCGCTTGCGCCATCATCTGAGACGTCTCGACTCCATCGGCGTCAACTTCCGCCCCCTCGAAGGACCCACGCCCGGCCAGTCGCGAGTCTGGTCGCGCGAGTGACCGTCGGCACGGGTGCTGCCATTGCGAGAACACTCGGCTTTGACGCATCGGAGGCGAGTTGGGCTGACGAGCTTGACGCCGTGGGCAAGCCGCCCTACGAGGTGGTCCTGCCACGCTCCGGCGAGGCCAGTGAGCTTCTCCGACGTCTGGGTGTGCCCGAGACGGACGCCGCTGAGGTCGTGGCCACGCTGCCATCGCCGGCCACGTTGCCTGAGTGGTGGTGGCTGCTAGAACGCTCGTGTCACTGGCTGACCCTCGTGACGGGCGATCCCGACATGTCCCATTTCGCCTGGCCCGCGTGGGTCGGACCCGAGGAGGCATGCCCGCTGCAGCGTCGCTGCTTCATGGCGCATGTGTTCCTGGCTATGGTGCCGCACACGATGGCGTGGCACCGCTCGCGGGGCATAGCCGAGGACATCTCCCGGGCTTCGATGGCAGATCTCGGCCGGCACATGGCGATCCATCGGCGCACGTATGGCACCACGGGCGTGGATGCTGCGTGGTGGGTGACCGTGTGCCTACGGGCCGAGGTATTTGACCTCGGACGCTTGCAGTTCAACTGGTTCCATCTCGGTGTCGGGGACGGCAGCCCGTGGTGGTATCCGCCCGAGGAGGCGTGGCGGAGGGGCGTGGGGTTCCGGCCGGGGAACTTTTGTGTCGGCGTCCACATTCCGGAGTCCGGCCCGATGACCCCGGCGGCGTGTGACGACTCGTTCGAGACGGCGAAGAGCTTCTTTTCCGAGCACTTTCCGCTGACCGGCCAAAGGCGCCGATTGGCTACGTGCTTGTCCTGGTTGCTCGACGACCAGCTGGCCGATTGGCTACCAGCCGAGTCGAACATCGTCCGGTTCCAGCGCCGGTTCGAGATCGTGCCCGGGTCAGTCGAAGATGACGAGGGGATTCTCGAGTTCGTCTTCCGCGTGCCCGATCCACTTGACCATCTCGACACTTTGCCGCAACGGACGAGGTTGGAACGGGCAGCCGTGGCGCACCTGAAGGCCGGAGGCCATTGGCGAACACGGTCGGGCTGGGTGGATCTGTGAGCGGCCTCAGCCTGGCGGCAGGGTCGAACGAACCGGGCTGGCTCTGACACGGCAAGGAGGTTAGGCAGCTCACGAATCGACGGTTCGAGAGTCATTCCTTTCTTGTCAGATCGGTCGGTGGGTCGGTGGGTGGGGTGGGTGGAGCTGAGGGGATTTGAACCCCTGACCCCCTGGTTGCAAACCAGGTGCTCTGCCAGCTGAGCTACAGCCCCGTTCCGTATCAGCCTACGCGTCAGGCACGGCCCGGTTGGTTGGCGCTGGGACGTCACCTTGCCCTGGCGCTGCCGCGAGCCCTGGCCGAGCTCTCGTCGTGTCCCGGGCCGCCGCGCATCGACGGGGAAGCTCCTCGAGCAAGTGGACCGCCTCGATTGCGGCTCGATCACGCAACGTCACCCGAGTGTGCCGCCCTGCAGCGTCCAGATGAACCGACGCGAGTCCCAATGACCGCTGGATCGGGCCCTGCGCGGCTCGGAGGCTCTGTGCCTTGCCCAACGGCACCCATATTGTCTCCCGCCGAACGCGCCCGAAGATCGCCACAGCACAACACTCGCCGACACCCGCCCGCAGGAAGTGATAACTCAACGGTGCCCGGAGCATCGCCCGGCGAGGCGGCCGCGTGAGCGGCGCTTGGCGATCTGGTAGGACGCGGGCCAGGAGCAACGCGGCATCTGCAAGCGGTCCGACCGGAAGCAAAGCCCGGCGGAGCCTTGCGGGCTGCTGGCGGTCGCCACCCTTCACTCCGCCGGCCAGATGCAGTTCCAGGCGACACCATCCAAGGGGGCGGAACCAGAGCGGCTCAACCATGCGGACTGCCTGGATGCGACCCTGGGGCACCGTTTCAGCTGCCCGAGATAGCAGGCCCGAACGTATCCGGAGGCCATCGGGAGCATCGGCGACGGTGAAGGACCATTCCGTCGAGATACGGCGCCACGCGCTCAGCGCCATCGTCACGAAAGTGACGAACATGCCGCTCCCGCCAGCAACCAGCACCGCTCGCTCGACCGAGCCGAGGACGGCCAGGGCGATCAGAGCGACCAAGCTGGCGGGGATCACCCCGGTCAGGCAGCCAGCGGCGATCAGCCTGCCGTTAGGGACGACGACCAAGCGTTCCTCTGGCGGCGCCGGGACAGCCTCGTGCAGGCCGTGGGCGACCGCCAGCAGGCCGGCTCGCACGTAGACCGCGTCGCCGTAGCGCAGATAACACAGCCTCGCGTCGCCACGCGAGGCCCCCCCGGTCCGCACCCGGACCTCGGCGAGACCAAGGACCCGAGCCAGAAGCGGCTCCACCAGATCCACCGCTTGCGTTCGGGAAAGCGGCACCTGCAACGACTGGCGGCGGATCAGCCCGGTCTCCACACGCAAAGTGTCGCCGTCGACCCGCCAGCGGGTGACCGCCCAGGAGACGACACCGCCTAGAGCGACGATTCCGACAATTGCAAGATCCGACACTGAACGGGTCGAACGACCGGGAAACGCAGCCGCGGTTCCGAGGACAAGGAGAATGCCGAAAAGAGAAGGACCGATCCGAACAACAGGAGATAGCGGATGAAGACGCTGCCAGGTTCGCGGGAGCCCTGCAGACGCTCGCACTCGGCCCCGTCGACGTGGGCCCTGTGGCGAACGGTAGGGCGAAGACGAGGAAGGACGATCCGCCGACTTGGGGACGCCTAGCGGCGGCACGACCGCGTCAGATTCCGGCAGCGCGGGCCTCCCCGAGCGAGGTCAGCTGCTCCCGCAGCCGGGCGGCCTCAGGAACGCTGAGCCCCGGCAATCGGGCATCTGTCGCCGCGGCTGCAGTGTGGAGCCGCACCGTTGCAATCCCGAACAGGCGCTCGACAAGCCCGGCGGTGACGTCGACGAACTGCATGCGCCCGTAAGGGACGACCGAGAGTCTCTTGATCAGAACACCGCGCCGGACCAGGAGGTCGTCGTCGCGCTCGAGGTAACCCCACGAGCTATAGCGACGGCTGACGAAAACCTCGGCGAGCATCGCAAGGGCGAGAACTCCACCAACAACGGCGGCCGCCGCCGCGACACCCACCTCGACCTCGGCCACGGCAGCTGCCAACAGGGCGAACGCGAGCGCGACCACGCCAACCTCCAGACGTCGCATGGTCCGCAGTCGCAAAGACGGGCGTGACCAGGCCGATCCCGCCCCGACATCAGATATCTCAACGCGTCCAGCTACCACCCGGTCAATACTCACACAGGACCGTCGAAGTGGGGTCTGCCCCAGCGTGCCCGGCCCGGTCGAGCACGAAACTGGCCCGGCGCGGCGGCATGAGCCGCGAGTGGGTGGAAGCTCCCCGCGCCGAGACCGCGCCCTGCCCTGCCGATCGGTCGGGAACCGGCATTACCCTTGAGGGGTGCCTGGCGCGCCCATGGAACGGGTCTATTTCAATTTGCATACCGCGCTGCTCGACTGGCAGTTCGGGCCCTTCCCGCTGCTCATCCTCGCAGCCTGTATCGCCGCGGGCGTCTGGTATCTCCGGGCTGATTGGGCGCTCGCAACTCGCGGGCGGAAGTGGAAGGCGCAACGGACCGTCTCGTTCTTCACCGGCCTGCTTACTGTCGACCTCGCACTCCAGTCGCCGGTCGCGACACTGACCGGCTCTTACTTCGAGGCTCACGTCATCCAACACCTTCTCCTCATGATCATCGCTCCGGCGCTGATGTCGATGGGCGCTCCTATGACGCTGATCCTGCAAACCTCGAGCCGCCGCACCAAGACCGCGTGGCTCCGCATCTTTCACAGCCAGGGGTTCGCAGTCCTGTCGCATCCCCTCGTGGTCTGGGTGCTCTACTACGGCGTCATGCTCGCCTTCTTCCTCACACCTCTTATCGGCTTCGCGATGAACCACATGTGGCTTATGGACCTCATCAACCTGGGCTTCCTGTTCGGAGCGACGTTGTTCTGGTGGCCGATGATCGGGCTCGACCCGATCCCGCGATGGGGAGCCAGCTATCCCCTCCGGATGGTCAACCTCTTGATCGGTGTGCCGCTCGAGTCGTTTCTCGCCATCGCCCTCCTCAGTTCGCGCCAAACGATTGCTCCGATGTACAGCCTGTCGAGCACTCACGCCGGAGCCGGTGTCCTCTGGGTGCTGTCGGAACTACTCACCGTCGTCGCCGTGATCCCGATCTACTTCCAGTGGATGGCCTCAGAGGACCGCAAGACGGCGCGCGAGGACGCTCGTCTTGACGCCGAGGCGGCCCGGGCGGCATCGACCGGGCCGCATGGCTCGGCGGGGCAGGCCAAGGACTCGCACGCCGGGTGGAACGATGTCCGGACCAGCGCGTCTTGATCCCTTATAGGGCGTCCCTCCGCCTGGCCCTTCGGGCCTGCCTCAGGGCAAGACGCGTCTGCCGAAGTTGCGCAG